>Ga0335075_10004595_pt1 | contig 21561 bp, 14 predicted proteins | sample Lox_Sample_24_FD_206723 | JGI IMG/M metagenome (GOLD analysis project Ga0335075, IMG submission 206723) | Soil microbial communities from Loxahatchee National Wildlife Refuge, Florida, United States - Lox_Sample_2.4 | ecosystem: Environmental > Terrestrial > Soil > Wetlands | place: USA...
CGCTCGCTCCAGCCGAAGGCATTCTCGAAGTGCATGAATTCCTTCTTCTGGCCCGGCACCAGGTAGACGCTCACCACATCGAAACGCACTTCAGGCGCCTCGGGCTGAGGCAACTGCCGCACATAGCGGCGGCCGAGCCTGCGCAGCGTGCTGCGCTTGTGGCTGTCGACGGCAATCTCCGCGGGACTCAGATCGTGCGCGGTGCGGGTCTTTACTTCGATAAAGCAGAGCAGCTCATTCTGCCATGCAATCAGGTCGATATCGCCAGGCAGATTGCCGGCCGACCATCGCCGCGCCACCACGATGTAGCCCTTGCGGCGCAGGTAAAAATAGGCCGCATCCTCGCCTTCGATGCCTGTCAGCAGATGCGCCGGCAATGCTGCCTGCCGCCCGCGCCGGCGCGTCACGCGGTCGAGGCCCTGCAGGGCGCGTTCCAGCCCGGCGATTCGCATCTCTCTCAGCCGCTGCATTGCTCCCCATTCTCGCGCGGCGCATGGAGATGCGCAATCAGAAAAAAGCAAGGCCGGCGATTCCGTCGCCGGCCTTGTCCATTGCAATAACAGTGTTGCGCAGGCTGCTCTACGCCGTTACTCCGGCAAGCACAGACGTCTGCGTGCGCTCCTTCTCGACCACCGTCAGCGCATCTTCAAGGATGTCGAGGGCCACGGAGGCTTCCTGCTCACTCACAATCAGCGGAGGCGCGAGGCGCAGCGAGGTTTCACCGCAGCCGAGCAGCATGAGCCCGCGTTCGAAGGCCAGCGTCTCCACGCGATTGCGCAGCTCGGCGGCGGGCTCGCGCGTGGCCTTATCCTTCACCAGCTCGATGCCGATCATCAGGCCGCGTCCGCGCACTTCGCCCACCAGCGGATGAGTCTCAACCCAACCGCGCAACCGCTCCAGCATGAATTCGCCCACGCGCGCCGCGTTGGCAATGCCCTCGCGCTCCAGGATGTCCATAGTGGCCAGCGCCGCGGCGATCGACACCGGGTTGCCCCCGAATGTCGATGCGTGTGAGCCGGGAACCCAGTCCATGATTTCGGCGCGGGTCATGCAGATGCCCAGCGGCATACCGCTGGCAATGCCCTTGGCGATGCACACCATATCCGGCTCCACGCCGGAGTGCTCCACCGCCCACCATTTGCCGGTGCGGCCCGATCCACACTGAACCTCGTCCACAACCAATAAAATCCCGTGGCGGTCGCAGATGGCGCGCAGTTCCTGCATGAAGTTGTCGGGCGCGACCACGTAGCCGCCCTCGCCCTGGATGGGCTCGATGAAGATGGCGGCTACTTCCTCGGGAGGCACGGTGGTCTTGAAGAGCTTTTCTTCGATGAACCGCGCGCAGCCCAGGCTGAAGGCTTCCTGATCCTGCGGGCCGCCGGTGCAACCGCGATAGGTGTAGGGATAGCGGATGTGCGTGACGCCGGGAACCAGCGGAGAGAAGCGCCGCTTCTGCTGCGGCTTGGAACCGGTGAGCGAGAGCGCGCCCATGGTGCGGCCGTGGAAGGCCCCAAAGAACGAGATCACCTGCTGGCGGCCGGTGTGGTAGCGGGCCAGCTTGAGCGCGCACTCGATGGCCTCAGCGCCGGAGTTGCCGTAGAAGAATTTGTGCGGCCCGGGCATGGGCGCGACAGCCGAGAGACGGTCGGCCAGGTCGGTGAGGTGCTCGTTGTAAAAATCGGTGCCCGAGATGTGCAGCAGCTCGGCGGCCTGCTTCTGGATAGCGGCGACAACTTCAGGATGACAGTGGCCGGTGGAATTCACGGCGATGCCTGCGGCGAAGTCGAGAAACTCGTTCCCGTCCACATCCGTGACGCGAATGCCGCGTCCGCTCTTGGCCACCAGCGGATAGGAGCGTGTGTAGCTGGGCGAGATGAGACGGGTGTCGGCCGCGACGGCGGCCCTGGCCTTGGGTCCGGGCAGCGGACATATCAACTTCGGCCCGAATTGCGCGTGCAGTTCCTGCTTGTTCATAAAAACCTCTCCTCGACTGAATCCATTGGGCAGATTCCGGTTGCGCGGTCCTGCGCCGTTCAGGTGAGGCGCGGCCGCTCATCCCGCCGATGCGGGACCGTTCCATTCCGCGGACCCATGAAAGGTCCGAAGGCGTGCGAGGATCTTCGGCGGTCCAGTTGCTTAGTCGCCGCCGAAGAGGCTAGGTCGTGTGCGGATGGGCAGCACGCGCAAGTGCCGCCGCGGGCAGATGCAGCGGGCGCGCGAACGCGACCAGCGCCTGGTGGCCGGTACGCAGGTCAGTCCGTTGTGGATGCGCGACTGCATTTGGATATTCCGCTGTGTTGAGGATAGCATGCGGCTGGTCGAAATTTCTATGGCGCCGCCGGAGCCTTGGCGAAGGCTGTAGACGGCACCAGCGGCGTGGCAGCGTCCGCATCGAGTTCCACCGGCATCGCCTCGAACGCGCGCAGGCTGGTGTCGTCGGCAGCCGTCGTCATCCAACAGACCGCTGCTTTTGCGAGCACGCTGCAGGCGATCTCCACCGTGTAAGGGTAAGGCGGCTCGGCCTTTGCCTGCGGTTGCCCTTTCGGATTCGCCCGGGCACGCTCGATCCAGACGCTGTGGCTGCCGAGCGTGTACGCTCCCAGAACCGGATCGGCCAGATCAAAGGTCTGTTTGAGTCCGTCGGCAACCCCGGCGCCGAAGCTTCCCAGATCCGATCCGGTCATGGTCGGGCCATAGCAGTCGAAGGGCAGCTCCACAACCACAATGACCGAGACCGGATCGCCATGCCTGGCGGTTTGCGGAACCGAGATGCAGGCTGTGCCCTTTTTGGGCACAAGTGGCGCGGGGGCGGGAACAGGTGCGGGAGGCGGCGCAACCGCCACCACGATCCATTGCGGCGGAAGCTGGTAGCTGTAGCCGATTCCGGTTGCGGGGGCCTCTTTGACCGTCCCCTGTGCCGGCAGCGATGCGCAGCCGTAGTGGATCAAAAGTGCGCCTGCCAGGATTGCCCTGGTCAGCCTTACCGGAGATGAACAGCGGTTTCGCATGAAGCCGGCCGGGTTGGTTCGCGCAGCGCCTTACCTGAGGAAGTACGCCGAAACGGCGGACAGGATGCCGCCCACCGAAAAGACAATCCCCAGATACCAGTAGATGCGGCTCCGGGTCAGCAGGGTCACTGAGGTGATGACCAGGCCGATCTCGAGCAGGGCCTCTGCCAGGTCGAAGCGGTTGGCACGGGCCTCGGCGTTCTCCACCTGGGTTTCGAGAGCTTCGGCTTTGTCCTGCGCATCCTTCAGATCGTCGGCCCACTTTTTCTGGTGGTCGGCATAGGACTGGGCCAGCTTGTCGGCGGCGTGCTGGTCGGCGATGGTGAGTACGCTGAGCAGGTCGGCGGTCAGCTCCGTGTCGTTGGACCGGATCTTGTGGGCCTGATAAAAGTTCCACTGGTCGGTGGCCTGGTTTTGCTTGAGGATCGCCTCAGTGTGGGTGCGATGGCCCAACACAGTGGTAATGGCCACCAGCACGGCCAGCACAGCCATGGTAAAAGCGACCGGCCGCATGGCCGACTCGTGCGATCCGTGCTCCGCGTGTTCCTGCAACTCCTGTGTTTCGTTGGCTTCCATGGGAGAGTGCCTCATTCCGACTTCTCAATACCTGCAAAACGCCGTTTTGCGAAATGCTGCTGATGATAGGTTTCAACCAATCATACGACTGTGAGGCAGAGTCGCGGCACGATTCACACGCAGCGGAATCGTAGCTAAGAGCTGAAAGCTGACGGCTGAAAGCTGACGGCTGAAAGCTGCTCCTTCACTTCCGCTTCCAGCGCACTCCATCTTTTGAATCCTCGATCACGATGCCCTTTTCCGCGAGCTCATTGCGGATCTGGTCGGCGCGGGCAAAATCGCGGCGCTTTTTGGCGGTGGTGCGCTCGGCCACCAGCGAGTCCACCTGCTCATCGCTGAGCGCGTGCCGGGCTGCCAGCTCGGGGGCCACATCGTCCATGCGGCCAGCCTCCTGAGCCCATGCGAGCGCGCGGCGGGAAGGTTCGGCGTCGTGGTCCTCGATGACATCGAAGACCGCGTCGAAGGCCTTCAAAACCTCCTGAATCGCCTGCCGGTCGCCGGCGTGGAACTGGCCCTGATCCATGGCCGTGTTGGCGCTGCGCACCAGCTCGAAGACCGGCGCGCGGGCTTCGGCCGTGTTCAGATCGTTGTTCAGCGCGGCCATGTACTCTTCGTGCGCGCGCTTCGCCGCCGCCTGCATCTCCGGCGATTCGCCGGAGGCAAAAGCTCCCGTCGCCAGCCGGTGGGCAAAGGTGCGCAGCCGCTCGATGGCATTGGTCGCGTCGGTCAGCCCGTCGAAGGTGAAGTTGAGCTGGTGCCGGTAGGGCACCGAGATGAGCGCCAGCCGGATCGCCGAGGCCTTGAAGCCTTTGAGCAGCAGGTCGCGCAGGGTATAGAAGTTGCCCTCGCTCTTGGACATTTTGCGCCCGTCGACGAGCAGGAACCGGACGTGCATCCAGTGGCGCGCGAACTCCCGGCCGGTGGCCGTCTCGCTCTGCGCAATCTCGTTCTCGTGGTGCGGGAACATCAGGTCTTCGCCGCCGGCGTGCAGATCGAAGCTCTCGCCCAGGTACTCCATGGCCATGGCCGAGCACTCGATGTGCCAGCCGGGCCGGCCGCGGCCAATGGCCGTATCCCAGGAGGTCTCGCCGGGCTTGGCCGCCTTCCACAGGGCGAAGTCGCGGGCCGAGTCCTTCTCGTACTCGTCCACATCCACGCGCGCGCCGTCTTCCATGCCGGAAAGGTCCTTCTTGCTCAGCTTTCCATAAGACGGAAACGCCGCCAGCCGGAAGTACCACGAGCCGTCTTCGGTCTTGTAGGCCGCGCCGGCTCTCTCGAGACGTTGAATCAGCTCGACCATCTTGGCGATGTGCTCGGTGGCCCGCGCAATCTGTTCCGGCCGCTCCACGCGCAGCCAGTCGAGGTCTTCAAAAAAGGCCTGCTCGAACTTCGCCGTGTACTCGCCGATAGGAACGCCGGCTGCGGCTGCGTTGCGGATGATCTTGTCGTCCACGTCAGTGATGTTCATGACGTGGCGGACCGGGACCCCGGTAAGACGCAGGAACCGGCGCAGCACGTCGATCTCAAGAAAGGTGCGGAAGTTGCCGATGTGCCCGTAGTCGTAAACCGTCGGCCCGCAGGCATACATGCGCAGCGCCTTGCCGTCGGCGGGAGTAAGCGGGTCCGGTTGTCCCGAGAGAGTATTGAAGAGGCGAAGGGTCATCGTTCTTGAAATTGCGTTTAGGCTACGCCTGGAAAGGCGGAAATCGCCTGAATCTGCGGCCTTTTTGATTGTAGCAGCGGGGGAATGGATCGGCCTTTACACCCGCAGCTCGCGGCGTGCCGTCTCCGCCACGCGGGTGAGGTCGGAGGTCGTCAGCACGCGGATCCGGTGCTCTTCCATGGTTTCGACGCCGAAGCGGTAGAGTGCCAGCCGGTCGGGGTCTTCGTCGCTCGCGCCGAGCTTCGCGGCCGGCTCGATGATGGCCGTCAGCTCCAGCTCGGCTTTTTCCACGCGCTCGACCCCTGCGCGCAGCCCGGAGGCGGAGAACGCCAGCACCTTGGCCATCTCCACGCCCGGCTCGAGGGTGACGGCATGGAACATGCGGATGAGCCCGTTCGGCCGGTAGGCCGCGTCGATGCGCAGCGGATCGCCGGGGCGTGTGTACTCCGAGGCCGCGATCCTTTTGCGCATCAGGTCCCACACGCCGGCCCGCTCGAACTCGCTGCGCATTTGCTGCTGGATGGCCGCTCGCCCGCTCAGGCGAGGCTCTCTTGCGCGCGGCGGAGGATCGACATAGAGCCGCATCAGCTCCTCAATGCCGGCGGGAAGGCTTTCGGCCAGGTAGGCGCGGGCCTCGGTCATCTGCACGCTCAACGAAAGCGATTCTTCGAGCAGCCGCATAAGCCGCCCTTCAGGCTCGGCATTCAGGGTCAGCCGCCGGCGCAGCTCGCTCTCCATGCCTTCGAGCAGCGCCGTGTCGGCATCGGGATCGAGACAGCGCACGCGGCGCCAGTCGCGGGTAAAGCGCACTTCCGTCCGGCCGAGGATGCTCCGGCCCTGAGCATCGGCCATTTCCGCCTCGCGCAGAATCACACCGATGTGCACGAACTCGTTGCGCACGGGATCGGGCACGTAGCGGAGCAGTTGAAACTGGCAGGCGCGGCGCTGACTGGCGATACTCATGCTGTGCGGACTCGGTGACACATGGTTTGCACTGCCCCGGTTACTCCCACTCTGCGATCCCTGCGACCTCGGCGATTCAAGATGTGCACTGCCCCGGTGGCTCTTGACGCTCGCGGACTGCGGGCGGCCTCAGTTGGGCTTGAGGTTTATGCTAGCCTGCCAGCGCTCGGGATTCCAGAGATCTGTGCCGGGATCGTGCCCGGCTGTTCCCCAAAATGGAAAAGGCTTGCGGTCGGAGCGTGCGAAGCCCTCGATCAGCTCCCGGATGCGGCTCCGCCGGGCCAGCAGCTTTTCCACCAGCAGCTCCATCTCACCCAGGTCGCCGCCGTACCATTCGGGTGGTATTTCGCTGGCCGCGGCCCACACCGTCTCGGCCGGCATCCGCTCCATACTGCTCAGCCACGGCTCAAAGGCGTTCCAGGCGCCGACATTCCGGTAGACCGCATTCAGAGGATAGACACCGCGGAGCGGCGCATCCTCGAATCGCCACTCTCCGGCATGGAAGCAGTAGCCGAAGTCGATGAAGACGGCCTTGTAGCGGCGCTCCCGCTGCCGGCGCACAAACACCGCCTGCCGGCCGTTGGCGTTGCCGGTCCATTTGTCGAGAGCGAGAATGCCGGCGAACTCGGCGAGATTCCTGACCTCGGCGAGTTGTTCCTCGGGCACGTAGTCCAGCACCTGGCCGGGCATGAGGCCGCCGGCGAAGCGCGACCCGAACTGGAGCCCGGGCCGGCAGCGCAGGCGGGCCGTTCCCAGCTGCATCTCCAGATCGGGGGTGTTTTCAATCAGCCAGCTTGACACCTCGACCAGTTCCACGGGAGGTACGGTGAGCCCGGCCGCGGCGGCCAGCCGCGAGGCCAGGAACTCGTTGGCCAGCACCCGTACATGCTGCGGATTGTTCTGGAACTTGACTACGTAGAGATGCCCGTCGGCGCCGAGCATCAACTGCCCCTGCGCGCCGCCGCGCATCCGCCTGATCTGCTGCACCGCCAGGACCGCCAACCTAACCCCCGAGGAAGTCTGAAGGGAATTCTAAGCGGAAAAGAAGAGCAGCCCCTAGCTTTCAGTTCTCAGCCTGCAGAGTTGACCTTCACTGAACCGAAATCGTGTCGATTTGGGGGCCGGGGCTGCAGTCGCTCGAAAATTCGAGCAGGTTTTTCGAACCGCTCCCAAGTTTCGCCTGAATCCAGAGCATTCCCGGACCACTTTTGCCGGTGGGAGGAAATGCGATGACTGTCGCGCCCTGCTCATTGACGCGAAGCCTCGCAAAGCGGGCCACGTGGTCCGGATTTCTGTACACGATCTGAATCCGCGTGATCTCGCCGCGCCCTTCCACATTTTCAAACCGCGCCGGATGCTGCCGGAGCACGGCTCCAGGCTGTGTTCCAGCCGATGCGCCGTGGACAAGCTGCGGCCCGTAGCGTTGCATCGGCGCTTCCGTCCCGACGACGAGCAGCATCCTGGCGTCTCCCGCTGCGACCGTTGTCGCGTACGAGTCGTCTGTGCCGCTCAACTGCTCTCCGGACCAGGCGTCGGTAATGCGTGGGGCCGCACTCTGCAACTGGAGGTCAGCCCACTGCACTCGAATCGACTGCTCGGAGCCTGTTCTGTTCAACAGCAGAACCGCGCGCGCACCGGGCTCGGCCAGCGGCTTCGACCAGATCTGCAATCCGGTTGCAGGCTCGGCAACTTTCACTGCCTGCAGTCCGGCGGCATCCTGATCTACGGTCAGCACGGATGATTTCGTGAGAATCTCGCGCACAGCGGGGCTCAGGTGCGCGAGGTCCGCGCCGACGATCAGCGGCGCGCCTGAGATCGCCCAGAGAGACATGTGGACCCGATTCTGCGCCTCCGTCAGGCCCGGCATGCCGAGCACCATCATGTCGGGGTCGTTGTAGTAGCCGGTATGCTCGGCCTCGGGATGGATACCCTGATCGAAGTTGGAGAGCATTCCCGCAAAGCTCGCCTTGCGGTCGGCATGTTCGTGACCCGCGACGATGGGAGCTACGATGTCTCCGCTTGTGCGCCAGATGGCCGCCGGCGCACCGCCGACGCCGGGAGCCCAACTCCAGGGACTGTTTTTGCCCCACTCACAGAGCGAGAAAAACAGACGGTGTCCCGTAATCGCTTCTGCTCGATTGATCGCGCGGCCGATTTCGGCGTACTGCACCGCGGGGTCGAGATTCTCCTTGTCGCCGCCGCACCAGTCCACCTTGACGTAGTCGAAGCCCCATTTCGCGAACTGCAGGAAGTCCTGCTCGTAGTGGCCTTCGCTGCCTGCGTGGAAGTACTTGGGGCCGAGATCGGGATACATGCTGCAGCCGTTTTCGCCGGCGTCCGTGTAAATGCCGGCCTTCAAACCGAGACCGTGGATGAAGCGAACGATGTTGCTCATATCCCCGGGCTGCTCGCCGGGCGACAGGGCAGGCCAGGCTTTCGGGTCGACCACAATGTTGCCTTCTACATCGCGTGTGCCGAGCCACCAACCCTCATCGATGTTGATGTATTCGTATCCCGCTTTTTGCATCCCCGAGGAGACCATCGCACGCGCCTGATCCATCACGATCTGGGAGTCGACCGTATTCGAGAAGCTGTTCCAGGATGACCATCCCATGGGTGGCCGCGCGACAGGCGCCAGCGCAGGGCCTGCCTGCGCGGGCAGATCGCCGCTGAAGACGACACCGCTCAAAGCGAGCGCGATTGCCAGCACCAGGCCGCGGGCTTTCAGTTCCCATCGCGGCGATGTTTTGTTCTCGCGCATCCCGGATGCTTTCCCATCGGATGCAGCCCAGCAGGTTGGGTAAATGGATGAAGACATTGCGGCTCCCGTCAGAGTTGGTTTACGACGGCATACGGAGCATACGCCAGTCTTGAGGTTGCGCGCCATGACGCGACGTTGTTCGAGTGTTGAAGGGTCTGCGTGTGACTCCAACGGACCTGGAGACGAGTGCCGATGTATCGGTTTGTCGTGAGCGGTCCTGCAATAACGAGAAGCCCGGTTCGTCTTCCTAATTCAGTCGAAGCGAGGCGATCAGCGCGGTGAGCGCAGCAGGTTGATTTCGTCGGCTGGGGTAGTAGAGAAAATATCCGGGAAATGATGGACACCAATCTTTCAGGACCTGAATCAGGCGCCCTTTCGCGATCAAGTCCTTCAAACTATCTTCCATTGCCGTTCCGATTCCTAGTCCATTCAACACCGCCTGGATGACGAGGTCAGGATCGTCGAAGGATGCAGGGCCCTGAGGGCTGACTGTGAGCGCCTTACGCCCCTTTTCAAACTCCCACCGGTATAGACCTTTGCTAAAACGAAAACCGATGCAGGCGTGGTCTTTCAGATCCTGCGGATGTCTGGGCATGTCATGCGATTTGAAATACTCCGCAGTTCCCACGACGGCCAGCCGCAACTCTTCGGTGACCCTGACGGCGATCATGTCCCGCTGGATGAATTCACCAAGCTGTATACCGGCGTCGTACTCGCCTGCCACCAGATCGACGGGGTCGTTCGAAGATGTGATCTCGAGTACTATGTCAGGGTACTTGCGCACAAATTGAGCGAGCTTCGGTAAGATCACCGCTTTAGTTGCTGTTCGTGGGACTATGAGCCGTATGCGTCCAGATGGAGTCTCCTTCTGCTTTCGGGTGTCTGCAACTGCTCGCTCGATCCGTTCCAGGGCGGGCGCCAGTTCCCGGAGCAGCGTTGCGCCCGCCGCGGTGACCGAGACACTTCGCGTTGTTCGCGCAAGCAACTGGAGCCCCAGCCTCTTTTCGAGTCCACGAATGGAATGGCTGAGCGCGGACTGCGAGACACCAAGGCGCGCTGCAGCTCGTGTGAAGCTGCGCTCCTCCGCAACGACTGCGAATGTAGAAAGCTCGGCGAGATCATTTTTCATGATTCATGCATTTTACTCATAAGTCTTGGGACAAAACTACCTCTAGTCTCATGGGCCAAGTCTCCCCTACACTTGAAATTGTTCGGATGGCGTACGTTTCACAGGAGAAATCATGCACAAGCGCAAATTGGGGAAGAGCGGTCTCGAAGTTTCAGCACTCGGCCTTGGTTGCATGGGCTTGAGCTTCGGCCTTGGCCCTGCTATAGAAAGATCTGAAGCTATTAAGCTCATTCGAGCCGCTGTCGAGCGCGGCGTCACCTTCTTTGACACTGCAGAAGTCTACGGTCCCCACTTTAACGAAGAAGTCGTTGGTGAGGCATTGGCTCCGATGCGGAAGGATGTCGTCATCGCTACGAAATTCGGCTTCGAGGCCGATCCCAATAATGACGGCAAGTGGACCCGGACGAATAGCCGCCCCGACCATATCAAGCAGGTTGTCGAGGGCTCGCTCCGACGTTTGCAAACAGAAGTCATCGACCTCCTTTATCAACATCGCGTCGACAAGAGTACTCCGATCGAGGAGACTGCCGGAGCCGTCAAAGACCTGATACAAGCGGGTAAGGTCAAGCACTTCGGCCTCTCCGAGGCTGGCGCAGGCACCATTCGCCGCGCTCACGCGGTGCAGCCAGTCACCGCTCTGCAGAGTGAGTATTCCCTTTTCTGGCGCGAGCCCGAGGAATCTGTCATCTCGACGCTCGAAGAACTCGGTGTTGGTTTTGTGCCGTTCAGCCCCCTTGGCAAAGGCTTTCTTACCGGCAAAATCGATGCAACCACCAGGTTCGACAAGACTGATTTTCGCGCCGTGGTGCCGCGGTTCAGCGAAGAAAATCGCAAGGCCAATCAAGCGCTCGTTGAAGTAGTCGTGAGGTTTGCAGAGCGGAAGAAGTCGACTCCGGCGCAAATCGCTCTCGCATGGCTGCTTTCCAAGAAACCTTGGATAGTTCCGATTCCGGGAACGACTAAGCTCTCCCGGCTCGAAGAAAACCTCGGCGGCGCAACTCTTGTGCTCAGCGCCGAAGAGGTGCACGCACTGGAAGAAGCGTCCTCCGCGATCAAGATCGAAGGCGAGCGTTATCCTGAGACACATGCGAAACTGGTAGACCGTTAAACCCACTGACGGGGGACCTTGCAACGAATGAAAAACCGGGAGCCAGAGGGCTGACAGCTAGAAGAGGTCTCTCCGGCCTTCGAGCAGCTCGGCCCGCGCGGCAAGTGCAATAGCCATGGCCATCACCCGGTCGTCGTGTGTTCCTGCCTGTGCGCCGGTGCCGCCTTTAGCCAAGCGGACAAAGCTGCGGCACTCGGCCAGCAGCCTGCGGCTCTGGAACCGCTCCGGAGCATCCACGAGCGCCGCGCCCAACCGTCCCAGTGCTGCGGGCCGGCTCATGGACGTGGTGAGCCAGCCCCGCTGGCCGCTCTGACAATAGACGCGCTTGTAGCCGCAGGGCGCTTCAAGATAAGCCAGCACCCCGCTGCCATGGTTGTTCCGCTCGACCACCAGCCACGCGTGGTTGTACTCCGCGGCGAGTTCGCTGATGAGACGGGCCAGTTCCAGTCCACCCACATGGCCGGCGAACTCCGCGCACTGCAGGCCGCTCTCCATCTCTAAGACCTGCGCGGCCGAGAAGTCTCCCTGGCTGCCGCCTCCTGCCGGGTCGACAGCGATTAGATAGGATTTGCCGGGCATGGCGGGCAGCCAGATCTCAAGCTCACCGTTATGCCGCCGCTCTACGGGACCGCTCACGTCGCGATGCCGCGCTTCGACTGCCGCGAGCTCGAAGACCGGCTCGCCGCTGGCGAGGAAGCAGCTTTCTTCATCTTCGGCATACTCCTGCGCAGTGAGCCCGCGAAAGTTGGCGCGGAGCTGCCGCCGGTAGCCGATCTGCTCAAGATTGAGGTTGTGCTCGCGGATCAGTTTGCGCTCTTCCGGCGTCAGGGTCGATTCGTCGACGGCTTTGGCGCGGTAGCGGCGCTCCATCCACCAGGGAAAGAAGTGGCGCACCATCCCTGTCTCCGGAGCCTTCACCCATTCCTCGTAAAAGCAGCCGCCCAACCCGTCGGGCGTTGACTCGAGAATGAGCTCTGCGTCGGGAGTGGTGGCTGCGCGCAATCCGGCGAGGGTTTCGGCGGGGTTGCGTGGCCAGCGCGAGAGCTCCGAGCAGTGCAGGTTTTGGGCCGTCAGGCCGCGCCCCGCATTGCGGTCTCCCGCTGAGACCACCCGATACTGCGAGTCGATGTGTGGAAACGCGATCTGGCGCACATTGGCGCGTCCGGTTTTGAGCACGCCTTCGCGCAGCTCGCGCGGGAGCCAGTCCACGAAGCGATGCACGATGCGGAAGATCTCCTCGGCCGCCTCGCTGGTGTGGGCCACCTGCAAGGTGAGCGTGCCTGGCCGGGTGATGGTGCGCAGAAAGAATCGCGCCGCCGTCCAGGTGGTAATGCCCATCTGGCGAGCCTTGAGCACGACATTCTGCTGCCCGCGCCGGCGCTCGAATGCCTTTTGCGCCGCATTGGCGCGGAGCGGAGCCGTCCAGCCCTCGCGGGTTCGCACCAGCAGCAGCTTTCCGGTCAGCGCCATCCCCAACGTCTGACCGCCAAGGCTGCGCGGACGCCGGTCGAGTGCTTTGCCGAACCACTCCAGCTCCTCGCGGTTGAAGTGCTGAAAGCGCAGATCGACTGCGGGCAGCTTGCCTGCTTTCGTTTCGCTACCATCCGCTATACTCCGCGCTCCATCCCGCTCCGCCATAGCCGCCTGTGCCTGCCGTTGTGTAGCTGGTCTCCGTGTAGCCGCTGCCGCCGCTCGCCGTGCAGCTGGCCACCGTACCGCCTGAATAAGTCGGCGTAATCGTGCCGCCGCTTCCCCCGCCGCCCATCACCGCAAAGTTGATTGAAGGCGACGAGCCCAGCCCCGCGCCCGCATTCACCACCGAGCAAGTGCTCAGCGCCCCGCCGCTCACCGTCAGGCTCAGGACCGGCGGAATCGTTCCCGCCGCGCCGCTCGCCGCGGAAGAGGTCGGCGTAGGCACCGCATACGGCACACTCGCCTGGCCGCCCGCGCCGCCGCTCGTGTCGATCGCAATCCCGTAGGTCTCCGCCGCCTGTGACGACAGAATCACCACCCCGCCGCCGCCCCCGCCGCTTGCGCCCGTCGAGTTGCCTGTGGGCGGATTGCCCGGCGCGCCCGAAGCGTCGATCGCGCCCGTTCCCGTGATCGACGCGCAGATCAGCGTCACGCCGCCCGCGCCCTTCACCGCCGCGCCGCCCGAGCTTCCTCCCGCCGTTCCATTGCCGCCGCTGAAGTCCAGCCCATCCAGGCCCAGCCCTTCGCCCAGCACCGCCCGCTGTACGCTCGCCGTATACTGCGCGCCGTTGCCGGCATTGCCGCCGCTGGCCGCGCCTGCTGTGCCGCCGTTGGCCGCCTGTGATGCGGTGCCCGTCATCGAGATCCCGACAAAGCTGCCCGATCCCGCCGTCCCTGCAGCCGTGCCGCCTCCCGATCCGCCCGCCGAGCCGCCCGCAATCCCGCCCGTGTTCGACAGCGTATTCGTGGCGCCGCTCGCCGCAATCAGGCCGTTCACCGTGCAGGCCCCGGTCGCGTGCACCACCAGCCAGTTGCCCACCGACACCACCGCGCCGCTCGACACGTTAAACGTCGTGTAATACTTCTCGCCGCTCAGCGCGCAGGTTCCGCTCGTGCACGACTCCGACCCATCCGCGCCCGTGCCCAGGTACTGCAGCCACAGCGGCGCGACATTGGTGGTCAGGTTTCCCGCCGCCACGCCCGAATCTTTGATCGCCGTACCGCTCGTGCCGTTAAAACTTGCCACATCGCCGCTCGCCGAGCTCCCAGGCCCGTTCACATTGCCCGTGCCCGGGGTTCCGTTGTACTGGATGGCCAGATTCACCAGCGGAGCCAGAATGCCGCTCGCCGGCGGGCTGGTTCCGTCGCCGCACCAGCCGTCGTCCGCAAAGCTCGTCCCGCTGAACTGCCCGATCCATCCCGTCTCGCAGGCGCTCTTGGTCAGCGCAATCGTCGGCGTGCCCGTGCAGTTGCCCGCGTTCGTGATGTTGTAGCCGTTGATCGCCCCGCCTGAAACGGTGAGCGTAATCGTCGGCTCGGTCGTGCAGCTCCCGCCCGAGAATGCCGCCGTCGGCGTAAACGTAAATCCCGAGGTACCACCCGGCAGCCCGGTTACCTGGCAAAGCTGCGTGCCGCACATCACCGCCGTAAGACTGGGCAATGAAGACGAGCCCATTCCGGTGCGATACATGTTGTAAACCCCGCTCGTCAGTCCTGCAATGGTGTTCTTTGCGCTCGCCACCAGCGCCGGAGGACCCGTCGAAGTCGAAACCGTCGAGCTCGGCGCGCTCTCCGTCTTGTCCTGTCCGGTCGCAGCCGTCACCTGGTAGCTGTAGGTAATCGAGCCGGAGGTGCTCGGCGTCACCGTCACCCCGCTCACGCTCGGCGCAGAGGGAATGCTGATCGCGCCATCCGTGCCGCTGTAGGCCACCACCGTGCCCAGCACCCAGCCCGTATACCCGCTCACCGGAAAACTCGAGCTCAGCAGGTCCACGCATCCGGCAATGCTCTGCCCCGAGACCACCGTGTTGCTGCTGATCCCCACCAGGTCTCCCGTTCTTACCGTCACCGAAGGATCGAACCAGCACGGCACCTGCCCCTGAAACGCGAAGTCCGAGCGGTAGGTATTCGTATTCGTGCCGAACACGCCATTGGTCCCAATGCCTACCGGCTGGCTCGTATCGCTCAGGCTCATCGACTGCACATAGCCGCTCACCAGCTTGCCCGGCAGATACTGCCGCGGCTGGTTCGCCGTCGTACAGCTCCCGCAATCATAAAAAGGGTTGGCCAGCACCAGGCCCGTCGTCGCAATTCCCCGGCACATCGAGAACACTTTCGTTCCCGAGCGCACATAGCGCGCAATGCCGCCCGTGTTCGCGATATCGTTACGGCACACGCCGCCGTTCGCGTTGTTATCGGCAATCCAGTTCAACACGCCGCTGCCGGCAATCGCCCCAATGCTGAACTGCTGCACATTCGTCGAGCCCACTGTCGAGCCCAGTTGCAGCGCCGTCTGGATCGGCTCATTCGATCCCTGCAGCCTGAGCCCCAGCACCGCATTGCCCGACAGCGCATTCGACGTGTGGCAGCCTACGCACATCCCCGTCTGCGCCGACTCCACATACTGGTCGATCATCAGCTCTTCGGCGTTGTCCAGCGTCACGCCCGTGCCCGTGTTGGTCGGGTAGTTCGAGCCCACCACGCCGTTGGTCCAGTAAAGGCCGCCGCCCGATCCATGCACCCCGCCCAGCCTCATCCCGATCGGAGCCGGCGGAAACTCAATCTCCGCTGTCGCCGCCGCGCCGCTGCCGCCACCGCCGCTGAAGCTCACCGTAACGCTGCCCGGCGTGCAGCCGGACCCATACCCGTTGCCGCCGCTATTCACCAGCGTCACCGCCGTCACCGCGCCGCCCGAGACCGTCGCCGTAGCTGCGGGATTCGTCGTGCAGCCGGAGACGGTCGTTGTCGGCGCGGTCGTGTAGCCGCTCCCTCCCGCCGTCACCACGATGTTCGGCACATACATCGAGGTCGGCATCGAATCCAGCGTGATGCCGTTCTTGTAGATCGGCCCATGGTTCTGCGCGCCGCCCTCGCCGTTGCCGAAGTTGTCCACATCCATCCCATAGGTGCAGTTCCTGATCTGCAACCCGTACAGCTCCATCCCCTGCTGGCTCTGGCCCTCTTCCACGCACGTCGACCAGGGATAACTCATCCCGTCAATGCCCACGTCGTGCAGCTTGTTGTAGAGCGAGAACGTGCCCGAGCTCGTGCTCGATGAGTTGCCCATGTTGATGAACACGTTCCCCGCCAGGCTCGACGGCGGCGCAAAAGGAAATGTGCTCGCAGCTTCGAGCCAAGTTCCCGTACGCGGCGTGCCGTAGTAGGCATAGGTCGTCTGCCCGTCAATCGCCCCGCCTGTAGGAATGTCCAGCTCCGAAGGCACCGTGTACACCGTCCCCGGGGCCAGCCGCTTGATCGAGTTCGTATACGTCCCCGCAAACGGAATCGCCGTCAGATAAGGCGCAAACGGGTTCACCGATCCGGTCACCGTCGTCCCGCTCACTCCCGTCGACCGCTCGATATTGCCCGTATACGTTCCCTGCGCATTCACATCGAGCTGGCACAGCTTCGCAAACTCATCCGTCCCCGATCCGCAAGTCGCTCCCGGGGCCGGCACGGTGAACGTATCCATCCACGGCCTGTTGGCATCCTGCACGCCCGTGCCGGTCACCGTGCCTGAAAGGTTCAGTGAGTTGCTTCCACTCACCGCGGTTCCCGGCGCAGAGTACACCGCCACTTGGTTGGTGGTTCCGGAGTTTACTGTTCCGCTGCCACTGCCGCTGCCCGATCCGCATGCGGCGCCTGTATTCGATACGTTACCCGCATTATCGATCTGCAGGCAGTCAGCGCCCGATGCGGCAGCCAATCCCTGAAAGCGAATGCTCGAAGTGCCCAGAAACGCGCCGCTCACTGTCAGCGGGCCGGCCAGCGTCCCGCCGCCGAGCGGAAGTGCCTGGCTGAACTCTGTATCGACATAGTGCTTGTCCGCGGCCTGCAACGGCACAGTCGGGTCGCCGTTCAGATAGAGCGGGCCGCTCAGCGAGCCGCCCGACGATGTGATCTCGCTGCCGGCCAGCTCGGCGATCGCCTCATCCACATAGGCCTTGCTCACTGCCTGCACCGCCTGCGCCGCAGGCATTACCTGCGACTGGACAGCCGCCAGTGTTGCGCTCGCTGCCGCCGGAACCACCCAGTACTCGGTTTGCGTGGTTCCGTCGCTCATGTAAAACTGCGCGGTGTAGTATTCGCCGGCAGGCGTCGATCCCTGATTCGCGACCAGGTTCACGCTCACAAATCCGTCGGTCGGGATTGTCACCGTCGTCGAGTCTGCGACGACAAGCTGACCCGCCGCGGTGGTAAACGCGGGCCAGCTCAATACCAGCGTTCCGGAGCCGGGCTGGCCGTTGGCCAAATAAACCGTTCCGGTGACCGCGGTGGTGCTCGGAGCCTGGCCCAGCGCTGTTGCCGCAACAAGACAAACGAACGCCACTCGCGCAGCGCGTAACCATCTGTCGATCGTGAGCTTCATCGGTTTCTCTTCCTTCGCCGCCAGAAAAAGGGCCACGGTCTCTCATCCCGCACCGGGACAAGAAATCGCGGCCCGTCTTCTGCCGTCATTTCCTAACTGACTTTTATTGACCCATCGACCGCCGCTGCTCTATGCCGTCGCTCCACCGTTGTTCTTGTCCGTCTCCGCGTCTTCAGGCGGCTCCGGCCATTCCGGTTCTTCCGCAAGCATCTGCGCCAGAGTCTTGCCGCCCGAAGTCAGGCAGGCGTCTTTCAGCGTCTTGCCTTTGGCCAACCTCTGCAGTTCCTTAATGGAAGAAACATCGCCCTTTTTCGCCTTTTCCACCAGGCCGTCGATGATCGTTCGACCATTCTTTCCCAGCTCTACGTCCGCCAGATCGCACAGCCACGCTACGCTGTCGACGGTCTCCGGCGCTTCGCCGCCAGCTCGTGCCGCAGCGTCAAACTCCTGCCGCTCTTCTTCTGAATCCTGCCCATTGCTTTTCATTCCCCTGCCGTTCCCGGCCATTCAGCCGCGGCCGACTGCAAGACACAGAAAACCGCCGAGCGCACCGCTGTTCCGGCGCCGCCCTCAACGCATTCTTCGAATTGTTCAGGATCACTTGAAGAACGTGGCGCTTCTTTCTTCTGCGCTCACCTCAGCCGCACAAATGGCCTGAAGAAGATGTGGAAGGCCACACCAGCCTTCCCTCGATGCCTCACTTCATTTCGCGGTGAATGTTCCTAGCTTAACTAAACCATAGAGAATTCCGTGCAATCGCAGCGGATCGCCATTCCAGTCTAATTTTCAACCATTTACCAGCTTGCCGATCCGGCCCGCCCTTTGACAGCGGCTCACTTGAGCGCGAGCGAGGGATCGGCCGTCAGATCATCGGATGCAAACTCTCCGGCAGCGAGCCGCGGCCACGCAGCCGCGGCAATCATGGCCGCATTATCGGTCGAGAGAGCGAGCGCGGGGTACGCGACGTTCAATCCGCGCCGTGCACCTTCTGCGGAAAAACGCGCGCGCAACTCCCGGTTCGCGGCTACACCCCCTGTTACCAGAATGCGTGCCGCGCTCAATACTTCGGCCGCCGCGAAGGTCTTCTTCATCAGATCGCCGACCACGGCATGCTGAAAGCTAGCCACAAGGTCGAGCGTCGCCTGCGAACACAATGCGAGTGCTTCTTCTTGCATCTGCGGCGGCCTCACCGTTTTTTCGCGGCCGCCGTTCTCCGTCAGAAGCCGCGTCGCGCGCGCCTCCGCTTCAGGCCGCATTCGGTTGAGCTCCACATATCGCAGCACCGCCGTCTTGATTCCGGAAAAGGAAAACATGAACCGTGGATCGAGCTGTGCGATCGGCGCCGTTTTCGCCGCCTTGGTTCGTGGAGTTTTGCCCGCAAGATGCGCCTTGGTCTTGACCTGCGCAAAGGCAAACGGCACAGCCAGCGGATCGCCAAACCTGGCGAGGGCATCGATCCAAGGCCCTCCCGGATAGCCGAGCCCGAGCAGCTTGGCTACCTTGTCATAGGCCTCGCCGGCTGCGTCGTCCACCGTGCGTCCAACCAGGCTGTAGCGCCACGCTCCATTCGCCGGCCGCGCCAGATAAAGATGCGTGTGTCCGCCAGAAACGACGAGTGCCAGCGCGGGTTCTTCCGCTACTCGGCTGATCGAGGCATCGGCTGCTGCACCGTCTTCCCGCTCCTGCAACAGCACCGCATGAATGTGCCCTTCGAGATGATTCACCGCAATCAGCGGAAGCTCCTGCGCAAACGCCAGCGCCTTCGCATACGTGATGCCCACCAGCAGTGCCCCGGCAAGTCCCGGCCCGGAAGTCACCGCAATCGCATTCAGATCGGCCGCCGTAACTCCCGCCTGCTCCAGCGCGGCGCGCACTACCGGCACAATCGCGCGCAGATGCTCACGCGAGGCCAGCTCTGGCACCACTCCGCCGTAACGCGCATGCGTTGCAATCTGCGACGCGACTACGGAAGCAAGCGTGCGCGTGCCGCGCTCCACAATCGCCGCGGCCGTTTCGTCGCAGGAGGTTTCAATGCCGAGAATAAGCCCGTTTTCCTTCACCTTTCCAGTTTATCGGCTCGGCAGCACTGATGTACCAAGTGCGCATCATGCGCGAAAATGGAAGAAACGATGCTTCCGGCCACGCCCCAGTTCGACGCCGCACTCGGAATCGTGAAGGCGCTGCGCGATGCCGGCCACCAGGCTTATCTTGCCGGTGGATGCGTACGCGACCTGCTGCTGGGCCGTTCGCCTTCTGATTACGATGTGGCCACCAGCGCCACGCCCGACATTGTTCTGGAGATGTTTCCGCGCACGTTTGCCGTCGGCGCGCACTTTGGCGTGGTGCTCGTGGCTCCGGAGAATGCCGGCGCCGTCACTGAGGTTGCGACCTTCCGCTCCGATGGCGCGTACTCCGACGGCCGACATCCTGACGCCGTTCGTTATACCACCAGCGCAGAAGAAGACGTGGAGCGCCGCGACTTCACCATCAACGGCCTGCTTCTCGATCCGCTCCGCGACACGAACGATCTGCGCGCGGCGGTCCTTGACTATGCCGGCGGCGTCGCTGACCTGGATGCGGGCATTCTGCGCGCCATTGGCCGCGCCGAGCTGCGCTTCGCAGAAGACCACCTGCGCATGCTGCGCGCCGTGCGCTTTGCCGCGCGCTTTGGCTTCGAGATCGAGGCCGCCACCGCGCGCGCGATCCGTTCGCTCGCCACGCAGATTCACGCCGTCAGCCGCGAACGCATCCGCGACGAGCTGACCAGGATGCTCACCGAAGGCCGCGCCCGCCGCGCCTTTGAACTGCTCGACGCAACCGCACTGCTCCGCGAAGTGCTGCCTGAAATCGAGCGCATGAAAGGCGTCGAGCAGCCGCCGCAGTTCCATCCCGAAGGCGATGTATGGACTCACACGCTCATGCTGCTTGAACAGTTGGAACCCGGATGTTCGATGAGCCTGGCCTGGGGCGCGCTGCTGCACGATGTGGGCAAGCCGCCCACATTCCGCATCGCTCCCGATCGCATCCGCTTCGACGGCCATGTGGAAATCGGCGTCGCCATGGCCGCCGAGATCTGCCGCCGCTTCCGTTTCTCGAACGACGAGACGCGCCGGATTCTCGCGCTCATCCAGAACCACATGCGCTTCGCCGACGTGGAACGCATGCGCGTCTCCACCCTCAAGCGGTTCTTTCGTCTTGAGGGCTTTCAAGAGCACCTGGCTCTGCACCGCATGGACGCGATGGCATCCAATCGCAATCTTCACTACTGGGAGTTCGCGCACGACCGCTGGCAGTCGATGCCGGAAGAGGCGGTACGCCCACAGCCGCTCATCACCGGCAGGGAACTCATTGCCGCGGGCTATCGTCCGGGAGCGCGGTTCCGCGAGATGCTGCATGCCGCGGAAGACGCGCAGCTCGAAGGAGCAATCAGCACGGCAGAAGAGGCGATAAGCTTTGTCCGCAAAAAATTTGGCGGCCCGGCGAGCGGTTAAAGCGTCATCTTGGCAATGGTGGCCAACTGCATAAACGATGTACCCTCATAGATCTTGCCGATCTTCGCATCGCGATAGAGCTTTTCGACCGGATAGTCCTTCACGAATCCAGATCCGCCGAAGACTTCAACCGCCAGACTCGCTACGCGCTCCGCCGTGTGCGACGCAAAATACTTGCACATCGCGGCCTCTTTCCTGAAGTCGAGGCCAGCATCCTTGAGCCGCGCTGCGTTGTAGACGAGCAGCCGGGCCGCCTCAATCTCCGTTGCCATCTCCGCAAGCTGAAACTGCATCGCCTGGAAATCCGCGATCGGCTTGCCGAACTGCTTGCGCTCTTTCGCGTACTGCGCGGCGTGCTCCCACGCGCCCTGCGCCAGGCCCAGCATCTGCGCGCCAATGCCGATGCGCCCTTCATTCAGTGTCTCGATCGCGATCTTGTAGCCTTTGCCGGCCTCGCCAAGCATCTGTTCCGCGCTCACTGGGCAATCGTCGAAGATCAGCTCACAGGTGCTCGACGCGCGAATTCCCAGCTTATCTTCCTTGCGGCCAACAGTGAATCCCGGCGCGCCGCGCTCTACCACAAACGCCGTAATCCCCTTGTAGCCGGCGCTGGCGTCTACTGTGGCAAAGACGATGAAGACTCCGGCTTCTTTCGCATTCGTGATCCACAGCTTGCGTCCGTTCAATACGTAATCCTCGCCTCGACGCTCCGCGCGGGTCTGCAGCGCGAAGGCATCGGAACCTGAACCGGCCTCGCTCAAGGCATATGCACCCACTGTGTCTGCAGCCAGCCGCATCAGA
>Ga0335075_10004597_pt1 | contig 21550 bp, 17 predicted proteins | sample Lox_Sample_24_FD_206723 | JGI IMG/M metagenome (GOLD analysis project Ga0335075, IMG submission 206723) | Soil microbial communities from Loxahatchee National Wildlife Refuge, Florida, United States - Lox_Sample_2.4 | ecosystem: Environmental > Terrestrial > Soil > Wetlands | place: USA...
TCTCTCCCATCGAGAAACATCTCCCTTGGCTACCAGGCCAGGGCGAACCTTTTGTTCCCCTCCATAACGAACTTGAAAGCGAAGTCCGGACCAGGGCGCCACCACGCCGTGAGGAAGGAACAGGCCAAAGAGGGACAATGGCACGGATAGGTAGTCGAACCGCCATGATGATGATGATGATGATGATGATGATGAAGTTTTATGTATATGCTCTATTCAAACAGAGATGGGGTGGAATAATACTGCTTTATCTCTCGCACAGTCTTTGCATTGTGCGTCTCAAATGTATGAATTTCGAATATAGTGATGCAGTGAGGTCATTGATGCCATTCCTGTTAAGCTAAGGATGCCAAAAATGCCGAATGTTAGAGAGGGACCGTAGGAGAGAAAAGGAAAGCGTAGAGTACTAAGTTGAAGGTTTGGAGTCGTAGGAGTTCGTTGATAATCCCCGCTAAAGGCCGGGGATAGTCTTGGAGATGGTAGGATTATTCCCGAGAGATACCCGGACTGACATTCATGCACGTGCTCTCTAAGTCCACTCAAAAGGCAGCTTTGTATAGTTGAGCGATTTGATAATTCTAGTCCGGTGTCCATTCGGAGAGGACGTATCTATGTATATACATTACGGTTCATTCATACAAATCAAACCCTGCAAAGTGATGAATACCAATGATCGTTCCTTTCAATCCATCAACAGTGCAGCCGTTGCCTTCTATACTCGTAGGCTGAAATGATACCCACCAGAGCGCATAATACAGCGAGAAACTAGTGCGAGATGGATCACATATCGCAGAACGTACGCAAGCAGATTAAGAGGACCTAAAAACACCGGAAGAGGAGGCGACTCCACGTCTCCATCGATTATGAGGCCACATCCAGGCCCTCAGTTTTCAAACGCCACGTGATATAGCAAGGAGCCTGCCAAAGGGTGTAATGATCACTCACTGCCGTGTCAACATTCAATGTATATTCTTAACGCCTCTTCCAGTTCCCGGCACTCCTTCGCGCAGACAGCCTTTGAAGAACCGAAACTTCTCAATGGCGGCTTGATGTTTTTCACAAGCAACGTCCCAATGCTGCCTTACCTTGAAGTCTTCAACCATTGCTTCCTGATACTTGGCTAGATCACTGTCTCCAAATGCCTCTAGCCAGCCTGGTTTCATTGCATCGACCTGATTCTTACGAGCCACAAAATGCATGATCATCTTCGTGTTGAAGATATCCCATTCTGCCATGTATGCTTTGAAAGCTAAGAGATACGACTCCCATGATGACATAGAAGGACGCGTGGTGTTGATGACTGGGGGAACCATGGGCGCGCGTGGTGGATTAGGGAGGTCCAGCTCACCGGAGCTAAGGCTACGTGGAATCGTCAGAGTGCTTGCAGCTCGAGATGGGAATGGAAGAGTCGAAGTCAGGTCACTGAAGGAATGAAGACCTGTTGCAGGATGTTGCAGGGGCTCAACATTTTTGAGATCTTCAAAATTCGTCTTGAAGTCCTCTTCATCAGCTGACTTAGTAGTTCGTTGCTGGCTATTCACGTTTCCAGATCTGGGTGGAAGGTCTGGTTGCTTTTGGGCTCCTGGCGGGACATCTGAACCACTAGCATCCCCAGCACGCCACTCTGGCCGCGACGGCTCAACTGGTACGTTACGCGCTTCATTGGCAGTAGCCTTAGACGCTGCGAATCCATTCTGTCGAGCTTTCGGTGTATCGGATGGCTGGTCAAAAGGAGGGTCAATATCCATTGCATTTGGGCTATCCACGCCTGCTGACGGCGCGTCTTGGTTCGCTTGTGGTGTAGCAGTTGGCTGGGTGGTTCGGCTTCCCATTTCCAAGGGTGATTCAGAGCTCTCATCATCATCCACCATTGCAGAATTACCTGCGGTTCTCGTGGTATTCGCAGCCTTTGTTGTCGAAGAACCGGTCCTAGGTCGCCTGGCAGTGCGTGGAGGTGGTCTCGCTGCTGTGCTGCCTGAAGGATAAGGTGGAGGGTCAAAGTGCTGAGGCTTGAAGGTCCGTGCCCACTCCTCCGCAGTAAACTTTGTGCCGCCAGGCGAAGATATTGGCTCCGAATCCGTTGTTTGCTGCCAGGTCTCTGGGTCAGTGTTTGGTATAGGAGGGACCTGAGATTTCTTCGTTGCCCATCCCTTAACCGGTGATCTTGTTCTTGTCCTACTTCCGGATCTGGTCCGTGAGCGCGTATTCCCACCAATTCCATCATTTACGAAATAGTCCCCAGCTTCAAACTTTCCATGCCAATCTTCAGCTGCGAACTTAGTACTAATGTTCTCGGAACTGTTGCTGAACGAGGTCTTGGGTGACCGTGGAGATGTAAACGCTTCATCATTGACGTTGAATGAGAAACTAGATGCAAGTGGTCTGTCAGCGTTGATGAATGTTTTAGGATTCAAGAGAGTTGTAAATTCTACTTTATGTGAAGCAGAATGAGATATAGCGCCACGTCTTTGCTTGCGGAAGGGACTTCCCGTCTCGCCACATCCACGTGGACACTCTGAAAATTCCGCTTTTCTTAAATCATGATTGAATAGAAGATTTAGCGGAACTTTGACGTTGGGAGGTTCTGACGGATGTAGGACAACCCGAGGAAGCGTGGCCTGGGCAATTCGCGCGCCAAGGTCTTTTGGGGATGGCTCATGCGTACCGCCATAAGCAGGCCTGGTGGGCTTGGGTCTGAAGCCATTGCATCTGACGAGATCCTCAACCACTTGTCGCTGAGCAGCCTCAAAAGCAGTGAGAGATCCGGGAGGCGTCAGATTTGGAACTCCACTAGGAGATGCTGACGGCGAGATATTTGATGTGACAAGATTAGGCCATCGCTTTCTGATTGCTGCAAATGCCTCACTAGAAGCGGCGATTTTGTACGAATCCTGCGGAATATGTCTGTTTGAAGACTGTATGAAATGCTCTTCAAGAACTGTCGGAAGTGGCGAAACTCTCTTGGCTGCTGAAATACTGAAAATATTGAATTGTGATGGGGTGGCATACATTGAAGGGTTTTCTTTTGTGCCATTATCGCGGTTTGCATTGCCGCGATTGCTTGGAGTGCCATCTAATTTTATATCATTTAGCTCATCTCTCTTTTGCTCCTCAGCAGACGACCACCATTGTCGAAACTCTGCCAGGCTTGGCTTACGTGGACGTTCGTCATTCTCCCCTGTACTACCCTCTGGTCCTCCTGAAGTGGTTTGAGACTCTTTCGGTCGTGCCGTCATCGGGGCTGCTCGCCTCTTAGCGAAAGTCCTAGACCGTGTTCCGAAAGCTGGTTGGCGGTGCTCCGAGTCCGAATCATCGCCATCGCTAGAGATATTAGGATCCACCGGCGTGAAACGTGCATTACCTCTAGAAGATGGGCTAGGTTGATGTGTTCGATTTGCACTTGAAAAAGTGCGCTTTGGAGACGAGCCGAGATTTATCTCGGAATCAGCTCGTTGAATGCCGGGCTCCGGAGATATATTTCGATGATGTCTCGTTCGTGGGGGACTCGCGCTGCGATGGCGGTCACCTGATCCACCAGGCCTGGACGGTTCTGCTCTAGCCGAATTAGTCTTATCCGAAGGCCCTCTTGTACTCTTTGACCTGTTGAGATTGATGCTCTCGAATGGATTCGTCTTCTCTCCACCATGCGTAGCATATGGGGTGCTCAATCGAGGCTCAAAAGGTGTGTCAGCCTGTTCTCTGAATTGTCTTAGTGGATCAACTGGAGGCGCTGTTCGAGGAGATGGCTCAGGAACTTCAGCCTGTCTTCTACTTGAAGGCCTACTAGCATTCCGCATAAAATAGGCCGATGTACTAGAAGCAGGGGGTTCATCTGGTCCGGGAGTACCAGGCATAAAACCACCCTTCCTAGAAGGTCTAGTTGGGCTTGATTTATCCGAGTGAGATGATGATGCACCCGCACGGAATTCTTCATAACCGGGTTTCGAAGACTTCGGAGGCGGTGGATGCTTGTAACTATTGCTTTCTTCCCTGCCTGATTGCGGAATATACTCTTTTGGCACAGGTTTTGGAGGCTGCCGGGCTCGTGGGGGTGGCTGTCTCATGCTCTCCCATGCCTGATAGTTCCTCCATCGTGCCTCGGCATCTTGGCCTGCCTTGGGCGCAGTCCCATTTGCTGTAGCGAAGTTCGCGTACCGTTGAGCACCGGCAGACGGTGGTGGAGGTTTACGGCGCTCAAAGTCCTTAGGTGGCGGGGGCTTAGGCGGCGGCGCCCATTGAGACCCAGCATTTGCCCACGGGTTGCCTTTAGTTCCTGATGCAGCTGGAGGCGGAGCTCCAAATCCGCTATACGTTCTTGTAGTGTTCCTTAACCGTGCACCATCATATTTCGCCCTTTGCTCTGGGTCTGTGAGCACTTCGTGAGCCGCCTGAATAGTTTGAAACTTCGAATTGACTTCAGCTTCGCGTCCAGGATTACGATCTGGATGGTACTTCAGAGCTTAGGTGAGAGTACATTAGCAACATACTCAAGGCTGTCAGAGCGGTGAGGATCTCATACCAAGGGCCCTGAATTGCTTCTTAATGTCAGCCTCACTTGCGCCTGGCTGGAGTTCAAGATCGGCATAGTAGTCCCGTGTCAGATCTGCTTTCACCATATCGACTTGTCCTAGTGACGGTGGCCGCACGGGGACGCCGAGCACCACAATATGCTAGAATCGCGTAATGCTCATGAGGAATCCACAGGGTGCGAAGATGAGCGGCGAAGGGCTGAATCGTGGTAGAACGTGAGATCAGATAACGGGACTGTGGTTGTATGATATAGAAGACAAGGTAGATCGTTTCGCGATTTCGTTTACAAACGTGTCGAGGTGAGAGCGCAAGACAAGGTAGCTCAGCTCCACAGAACAGTGCCGACACACGAGTGCACGCAGTCGCTACGGTCGTAAATGCATACTTGCAATGCGCAGATAGATTCAAATGAGTAGAGAGCAATGTAGGTCGTGGTGAACGTGTTTTCGTGTGGAGGTTGAGGAGAAGTGAATGTTATTTGGCGAGGAGTTGTAGTCGTGTCGGCTACCTTGTGATTTGTGGTACTCGACAGCCTAGTATGCTATCTCGTAGTAGTCCCTAATATGACGCTAGCAAACCCACACCAAAAGAAAATTAGAATCGCGCGGCAATGCAAAGCTTGCAATAATGCACATCGGGAAAACTAATAGGAAAACCGACATTATATTCAAGGGTCCAGCGCCACTCGGTGAAGGTTGAGCAGGCAGCGGTCAATCAAACACTTAGCGCTATGAACTATTTTGTACGAGAATCAGACCGAGATGATGCCCAACTACGTCACATTGTGCTGCGCTTCCGATATTTTGTCTTATTCGAATGCAATATTTGTGCTGTGGTCCAGTTGAAGGATGAGGTGTCAGCCAGCCTAGTTTGCTGCAGATTGCTGATCTCCACCCTTGCAAAAGCAAAAGAGGCAACACCCATCGGCGCCTATCAGATCATCCCCCGGAGGCTTCCCGTCTACCCTCCCCAGCTTTTCTATTCTTTTCAGGTGCTACTGCCCCCACGTGCGAAAAAGCTCTTTCATGTCACGCGATTAAAATGTCAGATCGGCGGAAGGCAAACACATCTACATCAGAAGAATGCTCTTGTATCTTTTATTGTCAATGGTAATCCGCAAATAGAACCTACAACTAACTTCCGCCGCAGTGTCTAACGGGAAAGTTTCTAAAACCGTCCTGGCCATATCACTTGGCCGTTTCAAAACCTCATAAGATAATCAACTCAACCCATAGCTCCACCCTCCTTCCTTCCTCAGACGGTCTCTGGCCTCCAGATCCCTCTTCACCTCATCTTCCGTTAGTCGATCGCTTCCACTCCAGTTCGCACTACTTGTCCGTGCCCTAAACCGCGGGTGACGTTCCACGTTTCTGAACACTTCCTCGAGCTTAATCTCACCAGGAAGCCCAAACACAGAGACGGGATCTAGCCCTTCCTGTAGGATGAGCCCTTGGATGAGGGCCGGGCTGTTTGCCCAGTTGGGAACCGGGAAGTTGTTTGCTGCTTCGTCGTCGGAGTCCTCGTCTTCTGAGTCAGTCGGAATTTCTGGTAGGTCAATAGAATCTCCGTTCTGGTAGCGTGGGGAGGACCTGGCCGACGGCTTGCCATTTGATTTGACGCCATTGACAGCTACACCAGCTGGTCGAGCAGGCGTCTTATGGGGAGGTACTGGGACTTGAGCTGGATTAGGTGCAAATGTAATTGGCGCCTTCGAGTTCTGCGCCATGTCCATTGGATGAGCTGGCTTGACCTTATGCATATGTTGGGCGTTTAGAGTCGCCTTGTGAAGTGACGCAGTAGCATGAGATGGCTGGGGCGCGTTGGCATAGCCATTAGGGAATAGAGACTTCGTTGGTCCATCCTGAGAAGATATTAGCATTAAAACACTCCATATCGACTACGAAGCTCACTCACCTTCTGGCGCATGCCTGACTGTCGTATTGGAGGTGCCATATGTCCTTTAGACTGACTATCAGTCATCTCTTCATCATGATCTTCAATTGTCTTCCTCCGTTTGGGTTCAGGTCCATGATTGGATGGACCGTTGCGTTGCAATGTGGGACGAGATTGTGAGTCTTCACTAGCGTCTTGTTGAAGCGGTCGCTTAGGTGGAGCTTTTGTCATGTTCTGGTAAGTCGAATTCACTGATCTACCAAAATCGTTATCCGGCTGGTGTATGGTAGACTCCATGCGAGAAGGTGGGTGAGCTTGACCAAGCTCCCCGCGATATGCAGGCGCAGCAGGCAAGGGCTTTTCTTGCAAGACGGACTGTCCAAGATCAACAGGGAGTTGAGGACGGGGAGCTGGTGCTGGAGGTTTCTGCTGCTTAGCTCTCTCAATTTCCAACTTCTTCTCCGCAGTCAGCGCAACAGTCTTCTTCGTATCGACCTGATTTACCACATGATCTGGCTGCTTTTCACGCAATCGATCTGCTTCATTTTGTCGTTTCTGCTCTTGCTGCTTGCCCTCTTGCATAGCAGCGCGCTTGCGATCCATTTCTAACTTATTTTTACGCTTTCTTTGTGCATCTTGCTCCTCCTATCACGCTGTCAGTGCTGAGCATATATTATATCAGAGGTTAAGCTTACCTGCTCCTTTTTCCTTGCTGCTGCCTCTAGAGCTTTTACCTTACCAGTGGTTGAGGATACACTCTTGAAGCTGCTAGTTGAGACCTTTGGACGAACAGATGTAGTGTTTGCCTTATTCCTAATCGCTGGTTGTGGGCCTGAAGGTTTCGCTGTTGGGACTGCAGGTGCTAGTGAATCTTGGAGAGAGCTTGCAAGTGAAGCATTAGACGGATGGAAAAGATTTCGTTGAGGATTCCGTTGTGATCCTGTGTCAACTCTAATGACCACTGGTGCCTGTTTCGCAGGGTGAATATTCTCTTTGGCAGGCTTAACCGGCCGCTTGACTTGGTCCCTAGGATTTGCCGTCGTAGGACGTGGAACTTCGGGAGGGGGCATTGCTGATGCATCGGTCATCTCAATTTCCTTATTGGAAGTATTATTCGAAGTGGCAGCCGCAGCAACACCATCAGCTTCCAGTTGCGCCTTGGGTTTCCGCGGACTACTTCTTGTTGCTCGTGGGGCGTCCATTTGAGCAGCCTTCGCAAGTCTTTCCTGCTCCTTCTTTGCTAGTATTTGCTTCTCCATGGCGGCCACTCGTTCCTGCTCCTGCTGATTGAATAGTCTAGCCTTCTCACTTTCTTTCTCACGAAGTTTTACCAATTTCTCATCCCGTTTTTGAGCCTCTCTAGCCTCTTTTGCCTCCTTTTCCTTCTTCTTATCATCACCGTCCATCACCGATCCTGGCTTCCCGTGTCCGAAAAGCCTGGATGGGCTGTCCATCTGGAACTGGTTTTGACCTCTTTGAAGATTTTCAAGTGAAGGATACATCGAGGAAGTATTTGCTGTCTGATGCTGAAGAATACTTTCAAGAGAAGGTGACTCATGACGACTGAGTCTCGTTGGAGGTGGTGACAGAGTTGAACCCTTCGCAGCAGCGCTAGCAGCTGCACTACTGACGAATAGATTTCGAGAAGTCTTCAAAATTGAGGAGAATTTATCCTTGGCTACCTTCAGTGGACTCTCTCGAAAATTTCGTGTAGGTGATTTAGGAGTTGGTGAGTATTCCTCATCATTTTTTGCCGCAGTTGCAAGATTCGGGTTCGAAACTGATATGCCCTTTTTCAGAAGCGAATCAGCAATATCAGATTGTTTCGTTGGTGATCGCAACACGGAGGTTGACGCACTTTTCGTATGCCCAAGGGTACTTGTTGTGCGCTCTGGAATTACCGGCTCTCGAAAAGGGGACCGATGCCTAGGATCATCACGGCGTTGTTTAGGGACATTGAATTCCGATCTAGCGTTGGTGTCCTTTCCATGAATGCCCTCCATCATGTCTACTGAATAGCCTTTGTTCAAGGCTGGCCTAGGACTGAAGATGGAAGGTGCGCCAGCAGCAGCGACATTTGGCGGCCCAATCCAATCATCCTCTTCATCTTCGGGAAATGCTCCAGGCGCAGCAAAGCTACGGTCAGTCCGAGTTGGAGAATGTGCTTGACGAGGCTCCTGTGATAATGATATTTGTGATGATTGAGACGCAATCGCCGACATGTTCGGTATTGATTTCGAGGGTCGTGGTACTTGTGACTGTGACTGACCAAGCATACTGATCTGGTCTTGAAGACGCTGGGTCGAGGTCTTGTTGTGCATTCGCGTCAATTTAGAATCAGTGTCCGATTCATCTCTCGCCGCACGAGCACCATCTATTTTATCAATGTCCATGTCGTCCTCATCATTCTTGTGCTCTTCTCGTTGATTGTTGCCCAGACTTTTGCCTCCTGTATGTCTACCGAAATAACTTGTGCGCGATTGATCCAGATGACTGGTTTGGGATGTCCGCTTTCCAATGCTCTGTTTTGTGAGTGGCTCACGAGCTGGTAGTGAAGCAAAAGTCAGACTGCTTTTGCGAACTAGAGGCGCTCTAACAGGGCTCGAGCCGTCCTCCGATGGCGATTGTATATCAAAGACATCTTCCACATCAGTTTTCGATTGAGTCACAGGATTAGTCCGGATCTGTTCCGGCTGTTGTGGCCGTTCCGAAGACAGGTTTGGCGACGGTATCGGTTTTACTATTTCTTTTTGGCTCTGTGGCAAAGCTGTTTGTGTATGCGGCTGTTTAGGCTTTGTCTCTAATAGAGATTTCTCCTTAGCGATAGTTGTATCTTCAAGGTTAATCGCTATGGTTTGTTCTTCTTTCGCGGATTGAAAGGACTCCTCCGTCATGCAGCGTCCTTCTGAGGCAGTATCACTTCTCGCTGGCGGCTGAAGCTTGTTGGGCGTCTCCACATGACTCGACACGGTTATTGCCTGAGATTCATTTCGCTCAGTGATCTCTGTCGCGATAGTCGTAACGCTTGCTTGACTGCCATGATAGCCAGAATCATAGAATACCTTATTGACCGCACGTGAAGCTGGCTTGGGCATAGGAGCCGGCTCTCGCACAGGCTCAACTGGATCTTCCGCAACTTGAAATTTCAGAGGCTGTCGATCGACATTCTGTTGTCGGAAAGGGCTGGGGGCAGCCTTTGGCGTCGCAGAAAATAAATCGGAAAGCGGCTGTTACAAACGTCAGCCATTGCCGATGTCTCTAACAGGCCGGTTCTTACCACTCGAGCTTCCCGAGGATCATGCTTCCTTGCTGTTCGCGGCGTCTTTCCGCGCAGTTTCCCAGGCGTCTTGAATACCTCTGTAACGCTTCTTCATCGTCATTGTCAGCATGACTTCCCGGAAGAATGGCTTCAACCTACATTTGATTCTCATTGAATATCTCGGCCATATGCTCATTCAGCCAATCTAGCTCATTTCGGGCTGAGAAAGCGAACTCCTCGGCTTCTGCATCTGCAATTTGCAGAGCAGAAGCTCGCTCTTCTGATATCCATGGTGCTGAGCCGACTTGTAATCGTGAAGCTGCTCGTAGTGATGCCATGTCTGCTCGATCAAAACAACGCGATTAGGGTTGAATGTAGCGCGACGCTCTAAGGTTTTGTCACTACTGAAGCTATAAGCACATTGCGATGATACAATTCCAATTGGCGCATATAATTTGACTCGATAAAGGCGTTCTGGCGGCGCTGCTGCGCTATCGAGTTTGTCGTTGATTGAGCTCGTCGGTTTGTTTTGGTCGCTCTTTCCATCCAGTGGCATCGCGCCCCCTAGTTCGCGCTAAACCTTCGTTTATTCGCGGCATCACATGACCTAGGCTAGGCAACCCCTGCAGGCAACCCCCGTCAATGCTCGAACCTCGGAAGGAACATACGATCGAAGGCAAACAGTTGCTAGACGCTAGCACTCTACAATCTAGCTTTAAGTTATAGTTAATTTTCAGTTAAATCGATATTTGAAGCAACTAAAATACAAGAATGTTATTATTGCGAAATAAAGTATGCGCTACAAAGCCTCTAGCTTATACTTATACAATAATAATAACCCGCGAAAAAAGCAGTACCACAATTCGCTCCATTACTCCCTAACACAGTATTCCCCTCATAAAGTTCCGCGGTTGTAATGCCATGATTTGAAGCAAACTCATAGCAGTAATCGCCGCTCTGTGCTTGAGCGTACCCGTTGCAATTCGACGCGATGCCAGACTGCGTGGGTGAAGGCACTGTCACAGAAAGGGTGCTTGATGGGCCGGAAGGAGTTGTCGTTGTCGGACTGCCGCTTCCGCCCACACCAACGCAATAGTAATACCCCGCGTAGAAGTCCGAATTGCAATTTGCGCCATCAGGCCCTAATACTGCATTCCACAAGTAAAGTTCCGTGGTGGTGATGCTGTTGTCTGCAGCGAACTTCGAACAGTAGTCTCCAGACGTCGCTTGAGCATACAGGTCGCAGTCTGCTACAATGCCGCTTTGTGTGGGCGAAGGCGCAATAGGAGTGCTTGTAGAAATCGGCGGTGTAGTCGTTGTCGCGGGTTTTGTACCGCTAATACCGATACAATAGTAGTACCCAGCCCAAAACATAGAGGTGCAATTGGCACCTTCACCACCTAGAATGGTATTCCACTGGTAGAGCTCGTCCGGGGTGATGTTGTTTTCCGAGGCAAACTTTGAACAATAGTCTCCACTCTGAGCTTGAGCATACTGGTTGCAATTGGACACAATGCCGACCTGCGTCGGTGCCGGCGCTGCGGTGGGGTTCGCGCCCAGTGGCTGGCTTGTCACGAGGTACGATACCGATGTTCCGGTGATGGCAGTTGGGTCCGCTCCTCCAGGGCCGCCGCGTTCTTGGTCACCCGCATTGGCGGAGCCAGTAGGATTTGGTGGTGGGACGTAAGAGCCACCTGGGGCGCTAGATAAGGTTTGTTTAGCATGGATGTACTGAGGGTAGCGGCAATAAATATCAAAGCTTTGGGTAAGATAGTCATTGGTATGTACCCATTCTGTAGGCTTGAGATATTTGGCTAATCGCATGAACCGACCTCCGTTCGAGGTCTAAATGTATGGCAAAGAGCTCTTCGCTGAAAGATGAGTTCGCCCAAGGCGTGCACTCTGCATAGAAGAAGAAGAAAAAAATACAGGCATGCATGGTGACTTACCCACTACAGATATACTGGCCTTCTAGCAGGTCATCGCATGTGCCGATTATATTGGGGTTCCATGAGAGAAGCTGCGTCGTGGTGATGTTGCCAATTGTGGAATTCGCAGCTAGGGTAGAAGCAAGAGAATCACTGTTTCAACGTTTAGCTAACGTCGCACGTGACTGTTAGATACTGTACGCCATACGTACCATGTGGCATTGGCAGGAACCTGTATAAGATTGCATGCAGGAGGCAAGCATACGATGTCTGGCGAGTAACAGTCCAGGCCTCCAGTATATTGGATCAAATCTCCAGTAGTTACACCCCATAGAAGCGAGAGCTGATTGCAGGCGAGTGTTGCATTCGTTTCTGTAACGCCTACGCCCGTATCGACCATTTGGCAGGAGGAGGAAGTTGTATCAAGAACTATTCCAATGCAGTAATAGTAGCCAGCGAAGAGATCTGTGCAGTTAACGCCTACAGCTGAGTTCCAATTTTCGAAGTCTGTCAGGGTAATATTGTGCGTCGTTGCAATCGTGTAACAGCTATCGCCACTAATCGCCTCGTAGAAGTTGTCACAATTCGAAACCATGCCTGTCTGTGTGGGAGTGGGTGTCGCTATAGATGGTGTAGCTGAGGCCGAAGTAGGAATGATCCCAATGCAGTAATAGTAGCCAGCAAAGAGACCCGTGCAGTTAACGCCTACAGCTGGATTCCAGTTTTCGAAGTCGGACAGGGCAATATTGTGCGCTGTTGCAATCGAAGAGCAACTATCGCCACTAACTGCTTGATAGAAGTTGTTGCAATTCGAAAACATCCCAGTCTGTGTGGGAGTAGGTGTTTTTATGGAAGATGTGATTGTGGTAGAAGTGGCCATAGCAGGCGTTCCAGTGGCATTAGCTGCAGTTGTTGTGGCGTTAGCGACATACGTGGTTGCAGCAGGGTATGGATAGAACGCTCGAGTGCTAAGATTTCCCACGGTGGTGCTGCACACGTCCTGAATGTCTTGGAATTGGTCTACCAAATAGTCTGAGTAATCGGAATCCGGGAGATAGTCGGAAGAGAGCCTCTGGTAGAACATCTTCATAAAACAATCGCTACAAAGCATGGTGTCATTGTATAGGTTTGCGATCCTTTGATTCTGCGCTGTCACGTTTGAGGGGTTTGAACAAGAAGGATCAGTAGGATCGACTCCGCAGTCTGGACGAATGACATCCGAGCCAACCCAGTTCAAGGATTCGATCATACACCAGTCCGATGTGCTATTCAGATTAATGCCGAATCTCGAATAAACAATGAAGCTAACGAGCTTACTTACCTGGATTGCAGGCAAGCAATGCCTAGTCCATCTGTAAATCTTCCAGCAACAGTGTATGCTGGTACAAGTTTTCCATAAACAGTCAGATCATCATCGACACATGCCAAGGCGACATCTATCTCCCAGTTCTGAGCAGATGCAGTGCATGCCGAAGTGCATAAAGCAGTAAGGTTATCCTGACTCCAGAAGTAGTCGTCCACGGTTACTGTCCATTGGAACAAGGAATCGTCACAAGCTACGGTTGTATTCCTGTGCCGATTAGCAACAGACGAAAACAACGAAGTGAAAGGGGGGTTATTAATTACAGAGCATCCAAACACCCAGCGCTAATATTCAGTGCAGCAGCGAGCTTGTCTGGGTCGACCGTTGGGTAGAGGCTAAAGGTAAGTGCCTGCAGCACAAACAACGCCATAAGGCTGATGTACTTAGACAGGTGATGAGTAGCCATCTTAGGGCAAGGGTTAGCTCCAAATCGAGATGACTACCCCTTTGCTTGTTGAACTTATAATCACGTCGCAAAGAGACGGACAACTTCAATCCGTCAAAGGCAAAGGAAAGGCAATAAGGAAAGTCACATAGAAGCCAACGTGATAGATTTGAAGGTTGGTAATCTGCCCATTCTTTAGATAAGTATGCATACCTAATGAACGGAGTAGGGTTTAGGATATAGCAGACGAAGGTAACTCCGGCTGTCGGAAATCATCGACTTGCTAGACCCTGCAAAAGAAAAATATTGACATTCAAAATAGCACGCAAGACCGAACGAAATTTTAGATGGAGGCCAGAGAACCAAGCTGCCAAGAAAACCGGAGAGGATGAGCGTGATCACATGCGGAATATGATCAGCCCATCCCGTATGATCTTAGATAATATCACATGTGACATTAAAGCGAAATATGCTCATATATAGTATAGCGGTGTGGAGAATGGATTATATGTAGATAGAAGAGGAAGGAGGCAAGAGACAAAAGCCTTTTGTGTAATACGGAGAAAATGCAGAGAGTAGTAGGGTTTACTCTCGGAGCATGTCAGCGATGCCTAGTAAGCGATGGTGGCGTCATAGCCTCAGTAGTGGGGCCGCCGCGCCGCAAAGCTTTGAATAACCAGGGCTTAAGGCTTAAATTGCATACCTACACATATGTAGGAACTGTACGTAAAGCACCCATTCAAATACATGGGATTTCGCTGAAGACCATAACCCGAAATGCATATCGTGATTCTACGTAAACTGTATTAGTTCCCACAGAAACACGGCTTTGATGCCTTTCCGCTTACTTTTTAAAAGATCATATGAGGCAGCAAACGTCCATTTAACTCTGGGATCTGACGTGTTATTGATCCGTCTGACAAGTATTCTCGACCTGGCCGATCAATGACCTCGGTCATTCAAATATCTTCCCGCTAGTACACAATCTTGGTATTCTATTTTTCCCGATGTCAAGGTTATGTGGACGCATAAATCTTTACGATGATACGAAATTATGTGTTGTCGCCCTTGCAGACGAGAGGGACAAGGATCTTACTGTAAATATCCCGGCGGCTCGGTAGAGCTACAGTATGTAAGGCCAGTAAGCCACACTGCCCGGCCATTCCATCTTTGTTGCTTTCCTAATTCTATTGCATCGCTCATCTCATCTCCGCTTTTGGAAATATTTCGTGCTCCACAATTGCCGTTCGAGATGGGACGAGGCCTGCATAAGGAAGGTGGCTTTCGTCAATTGCCTCATGCAATCATATGTCGCAGCATGGACCAGTTATCCTTCCCGCCGATGCCGAAATTGGTCCTCGAGATCTCTCGAGGCGCCACCATCAATGCTGGAAGGAGAGCACGGGACTTTGGGTAACTTCAAGCTCGTCATCCCTCCGTGACTCTCCTTGTCTCCATAGGCTCATCATTACCTCTTATTTTAAACACCCGCGCTCTTTTGCTCTCTGGGAACTGATATTCTTATGGCTGAACACTTCTGTTAGCCCTTTCCTTCGTCCTTTAGAAAGCTAGCTAGCTCTCATACACTTTTGGGGACGCTCCAGCATGTATCTCAGCATGTTAATTACATTACTGCTAAGCTCATCCCTCTTCTTCGGCGGCGGAGGAGCCTCGTCAGGCAGGTCGCATTTGCATCGAAATTTTGGATCTATCCCTCTATTAGGTGCCCGCGATTTACCTACAGGTACTTGCAACGCTAATACACCTTGCGTCAACGGTGCCTGCTGCGGAACGGTATGACTGAATCCCTGATACCTTAAGACCTCCTCAATGCTAGTCTGATGTGCAAGCTGCTGACTATGATATGTTATGTTCTCAAGAACGGACTTTGCGGATATTCTCCAACTGAATGCGGTTCTGGAAACTGTACGTCGAATTGCAATGCTAAGGCAGAGTGTGGGGTATACGGAACCCCGGGATCACAGAACTGCCCACTGAACGTTTGTTGTTCACAATTCGGGTATGTCACTTGCCTGTTCCGTCGGAAAAGCAACCGTGGTTGACAGTCTTGTAATAGATTCTGTGGTGAGACTTCTGATTTCTGCGGTACGGGCTGTCAAGCAGGATATGGAGGCTGCGGTGAAGTTAATCGTCCATCCTGCGGCGGTGGGTCATCCGTGAATAAGCGCACAATTGGCTATTATGAGACTTGGTCAAACACACGCAAATGCCAGGCTGTTAGCCCTGAAGACCTTAATTTGAATGGGTTTACGCATATCAATTTCGCTTTTGCCTTTTTCGATCCATCGACTTTCCAGATATCGCCCATGGATTCCAATGCCGCTTCATTGTACAGCCGGTTTACCGGGCTGAAGTCAAAGTATGATGGTCTCCAAACATGGTTATCTGTGGGTGGTTGGTCTTTTACGGATCGTAAGTTTTAAATCTTTTGGGACTCATCAACTTTCGTCTTCCTAAGCAGAAGCACGTCTTTTCCAGTAGCAAATGGTGTGCTGACATGCATGCCATAGCTGGCGCGACTCGTACCGCCTTCAGTGACATGAGCAGCTCCCCCAGTAACCGCCAGACATTCATCACAGGCCTGATCAAGTTCATGGACACCTACGGTTTTGACGGAGTCGACCTTGATTGGGAATACCCTGCAGCCGATGACCGTGGCGGAGTGCCTGCAGATACGGAAAATTACGTAGCATTGGCAAAAGAGATCAGAAGTGCCTTTGGCTCAAAGTATGGCCTCTCAATGACGCTTCCAACATCCTACTGGTATCTTCAGCACTTCGATCTTGCCAATATTCAAGATTCAGTGGACTGGTTCAACTTTATGGCGTATGATTTGCACGGTGAGTGATTCTTTCCGCCTTGGCCATTACCAGTATCTGATAGGTTATGATTCATAGGTACCTGGGATGCGCAGTCAAAATTCGTGGGTCCTTTTATCGCCCCTCACACTAATATTACGGAGATCGATGCTGGCCTAGATTTATTGTGGCGCGCTGGTGTAACTCCAAGCAAAGTCGTAATGGGAATGGGCTGTAAGTGCATACACTCCTGAGGACAGAGTCTTTTCCAAGACGACTTGGGGTATTCTGATACTTAATCTAGGGTATGGGAGATCCTTTACACTGAAGGATCCTTCCTGCAACACACCCAATGGAATTTGCGAATTTACGGGTGGTGCCAATCCAGGCCCTTGCTCAGATGCATCCGGTATCCTCGACTATCAGGAGATCCAAGACATAATCTCACAAAATAGCCTCACACCTGTCCATAACGAGGCGGCTGCTGTCAAATGTGAGTGTTCGCGCTTGATCTGATGATTAAAAGGTGGTTGACAATCATAGGGATTACATGGGACAGTAATCAATGGGTCTCTTACGACGATTCAGACACGTTCCAGCAAAAGCGAGCCTTTGCCAATTCGCGATGCTTGGGGGGTCTTATGGTTTGGGCCATGGATCAGATGGACCAGAGCCAGTCGAACGGCTTCGGGCCCGCACCCGGTGTCACAGCTTCTCAGCAATCCGACGCAAATCAAGGGTCGGCTGATCAACTGGCCCAAAAAGTATGTTATACTAGCGGGTGTGGCGCAGGTTGCAAATCGGGTACGACCGAGGTCGCACAGATGAACGGTCAACCAGGACAGGTCTCAACGAAGGAGCGATGCCCCTCGGGTAAGTATGAGAGTCTGTGCTGTGACGACGGTACAACCATGGGAACTTGTACGTGGCGGGGATTTCGCGGCGTTGGCCTTTCATGTATTGGTGGCTGCGCGGATGGAGAGACTGAAGTCGCGCGCAACACCAACCATCATGACAAAAAGGGGGATTATACTTGCAACGGCGGGCAGCAGAGCTATTGTTGCTCAGGCTTCAAGGCCGCTTCCTCCAAATCTCAGCTCGCACAAGCTGCCGGAGATGCTGCTAAGGAAGCGGCAGAAGCGGCAGCTGAACAAGCGGCCCTGGATATTGCGGCGAAGGCTTTCTGTCGAGTTGCTGTTCCCGCTCTGTTGGCACCACTAGAGTTACTCGAGGATCTTATCCCCATCATTGGAGAGATTGCCGATATTGCCGAGATTGCTGCCACGCCTGCACTGATTAAACTGTGTACCGACGAGATTGAAAAGGAAGGGAAGGCCGAATTTAAAGTATTCGGGAAAGAGCACACGCTGTCCTTCGACAAGCCGACTGAGACGCCTTCCGAGACGCGTCCACCAGAAAGCACTCACGAGTCGGCGAGCGAGAAGACGAGTTCCTCATGCGCAGCGAATAAAAAGCGCGTCAATCTCAGGGTCATCTCCACCACGACTGTAGTCACTGAATCCGTAGAAAGCACCACCACGCGAACTTGCTATGGGAACTTGTGGCCTCAAGCCTGCTTGCACTACAGCTCGGTCATCAGGAGAGACCCGGTACAATACGGTCACATTACATGCACCGACCCGGCTTTGAGAGCGCCCCGTCCCGTTGTGCAAGATTACAATAATCAGCACGATGGCGGTTGGATCACAGGCTGGATGCAGGAACCGGGCCTGAACTGCCAACGAGACGAATTCCCGCCAGCCATCATCTGGCAAGGCCGTAACAACAACCAGTGGATCCGACTGATCCCGGGAGCGGACAATGGCGGCGCTGGTTCGCTGTTCCGCGGCGTATGTCAGGACCCTCCGGATAGCCATACCACTAATCTGGAGCACATTGGTGACGAAAACAACGGGTGTCGATCAACGGAGCACTACCGGGTTACAAAGGTCATCACCCGCCCCGTCCTCACCCTAGCATTTGAGGGAATGCCGGCCTTTGCCGACGACGGCATAACAGATAATCCCTGCTGGCCGAGCACTCTGATCAACGATCCAGGCTTCGCACTGCTGCTCGAAGACCCGTGGTACAATTTCCGCCCGAACTATCGAGCGCTAGGTAGACGCAGTTATGCCGCCCCACCGGGAGCCTTCTACACTCAGGGTAAGGTCAATCGGCCTGGGTACAATAAGAAGCGCGACTCAATTAGTGTGAATGATAATGTTGATCCCGACGATATTGTCGTGAACGAGGGCAATTCGACGCGGAAAGCGACTGTCGAGGAACTGCTAGAGCATTTTGGATACCTTAGATGTTCAGACAAGGATTGTTCGGCAGAGAAAGAGGCGCTTGGCATGGAATCTGTTATCATTCGGGGTCCACCAAAGACGTCGGTGCCCGATGCCACGGCTGTAACTACAGCTGTTGTCGAAACCGCGTCTCCGCCCTTAATCCAATCATCAAGCCCAAAGATCAGAGTGACAAGTGCGGATTTGCCTAGGATGACGAATATTCTGCCTTCTGTCAAGGAATTGAAACTGAAAGTACGCTAGGATGTTTATTATAATGCTAATCAACGATATTCATAAGAGTGCGGCCAGATATCTGCCAAAATTCAGACGCTATTTACCATTTCGCCGCAAGTTTAGACAGTACAATATAAACATAATTTTAAAGGGGTATGAGTTTACGAGGTACCAATACTAGCTTGCCACTTTCATTCTTATAAAGGATGTATTTTATCAAATTTCGTAATTTTTACTATATGATTCCCCTTATATATCGCTAGAACACAGAGCCTCTTCGCGCTCATGTTAATATTCCTCTTCTAGTCTTCATTGCGTTTATTGCTCGTCCATTTTCTTGAAGGATTCCTCAAGACGCTTCTGTGCCCAGTCCATAACCCACTCCTGAAGCGCAATTTTGCATTCATCTTTACGAAATTGCGTACCTGGCCAGCCGTAGTCGCGGTAGATTTTCCGGATTTCCTGGGATAATCGGTGTAATTAGTGATTCATCTTTACGCTTGGCAAGCTAGACTCAGAATATGTGCAGACTATTGAAAATGATTTGTTGAGTAATCTGAAATCAAATTGCAAAAAATCGTGCTAGAGGCAAAAGCGATAGGAAGAAAGAAGAAGGCATGTGTTGCTCCACGTTACTGCGGGGTTTAAGGGTATAAATGCATCAAAAACTGGGGAGAGAGATGGAACCAAACAGATTAACGCAATGAGTGAAGTTAATACATACTTGCAAATCCTCCTCCTTCTCAGCACCAGGTACCCAGATCGTGCCGCCTTTGCCGTCTTTATTAGGCACAGGAATCCATTCTAATGACATGTACTTGTCCTTCCACGACTCGAAGAATTCTTTGACGCGGAGAGTGGGGTAGTAGCGCCATGCCATTCCACTATCAAACTCTGCCTGGTCGATTTTGGGTTGCTTGCCGCCTAATTGTGAATATTCAATAATTGTGCCTGTTGAGACGTTAGCAAACACTTTCACTTGCACTTTATGCCCGTCGAATGTTAAATGGAAACTAATTGGAGAAGCGCGAGAATCGATATCATCGAGATCGATCATTCATGGATCTATGCATACTTTGCTCCGTATCAAGCAATAACCAACTCCCATACTTCTCCCCATAGGTCAATGCAATCACGTGCTCCGGGATCTTCTCGTACCAAGGATGCAAGAGAGCCCTTTCCATGGTGAAACCCCAATCCATGTAACGCTTGAGCTCGTCTCCGGCGTAGTGAATCGGCTGAGTGTCATATCCTATATGCCAGTCACGGGTATCAATATATGGCAAGTGGGAAAGCAAATCCACGACGACGTCAGACTTGCCCAGCTTGCGAAAGATCTCGCGATCGCTTTCGGGCCAGCCTTCGGGGGGAGGCGTCTGAATGGCGGAGGGTGGGAGATAGGGAAAGGTAGTGAGGAAGTTGTAAAAGGATGTAACAGCTTCAACGACGTCGTCGCGGGAAACATTGCGTGGAAATTCACCCATTTAACTGAGTGGTAGAAGGGTGGTTGTAAATTTAGGAGGTAGATTGTAGGGGTTCAAGGATGAAGTCTATGGCGGGAGGGAAGACAGTAAGACGATCCTTGCTAAGTACAGGAATGCGATGTCATGAACGCTTAAAAGCCGACTGTGGGGTTTGGTTCTGTCGGTGAAGTTTCATAGGACCCAATAGGATGACGAGAAGCATTAGTTTCACCTTACTGTAACATAATAGTTTGCATTGTTTGCTTGGTATTCTTACTGGTCATTGTATAAGACTTAGCATTTAAACCAACCAACATCCGTCTAGTTTATATTTTATTACTAGTATTTACTCTTACGCTGATCTAGCTATATAAGCCATGCCGTACTTCTATCTATAATAATCAAGGAAACCCTACCTTATCGCCCTTTATAAGGCCTTCTCTGGCAGGATAAAAACTTTGCATGTCGATTTATAAAAGACTATACTCACTCACAGCTATAATACCAAGATAAGCAGCTCGCATAGACACATGGTTAGTAGCGAATTACGCGATTAGGCAACCCTGGTTTCTGGATACAGACTTACCGTCTAAATTGAATAATTAAGATTGGCATAAACTTTATAAAGTAGAGGTTTAGAAAACTTATATTTTATCTTTAGAAAGATGGATCTACAACTTCATTCCGCTTTTCCTTCTGGCAAACCACACGCTGGAACTCCTCTCACAAGCTTCCCAAACATTCGTCCTATTGCCTCTCTAAACTCTGCGCTTGTCTTCTCCGTCTGGTAAATGACAGAGACGAGTAGGCGCTTGCACAGACACTGATTATATGATACAGCCCATCTCTAATGTGGTCGGCAATCTCGAGATACACTTCATCCACCGTGGCAGGGAAGGATTCCCGAACAGTTTTGAAGTCTGAAGCAGCGTACATGTTGTGCCATATAACATCGGCGGAAGGAGGGCCTGACTGATAGCCATTCTTCCCAGCTTCTTCTACGAGGCCTGTCACAGGATTTGTGATCTTCCCATCAACGACGGGCCGGTTGTGCTCCACATCCCACATGACTATGTGAGCCATGGCTTGTCGAGGGTATTTGAGCTGGATCGGAGGACTATGATTTCCGAGAAGGACTGACAAATATCGTAGATACTAGACATAAGCTTCCACTCTGTTCAGGTGCACGACTTTCAAGGAGTTATAAACGTGAAAGAAGAATGATGTTGAAAGCAGAAACTGCCCTGTTCTGGTGAAAGAGTTAGGCTGATAACCGCTCAGCTCCGATCATTTCTTGATTAGGCAGGTAGGAGACCATGGAAATATACTTCTGATGTAAATGAGGACGATGATAACTTCCTTGATTTCGCGTTTAAGTGGGACAT
>Ga0335075_10004599_pt1 | contig 21539 bp, 19 predicted proteins | sample Lox_Sample_24_FD_206723 | JGI IMG/M metagenome (GOLD analysis project Ga0335075, IMG submission 206723) | Soil microbial communities from Loxahatchee National Wildlife Refuge, Florida, United States - Lox_Sample_2.4 | ecosystem: Environmental > Terrestrial > Soil > Wetlands | place: USA...
GCGGCCATGTCCGCGAGTGCCGCGTCCGCCGAGTAGCTGTCCGGCTCTGCCGGGGACTCGCTGCCGCCGTGGCCCCGGATGTCCCACGTGACTACCCGGTTCCTGGCGGACGCGGAGGCGAGGTTCTCACGGAACATGGCCGACGTTGCGCCGTATCCGTGTGTGAGCAGCAGCGGCGGGCTCCCGCTGCCGGTTACCTGGTAACTGATATCGCCGCCGGGCCGCGCCAGAACTGGCATCGAGTTCCTGCCTTCCCGCGATAACGCGATAGTCAGCGGCCGGTGAAATTCGCCGGCCGCCGCGCAGAGACTGCTGCCAGCCCCTCGCGCCAGTCCGATGTATGCATGAGCCGTTCTTGCTCAGCGCGTTCCCGCTCCATGGCGGCCCGTGCCTGCTCCGGCAGGGCGCCGCGCATCGTCGCGCGGATGGAACGGATGGCCAGCGGGGCCGACGCCGCGATCTGCCCGGCGAGGACGTGAGCCTCGGCGCGTGCCTGCCCTGACTCGGCTAGCCGGTCGGCCAGCCCGATCGCATGCGCCTCCGGGGCGGCGACGCGGCGGCCGGTGTAGAGCAGTTCTAGCGCCTTCTGCTGGCCGACGATCGCGGGCAGCGTGACGCTGAGCGCGAACCCCTGATGGATGCCGAGCAAGGCGAAGTTCGCGGCGAACCGCGCCTCCGGCGCCGCGACCCGGAAGTCTGCTGCCAGCGCGAGGCCAAGGCCGCCGCCGATCGCGGCACCTTGCACCGCGGCGACGATCGGCAGCGGCTGCTCGAACAGCCGGATCGCGAAGTCGTACAGGTGCTTACCGTCCGGCCTGCCGATCGCGTGGTCATCGCTGAAGTCAGCGCCGGCGCAGAAGACGCGGCCGGCGCTGCATAGCACGATGGCGCGGCAGCGCTGGCCCGCCGCTAGCTCCTCGCAGGCGTCCGCGATCTGCTCGATCAGGCTGACACTGAAGAAGTTGCTTGGCGGGCGGTTGATCTGCAGCGTTGCCACGTAGTCGTCGCCGAGCTCAACGGTCAGCTCCGCGTCGGTGGTGTCCGCGTGTGTCATCAGCTCTCCCGCCAGGCCGCGCAGTCCGGTCCTTTTCCGACATCGTAGGACAAGCCGACGAGGTCCGGCAGGCCCGCTACCTGAGGTAAGTCACGTTATCTCTGACGTGCTCGGCCAGGCTGACACCGTGCCTGCGTGCCGCCGCCTCTGCGCGATCGCCGTCACGTTCCAACAACGCGGCGACAATTTCGGTGTGGTCAGACACAGAGTGCTCCCGGCGGTCGCCGTCGCCGATGGTGCGCTGCCTGATAGCCCTCATGTGGATCTTCAGTCGCGCAACGTGGCCGGAGAACAGCTCCGAATGCGCCAGATCGACGATTTCCTGGTGGAACTGCAGGTTGACAGCCGAGTACACGCTGATGGGGGAGTCATCGACGGGCGGTTCAGTGGCCTCCGGCGTGGCATCTGCGGGTATCCCGGCCGGCCGGATGGCCGGGTACCGCGCTAGCAGGTCCGCGAGCTCGGCGTCAGTCGCGCGCTCCGCGGCCAGCCGCGCTGCCATGCCCTCCAAAGCGGCCGAGGCGAGTATCACCTCGATGATCTCGGCCTTGGTCTTGCGCACGACGTAGATCCCCCGGCGTGGGATCGTCTGTACCACGCCGTCGGTCTCCAGCCGCTGCAGCGCTGCACGCACCGGGGTCCTGCTGATGCCAAGCTGCTCGGCAAGTGCCCTCTCATCGAGACGGATATCGTCGTCCGTGCCGTCATATATCGGCATCTCGGCGATGGCGTCGCGGAGGATGTCGTAAGTGCGGGCGGCGAGGCTGGCTTCGACTGTCAGGGCGCGCAGCTCCAGGGTGTGCGCACCGCGGCGACCAGGCGCGATCTGCGTTGCATCTGGCGATGTGATGGCGTCCCCCTCAGGTCCATGCACTCACTGCGCCGCCACGCGGCGGCGGGGTCACGCGCGGCTTCGCAGATCTGCAGTGTAAGCCGGGCTGCTTGCTCCTGGACGTCGAACGTGTTACGGAAACCGAGCTCTTGGCGCGCAGCTGCCCGTCGTCGGCGGCGGCCAAGCGAGCCGCTGCAACCGGTCTGGTACCCAAAATGCCTTGACAATTTTTTGGTGTACCACATTCTTGACGCCAAGATTTAGGGAGTGCCACACTCTTCGCCTACTGAATCCCTATGAGAAGCATTCGAGGCTGATGCGTCGTGTCCGTGCATGCCCGTCGCCACCGCCGCCTGCTCGCCTTGATAGGCGTCGCAGGCATCACGCTTGCCGCCGCCGCCTGCGGCAACTCCCAGAGTTCTGGCACCTCAGCCGGACACATCCAGAAGGGCGGCATCGCGACGTTCGCCCTGCCGGCCGGCGCGGTCCCGAACTGGATCTTCCCGTTCATTGACAGCGCGCACAGCACGATCGACAACCGGAATCAGTTCCAGTATCTGATGTACCGGCCGCTCTACTTCTTCGGGGACAATGGCGAGCCGGTCGTCAACGAGAGCCTCAGCCTCGCCAACGCGCCGGTGTACAGCAACGGCAACAAGACCGTGACGATCACTATGAAGGACTACAAGTGGTCCGACGGTGAGTCGGTCACCGCCACGGACGTCGAGTTCTGGCTGAACATGATGGCCGCCGAGAAGGCGAACTGGGCGTACTACGTGCCCGGCGGCCTGCCGGACAACCTGAGCAGCTGGAAGGTGGTCAGCCCGACCGAGATCGTGCTGAATCTAAAGACCGCCGACAGCCCGTCCTGGTTCACTGACAACGAGCTGTCGCAGATCACGCCGCTGCCGCTGGCCTGGGACATGACGTCGGCGACGAGCAAGAGCAACTGCGCCACGGATGTCTCCTCGTGCGCCGCGGTCTGGAGCTACCTCTATAACCTGTCCAAGCAGGTGTCCACATACGGCACATCGCCGGTCTGGAAGGTCGTGGACGGCCCGTGGGTGCTTACCAGCTACCAGACGACAGGCCTGTCGGTATTCAAGCCCAACAAGGACTACTCGGGGCCGGTCAAGCCAAGGCTGTCGGAGTTCATCGAAGAGCCGTTCACGTCCGAGTCCGCAGAGCTGGATGTGCTGCGCAGCGGCAAGATCAGCGTCGGCTACCTGCCCGTCACCGACATCGCCCAGAAGAGCGTCATCCAGTCCTCCGGCTACAACCTGAACATCTGGCTGGACGCCGGCATCAACTACTTCCCGGAGAACTTCAACAACCCGACGGTCGGACCGATCTTCCGTCAGCTCTACTTCCGGCAGGCTATGCAGCACCTGATCGACCAGCCGGAGTACATCAGCAAGATCTTCGATGGCTACGCATCGCCCACCTACGGGCCCGTGCCCGTCGAGCCGGCCAACCCGTACGTGGACGGCTTCGAGAAAGCCAACCCGTACCCGTACAGCGCGTCTGCGGCCAAGGCCCTGCTCACTGACCACGGCTGGACCGTGCACGTCAACGGCGTGTCGGTCTGCACGAAGCCAGGAAGCGGCGCGTCGGACTGCGGAGCTGGCGTGAAGGCAGGCGCGAAGCTCGATTTCAACCTGGAGTACGCCAGCGGGTCGCCCGAGCTGACCCAGGAGATGGAGGTCATGAAGTCCGCGTTCTCCTCGGCCGGCATCGACCTGAACCTGAGCGAGGCCCCATTCGACGAGGTGGTCGGCTCGGCCGTCCCGTGCACGGCGTCGCAGGCGAGCTGTTCCTGGCAGATGCTGAACTGGGGTGGCGGCTGGAGCTACAGCATGGACCACTTCCCCAACGGTGACCTGATCTTCGGCTCCGGCGCGGGCGACAACGACAGCAACTACAGCAACCCGGAAACCGACAAGCTCATCGCGGAGAGCGACCACGTGCCGGGGACCATATCGGCTGTCGAGAACTACGAGGCGGAGAACCTGCCGGCGATCTTCATGCCGAAGGCTGATTACTCGCTCACCGAGGTCCAGGACACCCTGCACGGGGTGACACCGCAGGAGCCCACCTTCAATCTCACGCCAGAGGCGTGGTACTTCACCAGCGGATCCTGACGCAGCGCCATGCGACGTCAGAAGAGGAGCGCGCGTTGACGCCAGGGACGGCAACCGCTCCGCAGGCGGTCAGGGTCGCGGCCGGCGACCCTGACCGCTGGGGGCGCCGGTGACTGCCTACCTCATCCGCCGCTTCCTGCAGGCGGTGGCCGTGGTGTTCGGGGTCACCGTCATCGTCTTCATCATCATTCACGAGCTACCCGGTGGCCCCGCGCGCGGACTGCTCGGACCCGAGGCGAGCACTTACCAGGTGCACCAGTTCATCGTGCAGAACGGCTACAACCAGCCGCTGATCGTGCAGTACGGCCGGTTCATCAATCAGCTCGTGCACGGCAACCTTGGCTACTCGTATCACTACAACGAGACAGTCGTGGCGCTGCTCGAGCAGAACCTGCCGAAGAGCGCAGTGCTCGTCGGGCTGGCCTACCTAGTGGCGCTGATCATCGCCATTCCGCTCGGGATCATGCAGGCAGTGCGACGCAACAGCGTCACCGACTACGTGGCTACCGGGGCGTCGTTCGTTGCCTACTCGATGCCGACGTTCTGGTTGGGGATCCTTCTCATCCTCGGCTTCTCCATCGGCTGGCGGCTGCTGCCGCCCGAGGCGCCACAGGGTGCCACGGTTGCGGCAGTCCTCAGCGATCCGCAGGCCATGATCCTGCCGGTGGCCACGCTGGCGCTGGTGTCGATCGCCGCATTCAGCCGGTTTATGCGCTCCAGCGCGATCGAGACGCTGGTGCAGGACTACATCCGCACTGCCCGCGCGATGGGCCTGCCTGAGCGGACCATCCTGGCGCGCTACCTGCTGCGCAACTCGCTGCTCCCGATCATCACGCTGATCGGGCTTAGCCTCCCCGCGACCATCTCAGGCGCCGTGATTACCGAGTCGGTCTTCAACTATCCCGGCATGGGCCTGCTCTTCTACACGGCGGCGACCTCGCACGACTTCCCCGTACTGCTCGGCTCGACTGTCGTCATCGCGACCGCGACGGTGCTCGGTTCGCTGCTGGCCGACGTGCTCTACGCCGTCGTCGACCCGCGGGTCCGCTACACATGAGCGCCGGCGGGCCCGCGGGAAATGCTATGGCGCGCTGGTAGCGCCCGATGACCGAGAGGAAGGGGAACGAGGGTGGCGTGGGCATGATCCTGGCCGGAGAGCCAACCCCAGAGGTGCCGGTGCCGGGACAGGGGCCGTCGGGCGGTGACGTCGCGGCCGGCGGCAGCGCCTGGGGCATGATCCTCGCGGTCTTCGCGCGCAACCGGCTCGCGCTTGTCGGAGTCGGGATCGTGATCTTCATGATCCTGTTCAGCTTCCTCGGCCCGGTCTTCTACCACACCAACCAGGTGCAGACCCAGGTAACGGAGATCAACCTGCCGCCGAGCAGCGCCCACCCGCTCGGCACCGACGAGGTCGGTTATGACGTTCTCGGCCGGCTGATGCTGAGCGGCCAGTCCTCGCTGATTGTGGGGATCTCGGCCGCCGTTCTCGCCAGCGTGGTCGGCACGCTGTGGGGCGCTGTGGCCGGGTACGTAGGCGGCGTCGTGGACGCGGTCATGATGCGCGTCGTCGACTCGGTGCTCGCGATCCCGCCGCTGATCTTCATCCTGCTGCTTGCCAGCGTCTTCAAAGTGTCGACGCCAGTACTCATTCTGGTGGTGGCGCTAGTGGCCTGGCTGGCCCCCGCGCGCCTGGTCCGCGGTGAGGCCATTTCCCTGCGCACGCGCGAGTACGTGCAGGCAGCGCGCGGGATGGGCGGGCGCCACGCCTGGATCGTACTGCGGCACATCACCCCGAACGCGATCGGCACCATCGTCGTCCAGACGACGTTTGAGGTGGCGAACGCCATCTTGCTGCTCGCCGCCCTCAGCTATCTCGGGCTTGGCCCGGCACCGCCGGCCACCAACTGGGGCAGCATGCTTTCCGACGGGCTGAACTACATCTACGAGGGCAAGTGGTGGCTGATATACCCGGCCGGGATCGCGATCGTGCTGACCGTGGTGGCGTTTAACTTCATCGGCGACGCACTGCGTGCTGCGCTCGAAGTCCGCTTGCAGGAAAGGTGAGCGCCGCATGACGGAGCTGCTGCGGGTAACAGACCTGCGGGTCGACATCCGCCGCCGGAAGGACTCGGTGCACCCGGTGGACGGGGTGTCGTTCACGGTCAGCCGCGGAGAGACCGTTGGCCTGGTGGGTGAGTCGGGCTGCGGTAAGACCATGACTGCCATGTCGATCATGCGGATGCTTCCGCCGGGCGGGGACATCGTCTCCGGCGAGATCCGGCTGTCCGGGCAGGATTTGGTGTCGCTGGACGCGGGCGAGATGCGCCAGGTCAGGGGCCGGCAGGTGGCCATGGTCTTCCAGGACCCGATGACCAGCCTCAACCCGACCATGACCATCGGCGATCAGATCGCCGGACCGGTCAGGATCCACCGGGGGCTATCCAAAGCGGCCGCCAGCAAGCACGCCGAGGACGTGCTCGGAATGGTCGGTGTGCCGCGGCCGGCTGAGCGCCTTGACGCGTTCCCGCACCAGCTGTCCGGTGGCCTGCGGCAGCGGGTCATGATCGCCATGGCGCTGTCCTGCGAACCCAAGCTGCTCATCGCGGACGAGCCGACCACCGCCCTCGACGTCACCATCCAGGCCCAGATCCTGCAATTGCTGGACGAGCTGAAGGCTCGGCTCGAGATGGGCATGCTGCTGGTCACGCACGACATGGGCGTCATCGCGGGGCGGGCTGACCGGGTGCTGGTCATGTACGCCGGGCGGATCGTCGAGGCGGCGGACACGCAGGTGCTCTTCGCCCGGCCGCGGCATCCCTACACCGAGGCGCTGCTCGGCGCGATCCCGCGGATAACGCATGACCGGGGCCGGGCCCTCTACTCGATACCCGGCCTGCCGCCGGACCTGTCCAGCCCGCCGGGCGGCTGCCGATTCGCCGCGCGCTGCCGGTACGCGACCCAGATCTGCCGGGACCAGGACCCAGCGCTGTCCGAGCACGAAGCCGAGCATCTCTTCGCCTGCTTCCACCCCCGGCCCGACTCACCGGCTGTGACGACGCCCGCCACGAGTGCCAGCGCGGGGCGGCAGCCGGCCGTCAGCGCCGCTCCGCTGCTGCAGCTCGATGAGGTGCGCAAGGAGTTCGCCATCCGCAGGGGAGTTCTGCAGCGTCAGGTTGCCTCCGTCAAGGCGGTGTCCGGTGTGTCTTTCAGCGTCGCGGCGGGCGAGACTTTCGGCCTGGTAGGCGAGTCGGGTTCGGGCAAGACCACAGTGGGCAGGCTGATCGCCACGCTTGAGCAGCCCGACGCTGGCAGCATCAGGTTCGACGGAACCGACCTGGCTTCGCTGCGGGGCAGCGCGTTGCGGCAGGAACGCCGGAACGTGCAGCTGATGTTCCAGGACGCCTACGCCTCGCTCGACCCGCGGATGCAGGTCGGCTCCTCGCTGCGCGAACCGCTGATCATCCAGCGCGTTGGCACCCGAGCGTCGCGTGCCGCGCGGGTGGCAGAGCTGCTCGACGGCGTCGGCCTGCCCAAGTCGGCGGCCGAGCGTTATCCGCACGAGTTCTCCGGCGGGCAGCGGCAGCGTATCGGCCTGGCCAGGGCGCTGGCGCTGAGCCCGCGCCTTATCGTCGCGGACGAGCCAGTCTCGGCGCTTGACGTGTCGATCCAGGCCCAGGTGCTCAACCTGATGAAGAGCCTCCAGCACGAGTTCGGCCTGACTTACCTCGTCATCTCGCACGACCTGTCGGTGGTCAAGTACCTGGCGGACCGGATTGGCGTGCTTTACCTGGGCAAGCTCGTCGAGATAGGCCCGTCCGAGTCGATCTACACTCGGCCGGCGCACCCGTACACGGCGGGGCTGCTGGCAGCTGTCCCTGAGCCTGACCCGGTGGTCGAGCGGGCCAAGCAATCCGAAGCGATCACGGGCGACCTCCCGTCCGCGGTCGAGCCGCCGTCCGGCTGCCGCTTCAGGACCAGGTGCCCGCGAGCCGTGGAACGGTGCTCGACCGAGGAGCCGGCGCTGCGACCGTTCGGTGACGATCACCTGGCCGCATGTCACTTCCCGCTGCAGCCCGCCCTCCCGGACCTGGCAACGGTCCGGGTGATTGGCAGCGAGCGCTGACCTGCATGCTGCTGACCTGCAGTGCCGGGTCGTGAATTGGTTATCCCCACAATCTGTGGATAGAGCTGTGCATGGCGCGGTGGAAATCAGCCGTGGACAGAGGATAAACAACAGATGTCCTGTGGATGGCTAAAGAATCTTGAAGTTCTTGCGGAAAGGCCTTGTGCTGCCGGCTCGATTGGCAGTAGAAATCTGTCACCACTGAAGACGGGATCCGCCCCAAGGGAAACCGAGGGAACGCACAGCACGGACCGGGCGACCGGGCCGGACGGCGGGAACCCGACACCGGTGGCACCACGGCGCACACGGCAACTGAGCAATCGGCTTGCCAGGGCGGTGGGGTGACCGCCACGCAGTACGGCTGCCGAGCGATCGGCGCTTAGGCTGTGGGGCAGCGCGAGGCCCCTCCATCTCATACATGGAGGGGCCTCGTCGCGTTTAGCGTATCGCCTTGTCGCCGTGATTCCCGAAGCTGACGCGTGGCAAACGTGACCGGCGCGGCAGTGCCCCGTTCCCGCCATTAAAAAACGGCTCGTCCGGCGGCCGCCTACGGGCACGCGACGCAGGTTCTCAACTGACATGGCGTGTTCTGCACGTCACCCTCTTGACTACGGTGAGAAAGTAGTTGGTGACGTTGCGTGCATGCTGCCGCCAGAGCTGGAATGGGCGCGCCGGCGCGGGGAGCGACGGGTACGGGGGAGCGCGTGAGCATCAGTACTGGTCACGCTGTGATCGAGGGATACGAGCCTGTTCGCGCGGAGGGCCGGGCACCTTCGGGCCCGCCCGAGACGGCCATGTTCCGGCGGCGGTCGCTGCAGCCGAGCCGCCGGGCGGTGCTCCACCTGCAGGCGGCCGGCGATCCGGCAGTGCCGTCCGGACTGGGTGACTGGTTCACGCAGCGGGCGTTCCATTTCTACCTGGCCGAGCTGCGCTTGCCCGGCGCACTAGCGACGGCGGGCGGGTGGGCGCTGGCCGGCGGGCGGGCAGCGGCCGGGAGGGACGCAGGCAGGCGGCTCGGATCCGCATTTGCCGACCTGGACGCGGCCTGCGCGCAGTTGCGCGACGCGGACGGGATCGGGCACCTCATCGTGGCTGCACAAGGCCGTGCAGCCCTCGCAGTGGCACTGTGGAGCCACGCGCGCGGCGATGTGCTTGCGGGCGGCGTAGCTGACGCGCTGATCCTCTCCGAGCCCGCGCTGCCGGCCCGGCCCGTAGTGAACCTGAATATCCCTTGTCCGGTGCTGGTGCTGACCGGCCCGGTGAGCAGCGGGCCAGTGCGCAGCAGGCCGCTGCCTAGCGGGCCATGGCGCGCTGGTGTGCTGCGACGCCGGCCGACGGCGGCGATTGCGCGGCTCGGCAGCCACGTGACCTGGCTCCAGCTGCCCGAGCCAGGCGGCCAGGCCGTCTTCGACGAACTCGGCCGGTGGCTCGGCGCCTACATGTACGGCACGGGACGCGACCAGCTGCTGTAGGGCCGGCGCTGCCGTCTTCTGCGCTAGCTGACCACGTTGACCTGGACGCTCGGGTAGCCGCTCGCGCCGTTTGGCTCAGGCGGTTCCTGAAGCGCGGTCTGGGTGTAGCCGGTCTTGTCCGTGGCGCGCGCCTCGATCAGGTAGGACCCAGGCGCGACACTGGCGTCCCACTCGTAGACCCACTGCCGCCAGCAGTCGAGATCGGGCACGGCTGCGAGCCTGGCCGGCTGCCACGGGCCGTTCCCTATGCGGACCTCGACCGCCTCGATGCCCTTGTGCTGGGCCCAGGCCACGCCGGCGATGGACACTCGCGTGCCGGCCTTTACCGGGTTCGCGCCCGTGGGCACGTCGATGCGTGACTCGGTCTTGATCGGCGCCTGGGCGGACCAGCCGCGCGGCACCCAGTACGCCTGAGCAGACTCGTAGGTTGTCACCTCGATGTCGACAATCCACTTACACGCCGAGACGTAGCCGTACAGTCCCGGAATGACTTGCCGGACCGGGAAGCCGTGCTCGACCGGCAGGGCGGCGTCGTTCATGGCGACAGCGAGCATCGAGTCGCGGCCGCTCTCCATCGCGAGCTGCACAGGACTGCCAGAGGTGAAGCCGTCCGACGAGGTGGCTAGCAACTGGCTCGCGCCCGCCTTGATGCCGGCTTCCTGAAGCAGGCTGCGCAGGCTCGCGCCGAGCCATTTGGCGTTGCCGATATACGGACCGCCCACCGGGTTGGAGACGCAGCACAGGGTGACGTAGTCCTCCATCAGCGGCCGCTTGATCAGGTCCTCGAAGGACAGGACCAGCTCTTTCCGCACCATCCCGTGGATCCGAAGCTGCCAGTTGGCCGGCGCGATCTCTGGCAGCACGAGCGCGGTATCTACCCGGTAGAAGTTGCTGTTAGGAGTGATGAAGCTGCTCAGGCCCGGGATGTGCAAGTCCGTGCCGCGCGGCAGCGGCGCAGCAGGCACGGCGGGCGCCGGGAGCTTGAGCGCGTGCTCGATGGCGTTGACGTCCCTGCTCTCGGCCAGCCAGGAGCCGCCCGCGTAGGCGATCAGGGAGACCGCGGCCGCGGCGGCGCTGCCATACAAGAACCTGCGGCGGTCTGGCACCAGGTCGCTCGCCCTGGCCGCGGATGGCTCGATCTGCCGCCAGACGGGGCCCGGCAGCGGCTGGCCTGCACCGGGCTGGCCTGCACCGGGCTGGCCTGCACCGGGCTCGCCTGCACCGGTCTGGGGCGGGCCGGGCGCCGTCGCGGGGGGTGGTACCCAGTCGGCCCCCGGCCCGGGCTGTACCGGCCTCGGCTGTACCGGCCCAGGTTGTGCCCGCCCTGGCTGTGCCGGCCCAGGCTGGCGCGTGCCGGAACCGAAGCGGCCATCGGCTATCAGCCGGGCGGCCCGGCTGGCGAAATACCGCAGCGCGAACGCGCCGACGGCGGCGCCGATCAGCGACGGCAGCGCGTCCGTGCCTTTTGACGTGGGCTGGCTGAGCGCGGCGTATACGCCGATCGCGGCGAACACCGCCAGGCCCGCCATGCCCTGCCAGAGCCTGCGGATTGCCAGTATGCCGATGACGACGGCGAATATGATCAGGACGGCGCGGATTCCCCAGACCAGTACGGTCTTGTCACTTGAGCCGAATTCCCTGATCGCGAAGTTCTTCACCGCCGGCGTCGTGTGGTTGATCGACAGCTCGCCGACGGCCGATACCGGTGCGCCGATCGGGGAGCTGAGCACTGCAGCAACCAGCTGAGCAGCGCCGAGCGCCACAAGCGTGGTGACAATGCCTACGACGGCTCCGCTGCCCGCCAGGGCGCCCCGGACCGGGCCAGGGCCCTGCGCTGCGGAAGGACGGCCCTGCGGGGCCGGCTGACGTGGTTGTTGGCTAAAGGTCACGTTCTTATTCGTTCCAGCTCCGGCAGTGGATTGCCCGACGGCCTTGCTGGATTGCGCCTGCGCCCCATGCGGCCCAAGGCGCTGGCGTTTCGCAGGAGCTGGCGCCAAGCCAGTCCGTCGTCAGTGACGAATATAGGGGTGTGGACATGGCAGGAGGCGACCACGCTGACGGCACACCTCAGGAGGGGCCAGTCAGCCGGGCGCGACAAGACGGCCTGGAGCCCATGCTGGCGCAGGTCGCGAGGGGGGACGATGCGGCCTTCGGCGCGTTGTATGACCAGGCTGCGCCGGCGGTCCTTGGCATCGTGCGCCGCGTCCTGCGGGATCCTGCTCAGTCCGAAGAAGTCATGCAGGAGGTCCTGCTAGAGATCTGGCGTACGGCGGCAAGGTTCGACCCGTCTGCCGGGTCGGCAGCCGCGTGGATCATGACCGTGGCGCACCGCCGCGCGGTGGACCGGGTCAGGTCGGAGGAGCGGGCCGCGGAGCGCGAGCTGCGCGCAGCGACCGCGTCGATCGCCTACGACGAGGTGAGCGACGCCGCCATGACCAGCCTGGAGCACCAGCGGGTACGCCGCTGCCTGGACGGGCTGACTGACCTGCAGCGTGAGTCGGTGACGCTGGCTTATTACGGCGGCTACAGCTACCGGGAGGTGGCGCAGCTGCTTGGCGTCGCTGTCGGGACAGTCAAGACGCGCATGCGCGACGGCCTGATCCGCTTGCGGGACTGCCTGGGGGTGGAGTGATGCAATCTCGTGGTGCCGGACCGCATGCCCTGGTCGGGGCCTATGTCATGGACGCGATTACGGAAGCCGAACGGACCAGCTTCGAGCGGCACCTGCTCAGCTGTGAGCAATGCCGGGAGGATGTGCGCGGGCTGCGGGAAGCAGCTGCCCGGCTAGGCGAGGCTGCGGCTATTCCCCCGCGGCCCGAACTGCGCGAGCAGACTCTGCAGGCCGCGGCCAGGGTGCGGCAGCAGCCGCCGCTGGTGGTGGGCCAGGACCGTCAGCTTGTGGCCGGCCGGCGGTGGCGGCACGGGCCGCGGTGGCTGCAGCGGTCTGCGGGAGTCGGTGCCCGCTCGTGGCTGGCCAGGCTGGCTCTGGGCGCCGCCGTGGTCCTGGCGATCACAGCTACCGTCTTCGGCCTTCACCTCAGCTCGATGCAAGGCAAGCTGACAGCTGCTGAGCAGCGCGATACCGCTATCGCCAAGGTGCTCGGCGCGCATGACGCGACGATGCTGACGGCCAAGGTCACTACTGGGGGTATGGCAACCGTTGTGATGTCGCACCGGATGCGGGCCCTGGTGTTCATCGCCAGCGGGCTGACCAGGCTGCCAGCGTCTCAGGCGTACGAGCTCTGGCTGATGAGCCCGGCCGGCGACGCGCCTGCCGGGATGCTGCCGCCCGCGAGGAAAGGCATGTCAGGCCCGATGGTGGTGAACCGGCTTCGCCCCGGTGAGCAGCTGGCTATGACGGTAGAGCCAGCCACCGGAGCGCGACGGCCCACGTCGGCGCCTGTCGTGCTGGTCATCCTGGGGAACTGAGGCCCGGGGCGTTCGGGACTGCCGGGGCGACATGTGCGCGGAGAGCAGGCTAACGTGGCCAACGTGAAAGCATCCCCCGAGGCGCAGCTGCGGCTGCTTGAGCTTGCCGACCTTGACGCTGAGCTGGGCAGGCTGGAGCACCGCCGCCGGAGCTTGCCCGAGCACGCCGAGCTGAGCCAGCTCGAAGAGCGAGACCGGAAGCTACGCGACGAGGTAGCCGCCCTTCAGGCGCGCGAGGGTGACCTGAAACGTGAACAGGCCAAGGCGGATGCCGATGTGGAGCAGGTCCGCAGCCGAATCGGCCGGGACCGTGCGCGCTTGGATGCAGGCCAGGTCGGCTCGCCGCGCGAACTAGAGAACCTCCAATCTGAGATCGAGTCGCTGTTGCGGCGGCAGTCCGATCTCGAAGACGTCGAGCTTGACGTGATGGAGCGCCTTGAGGCAGCTCAGGCCCGGCTAACGGACGCCGCAGCCGAGCGATCTTCGATTGCGGCCGACGTGGCAGCCGCCACCTCGCGCCGCGACGTGACGCTTGCCGAGCTGGCCGAGCTGTCGAAAAAGGCGTCGGACCAGCGCGCGACTGTGGTTGCCGACGAGCCGGCCGATCTGATCGAGCTGTACGAACGGCTGCGGGCTCAGCATGGCGGGGTTGGCGCGGCCGCGCTGCGCCGGGGGCAGTGCCAAGGCTGTCACCTCTCGCTGAACACCGTGGACCTGAACGCAATCAGGGCCGCTGCCGCCGACGACGTGCTGCGGTGCGAGGAATGCCGGCGGATCCTCGTCCGGACCGATGAGTCCGGGCTCTGAGCCCGGGGCAGCAGCGGCAGCAGGATGGCGGCAGCCGCAGGGCCGGCCGACGACAACCCTGCTGCTGCGGCACGGGCAGACGCCGCTTTCGGCTGAGCGCCGCTTCGCCGGCCGGGGGGACATCCCGCTGACCGAGCTCGGCCACGAACAGGTCGCGGCCGCTGCGGCGGCGCTGGCTCAGCGAGGTTCCATTGACCTGGTGCTGACCTCGCCGTTGCTACGGGCGCGGCAGACCGCCGACGCCGTCGCTCAGCGCACCGGCGCGCCTGTTGCCGTCGACGACGACCTCGCTGAAACCGACTTCGGAAGCTGGGAAGGCATGACCTTCGCTGAGGCGATGGCGCAGTGGCCTGCTGAGTTGACAGCCTGGATGGCCGATGCGGACGCTGTGCCGCCTGGTGGCGAAAGCTTCGCCGCCGTTGCGAAGCGCGTCGACGCCGCCCTGGACCGGCTGCTCAGCGCGCATCAGGGTCAAACGGTGGTCGTGGTCAGCCACGTCACTCCGATCAAGACGGTCGTATGCCGTGCGCTGCTCGCGCCCAGTGCGGCGCTGTTCCGCATGCATCTCGATGTCGCCTCGCTGACAGAGGCTGCCTGGTTCGCCGACGGGCCGGCCCTGCTACGGTCACTTAACGACACAGCGCACTTGCACCGCGGCTGACAGTCGCGAGTAGCGGATGGTTTGAGCCCGCTTGGGCTCATTGTTCTGAGCCAACAGGCCATCCTGCGTGTAAATACTCTCCGTGTGTGGAATAGCACTCCTCGTAATTGATCAAGCGGGGGGGAGATCAGTGCCTGTTCAGTCCACGACCCGTGCGGCGACCCGCCGTAGTTCGGCGAGTACCGCTCGCAGCAGGTCGGTGAGCCGCAGTGCGTCAAGGGGCACTGCGAGCCGACCAAAGACAACATCTAGCTCCAGGTCGTCAAGCAGCTCGCCGAGGGCGAAGTCGGCTGCCGGTTCGGCCGGGACATCGTCTAGGAGCACCACTTCACGGTCGAGCCGCGGTACAGCATCACGATCGACTGCGTCACGTTCCACTGGCTCACGCACGACTGCGGCGCGCAGGAGCACGACAAGCCGCGGCACGACTAGCCGGAGCGCCGGTACCCGCGCCACCTCAAGCCGCACTACTGCGGCCCGGCGGACCACCACGAGCCGCACTTCGGCTACGCCTGCAGGAGCCGCGAAGACCGTATCGTCCGCAGCCACGAAGGTGACATCGGCAGCGACCAAGATGACCGCTGCCGCCACCAAGGCAAACGCATCGGCTAAGACGATGTCGTCGGCCATGCGGGCGATGAACACCGCCACCAAGGCCATGTCGACGGCGGCAAAGGCCCTGACAGCCGCAGCCAAGACGATGTCGGCTGCAAAGCCCGCGGCGGCCACGCCGACGCGGCGCACGACGACCGCATCGCGGTCGACGTCGCGGTCGACATCGCGGACTACTGCTGCTCGCAGGCCAGCGGCCAAGCCGAGGTCCGCATCGACGCGGCCGAGTTCGCGAACCGCGTCACGGGCGTCCAAGCCAGCCGGCAAGTCTGGCGCGGCCAGCTCATCAGGCTCCGCAGGGATGCAGGGCTCCTCGATGGGGACTCCTTCGTCCGGGCAGAAGCCGGAGCCGGCCAAGCCGAAGTCGACTTCGTCACGGCCCAGGACGACGACGCCCAGGTCCCGGCGGCCGGCGGCCAGCCGGCCGGCTAACCGGCCTTCGTCAACAACGGTGCGGCCAGGGTCCTCGCTGACCCTGTCAGCTCCGTCGCAGTCGCGCAGCAATGGTGAGTACGGCAGCCTGCTAGGCAGCCTTATTCACTGAGCCGCGCAGAGCTCGCGATGAGGCGGGCGGCCCCATCGAAGATGCGAGGCCGCCCGCCCTTTGCCACGCCCTCGGGCGCCTTCTGCGCATATCCTCTTTGGTAGCGGCGGGCGAGTTGGCCGGGCGGTCGCGTTGCGCCAGGTTTCCTGGCGTGCCGAGGAAGGTCCGGGCTCCACAGGGCAGGGTGGTCGGTAACGCCGACCCGGGGTGACCCGCGGGACAGTGCCACAGAAAACAGACCGCCTCCGGCTACGCCGGGGGTAAGGGTGAAACGGTGGTGTAAGAGACCACCAGCGCTCAGGGTGACCTGAGCGGCTAGGTAAACCCCACCTGGAGCAAGGTCAAGAGGGAGCGGCACCGGCGACGGTGCGCTCCTGCGCGAGCGACTGAGGGCGGCCCGCCCGATGCTCGCGGGTAGACCGCATGAGGCTGCCGGCAACGGCAGCCCTAGATGGATGGCCGCCGGCCCGCGTAAGCGGGCGCACAGAACCCGGCCTACAGGCCGACTCGCCCGCCGCCCAGGCTGCTGGCCTGCAGTTTTCTCTTGAAGAGCAGCACGCCAGGGCACATTCGGGGCGCACTCACTGCCCGCTGGGCAGGTTGAGTGCTCTGTCCAGGGCGTCGCGCGCACGCCCAGTCGCCTTTGGAACTAGATGCCCCTACAGATCCACCGTTGCGATGATCGACTTATGCCCAAGCCAGCGTGAGGACCGGTGCGGGCCTTGGCCCGCAGTCTCACCTACTAGATCAACCGGACATCGCTTGGAGGGTGTCAAGGTCCCGCTCGGCGTAGAGCCGGTGTTCCCATTCTTCGTGGAAAACGTGGAGCAGCACCTTACGCAGGCGGCGACTGCGGGACTCCGGCCATCCCGGTGCCTCGACTGGCCTGGTGTCTGAGTCCAGTGACTCGTCGGTTAGGTCTTCGATGACTTGCCGTACCGAGGCCATTCGATCCCGGCGCAACTCCAGCACAGTGTCAAGAGACGGTCGCGCGTCCAGGTCGCGGGTGATGCCCTGCGGCAGCGGCCGGTCCGGGTCCGGGTCGTCCCACGGCAAGCCCAGCGGGTCAAATGGCGATGGCTCGCCGAGGATGGTGCGCCTGACCCACCCGTCGGTGACCAGGATTAGGTGCCGGAGTGTCTGGATGAACGACCATTCGCCATCGACGGACTGGTGCAACAGGTCCGGGTCGAGCTGCCGGGCACGGTCGACGGTGCCGTCCCACAGCCGCTCGAGAATCTGCCATGCCTGGCGAAAACCCGAGGCATCAGTCGGGCGCATCCTGGCCCTGTCTGGGTATCGCCGGTCAAGTTCGGCCTCCACCAGCCCGGCCACTTCGACGCCGTTGACCCTAAGGTTCCCGATGTCACCGGAAATCTCGACGTCCTGCAACTCCACGCCGCGCATCTTGACGCCGTACATCTCCACGATGCGGAACCGCGTGTCGGCAAACTCGCAGCCGCAGAATTCGACGCCGCCCAGCTGGACGAGCCGGAACCGCGATCCAGAGAGGTTGACGCGCCGAAATCCTGAGTCGGTCAGATCTTGTTCAATGAACTCCGTCATATGCCGGGACAATACATGCGAGTACTGGCAAAACTGGATGACTGATCCCGCGCGGTGTTTGTGTTTGTAGCTGGCAGGGCTCTCGGAGCCCGTGCGGCAACTGCCAGACGGCGCCCGCCTGACTCGGGGGCCTCATGCGCCGCGGTTAGTCGTCGATCGCCTGGTAAGCGGCCGTGAAGAAGTCGAGGAACATCGGCAACGTAGGCCGCCCGGCTGCCCGCTGGATCATGAGGATTGCCGTCAAGTCCTCGGCAGGGTCGTTGTACCAGATGGTGCCGTATCCCCCGTTCCATCCATAGCTCCCGGCAGAGGGTCCGAGGTGGGTGCGCCGGGTGCGGACCGACATCCCGAAACCCCAGCCGAAGTCGTCAAAGTACCCAGGCGTGAACCCGGAGACCGCCTTCTGCGCCGGCGTCAGGTGGTCGCTGGCCATCAGCTCTACCGACGGCCGCGACAGCACCCGCTCGCCGTTGCGGGTACCGCCGGCTAGCAGTGCCGAGGCAAAGGCGAGGTAATCGCTGACAGTCGAGACGAGCCCGCCGCCACCGTCTTCGAACGCCGGCGGCCGGCTCCAGTACCCATCCGGGCCGTCCTCGACCACGACCTCACCGGCGACTTCATCGCCCTGGTATTCGGTCGCCAGCCGGCTGATGTTCTCGCCGGCCACGCTGAAGCCGGTGTCCTTCATCCCCAGCGGCTCGCAGATCCGCTCGCGCAGCGCATCCCCGAACGACATGCCCGTAGCGCGGGCGATGAGCACGCCCGTCACGTTGGCGGCGGTGTTGTACATCCACCGCTCACCCGGCTGGTAGACCAGCGGAAGCGCGCCGAGCCTGCGAATCCAGTCGTCCTGCGGCTGCTCAGCCAGCTGGCGATTATCTCGTGCTGTTGGCTCGTCGATCTGGAGCGCACCCAGCGCGTCGGCGATCGGGACCGTTCCTGGCTCGGCCGCTACCATGCCGGTGCCGAGGGTGAAGGTGAGCAAGTCCCGCAGCGTGACCGGGCGGTTCGCCGGGACCGTGTCCTCCAGCGGCCCGTTCGGATCGGCGAGCACCCTCATGTCCGCCAGCTCCGGCAGGAATTCATCGACCGGGTCGTCGAGGCGCAGCGTGCAGTCCTCCACAAGCGTCATCGCGCAGGCGGCGACTATCGGCTTGGTCGTCGATGCGATGCGGCAGATCGTATCGGCTGCCATCGGCGTCCCCGAGCCTGCGCCCTCGAAGGCGAGCGTGCCCGTTACCTCGATGTGGACCTCGCCGTGTCGGGCGACAGCGGCGACCGCGCCGGGGACGAAACCAGAATCGACGCTACTCTCGAGCACGTCTCGCACGCGGGTCAGCCGTTTCGGCGAGAAGCCACCAGCGGTCACATTCTCCTCCGCAACTTGTCCGTGTTTGTACGTTACATAAAGAATCCCGCGTTCACCGGTAGCCGCCCGCGCGCGCCGTGGGATAAAGGTTTTGCTGTCGCCGCGCGACTTAACTAGATGTGAGAGCAGGTATGGATGACGGCGGCGAGGTCAAGATCCCGGCGTGCCACGTCGCCGAGCTGACCGATTTCTTCGCGGCTCATGACCAGTGGTTGTTCGGGCACGCGTGCGCGCGCACGCGCGGCGACCGGGAACTGGCGGCGGACCTGGTCCAGGACACCTTCGAGGCGGCGGCGCGGGCATGGGACATGCTGCGCGGGCATGCCAGCCATCGACAGCGGGCCTGGCTGCTCAGCACGCTGGCCCACAAGAACATCAGCGACTTCCGGCGCCAGGAGGCGTTCCGCCGCAGGCAGCCCGCCATTCACGCGAGATACCAGCCCACCTCGGCCGATACCGAGGCTGAGGCGCTGAACGCTATCGCCCTGGCCACAGCCCGCCGGATCATCGAGGACATGCCGCCGCGGCAGCGCGAGATCGCGCTGCTGCGCTGGCAGGACCACCTGCGGATCGCCGAGATCGCAGCGCGGCTCGGCGTGGCGGAGGGCACCGTGCACTCATCGTTGCATAACGCGCGAAACAAGCTCATCGCAGGCCTGGAACGGTACCGCCCGTCCGGAGAGGGGGACGAGTCATGACTTCGCCAGAACAGCCGGACGACCGGCTCGAGGCCTTGTTCATCGCGGACTTCTACCCCGAGCTTGGTGCCTGGGTCGCCAGGCAGCACGCGAGCGGCTACGACGCGGTGGCCGGGCGCGCTCGCTTTCTGCTCTGGCTCGCCACGCACGCCGACGACGGCGACGGGGCACTGCGAGATTACCTGGCAAGGGCGATCCGGATGCCGCGGCTATCCGCCGAGGAGGAAACCGAGCTGGCGACCCGGATCGCGGCCGGGCGCCATGCGGAGGAAAAGCTCACCGACGGCGGCGACACACTGACCGGCGAAGCGCGGGCCAGCCTGCAGCGGATCGCGCAGGACGGCAGCCAGGCCGGCAATCGCCTGCTGGAGGCCAATCTCGGACTGGTGGTTTCGGTGGCCGAGCGGTTCACCGGCCGCGGCGTGGCGTTCCCGGACCTGGTCCAGGAGGGCAACCTCGGCCTCATCCGCGCCATTCAGAGATACGACCACACCAAGCACTACCGGTTCGCGACCTTCGCGACCTGGTGGATCCGCCAGGCAATCACCCGGGCCGTGAGCGGCCAGCCCCGCCTCACCCCCGTCGCAGAACCCCGGGGCGGCGTCATCGACGAACTTATTCTGACGGAGCGCCGGATGCTCCAGGTCCTGGGCCGCGCGCCCACCCCGGAGGAACTCGCCGCCGAACTCGACCTGTACTCATCCGGAACCTCTTGGTCACCGCTAAGACCAGGACGCGACCGAGATCTCTAGGAGCGCAGGTCTTCGACCGGCCGGGAAGCGCGCCATCGACCCTGCCGCGCGCGCTGGGACAGCTGACGCGAACGGGCGCTGGACCGCCGAGGTGCCCGGTGCCCGCTAGCCGAGCCGAAGCAACGTCACTGCCAGTGCGATGTCCTAGCCGGTCACGCCAGGTCGTGGTCGCGCGCATACCGGATCGCGGCGGCGCGGTCGGCCGAGCCTGTCTTGGCGAATATCCGGTTGATATGGCTCTTAACAGTGTGCGCGCTGACATAGAGCGTGGCCGCGATGGCGGGGTTGGTCATGCCCTGGGCGATCATCGAGAGGATCTCGGCCTCGCGCTGCGTCAGCCCGTCCGGCAGCTTGCGCTCAGCCGGCTTAGCCTGCTGCCCGGCTGCCGCCGCGACCAGCATGGCATGCACTGCCGGATCCAGGACCGAGAGGCCGGTGACCGCGCTGCGCAGCGCCTGAGCGATGTCCGCCCGATCGGCGTCTTTGGTCAGGTAGCTGCGGGCGCCAGCCTGCAGCGCCGTGATGACCGACGAGTCGTCAGCGTAGGTCGTCAGCACGACGACGGCGACCTCTGGATGCAGGGCAGTCAGGCGCCGGGTGGTCTCGATGCCATCAAGCACCGGCATGTGCAGGTCCAGCAGGATTGCGTCCGGCCGGGTCTCCGCGACGCGGTCGAGCGCCTGCTCGCCGTTCGCCGCGGCACCGACCACCTCGATATCGGGCAGCAACCCGAGCATCACCGACAGCCCCTCGCGCACGGTGGCCTGGTCGTCGGCGACGACGATCCGCAGCGCAGGTGACGGATCGGTCCCGGTCACTAAGAGGCCCCCGGTCACTGCGGCACCATCGCCTCGACGACCCAGTCGCTGCCCTTCCGGCCAGCGTTCAGCGCGCCGTCCAGGAGGAGCAGCCGCTCGCGCATCCCGGCAAGGCCGTAGCCGCCGTTCACTGTCACCAGAGCCGGTGGGCGATCGCTTTCGCCGTTCTCGGCCAGGTGGTTGCTTACGACCAGCCGAGTGCCAGGGCCCGTATAGTCGAGCTGTATCTCGACTGGCTGGTGCGGGGCGTGCTTGGCAGTGTTGACCAGAGCCTCTTGCGCCGCCCTGGTGATGGCGAGCCCGACGTCAGGCGACAACAGCCTCGGCTGGCCACTGACCTCGAAGCGGACCGGCGTGCCATGCCGCCGCTGGTGGCTCGCGCTCAGCTCGGCGAGGCCTTCCGGCAGCGGCGGAATGTCGCCGCGCAGGGCATGCACGGCCCGCCGGGTCTCCCTGAGCCCGTCGGAGGCCATCCGGCGAGCCTGGTCGAGCAGCTCCACCGCTCGCGGGACGTCGTCGGAATCGGTGAGCACCGCGCGAGCAACCTGGATCTGCAGTCCCAGGGCACCGAGGGAGTGCGCGAGCACGTCGTGCACCTCGCGGGCGATCCGGGTGCGCTCGTCGAGCGTCGCCGTCCTGGCCTGCTCCTCACGGAGCTGCT
>Ga0335075_10004600_pt1 | contig 21533 bp, 19 predicted proteins | sample Lox_Sample_24_FD_206723 | JGI IMG/M metagenome (GOLD analysis project Ga0335075, IMG submission 206723) | Soil microbial communities from Loxahatchee National Wildlife Refuge, Florida, United States - Lox_Sample_2.4 | ecosystem: Environmental > Terrestrial > Soil > Wetlands | place: USA...
GACGAGCGGCAGGTCGGTCGGAATCTCGTATTGGCTCAGGCGATCCTCAATCTCGGCATCCGAGAGGCTCTTGTTGGTAGTCGAAAATGGGTTGATCGCCGGCATGATGAAACGCTGCGGCGGGCTGATCTTCTGCGCATATTCTGGAAGTGACATCACGACTGCATCGTAGCGCTCGACAAAGTCCCTCAGATAGCGCCAAAGCTCCGGGTGTGGCGTGCTCAAATCAATATGGCAGCGCCACACCCACGGCTCCTTCTTGCGGAGGAAATTTATCAGCGGCAGCGGTTGCGGGTCATGGACAATCACAAAGTCATGGTCAAGATGCATGCGTGCGGCGTTCTCGAAGACCACTTCCTCGTAGATATTACAGTTCAATTCGCCCAGGTCGATGTCGTCACCCTGCAGCGCATTGTGCATTTTCTTCGTGACACTAAAGAAGTCAGGGCGTCCTTGCAGCACACGCCAGCCGGTTCGGATACCGGACGCATTCATCAGCAAAGTGAGCGATGAGAGGATATCGGCGACCCCGCCGCCGTAATAGGTGGAATTGACGTGCACGACGTGCATATCGTGCAGCCGTTCGGCTTTGCGGCCGATGCGTTCGACCGCCTCCGCGCCGATCATTGGCTCGTAATCCGCAACGCCAACGAGCTTGTAGCCGGCCTTCGCTAAGATCTGGCTATCCACGCTCTCGCACCCCGTGCCGTGCCTCGCCTCTCGTACTCGAAGAGGCATGTCGCGCGGTTGACCTAAGTCAATGCCCGCGCTTTGGAGGAGAGCTTAATGGGCATAAACTTATTTGGTTGGAGTCGAGAGATGGGTTTCAGGATTAGCGGCAGCCGCGGCGACCGGAAGCCGTATTTCCGCATCAAGCCCGCCTCGCCGGGCATTGAGCACGTCGAGGTCGTTATCGATGACGACAGCATCGACCGCGAGCACGCCAGCCGTATCTTGCGGATGATGGCCGATCGTCTTCTCGAATGCAATTGGCCCCCCGACGAACATTGCGGATACGACAATCCGTCCGAAGAGATACCGGCGTACGAACTCCGTTATCGTCGCGCGCAAATCGCATGAAGGAGCGACGGCCGAAAGGCTGTTGACAGCCGTGGGAGTGTGCTCGAATGCCGTGGATCCCGGAGGACGCCCAAAGACACACGCAAAAGGCCACAAACTGGATGCTCATGCAGCTTTGGGCGAAGGTCGCCAACGAGTGCCTGGAACGAACCGGCGATGAGGGCCGTGCGATCCGGGAGGCGAACGCCGTGGTCGCGCGGCAGGCAGAAGCCGACTATTAGTCCGGGCGCACAGGATCGGTTGCGGTGCTGCCGGAGCGCCGGGTCGCCTTCACCCGACTTGCGCGCGGATATTGAGGTTTACCTGTCGCACCGGCCGGTCGAGACATGCGCACCCTAGCTAATATCTACTGGCTCGGCACCAAGGAATTGCGGAGCTTTCTGCGCGATTTCGTTCTGCTTGGGCTGGTGATCTACAGTTTTACGCTCGCCATTATCGCGCAGGCGCAAAGCAGTTCGCAGGAGGTGCACAACGCCTCGATCGGCGTGGTCGACGAGGACCATTCGGAAATATCCCGGCGGATCGCGCAAGCCTTTCTGCCGCCCTACTTCCAGACCGCGCAGCCGGTCGCGGAACGGGATATCGTGCCGCTGATGAACGCCGGGCTGTACACCTTCATCGTCGACATCCCACCGAATTTCGAGCGCTATCTGCTCGGTGGCCGCCAGCCGGAGATTCAGCTCAATGTCGATGCGACCGCGATGGTGCAGGCGGGCCTCGGTGCCGACTATGCCCAGCAAATCATCACCAACGAAATCAATGATTTTCTCTCACGCGCCGAAGGCAGTCCGATCCCCAAGATCGACGTCAATGTGCGGATCGCTTTCAACCCGAATGTGACGACCGCCTGGTTTACCAGCATTCACGGTGTCATCAACGCCGTGACCATGCTGGCCATCATCCTTGCCGGCGCGGCTGTCGTCCGCGAACGGGAGCATGGGACGATGGACCACCTGCTGGTGATGCCGGTCAGCCCGTTCGAGATCGCCGTATCGAAGATCTGGGCGAATGGCCTCGTCATCATCGTCGCCGTCGGAATGTCCTTGTACTTCGTCGTACGCGCGCTGCTGCACATCCCGATCGCGGGGTCGATCCCGCTCTTCCTAACAGGGGTCGCCGTGTATCTGTTTTTCGCTACCGCGATCGGCATCTTTCTCGGCACCGTCGTGCGCTCGATGCCCCAGCTCGGCCTCCTTTATCTGCTCGTCTACATGCCACTCGCGCTGCTCTCCGGCGCCAACACGCCGCTCGAAAGCATGCCGCCGTGGCTGTCCACGATCATGCAGGTGTCGCCGACCGTGCACTTCGTGAAATTCGCGCAGGCAATCCTCTATCGCGGCGCCGGCTTCTCGGCAGTATGGCCGGAATTCGTCATCGTCGCGCTGATCGGCGGCCTCTTCCTCGGGCTCGCCTTGCTGCGCTTCCGGAAGATGACCGCTGCGATCGCGTGAGCAGGGTGTTGAGGTGAGCCAGGCACTCGATCCGCGGCGGCCTCGCGTGACCCTGCGCGGACGACACCCGAACCCATCCCAAGCGGCCCGGCGGAGCATTACGCCGTGGGTCTCGGGCGTCCTGACGCTCGCCGCTGTGGTGCTCGTCGTCGTCCACCTCGGCACGCTGGAGGCGTTCGGACGGCTCGTTCTGGCGCTCCGGCCCGGCTGGTTCCTGCTCGCGCTCGCCGCCCAGGCAGGAACCTATGTCAGTGCTTCGCTCGCCTGGGCGCGAACCTTGCGCCGTGCCGGGCATCCGCGACCCTTGCGTCTACTGGTACCACTCGGCGTCGCCAAGCTGTTCACCGACCAGGTGGTCCCGAGCGGCGGCGTCAGCGGCGCCATTCTGGTGACGCGCGCGCTGACGCGTCGCGGCGTGCCGACCGACGCGGCAATGGCGGTGCTGCTGGTCGGCCTCGTGTCGTATTACGCCGCTTATCTGATCGCGGTGTTCGCGAGCTTCGGCGTTCTCTGGCTGCATCATCGCGCCAGTGCGGCATTCGTCGCTCCGGTCGCGATATTCATTGCTGTCGTTGTCGTGATCCCTTCAGGCGTCCTGTGGATGAAGGAGTGGGGACCGCGGCTGCTGGCGCGCTGGGTCAGACGCCTGCCGGGAGCGGCGCGCCTGCTGCAAGCGATCGCCGACGCCCCGACAGATCTCGTGCGCGATGTGCCCCTCCTCGTCCAGACGATAGCACTTGAGTTGGCGGTGTTCGTTCTCGATGCGCTGACCCTGTGGCTCGTGCTCCGCGGTCTCGGCCAGCAGACCCCGCTCTGGGTGGCGTTCGTCAGCTTTGTTGCAGCGTCGATGGCGGCGACGCTCGGTCCGGTGCCACTCGGTCTGGGAACTTTCGAGGCGGCGGGCATCGCCATGATGCATATGCTCGGGATCACGATCGAGGCCGCCTTGGCGGGGACGCTGATTTTTCGCGGCCTTACGTTCTGGCTGCCGATGCTGCCCGGCCTGTGGCTCGCGCGACGAGAGATCGCGTCCGGATGATCCGCCAGGCATCGGCACGGCCAGCGCCTTGTCCCGTTGCTGGTCGCGCGGCCCTTGGCGACGACTGCAACTACACCGTCCGGCAAGCCTTCCAGTATCTCGACCCGTCTGTCGCCACCAGGATGCGCGTCATGATCCGCCTCCCGGATCGGGAGCATGGGCGACCGGCGGGTCTTTGGCCCGGGCGAGACCGGTGGCCGGGCGCGGCTCGCGGCGATCGAGCAGCCTGTAGGCGATCACCTTGCAGCCGCTGTTGAAGAGGAACCAAAGAAGCGCATAGGCCCAGACGAGGCCGGCAAAGCGCCAGCCGATGGGGCTGATGAACCAGCCATAGACGGCGCCGAGCGTACCGAGAATCTGGGTCGCTTCGGTCGCGCCGAAGAGCTTCCAGCTGGGCCAGGGCCGCTGCCAGATCGTCCCCTTGTTGCGGGTCAGATAGATCGTCAGATGGCCGGCGACGAGGAGCTTGAGGAAGATGACCGATTGGATCTCGGCGCGACCGAGGCGAAGATACCGCTCGGCAATCCAGAAAAGGATGAACGACGAGAATACGCCCAACACGCCGAGCAGCGTCGAGATGCTCAAGGTCAAGGGCATGTCCCAGCGTACCGGGCGCTCGGCCACCGGGGCATTATCGTAGGCGATCATCATGATCGGCACGTCGTTCAACAGCGCCAGCAGCACGATCATGACCGCGGTAACCGGATAGAAATTGAAAGCAAGGATCGACAAGGTCATGAACAAGAGCACGCGGATCGTCTCGGCAATGCGGAAGGTCGCGTAGCTCGTCATCCGCTCGAAGATGCGCCGAGCTTCCTCGATGCCCGCGGCGATGACCGACAGCCCCGGCGCCGTCAGCACGACGGCGGCGGCGGCGCGCGCCGCGTCGGTAGCCCCGCTGACGGCGATGCCGGCATCCGCCTGCTTCAAGGCCGGCGCATCGTTGACCCCGTCGCCGGTCATGCCGACAATGTGGCCGCGCGCCTGCAACGTCTTGACGATCGCGTATTTGTGCTCGGGAAAGACCTGCGCGAAGCCGTCGGCAGCCTCGACCGCCTCCGGGGCGAGCGCCTCGCCCGATTTGGCAAAGGCGCGATCGGCCGGGAGGATGTTCCGCCCAAGGCCGAGCACGCCAGCGATCTCGCGGGCGATCGCCCGATGGTCGCCGGTGACCATCTTGATATCGAGCCCCATCTGCCGGGCCCGGGCGATCGTGGCGGCGGCATCCTCGCGCGGCGGATCGTAAAGCGGCAGCAAGCCGAGAAAGTGCCAGGCGGCATCGGCCGCCTCTTTTCGTGCGACGCCGAGCGTGCGGTAGCCCTTGGCAGCGAACGCATCGATCGCGTCCCGTACCCGTTGCTCCGTCGGCGCATCGGGTTTGGCCATCTCGAGGATCACCTGCGGCGCCCCTTTGCTCACGCGGAACTCTACGCCACGGCGCCGAACCGTAGCCTCGGTACGCTTATTGACCGGATCAAAGGGTTGAAACGCCGTGATCTCGTAGTCCCGCAAGCGATCCGTTGAGGCCAATCTCTCCGACACCGCCCGGTCGATCGCATCTGCATCTTCGCGCCGCGACGCGAGCGCGGCGGCGAGCAGCAGGTCGTCGGCGTCGTCCGCCCCGATCACGACCGGCTCGCCGAGCGTGAGACGGTTCTGCGTCAAGGTGCCGGTCTTGTCGGCGCACAGCACGTCGACGCCGGCGAGTTCCTCGATCGCGACGAGGCGCGACACGATCGCCTTCAGCTTCGCCAGCCGCTCGGCGCCGACGGCCATCGTCACCGACAGCACCGCCGGCAATGCAACAGGGATCGCGGCAACCGTGAGGATCAGAGCAAAGAGCACGGTCTCGACGAGCGGATCGCCGCGCAATAGCGCGACGACCAAAATCGACGCGACCAGGCCAAGCGTCGAGAGAATCAGAAAATTCCCGATGCGCAAGACGGCGCGCTGGAAATGGGAGACTGTCCCTGCGCCTTCGACGAGACGCGCGGTCTTGCCGAGATAGGTTGCGGTCCCGGTCGCGGTGACGACCGCCTTCATTTCGCCGATCCTGACGATCGAACCCGAATAGGCCGTGTCTCCCGCCTTTTTGTCGACCGGCAGCGACTCGCCTGTGAGCGCCGACTGGTCGACGCTCAGGAAGTCGCCGTCGATCAGGCGGATATCGGCCGGGACGATGTTACCGAGGCGGATCAAGATGATGTCGCCCGGCACGAGCCGGCGCGCAGGGATGTCGCGCCAATGCCCGTCGCGCAGCACGCGGGCGGTGAGCGCCAGACGCGCCTTCAATGCAGCGATCGCGGTATCGGCTTTGAATTCCTGCCAAAACCCAACCCCGGCATTGAGCAGCAGCATGATGAAAATAATCGCAAAATCGGGCCAATGCCGGACGGCGGCCGAAAGCACGGCTGCAATCTCGATCATCCACGGGATTGGTCCCCAGAAATACGAGAGCAGCCTAGCGAGCGTGCTGATGTGTACCTCAGGCAGCACATTCTCGCCGAACTCGGCGAGGCACCGTGCCGCCTCTGCTTCGCTCAGGCCGGCAGGTTCAGCGGGCAACTTGGTTGCGGCCGTTTTCAGTAGCGCCGCCGACGCCAGTTCCGACTGGCCGCTCATATGTCACGGGACTCCACGGTTCTGATCTCTGAGTTGCTTCAAAACGCCGGGCAGGGCATCGGGCAGGTCTTCGGCGATGAGACCGAGGCCAAGCTCCTGCGCGGCTTTGCCATGCAGCCATACGGCCGCCGCCGCCGCTTCGAAAGCGGTCAAGCCTTGCGCGAGGAGGCCGGCAATAAATCCTGCGAGAACGTCGCCGGTCCCGCCGGTCGCCAACTGCGGCGGGGCATTTGCATTGATGGCGGCGCGACCGTCCGGCGCCGCGATCACCGTGTCGGCGCCTTTCAGCACCACGACCGCATTGCTTCTCGCCGATGCTTTCCGCGCTCGGATGAGCTTGTCGCCGGCTGTGTCGAACAGCCGGGCAAACTCTCCTTCATGGGGTGTAAGCACGCACGGACCGTCGATCAGCCGAAACAAATCGTCCGCGGACTTGGCGAAGGAGGTCAGCGCATCGGCGTCGAGCACAACGGCGCGCTTCGTCGCAAGCGCCGCCGCCACATATTGTCTTGTCCTCTCGCCCGTCCCCGCGCCCGGCCCGATGACGATGACGTTCTTGCGAGCATCGGCGAGCAGGGCGTCGAACCCGGCCTTGCCGTCGAACGAGCGCACGATGACGCTCGATAGAGCCGTCGCGTAGACGGCCCAGACCGGTGCCGGCGCTGCCAAGGTGACGAGCCCGGCACCGGCCCGCAACGCGCCGCGGGCCGCGAGCCGCGCCGCACCCGTGATCTCGTCGCCGCCCAGCACCAGGGCATGGCCGCGCCGGTATTTATGCCCTTCGAGCGTCGGCCAGGGATAGTGATCAGCCCAAAGCTCGGGGCTGTTCTCGAATGTTTTCGGCACGATCTCTTCCAGCACGTCGCGAGGGGTACCGATATCGGCCAGCACCAGCGCGCCGCAGAGCCGGCGCCCCGGAAACAGCAGATGGCCCGGCTTTTTGCGGAAGAAGGTGACCGTCACCGCCGCCGGCGCAGCCGTGCCGCGGATCTCGCCGGTGCCACCGTCGAGGCCGCTCGGCACATCGACGGCGCAGCTGGGCAGCGCGCGCGCCTTCACCGCTTCGATCATGGCCGCTGGCGCACCTTCGACCGGGCGCGACAATCCTGCACCGAAGATGGCATCGACGACGATGGCGGCCCCATCGAAAAACGCCGGCACGAAGGGTTCGATACCGCCTCGCCACAGCGCCGCATGGTGGGCGGCGTCGCCGGTGAGACGGGCCCGGTCACCGAGCAAGGCGAGACGAACGTGCCATCCCGCTTGCATCAGATGGCGGGCGGCGGTGAAGCCGTCGCCGCCGTTGTTGCCTGGGCCGCACAGGACGGCGACCGGTTGCTTCGGCCATCGCGCGGCGACCGCTTCGGCGACCGCGCGGCCGGCCGCCTCCATCAGCGCGGGGCCGCTGACCCCCCTTTCAACGGCCTTGCAGTCGGCCGCCGCCATCTCGGCCGGGGTCAACAGCGCTACGTCGTAAATCGAATGCTGCGGCAGCGTTCCCATGCCTGCCTCAATCGAACACGGCGCGTTTCGCGCGATGGCGGGCGAGCGTCATCGGCGTGCGCGATTTCGGGACTTTGTGAATGAAATTATAGCGAGCGACGTGATAGCTCGGGTCGAAGCCATAGAAGTTGAGGTGCATCCGTTCGAGTTCTTCGGCCCGGTAACGTTCGAGCGGCTTCTCTGCTTCGTCCATCTCCCGCCGCCGCCTCTTGTCGATAATCCGCGACCGGAAGTTCGGGTCGGTTGCGATCCGATGGGCGGCCGCAATGATCGCGGCCGTATCGTGATACGACGCTGCTGGCATGACGCGGTCGATCAGCCCGAGCCGCTGCCCCTCTGCAACACCCATCGGCAGGCGCGCCTCGGTAAGGCGCCTGGCGTTGTCGCAGCCGGCGCGGCGCGGCAGCGAGTAGGTCCAGTATTCCGAGCCGTAGAGATTGCCCATGTCCTTGTAGTGCGGATTGAGCACGACGCCTTCGCGGGCCCAGACTTCGTCGGCGGCGAGCGCGAGGAAGACCCCGCCGGCACCGGCGCTGCCGCGGAGTACGGAAACGACGAGGCGATCGGTGGTGATGATGATGTCGCGGGCAAGATCGTTCATGGCATTGATGTTTTGCCAGGATTCATCCGCCGGACTCTCAGCCGCCTCGATCAGACCGAGATGGATGCCATTCGACCAGTGGTCGGGTCCGCCCATCAGCAGCAGGACGCGGGTCGGACATCGGAGCGCTTCAGCATAGGCGGCGCTTAGTGCCTTGCATTGGCCGGTGCCCATCGCGCCGTTATAGAAGGAAAAATGCAGGAGCCCGACCGGGCCGTCCTCCTCGTAGCGGATCGGAGCGTAGCCTGGCGCAATCCGCAATGCGGCGCTTTCGACGGCGAACACATGGGTCGCCGGCAGCTTCAGCGACCGGTCGTATTCCTCGCGCACATGGCCGATCCAGACGGCACCGTCACGGGTCGCGCGGGCGAGCGCGCCGCCGCAGCGCGCGACGACGGCCCCGGGGATGCCGGAAAGGCCCTCGGCAGGATGCGCATCGAATAGCCTTACCGGCCTGCCGAACAACATATCGCGAATGCCGGGCGAACTGTCGGCGCTGCGGATCTTGCGCAAAACCAGGTCCGTGGGATCGCTGCACCAATCGATGGCGCGATCGCGTTGCCGGCACGGCGGCCGAGCGCGGCCGGCCAGGTTGGGGTCGCCCGGCGCGGAACGGACCGGGCTGAAGTTCCGTCTTTCGATGCGGGCGAGTGCCGCCAACACTGCTGCGACCGCCGCATCGGCGACTTCATTACGGTAGAGGCTCGACTTGGTTGCCGGGCGCATTGGGAACTCGGCAGACGCCCAGACCGGCCCCGCATCCAGCTCCGCCTCCGCCTCGAGCACGGTCACGCCCCAATCGGATCTGCCTTCGAGGATGGCCCAGTCGATGGCCGAGGGTCCGCGATCGCCAATGACGCCGGGGTGCACGATCAGGCAGCGATGCCGCCGCCAAATATACTCTGGGATCGCCCGCTTGAGGAACGGGGCAAGCACAATGTCGGGCCGGAACAGCGCGCCCGCCTCGTGAGTCACGGCATCATTGATGTCGAACTCGACCGAGAGCTGATGGCCGCGCTCGACAAGCTCGACATGGAGCCGCTGCGTCAGGCTGTTGAAGCTGTGGACCAGCAGCAGGATGCGCATCGGCACGCTTCAGCAGATCCGCGGGAGCTGCTCGCCCGACAGCCAATCGACGAGACGCCCGCCGCCGAAACCGGTCGTCATCTGCACAAAGCAATGATCGTCAGCGACAGCTTCGCCGATGACGACGGCGTCACGCCCGAGCGGATGCGCGCGCATCGCATCGAGCACGGTCTCCGCCGTTGCGGGAGCGACGATCGCGACGAGCTTGCCTTCGTTCGCAACATGGAGCGGATCGAGACCGAGCAATTCGCAGGCGGCGGCGACCTCGGGCCGCACCGGGATCGCATCCTCGTCGAGGCGGAAGCCGACATTCGACTGATGCGCGAGTTCGTTGAGCGTTGCCGCCAGCCCGCCGCGCGTCGGATCGCGCATGACGCGCAAGCCGTGGCCGCCCGCCTCGACCATCGTCGCGACGAGATCGTGCAGCGGCGCGGAATCGGAGACGAGGTCTGTCGCGAAGGCGAGGTTGCGGCGCGTCGACATGATCGCAACGCCATGGTCGCCGATCGTGCCGGAAAGGATCACGCGGTCGCCGGGCCGCGCGTTTTCGGCAGAAAGGTCGAGGCCGGGGAGAACGATGCCGAGCCCAGTGGTCGAGATGAACACGCCGTCGGCCTTGCCGTGCTCGACGACTTTGGTGTCCCCGGTGATGACCGGGACCCCGGCGCTGCCCGCGGCAGCCCCCATGCGGTCGGCAATGCGTTTGAGATCGGCAAGCGGAAAGCCCTCCTCGATGATGAAGCTCGCCGAGAGATAGAGAGGCCGCGCGCCGCCGACGGCGATGTCGTTGATCGTGCCATGAACCGCGAGCGAGCCGATGTCGCCGCCGGGAAAGAACAGCGGCGAAACGACATAGGCATCCGTCGTCATCACCATTCGCCCGCCGCGGACATCAAAGGCCGCCTGGTCGTTTCCCTGGCGGAGCCATTCATTGTCGAGGGCTTGATGGAAGATCTCGGCGATGAGCTGCGCCATTGCGCGGCCGCCCGAGCCGTGCGACAGGTCGACGCGACCGTTCCTGATGTCGAGACGGCGGCGGTAGGGTTTTGTGCTCATGCGACTTTCCGCGGCTGCTCGTGAAACCGCCCATAGGTCCAATGCGCGGCGCAGGCTCCCTCCGACGACACCATGCAGGAACCCATCGGGGTGTCAGGGGTGCATAGCGTTCCGAACAGCTTGCATTCGGCCGGCGTCTTGACGCCGCGCAGGATGGCGCCGCATTCGCAAGCGGGGTTGTCGTGGCCCGCGATCTCCTTGAGGTCGAAGCGGCGCTCGGCATCGAAGGCGGCGTAGGCCGTCTTCAGCCGCAGCCCGCTATAGGGCACGGTGCCGAGACCGCGCCATTCGAAGCTCTTGCGCAGCTCGAAAATTTCAGCGACCGCTGCCTTTGCGATCGGGTTTCCGTCGCGTGCCACGGCGCGGACATATTGGTTCTCGACCTCGTGCCGCCCTTCGTTGACCTGCCGGATCAGCATCAGGATCGCCTGCATCACATCGAGCGGCTCGAAGCCGGTCACGACGACCGGCTTTTGGAACTCCTTGGCGAAGAACTCGTAGGGTTGGGTGCCGATGACCGTACTGACGTGCGAGGGACCGATGAAGCCGTCGATGTGGAGACGGCCGAGCGCGCGCAATTCGGGGCTCTCGAGAATGTTCCGGATCGCCGACGGCGTCAGCACGTGATTGCAGAACACGCTGAAATTCGTGAGGCTTTTTTTCGCCGCCAGCCGGATGGCGAGCGCTGTCGGCGGGGTCGTCGTCTCGAAGCCGATGGCAAAGAACACGACTTCGCGCCGCGGCTCGGCTTCGGCAATGCGGATGGCGTCGAGCGTCGAATAGACGACGCGGATGTCGGCGCCGGCGGCCTTCGTCTTCAGTAGCGAACTACCCTGCAAAGCGGGCACGCGCATCAGATCGCCATAGGTGCAGAGCGTCACCTCGGGCCGCTCGGCGAGCCGGATCGCCATCTCGATGCGCCCGACCGGCAGCACGCAGACCGGGCAGCCGGGACCATGGATCATGCGCACATTGGCGGGCAGCAAGCCGGCGACCCCGAAGCGCGCGATCGCATGCGTGTGGCCGCCGCAGAACTCCATGAAACGGTAGTCGCGTTCGGGCCTCGCCGCCACGGCAATGCGCGCGGCGAAGCCGCGCGCGAGCCGGCCGTCACGATACTCTTCGATGTATTTCATGCGGGGCTTCCCCATTGGCCGGATGGCCGATGACGCCGCCCTCACGCATCAAGGCAAGCGTGCGCTCGGCTTCGGCGGGGTCGATGCGGGCGAGCGCGTAGCCGACATGGACGATGACGTAGTCCCCTACGGCGACGTCGTCGAGAAGAGCCGTCGAGACGGTCATCGAGACGCCACTCAATATCACCTGCGCCATACGGTCAGGCAGGACGACATTCACGCGCATCGGGACGGCGAGACACATGTGCTGTCCTTTCTCGGAACCGCGTCGCTCATGAGGGTCAGCCGGGCAAAATGCGCCTGCCCGAGCGACAGCCCGCCGTCATTGGCAGGGACGGCGCACGGCAATAGCGGCGTCAGCCCCCGCGCCTGCAAGGCGGCGGCGACGCCCGCTGCGAGCACCCGGTTCATGAAGCAGCCGCCGGAGAGCGCGATCTGCGTCAGTCGAAGCCGCGACGCCGCCCGGGCCGCCCAGGCCGCAACACCGTCAATCACCGCGCCGTGGAACAACTCGGCCCCGAGCCGGGCGTCTCCTCCCAACGGTAACAGCGCCTCGAGGAGGGGGCGGAAATCGAGCCTGTCGCCATCGAGCCGGTACCCGCCCGGCAGGGCCTGCGGGCTGCGCACCAGCCCTTCCAGCTCCATCGCCGCCTGGCCTTCATAGCTCTGAGACCAGCGAACGCCGAGGAGTGCCGCGGCAGCGTCGAACAAGCGGCCCATGCTCGTAGTCGTTGGCATTGCCGACGAACCGACCAAGCTTTTCGCGAGCGGGCCGGCGAGCGGAACATCGGAGAAATGGCGGGCTGTGTCCCCGATCCGATCTAGGGCGGCTAGAGCGGCGATCCCCATGCGCCAGGGTTCGCGTGCGGCACGATCGCCGCCTGGCAGCGCCAACGGCCACAAATGACCGAGCCGCTGCCAGCGGGTGCCATCGACGAGCATGAGCTCGCCGCCCCAGGCGGCGCCGTCACTCCCATATCCGTAGCCGTCGAGCGCGACGCCGAGAACCGGTCCCTGGACCCGATGTTCGGCGGCGACCGAGGCGATGTGGGCGGCGTGATGCTGCACGGCAACGACCGGGAGGCCGCTCTTCTCGGCAAAACGCGTCGACCGGAAATCGGGATGCAGATCGCAGGCGACGGCTTCGGCGTCAATGTCGAGGATCTGCACGAGCTGCCGCAACGTCTCCTCGTGAAAACGGATCGTTGCGGCCCTGTCGAGGTCGCCGACATGCTGCGAGACAAAGGCCTCTCGTCCGCGGGTGACCGTCACTGTCGCCTTCAAATGGCCGCCGACCGCCAGAACCGCGGGACCGTCCGCGCCGAGATCGATCGGCCCCGGGACAAAGCCGCGCGAGCGCCTCAGAAAGGCCGGGGCGTCGGCGACGATAGCCATGACCGAGTCGTCGGCGCGCGTCGCTATTGGCCGATCATGCGTGACGATGAGGTCGGCGATACCGGCAAGCCTGCGCTGGGCATCGTCGTCGTCGACCACTAGCGGCTCGCCGCCCGGATTGGCGCTGGTAGCGACAAGCGCCAGCGGCAGTGGCCGGCATCGCCAGCCGGCATCGGCCGGGCTTCCCGCCAGGGCGTGGAAGACGAGGTGATGAACCGGCGCATAGGGGAGCATCAGGCCGACCGATCCGAGGCCCGGGGCAACACTGGGCGCGAGCCCCGGGAGACGCCGCATCAGTACGATCGGTCGCTCGCGGCGTGACAGCAGCGCCAGCTCGGCCGCAGTCGGCGTAGCGACGAGATCGGCCGAAGCCTCGTTTGCGACCATGATCGCAAACGGCTTCTCCTCGCGCACCTTGCGCTGTCGCAGCTCGGCCACGGCAGCCTCGTCGAAGGCATCGCAAAGCAGATGGAAGCCGCCGATCCCCTTCAACGCGACGATGCGGCCGGCCTTCACCGCTTCGGCAATCGCGGCGACGGGATGGCTGAGGCGCGGCCCGCAGTCGGGGCAAGCGACGGCCTCCGCATGGAAGCGCCGGCTCGAGACGTCGCGATAATCCCGCGCGCACGCGTCGCAGAGCGGAAAGGCCGCCATCGAGGTCTGTGCCCGGTCATACGGCAGGCGACGGGTGATCGTGAAGCGCGGCCCGCAATGCGTGCAGGTCACGAACGGGTAGAGATAAAAGCGGCTTGCGGGATCGAAGAGATCATCGAGGCAGGCATCGCAGGTCGCGGCGTCGGGGATGACCAATGTGCGCGCCGTCCCCGCAATGCTCTGACGGATCTCGAAAGCCTGGCTGCCTTCGGCGGGGAGCGGCGAAAGCTCGATGTCGTCGATCCGGGCGAGCGGCGGGTGCTCGCGCTTAAGCGCCGTGACGAAGCCTTCGAGCGCCCGTCCCTCGACTTCCAGCAGGACGCCGTCGCCGTCGTTGAGCACGAAGCCCGAGAGCGCATGCCCGGCCGCCAACCGGTAGACGAACGGGCGGAAGCCGACGCCCTGCACTGCGCCCCTGATCCGCAGCTGCATCCGGCTTCGTACGGTGGGCACCGCCATCGCGGATTCAGGTTGGGGCACAGGCAACGTCTCGCCGCCCATTCGGGGCCCGTTCCTCGATCCAGCGATGGAATGCCGTCATCCCTTCGCCGGTGCGTGCCGACACGGTGAGAATGTCGATGCCCGGATTGACACGCCGGGCATATGCTACGCAGGCGGTTACATCGAAATCGAGATAGGATAAGAGGTCGGCCTTGTTGAGGAGCATCAGGTCGGCCTGGGCGAACATATCCGGATATTTGAGCGGCTTGTCCTCGCCCTCGGTCACCGACAAGACGACCACCTTGTGCGCCTCGCCGAGATCGAACGCCGCAGGGCAGACGAGATTGCCGACATTCTCGATGCAGAGCAGACCGCCTGACCGCAACGGCAGCTGGTCGAGCGCATGGCCGACCATGCGCGCGTCGAGATGACAGCCTTTTCCGGTATTGATCTGGACCGCCGGCACGCCGGTGGCGCGGATACGATCGGCGTCATTGGAGGTCTGCTGATCGCCCTCGATGACAGCGATCGCGAATTGCGATGAGAGGTCCGTGATCATACGGATCAATAACGATGTCTTGCCGGAACCGGGGCTCGAGACGAAGTTGAGCGCAAACTGGCCGGCGGCCGCCAATCGGCTCCTGTTGGCCCGGGCATAGACGTCGTTCTTCGCCAGGATTTCCCGTTCTATGCGGATGGTGCGCGCCTCGTCCGTCCCGGGCGCAGCGATGCTGCTGTCTTCTGTGCCGAAGTTGATCGATCCGTCTGCACCGTGCCAATGATTGTCATGGTGATGGTGGGGATGATGGCGATGGTGATGCGCCGCCGGTTTTCCGGATGTCGCCGTGCCGCAGCCGCAGATCGCGCACATCATTCCACCTCCAGTTCGGTCAATCGGAGCTCACCGCCGGCGGTTAGCTCCACATGCGATTGCCCGCATAGAGGGCAAAGGTCGTAGCGGTGCATGATTGCAACCGAGCAGCGGCATCGCCGGCACCAGCCTTTGCCCGGCACCGTTTGCACGTCGAGCACCGCTCCTTCGGCGACCGTGCCACGGGCGACCGCATCGAAGCAGAAGATGAGGGCGGCGGGTTCGACATGGCCAAGCGCGCCGACTTTCACCGCAATCCGCTTGACCCGAGCGAACCTCTGGTCGCGGGCTTCATCCGCGATCAGATCCACCAGGCTTTCGGCGATCGATATCTCGTGCATCGTCGCGGCTTCAGCTCACGCCGAGCCGGGTCTTCAGGGTCTGGGTCACGATTACAGCGTCGGCTGGTTTGAGAAACACCCCGGAAAGCCCGAGTTCGTGCAGCCCGACCGATCCCGTCAACGCATCGGCGGCGTTGCTGACGATGTAGATCGGGATCCGGCTCCCCACCTGCTTCAACCTTTCGGCCATCGTGCCGCCGTCGACTCCCTCCATAATAAGATCCGTCAAGATTGCATCCGGCCGGATGCGCACGACGGTCCGCTCTCCCTCGCGCGCGTTTGCGGCCTCACCGACGGTGAAGCCCGCGACCTCCAAAGCGTTCCGCAGCACGGCGCGCGCATGCGGGTCGGAATCGACGAGCAGGATCGTTCGCCGCCTGCCGCCGAGCCCGATATTCATCGCGAGACCTCGAGGCGGCGGCCAATGCGCCGGCGCAGCAACGCCACGGCCAATACGAGATTGGCCGCTGCCTGCTCGGAAAACCCCTCGATAAAGTCGAATTCATAGCCGCGGACGCCAAGGAGAAAGGCCTCCGGGCAGCTCCCGAACTGCTGCGCCGCAATCGCCAGCAAGGTCGCCGGCTTCAGAAGATGGCTCGTGAAGGTGATGTCGAAGTCAGGGGAAACGCGTTCAATGGCACAAGGGGCGTCGCCGCAGCGGGCGGCGTCGACGAACCAGACCACGTCCTGCGCGGCGATGTCGACGGCATCCTCGATTGCCAGCTGGTAGCCGTCCAATGTCGACACGTTCGGCCAGCCAAGCGTCTCAATGGCGCAAGCCGCCGCCGGCCCGAGCCCGTCATCCTGACGACCGGGATTGCCGTAGCCGATCACCAGAATCCGGGGCCGCCGCGATACAACCGGCGCCGCCGATCCCGGTCCGGCCGACTGTATAAGGCCGGTCATTGCTTGATCCTCTCTGCAATCGAAGTCCCGTCTGCGGCCTCCAAGGTCACGACCAGCGGCATCTCTCCCAGTGCGTGCGTGGCGCAGGAGAGGCAGGGGTCGAAAGCGCGGATGGCGACCTCGATATGGTTCAACAGTCCCTCCGTAATCTCATGACCGGAGAGGTCCCGCATCGCCACCGCCTTCACCGCGCGGTTCATCGCCTCGTTGTTGTTGGTCGTGGAGACAATGAGATTGGCGCTCGTCACCTGATCGTTGTCATCGACGGTATAATGGTGGATCAGCGTGCCGCGCGGCGCCTCGATGCAGGCGACGCCTTCGCCGCGCCGCTCGCCCGCCGCCATCAGGTCGGTTCCCTGCAGGTCGTCGTCGTAGAGCAGTTCCTTGATCTTCTCGGCGCAGTGGACAAGACAGATCAGCCGCGCCCAATGGTAGGCCAGGGTCGGCTGCACCGGTGCGCCGCCGTTTTCGCCAAAGAATTCGCGGCGCGCCGCCTCGGCTAGCGGCGTGTCGATTGCAGCGCAGCAATTGACCTGCGCCAGCGGACCCACGCGGTACCAGCCACTCTCGCGGCCAAGCGAGCGGATGTGAGGAAACTTAAGATAGCTCCAGGGACGGACCTCCTCAATGAAGCAGTCGCGGTAGCGGGCGGGAGGCAGCTGATCGAATATGACGTCGCCCGCAGGTCCGATCGCGCGCAGCCTGCCGTCATAGAGATCCATGCCGCCGTCGGGTCCGACGAGACTGACGAAATTCGACCGGATGCTCGCGAAGTGCTGATGCAGCGCGCGATTCGCCGCTACATACGCCTTATGGCGATCGAGGGCCGCGCTGCACCAGGCGATGATCTGGTCGACCTCGTGGCGCAGCGCGTCACGGTCCCTGATCGTAAGGTTCTGATTGACCCCACCTGGGATCGCGCTCGTCGGATGGATCTTGCGCCCGCCGGTGGCCTTGATGATCTCCTGCCCGTATTTGCGGATGAAGATCGCCCACTTGCCGATCTCGGGAAAGCGGTTGAGCACGGCAATGATGTTTCGCTGCTCCGCCGGTGCGTCGAAGCCGAACAGAAGATCGGGGGATGCCAGATGGAAGATGTGCAGCGAGTTCGACTGCAATACCTGGCCGTAATGCATGAGCCGGCGCATCTTTTCGGCGGTCGGCGGCAGCCGGTCCACGCCGATGACCATGTCCATGGCCTTGGCCGCGGCGAGATGGTGACTGACCGGACAGATCCCGCACAGCCGCTGGATGATGACGGGCACCTCCCAATACATCCGGCCACGGATGAAGCGCTCGAAGCCGCGAAATTCGACGATATGGAAGCGCGCCTCCTCGACCTCGCCGGCCTCATTCAGTCGGATCGTGACCTTCCCGTGACCCTCGACGCGCGTGACCGGATCGATCACGATCTTGCGCGGGCCGGGACTCGGCTGGGCGTTCATTCGGCTTACTCGTATTTGAATAGACGGTAAGGCAGCTTTGGCTGCCGGCCAGTGAGGAGGGCTGTAAGCCCTTCCCAGATGGCGTCCGCCGAAGGCGGGCAGCCCGGCAGGAAATAGTCGATCTTGACGAACTCGTGCGACGGGTAGACCCGGTCGAGCAGGAGCGGCAGGTCCTCGTCGTTCGGGATGAGGCCGCCATTTTCGATTGTCGGCCCGTTCAGATAGGCTTCCTCGAGGCACTCGCGCAGCCCGACGAGATTGCGCATCGCCGGGATGCCGCCTGTTATGGCGCAGGCGCCGACCGAAATCAGAATCCGGCAATGCGCGCGAAAATCCTCGAGGACGCGGACATTGTGCTCATTGGCACAGCCGCCTTCGACGAGGCCGATATCGACGATGCCGTCGAACGCCTTTTTGTCGGTGAGCGGCGACTTGTCCAGGTCGACAAGGTCGACCAGCTCGATGATCCGCTCGTCGATGTCGAGGAACGACATATGGCAGCCGAAGCAGCCGGCGAGCGAGCAGGTCGCTAGTTTCGGCTTCGCCATCTCGACGCCTCCTCGTGTCCGATCATTTCTTTCCTTTGACGCGCTTGGCCTCGACGTCGCTGCCGATCGGGGCGTCGTCATAGGTCCGCCGGCCATAGGGCGTGCGATAGCCCGTGCGCTTGACGACGATGCAGCCGACCGGACAGACCTGGACCGCCTTGTCGGCGGCGGCGATCACCGTTTCATCGAGATGTTCGGCATCGATGTTGAGGCGCATACGGATGCCGCGACCCTCGAAGCCGAATACCGCTTTGCCGTCGGCCAGGCGCGAGGCGCGGATGCAGCGCGAACACAATATGCAGCGGTTGCGGTCGATGAAGATATCCGGGTGCGTCGCGTCGAGCTCGCGCCGCGGCCACTGATAGGGAAACTTCGGTCCCGCCATACCGAGCCGATAGCCGAGCGCCTGCAGCTCGCAATCGCCGCTCTTCTCGCAGGCGGGACAGAAGTGGTTGCCCTCGACGAAGAGCATTTCGATGACGACGCGCCGATCCTCGTTGAGTTCCGCAATATCGTTCTCTACGACCATGCCCGGTGCCGCCGGCATGGTGCAGGCGCTGCTGCGGCGTCCATCGATCTTGCAGGTACAAACGCGGCAATGTCCGGCGGGCTCCAGATCCGGGTGGTAGCAGAGCCTCGGGATATAGACGCCGGCCGCATCGCAGGCCTGGATAATGGTCTGACCCGGCGTGGCCTCGACCTCGACCCCGTCGACCCTGAAGGCGAACCTGCTCTCGCTCAATTTCCTTCCTCCACCGGTCCACGTCCCTGCACGGCGGTCGCGACCGCCAGTGCTTGATTAAGGCTCACCCGCGGCAGGAACGCCTCCGGCCGAAGCCGCGCCTCGTAGGCTTCAGGAAAATTGCGCATCGTGGTCAGGATCGGGTTGGCGGCCGTTTGCCCGAGGCCACAGCGGCTCATGCGGGTCACGGTGCCGGCGAGCGCTTCGAGGGCCGCGATGTCGGCCAGGGTGGCGCAGCCATCCGTCACTCTGTCCATGCCCTCTTTGAGGAGCGTCGTGCCGACGCGGCAGGGCATGCACCAGCCGCAGGATTCCTCGACGAAGAATTCCGCGAATTGGCGCGCTATGCCAAGGACGTCGCGACCGGTGCCGAAGACCATGACCGAGCCGCCGGTCGACAGGTCTTCGTAGGCGATCTGGCGCCCGAAATCCTTGGGCGCCACGGCCTGGCCCGAGGGACCACCCATCTGCACGAGGACCGCATCCGGCGCAGCGACGAGATCGAGCAGCTCGTTGACCGTGATGCCGAACGGAACCTCGTAGACGCCGGGACGGGGACAATCGCCGGAGACGCTCAACAGCTTGGTGCCGGTCGATTCACGTGTTCCGTAACCAAGAAACCAATCCGCGCCCTTCTCCATGATCCGGGCGGCGCAAACAAAAGTCTCGACATTGTCGACGGCCGTCGGCTGATGAAGGTAGCCGCGGTCGGTCGGGAATGGCGGGCGGTCGCGCGGCGCTCCGCGCTTGCCCTCCAGGGATTCGATCAGCGACGATTCCTCGCCGCAGACATAGGCCCCGGCGCCGAGCTGGATTCGGATATCGAAATCGAAGCCCCGTCGGCCGCAGACGTCACTCCCGAGCAGGCCCCGACGGCGGCGGTCCTCCAATACCCGCTGCAGCCTGCTCCAAAGATAGGCATATTCTGCGCGCAGATAGACGAGCCCGTGCCGTGCGCCGAGCGCATAGCCGGCGATGGTCATGCCGTCGAACATCAAATCCGGGACCTCGGTCAGCAGCACCCGGTCCTTGAACGTACCCGGCTCGCCTTCGTCCGCATTGCAGACGACGTGATGCGCCTCGCTGATCGACTGCCGGCAAAGCTTCCATTTGAGACCCGTCGGGAAGCCTGCGCCGCCGCGGCCGCGCAGCTTTGCCTTGCTGATTACCTGAATGATGGTTTCCGGCGACTGGTTCAGCGCGGGGCTGAGACCCGTTGCCGGCCGCCCCTCGGGCTGGAAGATGACCGGACCGGATTTCACGAGGTTGGTCACGACGCGGGCCTTCGGCAGGGCGACGCTTTGAGGATCCGCGCCCGGGAAAAGCGGGATGGGCGGGTGGCGCCGCAGTGCCGCAATGATGTCGCCGGCGTCGGCAGGGACAAGATTGGTCAATACCGTCCCATTGACCAAGGCGGCCGGCTCCTGGTCGGCCATGCCGATGTCGCTCGTCCATTCGAGCGTGAAATTGCCGTCCGGGGAGGTGTTGCCTATCGCGGCGTTCGTTTCCCTCGCAAACGCCTCGGCGACTGCGGCAGCGCCCCTCATCATTGAAATGGGCGTCTTCGACAGCCGGATCTGAAACCGCCCCTTCGGCGCCCTGCCGAGGAAGGCATAGAAAGATGCCATGTCCTCGACATCGACGGCGTGGATATGGAGACCGGCGGCAATAGCGTTGATTGCGTCCTTCGACAGGTAACCGAGGCGCTGTTGGACCGCCTGGACAATATCCATCAGCCGGCTGCGGTCGGCTTGCACCGAGGCGACGATCGCATCGACAATTGCCCGAGCGTCGGGCGTGCTCTCCGGCAGTTCTGAATGTTGCGTTCCGGGCTCAGTCATTGTTTGTTCCCGAGCCCCCGGCAGCTGCCTTTTCTTGTTCGGGCACCAGTACGGCTGCTCCCTCGATTCGACCCTCGCGCAAGCGCGCCAATGCCGCATTGGCTTCGGCGAGCGGAAATGCCGTTGTCGTCGTGCGTACTGGAATTTTCGCCGCAATCGCCAGGAATTCGTCGCCGTCGCGGCGCGTCAGATTGGCTACTGAGCGCACCATTCGCTCTTCCCAAAGGATGCTGTACGGAAAGCCCGGAATGTCGCTCATATGAATTCCGGCGCAGACGACAGTCCCGCCTTTGCCGATGGCTCTGAGTGCCGCCGGGACCAATTCGCCGACCGGCGCGAAGATGAGGGCGGCGTCGAGCGGCTCGGGCGGCAGCGCGTCGGAGCCGCCCGCCCAGATGGCACCGAGCCCGCGCGCAAATTCCTGTGCGTTAACGTCGCTCGGCCTCGTGAAGGCATAGACCTCCTGGCCGCGATAGCGCGCCACCTGGATTGCGATGTGAGCGGCGGCGCCGAACCCGTAGAAACCGAGGCGGGGTGCGTCACCGGCTAAGCGCAGCGCGCGATAGCCGATCAGCCCGGCGCACAGCAATGGTGCGGCTTCGATGTCAGTGAACGCTGTCGGGATCGGGAAACAGTAGCGCTCATCGGCGACAGTATAGTCGGCGTAGCCGCCGTCGATCTGATAGCCGGTGAACCGTGCTCGCGGACACAGATTTTCCCTGCCGCTCCGGCAGTATGCGCATTCGCCGCAAGTCCAGCCGAGCCACGGCACGCC
>Ga0335075_10004601_pt1 | contig 21532 bp, 14 predicted proteins | sample Lox_Sample_24_FD_206723 | JGI IMG/M metagenome (GOLD analysis project Ga0335075, IMG submission 206723) | Soil microbial communities from Loxahatchee National Wildlife Refuge, Florida, United States - Lox_Sample_2.4 | ecosystem: Environmental > Terrestrial > Soil > Wetlands | place: USA...
CCGACTGGAGATTTCTGTAACGAATGAGTGGACGAACCGGATCCTCGGTGATCGCAATCTGCCTCCGGATCAACGAGTGCTGTCAGGAGTGCCGCCCGCCCGCTTCGGACCGCCACCCGTGCTCCCCGAATCTGGAATAAGCGGCAACATCACGTTGTTCAGTGAAGACTCCCGATAGCTCCCGTCTCGGATGTATCGCCCATTCTGATGTGTGACCGCGTTTCTTGACGCCCCTCGGGAGCCCCAACCCGTGTCATCGGCGTGAAAGAGATCAGCTATTCCTACCTGCAATATTTGCCAGTACCCCCATGAAGAACCGGGTAGGTAATCTGACGTTCATCAAGGAAGGTGTGTCACTTTTTGGAGGTTGCAGGTGCTGCATCACTCAGCTGAGCTCGCAAAGCCCGCAGTGCGGTCGATTGAAGAAGACATGGTCTGGATCCCTGGCGGCACATTTCTAATGGGTTCCGACAGACATTATCAGGAAGAATCACCCAGCCACAGCGCGGCGGTCGATGGGTTCTGGATAGATCGTTATGCCGTCACGAATGAACAGTTCGAACGCTTTATTTCGGCAACAAACCATGTGACCGCTGCTGAGCGGACGCCGAATCCCGAGGACTATCCAGGCTTCGTCCCGGAATTACTCAAGCCGGCGTCGATTGTCTTCAGCAAGCCGGATCATCCTGTCGATCGACGGAATCACTACAACTGGTGGACGTATATCCCCGGTGCAGACTGGCGCCATCCTGAGGGACCGGAGAGCTCGATCGAAGGTCGCAGCCAGCATCCTGTCGTCCATGTTGCGTACGAAGATGTTGAAGCCTATGCGAAATGGATCGGGAAGGAGCTGCCTACAGAAGCTGAGTGGGAGTTTGCTGCGCGAGGTGGCCTGGAACACGCCGAGTATGCCTGGGGCGATGAATTCACACCCTCCGGCAAACAGATGGCCAATACCTGGCAAGGGGAGTTCCCCTGGCAAAACCTTCTTGCGGACGGGTATGAGAGAACAGCACCGGTAGGGCAGTTTCCGGCCAACGGTTACGGCCTCTTCGACATGATCGGAAATGTCTGGGAGTGGACTTGCGATTGGTACTCCGCGCACCATCCCGCGGCGAAGACCTGCTGTGGAGGGGCGTCCGCCAAGACGGATCTCGAACAGAGCTACGACCCGCGAACGCCCGATATTCGAATTCCTCGCAAAGTCATCAAAGGTGGATCGTTCTTATGTGCCCCGGTGTACTGCAGGCGTTACCGTCCAGCCGCGCGGATGGCGCAGCCGGTCGATACTTCGGCGTGTCACGTAGGGTTTCGACTGATCGTGCGACAACAACTCGCTTGAGCCTCCCCGCAAACGGCCTCCCAATTTCTGAAGCTCGCAAATGAATCTCCCTCAGAAGATGCACTGCTTACATTCAAGGGTGGGCACATGGAAGACCAACAGCAAACCCGTCTGAAACATCTGAGGGGCACCCTGGGCACCCGGACAAGGCAACTGTTGAATGAGGTTCGCATCATCCTGCGGGCGCTCGCCCACCCCGGTGTGCCGTGGTTCCCCAAGTTCATATGCGGCTGCACGGTGCTCTACATCTTCAGCCCAATTCAACTTATCCCGAATTTCATCCCGGTACTGGGCCAGTTGGATGACGTGCTTGTGGTGGGTCTCGGCATAAAGGTTCTTAGGAAACACACCCCCACTCATGTCCTCGACGAATGTCAGAATGGGCGAAGACCCAATCTCCAGGTTCTCCAACACCTGGGAACTCGACATGCTAGTTCCGAAAAGCTCGGGAGGTTCGCCGAGGACACCGTCAGAACTCGAACTGCAGTCGAATCTGAAAGAACTGCATCGTTCCTTTGAGGTTGAAGCGGTCCAGACGACTGACACCGCACGCCGCCTCGAGACGCAGATAGTCGGCCAAGTACCAATTCTCCATCGGATTGAACCGTTTGAACTTGCCACCATTGATCTGTGCGGTGGTCCGAACCCACCAGTATTCGCCGCCAAGTAGCAATGGACCTTTGCGGTATGTGATGGGAGTGTTCGCTCAACTCCTCGGGCTACATCGTGCATAGGAGACGACTTTGGTGCATTCTGAAGCCGTGACCGTCTCGAGCGAAAGAGTCTTGTCGTCCATCAAATCGAAGCTGCTTGTTTCGTGTCAGGCATCCACAGGCGATCCATTGAATGACGTGGATACGCTCTCCCGCCTGGCCGCCTCCGTCTTGCGCGGCGGCCCAGGGGGCCTGCGTGCGGAGAGCCCGCAGTGCGTCGTCGCGTTTCGTCAACTGACACCGTTGCCGATCATTGGACTCGTCAAGAAGCTCGACCGCAATGGGGATGTTTACATTACGCCGGACTTTGCCGCTGCCAAATCAATCAGTGAGGCTGGCGCCGATATCGTCGCACTCGATTGCACGCAGCGCCGCCTGTCCGAGGCCGAACCATGGCCCGAGATTCTCGCGAAAATCCATTCCGAACTCGGCAAAGTCGTGTGTTCCGATATCGCGACGCTAGATGACGCTCTCTCAGCCCAGGACGCCGGCGCCCAGATCATTGCGACAACGCTTCGCGGCTACACACCTGAAACAAAACAAATCCGCAGTGTCGACTGGCCGTTCGTTGAGACGCTTGTCTCCACGCTCTCGGTGCCCGTGGTTCTTGAGGGTCACGTAACATCGCCGGACGAGGTTCGCCGCGCTCTGTCGTTGGGAGTGCATGCCGTCGTTGTCGGCTCGGCAATCACTCGCCCCCAGACCATCACGGAGCGGTTTGTTGCGGCTACAGTTCTCGACTGAACTCTAGCGCTTCACTTAGGCGCGATCGCCGGCACACGAATTGAAGCCCGGTATCGGTCGCCGCGATAACGCGAGCAAGCCGCTTCAATCGGCATGTCGGTCCCGCTCATAATGATGCGCGAGATGGAGAGCACACTTGCCCGCTTCGGAATCGTCAGCAACTCCGACTCTTCGCGTGTGGCCGGAATCGCTTCGATCACCTCATCCGCCCACGCGACCGTTACGCCGTACGTGTCACGCAGCACGGTATACAGCGAGTTCCTTTGAAAGTCGTAGCGATCGAGGCCCGGATAAAGCCGCAGCGGAATGTGCGATTCCTCAATCGCCATCGGCGTCCCATCTGCGAACCGAAGTCTTCGCAGCTTTAGGATCGAATCACCCTCATTCATGTTCAGCTTGCCCGCAATCTCCTCCGTTGCGTCGATGACAACGTGCTCCAGCATATGAGAGCTCGGCACCATCCCTCGTTGCTTCATGTCTTCCGTGAAGCCTTGCAGGTGCAGGATGTTGTTTTCCATCTTCGGGCGTGTGACAAAGGTCCCGCGGCCCTTTCGGCTCACGGCGTAGCCGCCGGTCTTCAATCCATGCAGAGCCTGGCGGGCAGTCATGCGGCTCACCTGATGCAGCCGCGCAAGCTCCTCCTCTGAGGCCAGCGGATCGCCCTCATTTAGCTGGCCGGACCGGATCTTGTCCATCAGCGCCTGCTGAATCTGGTAATAGAGCGGAATAAATCCGTTCTTGTCTAAAGCATGAACGGACTCCGAGGCTTCAACCGGCAATTTCGACACTGTCGTCCAATCCCTTTCTCAACCTGAACCGCCGGCAGCCCGTTGCCCCGCGTCCCTCTAGACTAACCAAAGCGACTGGAAATTGTTTCTGTGTGGGATATTCCCACAGAAACCCGGCGCAGTCGACCAGCAGTATCCGCTTTGATGCTCACTGCCGACTCTGCGCCCTGCCGCCAAGAAACGTCTCGACTACATCTCCCCCTTCCGCCAGCACGGTAAAATCCGCGCCTCGCCCCACTTCAACGCTTCCCCATCGCGCATCCTGGCCAATCAACTTCGCAGGGTTCAGCGTAGCGGCGGTCACCGCCGTGCGCAGACCAGTCCCCGTGAAACGGTGGAAATTCTGCACCGCGCGGTCGAGCGTCAGCACACTACCAGCGATAGCGCCGCCAGAGGTGCACTTCCCCTCGAGAACTTCAACCTCCATCTCACCCAGCCAGTACTTGCCGTCAGGCATTCCTGTCGCGCTGATACTGTCCGTTACCAGAACCACGCGCTCGGCGCCTTTCGATTTGAAGTACAGCCTCACCATCATTGGATCCACGTGGAATCCATCGGCAATCATCTCCGCGTACAGCTCGTCCTCATCGAGCACATAGGCGGCCAGACCCGGATCCCGATGATCAAGCGAGCGCATCGCATTGAACGTGTGCGTAGCCGATCGCGCGCCAGCCTCTTTGCCGGCTCTCGCCTCGCGCACCGTCGCATTGCTGTGTCCCAGGCTGCACCTCACTCCCAGTGACGTCGCGTATGCAATCGTATCCAGCGCTCCCGGAATCTCGGGCGCGATGGTCATCAGCACGATCCGTCCTTCGGATGCCTGCCAGTAGCGCTTAAAAGATTCCACTGAGGGGGCGCGCAGAAGATCGGCCCTGTGCACGCCACGCTTTGTCGTCGAAAGAAATGGGCCTTCCAGGTGGATCCCTAACGGTCGCGCTCCGCCATCTGCATTGCGCTGTGCGCACTCAATCTGACGGCTTAGCCCACCCAGCGCCCGAACGGTGTTCTCACACGTTGCAGTGACTGTGGTCGGCAGATACGCGCCCACGCCATGCTGGGCCAGGTACGCACTCACCTCGGCCAGCGCCTCCGCCGTGGCCTCCATCACATCGCGCCCCGCGCATCCATGCATGTGAATGTCCAGATACGCTGGAGCGATTGTGGAGTCAGGAAACTTTTGCGTGACAGGCGTTCTCTCAAACTCGTCCCGGCTCAAACTCCGTATCGCCGCGACCACGCCGTCTTCGATCTCAATAAGTGGATACTCCACTGTTTCGCCCGAGTTGAACAGATAACGACCAGCGATAGAACTCCGCATCCCCTCTCCTCCGCCGCATTCAATCCGATCCTCTCGGAGCTCTCCTCAGACAAATCATGCCCGTTTGATGCCGTGTGCATCATACAGTATAGTCGTCCATACAAGATAACTATTTACATCCTTGAAAGCCTCTGCACTGCCTGATGACCCCCTTCACGGATGAAAATCGATGCCCCGACGAAGTTTTCGGATCAGGACGATGCGGCCGGTCCGATCAGGAATCAGAGGTTCTGCTTATGTCCCTTTTCGCCGCGTCCTCGTATGCCATGTCGCGCGAGATCTTCGAGCAACCTGAAGCACTCGCCCGGACTATCGAGCAGTATGCCCCCGGCTCCGACCACGCGGCCGAAATCTTCGCTCCTCTCGCTGCCACATTCGCCCGCTCGCAACGCCTTGTCATCTCCGCCAGCGGATCCAGCCGTCACGCCGGCCTCGCGGCAGAGATCATCATCGAAGATCTCGCCGGCATTCCCGTCGACGTCGAGTACGCGAGCGAGTATACATATCGCTCCACGCACGCGCTCGTCGACCCCGGCGTACTTGTCATCTCGCAGTCTGGCGAAACAGCTGACACCCTAGCTGCGCTCCGCGAAGCTACCGCCCGCGGCCTCAGCACCGTCGCCATCACCAACAACCCCAGCTCCTCAATGGCCATCGAAGCGACCGCCTCGCTCCCTACACTTGCCGGTGCAGAAGAGGCCATCCCAGCCACGAAAAGTTTCACAACCCAGCTCGCCGTGCTCTACTCGCTTGCGCTCTACTTAGCCCGTTTTCGCGGGCGAATGACGCTCGGCGCCGCCGAGGCACACGGTGCCCGGCTCAAAGACATTCCCCGCCTTCTCGAGCGCGCCCTCCCCGCCTGGGCGGAGGCACTGGAAGATGTCGCGCCCGCACTCGAGTGCTCCACCACCATCTTTTATCTTGGCCGCGGAGTGCACTATGCGATGGCGCGCGAGGGAGCTCTCAAGCTCAAGGAGTCCGCCTATATGAACGCAGACGGCTACCCGGCCGGCGAGCTCAAGCACGGTCCCAGCGCCCTCATCAGCGATGAAACTCCTCTCGTCATTCTGGCCCCGCGCGACTCATCCGATCCCGATTCGATGCTTCGCTATGCAAAGGTTCTCCAACTCACTCGCGAACTCCGCGAGCGGGGGCGCCGCATCCTTGCCATCGCCACCGAGGGCGACTCCGAGATGCAAAAGTCCAGTGATTGGTGCCTTTACCTTCCTGCCACCACCGAACTCCTCGCACCCCTGCTCGAGGTCGTCCCCCTCCAACTGCTGGCCCTACATCTTGCTCTGCGCCGGGGAATCAACGTCGATCAGCCTCGCAATCTGGTCAAGTCGGTCGTGGCAGAATAGGTCGCCAACCGCCTGGTTGAAAATTTCCTTTAAGTTTCTGTTGCGTACAGATGTCCAGTTGTATATACAGTTGCACAATTCATTTCTCCGGGATGGGAGCGCACCGAATTTCGGAGGAGGGCCATGACGCAATGGAAGCCAAACAAGATCGACTCTTTCTTCCAGTAAGGAGACTACCGTGATGCTCAATAGCCTAAGAACTCTCATCGCCGGCAGTACTGTAGGTTTACTCGCCTTGGCACTCGGCACGTCGTCCTGCCTGGCTCAACAGGCGGCCGGTTCTGTTACCGGCGTGGTCCAGGACTCCGTCGGCGCCACGATCCCCAACGCAACCGTCACTGTGCACGATGTCGACCGCGGCACTGTCTGGACTACAAAGACCAGCAGCGCCGGCGTCTATAACTTCCCTCAGATCCCCGTCGGCGACGTGGAAGTGAAGGTCGAGGCCACCGGCTTCACTACCCAGCAGCACAGCGCCTTCTCGCTCAGCGTCAATCAGGTGGCGCGCGTCGACTTCAAAATGGCCGTCGGTGGCCGCTCCGAGACCGTAGAGGTCAACGCAACTCCGCCGCTGCTACAGTCCGAATCCACCGAGTTCTCCACGCTCCTTGACTCAAAGGTCGTCTCGAATCTCCCGCTCGCCGCGCGCAACATTAACGAGCTCACCTTGCTTGCTCCTGGTGTCGTCAGCCCCAACATCTTCGCCTTCCAATCCGCGCAGACCACCTTCGGCACTGGCCGCCCCTACGTCAACGGAGCCCGCGAGCAGGACAATAACTTTACTCTCGACGGCATGGACGTCAACCAGGCCGACAACAACGATGTCGCCTACGTCGCCAATCCCGACGCCGTTCAGGACTTCAACATCATCACCAACAACGCTCCGGCCGACTACGGCAACTACATCGGCGGCGTCATCGTCGAGACCTTGAAGTCCGGGACCAACCGGTTCCACGGCAACGTCTTTTGGTACGTTCGCAACACGGACCTCGATGCAAACTCCTGGCAGAACAAGGCAAACGCCTTTCTCACCGGGGTCGGCCCCGTTTCAACGCTTCCTCGTCCCGTGGTTCAGTGGAACAACTTCGGAGCCACCATCGGCGGCCCCATCATCAAGGACAAGCTCTTCTTCTTCGCCGACTTCATGGGGACCATCAACAACACGCCCCGCACCGCGCAGACCAACACCGTAATTCCAACACCCTATCTCTCCGGCAACTTCGCCCAGCTCTGCACCAGTCAGGGAGCTACCTTCGTCGGGGGCGTCTGCTCGAATCCTGTCTACCAGCTCTACCAGCCTTCATCAGGCACTAACCCATCCGCTCGTCAGCCATTCCTCAACAATCAGGTTCCAATTTCCAGCACCGTCGCTCAGAAGATTGTCACTTCCTCTCAGTTCGCGCAGCAACAGGCGCAGAGCTACTACACCAGCGGATACATCCACAACTGGCAGGGCGATGCAAAGATCGATTGGCATCCCACACAGCGCGATACCATCTCCGGTCGTTACTCGCAGATGTACACCATCAACGAGCAAAGCAACGGCACCAACATTCTCACTCCGAATCTCACGCGCGAGTACCCGCTCAAGAACTTCGTCCTCAACTACGACCGCCAGATCACGACGAACCTCGTCAACGAGGCTCGCATCGGCGGGCAGATCTTCCCAGCCAACGACCAGATCTTCACAAACGCGTCTGGCTTCAACCCTGTTCAGCAATACGGTCTTCAGGGTGTCCCGGGCGACATCCTCCCAGCCATGAGCTTCGGCTACGGGACGATCGGCAGCACCAATGGTGTTGAGATATTCCACGACCACACTGCGCAGGTGAGCGACACGCTAACCTGGCTCCACGGCAAACATGAGCTGCACGGCGGGTTTGAGTACTACAAGTTCATCATGAATGACGTATACGCCGGCAACTCGGGCGCAGCCGGCGGCTTCATCTTCAACGGCCAGTACACCGCCAATACCAACCCCGCTCTCTGTGAAACGGTAGCCGGCGCGCCGGTCTGCCCCGCCGGTAACGCCTTCGCTGACTTCCTCCTCGGTCTGCCGCAGGAGGTACAGCAGGGTGCTCCGCTCAACTTCCACCTTCGCAACAGCCTCTTCGCCGCCTTTGTCGCGGATACCTGGAAGGCCACGGACAATATCACCGTAATCGCGGGTCTCCGCTATGAACTCACTACGGCCCGCGGCGACAAGAACGCCCAGAACAACGTCAACTACGACCTCATCACGGGTCAACCGCAGGTCGGGACCAATTACAACACCTACACCGGCATCACCAACTTCCAGCCGCGCCTGGGCATCGCCTGGAAACCCGGCTGGGACCGGCAGTCCGTCTTCCGCGCCGCGTATGACATCTCGTCCTACATGGAAGGCAACGGTGTAAACAACATGGCCGTCATCAATCCTCCCAACGTGATCATGACGGACATTAAGAACCTCAGCTCCACCAACGTGCCGCAAACCACCCTCGACCAGGGCTATTCCACCTTCTCCACCGCCTGCACCGCAGCAGAGCTCGAGGCCTTCGCTCCCAACTGCATCTCCGGCGTTCAGGCCCATGCCACCAACCTCAACCTGCGGCCCGCGGTCGATCAACAATGGAACCTTGCCTACGAACGCCAGTTCGGAGCCAACACGGTCATGAGCATCGGCTACGCAGGCAACAAAATCGATCACCTCTCTGACATCTACCTCTATAACCAGAAGGTGCTCACCTCCACGAACCAGGTTGTTCCCGGACCCTACATGACGCAACTCATCGCTCATGGGATAGGTCAGGCTCGCTACAACAACTCCGACGGCATCTCACGCTTCAACGCCCTCGAGGTCGAAATGGCGCAGCATGCCTTCCACGGACTCAACTATCAGCTCAACTACACCTGGTCCAAGTGCATGACCAACACCCTCGGTTACTTCGGCTCCTACGGCGACGAAGAGGGCATCGGCGAATCACAGACTCAGGCCACCCAGAACTTCTTCCAGAACGAATACGACCCGAAAGCGGACTACGGCCGTTGCACAACCGATGTGACCAACTACTTCGGCGGCTATGTCATGTACGACCTTCCGTTCGGCCACGGCAAGATGTTCGGAAACACCGTCAATGCCGCTGTCAACCAACTCATCGGCGGTTGGCAGCTTGCAAGCGACCTCAACTTCCACTCCGGCTTTGGAATCACCCCCTTTGCCGGAACCTACATGGGCGATTCCAATCCTCTCTCGGCATCCTCCCTCACCGGCTCTTATCAACCTCGCCCGAACTGCGTATCCGGCGTGAACACCAGTCAGCCGCTGCAGACGGTGCAGATCGGCAGCAGCATCGGCAAGGTCAACCTGAACCCGGCTGCCGTCGCTCCCACCAACAACTATCAGTTCGGCAACTGTGAGAGCGGCTCGCTCCGTGGCCCCAGTCTGAAGACCGCGGATCTCAGCGTCATCAAACAGTTCCCCATCAAGGAAACCCTCAACCTGGCCGTAAGCGCTCAGTTCATCAACCTCACCAACACGCCGATCTTCAGCGTGCCGGCAAGCTGGTGGGGACAGTACAGCTCCTGCGCAAGCTGCAGCGGCGTTCGCACCACCGGCGTGAACGGAGGAGGTTCGGGAACAACCGGCCTCTTCGGTCTGCTCGATGGCTCAAACCCCGGCCGCACGGTCCAGCTCTCGGCGAAGCTGAACTTCTAAATCACCTCCAACGCACAAATGCCGCTCACACCGTGGGTGGCATTTGTGCGTGCAGTACCGGTTCGGTTCTTGCAGTCAGATAATGTTGCTGAATTCTTTCCTTTGCCTCACTACATCTCCTCAATAGAAGGTACGGTTGGAAATGGCAGATCGACGTGCGCGCACCGGGGCCTCACTCTTGTTTGCCTTCTTCGCATTGGGAACCGCATTCGCCCGGGGTGATATGCATAACAACCTGATACCGCAACCCGTCGCGCTCACTCCCCTCACCGGGGATCTCGTGGTAACCTCTCAGCTTCATGTATCGCTCGATGGTGCGCCCGACCCCCTGTTGCAGCGGGCGGCCGAACGAATGATCTATAGGATCGAACAACGCACCGCGATTCAGGTCACTCCACCGTTCACCGATCAAGCCACAGCACAGATCCAAATTCACGTCGCCGATCACACCGCGCAGCTCCCCACCGTCGAAACCGACGAGAGTTACACACTCGACATCCAGAACGGCACCGCAATGCTCGCTGCACCAACCGACTTCGGCGCGATGCACGGAATGGAAACCCTTCTGCAGCTCCTCGAATCCCGCGGCACGGCCTACTTTCTTCCGGCGGTCCACATCGTTGACGCTCCTCGCTTTCCCTGGCGCGGACTCATGCTCGACCCCGGTCGCCACTTCCTTCCCGTTGCCAACGTCCTTCGCACACTCGACGCGATGGCAACCGTCAAAATGAACGTCCTGCACCTTCACCTCACGGAGGATCAGGGCTTTCGCATCGAAAGCAAGCGCTTCCCCAAGCTCGCCGAACTCGGTTCGGAAGGCAACTACTACACCCAGGACGACATTCGCCACATCGTTCGCTACGCCACCGACCGCGGCATTCGCGTCGTCCCAGAGTTCGACATGCCCGGCCACACCACCTCTTGGTTCGTCGGCTACCCCGAACTCGCCAGCAAGCCCGGCCCCTATCACGTCGAGCACGGAACAGGCGTCTTTAATCCCGCGCTGAACCCCATACTCGACAGCACCTACGATTTCCTCGACGTCTTTCTCGGCGAGATGAGCACACTCTTTCCCGATGAGTACATTCACATCGGCGGCGACGAGAGCAACGGCGAGGACTGGCAGAGTAATCCGGAGATCGTTCGCTTCATGCATGAGCACCACATGCAGAGCACCAAGGATCTGCAGGCATACTTCAACTCACGCGTAGAGAAGATCCTCGCCAAGTACCATCGCCGCATGGTTGGGTGGGACGAAATTCTCCAGCCTGGCCTGCCCCTGCCATCCGACGTCGTCGTCCAGAACTGGCACGGCATCGAGTTCCTCGTCCAGGCCGCGCGCCTAGGCCATCGCGGCATCCTCTCCCAACCGTTCTATCTCGACCACCACTACACCGCGGCGCAGATATACGCCGCCGATCCAATCCCTGCCAACGCGCAGCTAACCGCTGCACAGCAGAAGCTCATCCTCGGCGGCGAAGCCTGCATGTGGGGCGAGCAGGTCGACTACAACACCGTCGATTCCCGCATCTGGCCCCGCACAACCGCAATGGCCGAGCGCCTCTGGTCTCCCGCATCAGTCCGCGACACATCCGACATGTATCGCCGGCTCGCCGTAGTCTCGCTCGAGCTCGACGGTTTCGGCCTCGAACACATCTCCAACCCGGAGCGCGGCTTCCGTCAGATAACCGATGGCGACCCTGATGCCCTGCGACTCTTCGCATCCGTCGTTCAACCCGTCGACTTCCATGAGCGCTACGAGGAGCAACACACCTCCCCGCTCACACCCATGACCAACGTCGTCGACTTCACCGTGCCCGATCCGCTCTCGCGCCTCCGCTTCGCAGACGAGGTCACCGCCTACCTACAAAGCATTAAGCCAGGCGCCGGCGCAAAGCAACATGCAGCCGCTCGCGACGCGCTCGAGAACACCTTTCACTCGTGGCTCTCCGCCGAACAGGTCCTCGGCGCGCAGGCCGCAAACGAACCGCGCCTCGCTGCAATCGCTCAACGCCGCGCGCAGTGGGCAGAGCTCGCCATCTCAGGCCTGGACGCGCTCGTCTTCATCGAAGCGGGCAAGCAAACTCCCGCATCCTGGTTGACCGCACGCAAGACTCTCATCCAGCAAGCCGCACAACCGCAGGAACTGCTTGACTTCGTAATTCTCGGCCCAATGGAGCAGCTCTTCCAGGCCGCAGCCATCGCCCCCACTCCCACTAAGCAATAAAACCTTCCACACGGAGAGGCCCCTTCGCTCACATGCAAACCTTCGTTCGCCCGTCTCTCAATTCGGCTGATACGCAAACCGAACGACTCGGTCGCTCGCATGGCACTCTTTCGTGTCCTCCAGGCAAGCCGGATATAACTCGCCCCACGGCACCGCCAGCAGAATCCGATCCGCCTCTATGCCCTTGCGTACCAGAAAATAACCCACCGTTTAGTCACCACAGAGTCACCGGAAGTACTGACTTTGTGGGACATGACCAGTAGGCAATGGATTTTATTGGCGTCCCCGACGGGATTCGAACCCGTGTTACCGCCGTGAAAGGGCGATGTCCTAGGCCACTGGACGACGGGGACGCAGCGCGTACGCGACTTCCTTATTCTACGCTATGAGTTGAGGTCGGACCTCTCTTTGTCCGCCTCATCCGGCACGAACAGGGCTTCGTCCCGAGCGCACGTATCGGCGTGCCTCTGCATACTGCAGAAGGATGAAGTTGTCAGTCATTCCTGCGATGTAATCCGCTGCAACACGCGCGCCGCCTTCGTTTTCAATCTCTGCAAGGTAAGACTCCGGAAGTTGATCCGGTTCGCGCACCCAAAACTCAAACAATTCTGCCACCACTGCCTCTGCCTTCGCATGTTCCTGTTCAAGCACCGGACACGTATACAGCGTCTCGTACAAATAGCTCTTCTCTTCCGCCCTTTCAAGCTCCGCTTCGGAGGAAAGCTGTGCCATCCGCCCCGGCAGCCTGCGAATGTCCTCCAGGGTCTCAGCTCCGCTTGCAAGCACATTCGCCGACGTCTGCTGTATAAGATCGCGCACCAGCACCTTCTGCATCGCTTGCAAGGCGTCATGGAACAGGTACTTCTCTTCGGCGTAGGGATGCGCGCGCTTCACCGACTCATAGCTGCGGCGAAGTATTCCAACATGCTCGATGATGTGCTCCGTCTCCAACAGTCCCGACTCGACGCCATCATCCAAATCCGCCGTCAAATATGCAATCTCATCCGCCAGGTCGATAATCTGCGCCTCCAGAGGAGGCTGATCGCTCAGAAGGTACTCGGCTAGTTCCGGGTGCGTGGCCTGGTCGTAATCGCGGGAGTGCTTGATGATCCCCTCACGCGTTGCCAACGTCAGATTGAGTCCGCGATGACCCGCGTACCTCTGCTCGAAGTGTTCAACAATTCGTAACGCATGAAGATTGTGGTCAAATCTGAGTCCATACCCCTGCAGACAGCGATCCAGCGCCCGTTCGCCGGCGTGCCCAAACGGCGGATGCCCAATGTCGTGCGCCAGAGCAAGCGTCTCCGCAAGGTCGGCGTTGAGCCCCAGCGCCGCCGCAACCTGACGCGCCACCTGTGCAACCTCGATGGTGTGCGTGAGCCGGCTGCGAAAGTGGTCCGAAGCACGGCTTGTGAAGACCTGCGTCTTTCCGGCAAGCCTTCGAAATGCTCGAGATTGAATGATGCGGTCTCGATCACGTTCGAACGGTGAACGCCCGTCGCCTGCCGGTGCAGGAAATGCACGCACGGCAAGACGCTGCTCCTCGGCGCCGAACACGCCGCAACCGTGAAGATCGAAGTTCACCTGGTTCAGTCTAATCGCTCTCGAAAGAACGGGCTGGATGCTTATTTCGGCGCATTGACGTGCGCCAGCTTCACCCGAGCACTCTCGAGCTTGTGCTGCACCTTGGCCACGTCGGCAGGATCAGCCTCGGGTGGCAAAGACGTCGCATACTGCGCAAGCGACCGCTGCCACTCATCGATCGCGAGGGACAGCTTGCCCGTCTTTGCATCGATCTCACCCAGGTGATCCAGCACTGTCGGATCGTTCGCCATTCGCAGCGCAGCCTTGCGCTCGTAATCCTCCGCGAGCGCATACTGTCCCTGCTTGTAGTACGCCCATGCCAGGGAGTCCAGATACGCGCCATTCTGCGGATCGAAGGTGACAGCCTTCTTCAGCATGGCGACAGCCTCATCCAGCTTCTGTCCGCGCTCCGCCAGCATGTACCCGAGGTAATTCTGAATGGGCGCGAAGTCGGGAGCCAGCTGCAGCCCCTTGCGGAACTCAATCTCTGCCTGGTCGTACAGCTTCTGGCGTTCGGCAACGGTCCCGCGGTAGTACGCCACAAACGCCTTCTCCTCTGGCTTTGTGGCAAGAGCCTCTGCCTTGTCCAGGATCTCCGATGCATCCTTCCAACGCTTGTCACGCACGTCGATATCCGCGAGAGTGAAGTACACGTCGCGATCATCCGGAGTTCCTGACAGCTGCGCATTCGCCAGCTTTAATCCCTGGTCCACCTTGCCGGAATCCGCCAGCTGCCGCGCGTAGGTTAGCTGAATATCGTGGTTCGTCGGCATCGCCTTGGCGGCGGCGGCGGCAGCATCGTATGCGGCTTTCCAGTTGTGCGCGTCACGATAGGCATCCACAATGCCATCCGCTCCGCGCGCCTGGTAATCGCCGCCGAGTTGCTGCATCTCCTTGTAGGCTGCTACAGCCTCGTCGGTATGGTTGGCCTCACGCTCTACGATCGCAAGTCTGTCAAGGAACAGCGCACGGTTGCTTCGCGTTCCATCCGTGTACTTGCCATCCGGAGGAAGCGTCGCGGTCAGCAACTGCTTCAGCGTCTTGATCGAATCATCGAAACGGCCCAGCGCGTCGTAAACCAGCGCCAGGTTATAGCTCAGCTCTTCATTGTCCGAGACCAGAGTCTGCGCCTTCTTCAGCGTCGCCAGAGCCTGCTCATAATGGCCCTGCTGCCGCTCAATATCCGCCTCTCGAATCAAAGCCTGCGCATCCTGGGGATCACTACCCAGGATCTGTGCATAGACCTTTGCCGCCTCATCCATCTGGCCCGAAGCAGTTAGCGCCGCAGCCAGTCCGCGCTTCGCATCCGTATTGTCAGGGTCCTCTTCCACCGCTGCACGGTATGCATTCACTGCGTTCTTCGGCTGCTTCAGCTGGTCATAGATTCCCGCCAGCGCAAAGTCCATGCGCGCACTGCGGTCATCCGTCGGGACGCCCTCAATCACCTTCGCCGCTCGCGCCAGATCTCCTTGCTCCGAGTACAGACGCGCAATGCTGAGCACGACCTCCTCTGAAGTTGGATCAATCTTCTGCGCAGCCTTGAACTCCGACTCCGCCTTCGCCGAGTCATGTGCCAGGCCGTACAACTGACCCAGTAGCAGATGTGTCTCCACATCATCTGGCTTCAGCTTGGCGATCGTCTCGTACTCCTTGATCGCGGCCTGCAGCATCTCGCCCGACTGCGGATTCTGCCCGTCTCCCAGCGACCGCAGATACACATGTCCCAGCAGCGTGTGTGCCTCTACATCATTGGGATGCTTGGTAATTTGCTCCTGTGCGGCCGAGACAGCCTCGCGAATTCGCCCTAACCGGAAGTAAAGGTTTGCCAGCCCATTCTCCAGCGTCTCCGAATCCGGATCTGCCTCCAGAGCCAGCTTGTACTGCTCAATCGCCTGCGTCGCCAGGTCCTGTCGGCCGTTCGCAACCGCCTGGTCCTCATAAATCTTTGCTAAACCATAGTGGTAGTAGGACGAGGCATGATCAGGTACCGTCGTGGCAGGCTGGGCGGGCGAAGCATTCGCCTGGGCATCGGCACTTGCAGCTGGCAGTATCAGAGCACAACCCATCACAAAGGTTGCGCAAAAAATGGTCTTTGTCATCGTGGATACTTGGGCCGCCTTGGTCGAGTTCACCCGCTTCATCCTTAGACTGTAGTCTACAGAATTTAGATTCGGTTACCGCCCAATTCCTGGGATTCCAGTTGCCTATCCATGCCTAAAGTGTCGTAACCCCGTCATTACCATAGCGATACCCAGTCGGTTGGCGGCCTCTACCACTTCCGCGTCGCGAACCGACCCCCCGGGCTGAATAATGGCGGTTGCGCCCGCGTTTGCAATGGTCTCGATCCCGTCTGCAAATGGGAAAAACGCGTCCGAAGCCGCCACCGTCCCTTCCAACGGCAAGACCGCCTTCATCGCTCCAAACCGCGCCGCATCCACCCGGCTCATCTGCCCTGCACCAATCCCAACCGTCTGCCCAAAGCCATCTTTGAGCCGCGCATAGACAATCGCGTTCGACTTCACGTGCTTGCACACCTTCCACGCAAAGAGCAGCGCTTCCGTCTCCTCTTTCGTGGGCTTCCGTCCTGTCGCCACCTTCACCGTCCCGGCCGTCGTCGCAGCCGTATCCTCATGCTGCAGCAGAAATCCGCCCGAAATCTGCTTCAGCACGCGCTCCGGCGCCGCCGGTTTGATCTTCAACAACCGCAGATTCTTCTTCGCAGAAAACGCCGTCAGCGCCTCCGGAGTGAACTCCGGGGCCACAATCGCCTCAACGAACAGCTTCGCAATCTCCGCCGCAGCCTGAGCGTCGACAACACGATTGATCCCGATGACTCCGCCGAACGCCGAGACCGGATCCGCCTCGAGTGCCCGTTGATAAGCCTCGAGCACTGTCGCTCCCTGCCCCACACCGCACGGATTCGTGTGCTTGATAATTGCCACCGCCGTGCTCTCGAACTCACTCGCCAGCGCCCAGCACGCATCCAGGTCGACGAGGTTGTTGTAACTCAGCTCCTTGCCGCCCAGCTGCTCTGCTCCCGCAATCCCCGTCCCCGTGCCATCCACATAAACGGCCGCACCCTGGTGCGGATTCTCCCCATACCGCAGTACCGTCTTGCGTTCCGCCGAAACCCGCAGTGTCTGCGGAAACTCTGCACTGCGCTTGACGCTGCCCGGTTCCTTCGGCAACGACTCCAGCGTCGAAGCAATGCCCCCGTCATACGCCGCCGTCGTCGCAAACGCCGCGCGCGCCAGCTTCCAGCGAGTCCCATGACTCAGCGCTCCACCGTTCGCCCGCATCTCCTCCGCAATCGCCGGATAATCGGCGACGCTCGTCACCACCGCCACATCCTCAAAGTTCTTCGCCGCCGACCGCAGCATCGATGGCCCACCGATATCGATGTTCTCAATAATCTCCTCGAACTTCACACCCGGTTTCATGGCGGTCTTCTCAAACGCGTACAGGTTCACCACCACCATGTCGATCGCAGGAATCTCATGCTCTTCAACTGCGGCCACGTGTGCCGGATCTTCGCGCCGGTGCAGAATCCCCCCGTGCACCACCGGGTGCAACGTCTTCACACGCCCACCCAGCATCTCCGGAAAGCCCGTCAGTTCGCTCACGTCGCGCACCGGAAGCCCGGCGTCGCGCAGCGTCTTCGCGGTCCCGCCGGTCGAAACCAGTTCCACACCCAGCTCATTCAGAGTCTTCGCAAACTCCACCAGCCCCGTCTTATCCGTCACCGACAGCAGGGCACGCCGCACAACCTTCGCATCACTCATTCCATATCTGATTCTATCCGCGCGGCCCGCGAAGCCAAAAACTCGCGTCCGCCTCAGGGCACGGCCTCGTGCTCCGGCCGAATCGCCTCCGTCACCACCCGCCCCACACACGCGCTCGGTCGATTCACACGCAACAGCGCCGCAAACGTTGCCGCAATATCCACCGGCTGCGTCTGCTCCAGATACGTTCCCGGCACGAACGGACCGCCGAAAAACGCCAGCGGCACATGCCGGTCGTAACTGTACGGCGAGAAGTGACTCGTGCCCGTTCCGCCATGGCCACCTGGCACCTGGTTGAACCCCGGCGTTACGTACACCCACCATCCACCGTTCGTCGTGTAGCTATGCAGAATCAGCCTGCCCTCCTCGGTATTCGGCAAATCGGCCGCCGCCATTTGCACCTTCGTATAGACATGCCGCACCGTCGCCGGCCGCAGCGCATGGCTATCCGGCGTGGAGAACTGGCCCTTCTGCACCTCCGCCAGTGCGCCTGGAATCATTCCGGCCACCATCTGCTCCGCCGCACGCTCATTCATCTTCTCCGCAGCAAACGACTCACCGTCGATCTGTACAAACGGCAGCTCGCCGCCCAGCACAAATTTCGTCTGTTTTCCCGGCGTCAGCTTGGCATCCAGCTCCTTATTCAGCTCCGCATTCATCGCCGCATACGGAAACACAGCCGCGGGCATACCCTCCTTCGCCGCGGTCGCCGGCGAGGTCGCCACACCGTGATCGCCCGTCAGCGACACCCAAACATTCGCCAGTCCGCCATCTACATGTGTGTTGAGGAACCGGAAAAAATCATCCAGCTGCGGGTCAATCGCATCGATCATCTTCCGCTGCTCCGGCGAGTCAGGCCCAACCGCATGCCCCAAAATATCCGTCGACGAAATGCTCAGCGTCAGCACATCCGTTACATCATGCGTGCCCAGCTTCTCCGCCTCCACCAGGGCCTTCGTGAAGTGCAGTTCGTACTCCACCGCCGCCGGCGTCGCTCCCACCTTCTCGTAGAAATTCCCCGTGGGGATCCCGGCCTCTTTGCGCGCACGCTCCACAGCATCGCTCGAATTGAACGTCTTCACCCACCCCGGGAGATCTTTCATCCAATAAGTCGAACTCTCCCAACGCCCCGTCACATGATCGATCCAATAAGCAGCCTGCGACGCATGCCCTGAAGTCAGAATCGCCGCGCGGTCCTTCAACGACACACCGAACAACTTCGCCCGTCCGCCCGTCGACAACACAACCTCATCGCCCAGCGTCGACGCCAGTTCATTGCTCGGCGATGCACCCAGCGCCGCGTCCGCACTCGCCCCCACCAGCGGATAATCCGCATCCTGCACCGAGGACACCATCGCCGTCTTACTGCGGCTCAGATCCCACCACTCGTTCACCCCGATGTTGTGCCCGTTCGTATACGCTCCCGTTCCGATGGTCGAGTGCCCAGGCGCGGTCATGGTGTTCCCATAGTCGTAATAGCATTCCGGGAAGTACGCCCCCTTTTTTAGGAAGAGGTTGAAACCATCCTCCGTCTTGAAATCCGCGCGATACCGGTCCAGATAATCGCCGCGAAACTGGTCGAGCACCAGGATCACCACCAGCTTCGGCCTAGCGTCATAGGCACTTGCATGCGCCGCATCCAGCCCCAGCCCAAACAGCAGCGCAACCACTGCAGCCATCAACCCAGTTACTCTTCGCATTGCCCCGAGTATAGCGACCGCGGACTCGGTCCACGCATTTCCTTCAATCGCCAGATAAAATAAGCGGGATATGCTTGATCTCGCCTTCGTCCGTGCCAACCTCCCGTTGGTCGAAGAAAAGCTGCGGCAGCGCGGCGCCGACACCTCCCTCCTCGCAAACTTCGCCGAGCTCGACAGCGCGCGCCGCGCTGCGATTACTGAGGTCGAAACTCTCAAAGCCCAGCGAAACGCCCTCTCGCAGGAGATTGGCCGGCTCAAGCGCGAAGGCAAGGACGTCGCTGCCGTCACCCTCGAAACCACCTCCCTCAAAGACCGCATCGCTGCGCTTGAGACTCGCGCTACCGAGACCGACGCCGAGATGCGTACGCTACTCGCGCAGATTCCCAACCTACCCAACGACGCCGCCCCCGTCGGCTCGGACGAGCACGCCAACAAGCTCGAAAAGACCTGGGGCGAACCCACCCAGTTCGACTTCCCCGCCAAGGCCCACTGGGAGCTCGGCGAGTCCCTTGGCATCCTTGACTTCGAGCGCGCCACCAAAATCTCCGGCGCCCGTTTCGTCGTGCACTTTGGCGCCGGCGCCCGCCTCGAGCGCGCTCTCGCCAACTTCATGCTCAACCTGCACACGCGCGAACACGGCTACACCGAAGTGCTCCCGCCCTACATGGTCAACTCCCGCGCCCTCTTCGGAACGGGAAACCTTCCCAAGTTCGGACAGGACCTCTTCCACTGCGATGACCGCGGCCCATACCCCGGCGAGCCGCAGGACTCCGACCACTGGCTCATCCCCACAGCTGAGGTCCCCGTCACCAACATCTTCCGCGATGAGGTCATCGACCTGAGCGGTGGCACCATCTCCTTCACCGCCTACACGCCCTGCTTCCGCTCCGAAGCCGGTTCCCACGGCAAAGACACCCGCGGCATGATTCGCCAGCACCAATTCCAGAAGGTCGAGCTCGTCAAGTTCACTCGCCCCGAGGACTCCTACACCGAACACGAGCGCCTTACTCGCGACGCCGAGCGCGTCCTCGAGGTCCTCGAACTCCCCTATCGCCGCATGCTTCTTTCAACCGGCGACATGGGCTTCAGCTCCGCCAAAACCTTTGACCTGGAAGTCTGGCTTCCCGGCCAGCAAACCTATCGCGAGATCAGCTCCTGCTCCAACTTCGAAGCCTTCCAGGCCCGCCGTGCGAATATCAAGTTCAAGCCCGCGGGCGCCAATAAAGCCGAGTTCGTCCACACCCTCAACGGCTCTGCCCTCGCCGTCGGCAGAACCTACCTCGCCATTCTCGAAAACTACCAGCAGGCGGACGGCTCGGTGCGCATCCCCGCTGCACTCCAGCCCTACATGAACGGCGAAACCATCATCACGCCACAGCGCGTCCGAGGCATAGCATGAGCAATCCAGCCCGCCTCTTCCGCGACTACTTCTTCTGGACCTACGAGCGTGGGAGCCTGCACTACGACGTGATGGTCACCCTCATCCTGCTCTTCCTCTTCATCGGCCCGCGCCTGATCGACTTCAAGGACAGACCGGTCGCGGAGGTGCCGCTCCAGCCCAAGCAGGTTCTCGTGCGCCACGCCGGTTACTCCGCCGGCGCCGAGCATCTTGTTTACACCGTTCGCACCGCCGATCTCCACGGCGCCACCGGTCCCGGCCTTCAGGATGCCGCCATGAAGATCATCCAGCCCATCTCCGGCCCCGTCACCGTCGAGCGCATCACTCCTGTCCAGGACACGAATGGCCGCACCGTAGCCTATGACGTCACCGTCCGTCGCTAACCAGCGGAGCCCTAACAACAAATCCGCGCGGCTGCCATCTAACACACTGGAAACAAAACGCCGGCCTCTGAGGAGCCTTCATGAATCTCCGCCAACTTTCGCTCGCCGCTACCCTCACGCTCGCTTCCCTCGCGGCGCCCCTCAAGACTCCCGCGCAGAATCAGCTCTCCACCGTGCTCTCCCAGATGGACGCCGCCAGCGCGCGTTTCAAGAGTGCGCAAGCTGACGTCCGCTATGACAACTACACCCGCGTCGTCAACGATCACGACATCGAGACCGGCTCCATCTACATCGAGCGTTCGGGCAAAGGAGAGGAGATGGGAGCCGTCTTCTACAACGTCGGCCCTGGCAACACACCCTCCTCCACCCCCGCTCGCATCGTGAACTTCGACGGCGCCACCCTGCGCATCTACACCGTCGGTACCAACCAGGTCGACCTCTTCAAAGCCGGCGCCAATCAGGCGAAGTACGACAGCTTCCTCACCCTCGGCTTC
>Ga0335075_10004602_pt1 | contig 21528 bp, 21 predicted proteins | sample Lox_Sample_24_FD_206723 | JGI IMG/M metagenome (GOLD analysis project Ga0335075, IMG submission 206723) | Soil microbial communities from Loxahatchee National Wildlife Refuge, Florida, United States - Lox_Sample_2.4 | ecosystem: Environmental > Terrestrial > Soil > Wetlands | place: USA...
CCCGCCGTGAGGAACTCCGCGGGCAGCGGAAGCACCGCTGACGCCGGCATCACCGGGGTGTTCGCCGGGCTGATCGTGGTGCTCGTGGTGGGAACGATGTTCATCACCGCCGAGTACCGGTGCGGCCTGATCCGCACCACGCTCGCCGCGACCCCGCGCCGTGGCCAGGTGCTGGCCGCCAAGGCGATCGCGACCGCCGCGGTCGCCTTTGTCGCCGGGCTGGTCGGCTCGGCCGCCGCGGTCTTGGTCGGCGGGGACATGGCCCTTGGCGTGATCTGGCGGCACGGCGCCGGGCCGGTCACCGCCGCGGACTGGCTGCTGCGCGTCACCCCGGCCGCCGGCTTCGCCCTCCAGCAGGTCCTCCCCGCCTATCCCCAGGTCAGCAACACCTACACACCCCAGTACGGCTACTACCCGCGGCCGCCGTGGGCTGGGTTCGCGGTGCTGTGCGCCTGGACCGCCGCAGCGCTCCTGGCCGGCGGCCTCCCGCTCCGCCTCCGCGACGCGTGAGGCGCACCCCCGAGACCCGGGAACTGTACGAGTCGTACAAGCCGATGTAAATCTCTAGTTATCGCGTCCAATGACAAGAGCTGTCTGGCGCGTGATGCTCGGACAAAACGAACAACCGTGATACGGGTCGCTGAGTCGATGGCGAAGGAGGGCTCATGTCGGATACGGATGTGCAAGCCGGTGTGCCCACGGCGCAGCCGGCATTCCGCAATCAGTGGCTTGAGGGCCCTTTCGCGCCCGTTGACCAGGAGGTTACGGTCTACGACCTGAAGGTCACCGGGGCCATACCGAAGGATCTAGACGGCCGCCTGCTCCGTGTCGGGCCGAACCCAGTGGACCCGGAGAACCCGGTGACCTACAACTGGTTCACCGGTAACGGCATGGTGCACGGGGTCCGCATCCGCGGCGGCAGGGCCGAGTGGTACCGCAACCGGTTTGTACGCGACGACGAGGTTGCGCGAAGCAAGGGCATCGGCCGGCTGCCCGGCCCGGAGCAGCCCGGCGGCGGCGCCCAGTACGTCGCCGACAACATCGTTAACACGCACGTCTTCCCGCAGGCCGGCAAGACGTGGGTGTTCGCCGAGGCCGGCGTGCTGCCGGTCGAGCTGTCCTACGAGCTCGAGTGCCTGGCCAAGTCCGACTTCGGCGGCACACTCAACGGCTCGTGGACGGGCCACCCGCACCGCGACCCGGGTACCGGGGAACTGCACGGGATGAGCTACTACCACGGCTGGCAGCACGTCAGCTACCAGGTGCTCGACACGACGGGGCAGGTACGAAGGACCGTCGACGTCCCCGTGGCCGGCCGGCCGGTCGTGCACGACTGCGCGCTCACCGAGCGGTACGCGATCTTCCTGGACGGGCCGGTCGCGTACTCCGACGAGCTCCTCAAGCAGGGCTACGACTTCCCGTTCATGTGGGGCTTCGAGTACCCGACCCGCTGGGTGCTGATCCCGAGGGATGGCGTGGGTGGCGACATCGTCTCCTGCGAGGTCGAACGGTGGGCGGTCTTCCACATCCTCGGCGCGTACGACCTGCCGGACGGCCGGGTGGCGCTGATCGGCCCGAGCAACTCCCGGATGTTCGTCACCGACCGGACCGGCCCCGGTGAGGCGCCTGGCTCGCTGAACCTGTACCTCATCGACCCCGCCACCGGCAAGACCGAGGTCAAGATCCTCGACGACCAGCCGCAGGAGATGCCGCGGCTCGATGACCGCCTGGTCGGCGGCGAGTTCAGGTACGGCTACTTCAGCAGCCGCGACCAGGGCATGTCCACGCTGATCAAGCAGGACCTCGGCGCGAAAACCAAGGAGTACTACGCCTACGGTCCCGGCCGGTTCGGCATGGAGGCGGTGTTCGTGCCGCGCACCCCGGACGCCGCGGAGGACGACGGCTGGCTGATGACTTACGTCACCGACATGAACACCAAGACCGCCGAGGTCGTCATCCTGCACGCGCAGGACCTGGCGGCCGGCCCGGTCGCGACGATCCACATCCCGCACCGGGTGCCGATCGGCTTCCACGGCAACTGGATTCCGGATTCCGAACTCGAAGCGCAGCGAAAGGCGCTTGGACTGTGACGGAGCAACTGCCGCCGGACGTGATCGCTCAGCTCAAGGCGCTGGACCCGGCGATCACGCCGGAGCTGGCGCAGGCCTCGTGGGCGCTGCTGACGCCGTTCCACGAGAAGGCCGGGTACACCGCGCCGAAGATCGGCAGGGACCTGCGCTACGGAGACGACCCGCGGCACCGGCTCGACGTGCACACCGGTAACGACGGCGCCGCGGGCCGGCCGGTGTTCGTATTCGTGCACGGCGGCGGTTTCGTCCGCGGCGACAAGCACGATCCGGGGACCCCACGGTACGACCTGGTCGGGGCGTGGGCGGTCCGGCGCGGCTACATCGGCGTCACGATGACGTACCGGCTGGCGCCCGAGCACAAGTGGCCCGCCGGAGCGCAGGATGTGGCCAGCGCTGTCCAGTGGATCCGGGAGAACATCGCGGCTTACGGCGGCGACCCGGAGCGGATCGTGGTCGCGGGCAACTCGGCCGGCGCGGTGCACGTCGCCTCGTTCGCCGCCGGCCAGGCCCCGGGCGCCGATCCCGCGACGATCGCCGGCGCGGCGATGCTGTCCGGCATCTACGAGATCCGCACGCCCCGGCCCGGCGAGCCCGAGCACGCGTACTACGGCCCGGACCCGGACCCCGCCGTCGTCTCGTCACTGCCGGGCCTGCTCGAGACCCCGGTCCCGCTGCTGTTCAGCGTGTCAGAACGAGACCCCCGGTCCTTCCACGAAGGCGCCGCCCGCGTGGTCACCGCGTGGCTCGAGCGGCACGGTACGGTGCCGGACCTGGTCTGGGTCGAGGGCCACAACCACATGTCAACCATCGGCAGCCTCACCGTCGACGAGCCGGCGCTCGGCACCGCGCTCGCACGATTCATCGACCGGCACACCGCACCCAAGGAGGAGACCGCCCAGTGAGCCCAGTGAGCGAGCCACTGCCCACCTTCCCGCCGACCGAGGCTCCGGCCCCGGAGACCGGCGGGGCACAGGGCTACCTCAGGATCGCGACAGAAGAGGCGTTCGCCACCCCCGAGATCCTCCGGCTGTGGCTTGGCCTGCTCGACGACCCGTCGTTCGACGACCCCGGGTTCCGGAGCCTGTGGTCCTTCTACGGCACAGCCACCGCCGAGCGTCCCCGCTTCGTGCTTGAGTCCCTCCAGGACCTCGGCGGTGGTCGCCTCAAGGCGATGGACGATGCGGGCATCGACCGCGCCATCCTCTCGCTGACCTCGCCCGGCGCGCAGCCGCTGCCCAAGGACGTCGCCAAGGTCCAGGCGACGCTCGCCAACGACCGGATGGCCGAAGCGATCAAGGCCCACCCGGAAAGATTCTCCGGCCTCACCGCGGTCGCCCCGCAGGATCCGGAGTACTCGGCCAGGGAGATCGAGCGCGGCCACGGCCTCGGCTTCAATGGCGTGATCATCAACAGCCACACCCAGGGCGAGTACCTGGACGACCCGAAGTTCTGGCCGATCTTCGAGGCCGCCCAGGCCCTTGACACCCCCATCTACCTGCACCCGAACACGGCGCCCAAGAACTTCATCCAGCCCATGCTCGACGCCGGCCTTGACGGCGCGATCTGGGGGTTCGCGGTCGAGACAGGCACGCACCTGCTGCGGCTGATCACCAAGGGCGTCTTCGACCGGTTCCCGCAGCTTAAGATGGTCGTCGGCCACCTCGGCGAGGCCCTGCCGTTCTGGATGTACCGGTTGGACTATATGCACGCAGCCACCGTCCGTTCGGGAAGATATGAATCGATGAAGCCCATCGAGCTGAAGCCGAGCGAGTACCTGAGGCGCAACATCTGGCTCACCACGAGCGGCATGGCGTGGGCGCCAGCGATCATGTTCTGCCGCGAGGTTCTCGGCCCGGACCGGGTGATGTACGCGATGGACTACCCGTACGAGTACCTGGTCGACGAGGTCCGCTGGCAGGATGACCTGCCGCTGACCGTGGCCGAGAAGAAGCAGTTCTACCAGACCAACGCCGAGACGGTGTTCGGCTTGCCGAAGGGAGACGCATAACCCATGCCGCGGCCAAAAATTCCCGTCGAGGACCGCCTGGAGATCATGGAGCTGTTCGCCTACTACGCGTGGGGGCTGAACACCGGCGACGCCGGGGAGGTCCTCGCCTGCTTCACGGAAGACGCGACGTTCGAGCACCAGCCGCAGGGCATCTTCCGCGGCCCTGACCAGCTTCGTATCCTGCTCAACCACCTCTGGTACGACAAGCCCGGCTGGTTCATCGGCCGCCAGCACCTGGCCAGCCACTTCGTCATGACGCCGCTCGGCGAGCAGGAGATGCACGTCAAGGCGTACGCCCCGATCCTGCAGCACAACTTGGACTACAGGCGCAACTTCGTGTTCGGCCTGGCCAGCTGGGACAACGTCTGCACCAAGGCAAGCGGTGAGTGGCTGTTCAAGTCGGTGCGGGTCGTCAAATGGATGGGCGACGGCGTGCCCTGGGCCGGCGAGGACCGCGCGCGGATCGACGCGCCGACGGGCGCGATCATCTGACGGTAACGGCCGCCGCCTGACCATGAGGAAACCAGAATGAGGATGCAAGCCGCCGTTGCCTGGGAGGCCGGCGCGCCGCTGTCGATCGAGGAGTTCGACCTCGACGAGCCACGCGACGACGAGATCCTCGTCAGGATCGAGGCGGTCGGGGTCTGCCACACCGACAACAACGCCCGGCTTGGCAGGCTCCCCGTCGTGTTCCCGATCATCCTCGGTCACGAGGGCGCCGGGGTCGTCGAGCGTACCGGCACGGCCGTCACCGGGGTCAAACCGGGAGACCGGGTGCTGTTCACGCCCGACTACTGCGGCAAGTGCGAGCAGTGCCTGCTTGGCCGCACCCCGTACTGCGACGACGTGGTCGCTGTGACGTTCACCGGCACGAGACCAGACGGCTCGCCGCGGGCACACCAGAACGGCACGCCGGTTCGGGCTTCCTTCTTCGGCCAGTCCAGCTTCGCCACGCACAGCCTGGTGACGGAGCGAAACATTGTCCCCGTCCCGCGGGATGCTCCGCTCGGCTGCCTAGCCGGGTTCACCTGCGGCGTGCAGACCGGTGCAGGCGCGATCCTGAACGCGATGCCCGTCGGCCCCGGACGGACGGCAGCGGTCTTCGGCACCGGAGCCGTGGGCCTGGCCGCCGTGATGGCGGCCAGAGCGTCCGGCGCGGACGAGATCATCGCCATCGACCGGATCCAGCACCGCCTCCGGCTGGCCGAGGAACTCGGCGCCACCCACGCCATCGACACGACCGGCCAGAACCTGGCGGACGTGACCGCTGAAGTGGTCAAATTCACCCGCAAGGGCGTCGATGTGGCCCTGGACACCACGGGGGACCCCCAAGTGATCATGGCGGCGGTGGAGTCGCTTGCCACCCACGGCACCGCGTCGGTCATCACAAGCAGCGGCGCGCCGGTCGTGGTGCCTCCGGGCAGCCTGCTGCTGAAGGGACGGACACTGCGCGGCACCATGGGCGGCGACATCGCCCCGACCGTTTTCATTCCGAGGCTGCTCGACCTGCACAGGCAAGGGCGCTTCCCTGTCGACCGGCTGGTGAAGAACTATCCGTTCGCGGAGGTCAATACGGCGATCGCGGATTCCCTATCGGGAGCGACCATCAAGCCGGTCCTGACGTTCGGTTAGCTTGCGAGGATGGTTACTCGTCGTATCTGGTGGGCCTGGCGGTGTGGACGCGGCCATTCGGGGTCGTCCATTGCATGATGCCCGGTTCCGGTTGCTGAAGTTTCCAGCCGGGCGCGTGCTTGGCATGATGATGGCGGGAACACGGGGGCCATGCAAGCACCGGCATATACCGCAATGAGCTGAGAGAACAGCGTAAATCTCCGATTATCGGCCCTTAGCAGCCTGCTCATTCCAGGTTCTCGTGAGCGCGGTGGATCGTTCGGTGTCGACTGGCACACTGACTGGGTGCCCTATCCGACGTTGTCCGGCTAGAGGGTGACATCACGAAGATGGCAGCGGCGACAGGACCGGAAAGCCTGGGCCAGGTCGCACATTTGCGACGTCTCAGGTGGGGGCTAGATTGACTGCCTTTCGATACCCTGTGACCGTGGACTACCAGCCGATGACCATCGCCAAGCTTGCGGCCTACGTCGCGGCCGAGCCGGACTTCGACACGCGCTGGCGGCTGGTTGTGGAATTCCTGAAGGAGTACCACAGGGAGCCTGCCCGGGGGCGCCAGCGGCTGCTGGCGGACGCGCCAGGGCCGACCGGCGACGAGCGGTGGGATGTGCTCTTCGCGGGGCTTGCCGAGCATCTCGCGATGCGAGACGGGACGGATGCACCCCACTGGTCGGCTTCCCGCGGCCTGAGACGCTTCTGGTTCCCGTTCGACACACCGGGCGCGCGTGCGCAGGCGCTCGTGCACGCTCCGGCCGCTTTCCGCAGACGGGGAGTGTTTGTCGCCGATTACGAGATCGATGCCGCGTGAGCGATCCCTCACCGCTGCTCGACCGGGCGGGCATCGAGGATGCCTTCCGCTGCCTTGGCGATCGGCTCGCCAGGCGGGGTGTCGTAGCGGACCTGTACGTGTTCGGCGGCGCCGCGATGGCCCTCGCTTACGATTCCCGCCGGGCTACCCGCGACGTCGATGCGCTGTTCAAGCCGCATGGCATCGTGCATGAGGAAGCTCTGGCTGTGGCGGCCGAGCTTGGGCTGCCCCGGTGGTGGCTGAACGAGCAGGCCAGTTCCTATGTCGCGCCCGAAGGAGATCCGGCTGCCTCCAGGGTGTTCGATCATCCTGGCCTTCGCGTGTTCGCTGCCTCACCCGAGCACCTGCTCGCGATGAAGGCGTTCGCCGCCCGGCCCCGCGACACGGAGGACATCCGCCAGCTCACACGGGTACTCGACCTGCACACCGTGAACGAGGTTCTCGCCTCGGTACGCGAGATCTTCCCGGAAGAGGAACCGCCGGAGCGGCTTAGGCTTTTGCTAGAGGACATCTTCTCCGATAAGGACGATCAGGGCGCCGAACAGATCTGATTTGGGGGAACGAAGTCGTGATGTGTGCCGTTATGTCGCGCACCGTGAATCTCGTCTTAGTTTACAGGTCCCATCTGTGACTCGTGGCAAATCCAGGTTGTAGGTGCTCTCTGTAATGCTACGTCGAGATTAGGGCCACGCTGCGCGACGAGCGTCGGCCGGAAGTGCGTTGTTCCGACCGATCGCGACACGCCGGTTGATGACGTGCTTTTCCGCCCATTCCCATTTCTGGCCCGCGTTTGCCATAGCATGCAGAGCGAAAATGACTGTCTGTGGGGGTGGTTGATCATGGCGACGCTGTTCAAGGACATGACATACAACGTGGAAGGGCTGGTCAGGGAAGTGGAGCGCGGGGATATCGCGCTGCCGGAGATCCAGCGGCCGTTCGTCTGGAATGCCGCGAAAGTCCGCGATCTGTTTGATTCGATGTATAAGGGCTTCCCTGTAGGTTTTCTGTTGTTCTGGGAAACCGGGGCCGGCGCCGACGTCCGGCAGATCGGGAGCGGACAGGCCGCGCCAAGACTTCTGATCGTGGATGGGCAGCAGCGCCTTACTTCGCTGTTCGCAGTCATGACAGGGACGGAGGTATTGCGGGAGGACTACTCACGCTCGAGGATCCGCCTGGCGTTCCGCCCATCTGACGGGACGTTCGAGGTGACGAGCGCAGCGATCGAGAAGGACACAGAGTTCATCCCCGATATCGGCGCTCTGTGGCAGCCGGGGAACCGGCGGAACACCGAGCGACAGTTCCTAGCCCGGCTGGCTGACAGGCACGGCGGCGTGCTTGACGACGCCGAGCAAGACCGGCTGGCCGACGCCATCGAGCGGCTCTACAACCTCAAGAGCTACGACTTCAAGGTCATAGCCCTGGAACCCGACGTCGCGGTCGAACAGGTGGCCGACATCTTTGTCCGCATTAACAGCCAGGGGGCCACGCTCAACTATGCGGACTTCATCCTGACGCTGATGAGTGTGTTCTGGGAGAAGGGCCGGACTGAGCTAGAAGAATTCGCCCGTGCCTGCACAATGCCGTCGGTGTCGGGTCCGTCCCCGTTCAACCGGTTTATCCAGCCGCAGCCCGCTCAGCTGATCCGGGTCACGGTGGCACTGGCGTTCCGCCGGGCACGTCTGGCCGACGTGTACTCGGTGCTCCGCGGCCGTGATGTGGATACCGGCCAGGTGGACCCCGGCCGACGGGATAATCAGTTCACACTGCTTGAGCAGGCACAGGCCCAGGTCATGGACCTGACGAACTGGCACGAGTTCCTAAGCTGCCTGGAACGGGCCGGCTTCCGCGGCGCGAGGATGATCTCCAGCGAGAACGCCATTCTGTTCACCTACGCAATGTGGCTGTTCGGCCGGACCCGGTACGGGGTACCCCTGGACCGGCTTCGGGAGTTGATGGCCCGCTGGTTCTTCATGGCTCATCTGACAGGCCGTTACAGCGGGACGTTCGAGTCGCAAGGTGAACGCGATTTCGCCCAGCTCCGCGACTTGGCCGAAGGAGACGCGGATGGCTTCTGCGAGGTTCTCGACCGGATCATTGAGGACATGCTGACCAGCGACTTCTGGGCGATCACGCTTCCCAACATGCTCAGCACGTCGGCAGCGAAGTCGCCCGCGCTGCTCGGCTACCTGGCCGCACTCAGCATCCACGATGCGGACGTGCTGCTGTCCACGACCAAGATCAGGTTCCGGCTCGACCCGGGAGTCATCGCCAAGAAAGGTATCGAGCGGCATCACCTGTTCCCGCGTAAGCACCTGAGCCAGCACCTCGGCATCAGTGACGTGCAGCGGGTCAACCAGATTGCCAACTACGCACTGGTCGAATGGATCGACAACATCGGCATCTCCGATCGTGACCCGGCCGAATACTGGCCAGCCGAGGTGGCGAAGAAGCCCCATCTCGGGGCTGAGCGGCTGGTGCGCCAGCGCTACTGGCACGCGCTCCCGGACGGATGGGAAGGGATGGCATATCCAGAGTTCCTAGCCGCCCGCCGACCGCTTCTGGCCAAGGTCGTCCGCGACGCGTTCGGCCTACTGTGCGATCCGGCCTATGCGCCCGAATACCCGACGCCTGCCGAACCGGCGCCCGCAGCCCCCGGGCGAACCCACTATGGCGTCAGCATCGGCGATCTCATCGGCGCTGACCTGCTGGAGGCTGGAGACATCCTTGTCAACGCAGGTGAAGGAGGCGACACCTCGGCACGTGTGCTGCCCGACGGCCAGATCGAGTATGACGGCGACGTCTATGAGAAGGTGTCCGGCGCCGCTTCACAAGCGAAAGGCGGTACTGCCGTCAACGGCTGGGAGTACTGGCATGCCGATACGCCTGAGGGCCTCCGTCCCCTGGCCGCGCTCCGCGAGCAGTACCTCGCCCAGACAGATGGTTTGTGGTAGATCCCGCTGCGACAGGCCAATCCTTGCCGGGCGGATCGCCAATCCGTTTCCCGCTGCTCGGCATCTATCCCGTCCACGATGGGTGGTCGCGATCCACGTCCCGGCCGTTCCCCAGCCGGGGTTGGCTGGTCGCCCTCGTCGTTGTCGTCCTCGTTCGATGTGGGCGGGCCATACTCGTGCCTGATGATCTCTTCGGCTTGGTGGCGGCAGCGGTCAGCCGTCCCGCCTTGGCCAGGTATCCCTCGCCCGGCTTGGTCGTCGCCGACCAGATCGTCGGCCTGCTGGGCCATTTCCCGCCTGACCGCCACCAGCCAGGCATCGCAGTCCTCGATCTCCGCGTACCACGGCGGCCCGAACCAGGGGTCCAGCAACTGGCACCACCATGACAGCTCGTCGTATGGCTTCATGCTCTTGCCTCCTCGTTCCCGGACAGGTGGCCGTTGCCGGATACGGTGACCTGGGCGACGATCTGGCCCACCTTCCGGCGAGACAGCCCGAACCGGTCCGCCATGGCCCGCTGGCTCAGCGGCGCACCAGCCGCGACCGACGCCGCGTAGGCCGCGCGGACCGCCTGTTCCACATCACCCGGCACCGGCGGCACGGCTGGCCCGCTGGTAGCCGCCCGTGGCCCGCGGGCGCGTCGCACCTGCTGCATGGCGATCTCCACCGAGCCGATGAACACCACCGCGGGCCAGGCCGAGATCAGTCCCCCGAGCAGCCCGTATCCGGCGCCGTAGGCGATGTTCGCGCCGATCGTGGCACCGATGCCGAGCCACAGCATGAACCGTGCCAGGGCTGGCGCATCCCGGCCGTTGCGGGCCTCGTGCAGCGGTACGAGTGAGGCGGCCAGGATCAGGCCGTCCACCGACAGCGGCAGCAGCCGGGCCGCCGTGCCGTCCTGGCCATGCGCCCGGCCCAGCCCGTAGATGTGCGAGTAGGAGACCACCGCCGCGAAGGCGGCCACGGAGCAGACCACGGCCGCCGTTCCGAAGCGGATCACCCGGTCCCCGCTCACCGGCTCGCCTCCTGCCGCGTCGCGGAGGCTGCACCGCTAGGTGCGGTGCGCGGCCGGATCTCCGAGCTGTCGCGGAAACAGCAGGGATAGTAAAGGTTACGGCTGGCGGTTCCGCGCGGCGCCCGCCGCCCGTCGCGGAGGACGGCCAGCTCGCGCACCTCGACGCACACATGCCATTCGTCCGGCCCGCACTGCCCTAGAATCGACCCTGGCAGCCATGGCCACTTCGACCGGTCGCCCTGCTCCTCCTGCTTCGAGCGCGGGTAGCGGACCTCGACCGGGCTCTCGTCAGGGAACCTGCCGTCGTGGTCGTGCATCTGGGCTCCTCTTCTTTCGAGGAGCCAGGTGGATAACGTGTCGTTATCGGTTGCACCGTGGCGACAGGTCGCACTCATCGGTGGTCCCGGTGGGCCAGGGGATGGTGTGGTCGAGCTCGTTATAGATGGCCTGGGCACTGCAGCCCGGCGCCGGGCATGTGGTGGTCCGGGCGCGGATGAGGTGCTGGAGCTTGCGGCTGGGCCGGTATCTGTCCTCCTGGTGGCGGTGATCGCACTCGCCTTTGGCGATCGGGGCGAGGCTGATCTTCAGCTGGCGCAGCAGTTCGGCCAGCTGGGCCCGCTGGTGGTCGTCGGGCCCAGCGCGGGTGGTGGCGTCGCGGGGATTTTCGGGGGTCCAGGGATGGGGAACCGCGGCGCAGCCGTGGGCGATGGCTTCGCCGTCCGTGCCTACGATGGTCACGCACCACCGGGACCGGGGGTGGCGGGAGGCGGCGGCGATGAGGTCGCGGGCGCTGCCGGGGTCGGTCAAGCCGAACCCGCCGACTTCGGCGGGCGCGCCGGACCAGCCGAAGAGGGTGGCGGCGGATATGAGGATGTTGGTCAGCGCGGGCAGCGGCGCCCGGCCGGCCGGGCTGCCGGGCTGGCCCGACGGCCCGCTGCTGCCGGGCCCGCCGCCGTCATCCTCGCCGTCGTCCCCGCCATCATCTTCACCCTCGTCCTCGCTGCCGTCGTCTTCATCTTCGTCGTACCCGTCGTCGGGGAAGCGGCCGCCGTCGCCGTCGCGGCGGTCATCGTCGCCGCTTTGATCATCGTCGTGCTCGCCGGCGTCGTCGCTGTCGTCGGGGTCGGGGTCGGGGTCGGGGTCGGGGTCGGGGTCGTAGGGCGGGTTCAGCCGGTCCCACGGGTTCAGGCCGCGGAGCCGGTCTAGGTAGACGATGGTGCGAGCCTCGCGCAGCGAGACATCCAGCCCGGCGTTGCGCAGCGCGGCGGCCTCGGCCCACACCGCGTTCTTCGCCGTCAGCGCCTCATCGACAGCCAACTCCCGGCCAGCCAAGGACGCGTTCCCCGACGCTTCCTGCCGGGCCTCGACCCGTCGGTGCTTACGGGCCGCCTCTTCCTTGCGCTGCCGCACCCCGTCGGGGTCCAGCCGCATCTCCAGGCGGGCGGCTTTCTTCTTCAGCTCCGCCGGGGCCATGCCCGGCGCGGCAGCGGCGAGAATCGCATCCGCCTCGGCGGCCTGCTCATCAGATAGGAACCTGGTGAACTCGCGGATGATCTTGGCCTTGTACCCCTCGATGGTCCCGGCCGCCATCCCGGCGAACGTGCACGGGAGGCGGCGGGCGAGATCGTCGGCGAACTCCATGCGGTGCCCGGCGGCGTAGTGGGAGCAGTTCATTTCGAAGCCGAGTTCCTCGGCGGCGAACTCCCCGTCCCGCTGCCGCGGCTTATCCCCCCGCGCCTTGGACGCCTCGTACTGTTCCTCCCGGCGGCGGGCGAACTCCGCGATCGCGACCAGTTCCAGGTACTCATCCCGGGCCTGCAGCCGCCGCGCCGCCAGCACCACGCCGAGCAGCTCATCATCACTCAGCGATGCCACGTCCTCGACGGCCTGGCTGGCCAGCGCGCCGAGCACCGGGCCCGGCGGCATCACGTCCGCTGCCTGGTCTTGGGCGAACACCGTGCCCGCCAGGCCGCTGGCCACCCGGGCCAGCTCATCCAGGTCCACGTCCCCGGCCTCGCCGAGGGAGACCGTCACGCCGGGCGGCGGTTCCTCCGGGGGGACCTCGATGCGGCCCGCGTCGATCTCGGCGGTCAGCCAGTCCAGGTAACGGTCATCCTCAGCAGCCCAGTCCCGCGCCGGATCGCCGGGCACCGGCTCATCGCCGTCATGCCCGGGACCGGGGAACGGGTGCTGTGCCACGAGCTGCCACCTTCCGTTCGGGTAAGCGAAGTTATCTCAACCGCATACATAAAGTATTGCACACAAATTCGATAAATGCTAGCGGCACGCCGACTATCCTGATTAAAATGCCGCACGGATAGGTGATTCGATAATGACCGATGCGCAGGCCTGCCAGAGCGGATAGACGACATTGCCGGTGACGGCGGCTTGGACGGCGTAGTCGACCGGGAGCAGAATCAAGCCCTTCGTATTACAGCGGAAGCCGTACTGTTGCGGTATGGCCGACGATCTAGCGCGCAGCATCATCCCTGACGAATTTGTCCCGGACAGCCAACGGGCGGCCGAGCTGAACACAGGCATCCCGCACATCGCGCGGATCTACGATTTCTGGCTGGGAGGCAAGGACAACTTCGCCGCCGACCGCGCGGTGGCGCAGCAGATGTTCGAGGTCAGCCCGCATATCGCCGAGGGAGTACGGGCCAACCGGGCGTTCCTGCGGCGCGCGGTACGCTACCTTGCCGCCGAGGCGGGCATCGGGCAGTTCCTCGACATCGGCACCGGGCTGCCGTCCCCCGGCAACACGCACGAGATCGCGCAGGCGGTGAACCCGGCCGCGCACGTCGTCTACACCGACAACGACCCCATCGTGCTGGCGCATGCCCGCGCGTTGCTGACCAGCGACCCGCGAGGCGCTACGAGCTACCTGGACGCGGATGTCCGTGATCCGGACGCGATCCTGGCCGGCGCGGCCGGGCTGCTCGACTTCGGCCAGCCGGTCGCGGTCATCCTGGGCGCGCTCCTGCACGTCATCGCCGACGAGGAGGACCCGTACGCGATCGTGGCACGGCTCATGGCGTCGGCGCCCGCGGGTAGCTATCTGGTGATCTCGCACGGCGCTAGCGACATCGCGGCCGAGATGATGGCCGCGCTGTCCGCGCGGCTGAACGCGGTGATGCCGTCCGGCCAGAAGCCTGCCTTCCGCGACCGGGCCGGGGTGGCCCAATTCTTCACCGGATTCGAACTGGCCGAGCCGGGCCTGGTGCCCATCACCGAGTGGAGGCCTGACGGCGAGACTCACGTCGATCCCGGTGTGCCGATCTCGATGTGGGGCGCGGTGGGACGCAAGATCTGACTGATCCCTATAGAACCGTGTAGGGGTCGGATATCTGTCAGGCGGACGGGCCTGGGCTGGCGGCGAGGACGCAGACCACCGGCGGGCTGAGGTGGAGAGTCTCGGTCGTGACCTGCGTGAAGCCGGCGCTCCGCAGCAGGTCCTCGATTTCGTCGGCGGCGCTGCGGGATGTGCCCGCCGTGGCGCCGGGGCAGCGGGGCTGGGACGCGATGGCAATACGCCCGCCGGGTGCGAGCCGTCGGCGCAGCTCGGCGAGCCGTTCGGCACGCGCGGGCCAGAACCCGAGGGAGTTGACGGCCAGAATAGCGTCGAAGGGACCGTCGAGAGCGGCCGGAAGCTGCTCGACCGGTGCGTTGATCAGGGTGACCCGGGCGGCCCGGATGGCGGCAGCGTTGCGCCTGGACGCCTGCCGGAGCATCACGCTGGAATGGTCGACGCCGTACACGTGACCTGCGCCGACGCGGGCCAGTTCCGCGACCGCGACGCCGGGGCCGAAACCGATCTCAAGGACACGGTCGGCGGGCTGCACACCGAGCAGCGAGACCACCCAGCGGTTGCGCTGCCGGTTGGACGGGCGATGGGCAAACACCCAGCCGGTCACGCTCCCGGCCGCGCCCCGGGGATGATGGCCCTGGCCGACGGCGTCGCGGTCTAGGGCGCGCACGACGGCTATCCCGGCCCGCCCGACCACGTACTCAACGGCGGCGGTCACCATCCGCCGCACTGCCCGTGACATGCTTCCCACATGTTGAGTTCCCATGACCGGCAGTCAACGCCTTCAAGCGCACCTGAAGTCAACACGCCCGGCGGCCTGCTCACCATCGGCGAACTGGCCCGCCGCGCCGGCGTCACGGCCTCGGCGCTGCGCTACTACGAAGAACTCGGCCTGCTCCCCCCGCCGACCAGGATCTCCGGGCAGCGTCGCTACCCCGAATCGGCGGCCAGGCTCGTCGCCGCCATCCTGCTCTACAGCGACGCGGGCTTCACCCTCGCCGAGCAGAAAGCCCTCATGGCTGCCCGCGCCAGCACGCCCGGCGACCGCAGACAGCTCATGCAGCGCAAGCTCGCGGAACTCGACGAGCAGATCGCCAGGGCGCAGGCCGTCCGCGAGGCCATCAGCCACGGGCTGCGCTGTCCCCACGAGGACATCACGCAATGCCCGAACTTCAACGCCGGCATCACCGCCCGGCTGGCCGGCCAGCCACTGTCACAATCACACCAGCAGTTGCACGGCCAGCCCCTCGAGAAAAGCGCATCGAGCCATCATTGACCTTGCCGTAACGCAAGGTGACCACGTCCTGCAGGTAGTTCATGCCGAGCCGCCAAGGTCGTCGCGATCCGGCCTTCGGGAACTGGCTGATGGAGCGCAGCACGTATCCGGCCGCGAAGTCCATCAGCGGCCGTTCGGTGACCGCCGGGTCGTTGACCGGGACGCATGTGTCGTAGCCGTGAGTGTCCATGTACCGGAGCAGCCTGCAGGTGTACTCGCTGACCAGGTCGGCCTTTAGCGTCCATGACGCGTTGGTGTAGCCGATGGTGAAGGCGCAGTTCGGCACGCCGCTGAGCATCATGCCCTTGTACGCCATCGTCTCCGGCAGCCGGATCGGCTCGCCGTCCACGGTCAGGTTGATGCCGCCGATCGGCAGCAACCGTAGGCCGGTGGCGGTCACCACGATGTCGGCGTCGAGTTCGCCGCCGGACTCCAGCCGGATGCCGTTGTCGGTGAAGGTCGCGATGTGATCGGTGACCACGGATGCCCGGCCGTCGCGGATGGCCTTGAACAGGTCGCCGTCGGGCACCAGGCACAGGCGCTGATCCCACACGTTGTAGGCCGGTTTGAAGTGGGTGTCGATGTCGTAGCCGGGGGGCAGCTGCTTGATTGTGAGCTTGCGGATCCAGCCGCGCACCATGTCGGGGCGGCGTCGGCTGAGCCGGTAAATCAGCATCGTCAGCAGCACGTTCTTCCAACGGGTGACCGCGTATCCGCGCCGCGTGCCGAGCAGCCTGACCAGCCTGGCAGCGATTGCGTCTTCGGTGGGCATGGTGAGGATGTAACTGGGCGAGCGCTGCAGCATGGTCACGTGCCCGGCCTTTTCCGCCAGTGCCGGAACGAGCGTCACCGCGGTCGCGCCACTGCCGATCACCACGACGCGTTTGCCCGCGTAGTCGATGTCCTCGGGCCAGTGCTGAGGATGCACCACCTGGCCCCGGTAGTTCTCCAGGCCGGGAAACTCCGGCAGGTATCCCGCGTCGTACCGGTAATAGCCGGTGCACATGTACAGAAAAGCGCAGGTGAAGGTCGTGTTGTCGGTGTGCACGGTCCATTCCGCGGTCTCGCTGGACCAGCTGGCCCGGCTGACCCGGTGGCCGAAGCGGATGCGGGAGTCGATCCCCGCCTCGGCGGCGGTGTCGCGGACGTAGCGCAGTATCGACGGACCGTCCGCGATCGCCTTGGCCTGCGCCCATGGCCGGAACCGGTAGCCGAGCGTGTGCATGTCCGAGTCCGACCGGACACCGGGGTAGCGGAACAGGTCCCAGGTTCCGCCGATGACGTCACGTGCCTCGAGGATCAGATAGGTCTTGCCGGGAAAGGCGTCTCGCACGTGCCGGGCGGCGCCGACGCCGGACAGCCCGGCCCCGACGATCAGGACATCGACGTGTTCGGTCACTTTCTCCGGGCCTCCTGCCGCTTACGGAGCCGACGCTCCAAAACAGCGATGACATCGTAGTAATGGGTGGGCGCCACCCTGGCAAGGGTGTCGAACACGTAGGCATCCGGGCCGATCAGGATGCGGGCCTTGCCGCGTTCCGTGCCCCGGATGATGACCTCGGCGGCCTTGTCAGGCGTGGTCATCAAGATCGCCTCAAACTCGGCGGCCATCTGCTCGTGGGTGCGGCCCAGGCCTTCGGGATCCTTTCGTACCCGCGCGTTGCGGGCGATGTTGGTCTTGATCCCGCCGGGATGCACGGTTACCGCGGAGACGCCGGTGCCGCGCAGTTCCTGGCGCAGCGCGTCGGTGAAGCCGCGGACCGCGAACTTGGACGCGCAATACGCGCTCTGGTACGGCATGCCGACCAGACCGTACACGCTGGACGTGTTCACGATCACGCCCTCGTCCTGCTCCACCAGCAGCGGCAGGAAAGCGCGGGTGCCGTTGATGACGCCGTCGAAGTTGATTTGCCGCAGCCACTCATCGTCATCCGGGTCGGCGTCAAGCACCGTGGAGGCTACCGCGACGCCGGCGTTGTTGAACACGGCCGCCAGCGGCCCGGTCAGCCATTCACGGACCTCAGCCGCGAAGCGGCGGGAGTCGGCGGCGTCCCGTACGTCGAGCACCCGGGTCAGCACGTCGCCCGGCAGCGACCGTGCCGTATCCTTCAGCCCCGCCTCGTCGATATCCGCGATCGCGACCGGAGAGCCGCACCGGGATAGCCGCCCGGCGAGGCTCCGGCCAATGCCCGAGGCGGCACCGGTGATCACCACCGCCCGCCCGGCGAGCGTTCTACGATTTCTGGCCATCGTCACTCCCTCGTACCGCTCGGCCCGAGTCCGCAACCCGGATATGACTGTCGATCAAGCCCGCGACCCTCGGCCAGACTTGGCTGGGCAAGTCGTGACCCATTCCCTTGATGGTTTCCAGCCGGGCGCCAGGAATAGCCCGCTGGGTGGCCGCGCCGCCGCTCGGGTGAACCATCAGATCGTGGTCCCCATGGATGACCAGCGTCGGGACGGTCATCGAGCGCAGTTCCGCGGTGCGGTCGCCGGATCGTATGATGGCGGCGAGCTGTCGGCCGGTGCCCGCCGAGGTGGGGTCCCGGTCCCACGCCCGGCTGGCGTACTCTCGCCACCACGGCTCGTCGAACGGGAACCCCGCGGAGCCGATGTGCCGGAACATCCGCACCGTCCTGTCCGCTGCCTCCGCCTGGTCGCGCGACGGGCGGGCGAGCATGCGCCGCCAGGTTGACAGCGCGGGCCGCCCAACCCGCCTGCCGCCAGTCGTGGACATGATCGAGGTGAGGGACCTGACCCGCCCGGGGTACCTGGCGGCCACCGTCTGCGCGATCATGCCACCCATCGAGACCCCAGCCAGATGCGCGGCGGGCACCTCAAGCGCGTCGAGCAGCCCTACGGTGTCCGCCGCCATGTCCGCCAGCGTGTACTGGCCCGGATGCCAGTGCTTGCCCAGCATTGCCAGCGGGCCCGGCGGCGGGTAGTCCAGGTGCGTCGACCGGCCGCAGTCGCGGTTGTCGAAGCGGATCACTCGGTACCCGCGATGGGTCAGCAACTCGCAGAATCCGTCCGGCCAGCTGTGCAACTGCATACCGAGCCCGGCGATCAGGATCAGCGGGGCGCCAGCCGGATCGCCGAGTTCCTCGTAGGCCAGCCGGATGCCGTGGTCGGCGTCGATGATCGTGCCGTTCACGCGGCTGCCCCCGCCTTCGTCTGTGTGGCATCCGTGCCCTGGCCAGCGGTTGGCTGCCTGGCGGGACGCCGGTGAACCACGGCAATGCCGCCCTTCGCGGGACAGTAGGCGATGCCACGCGAATGCCACCGCTCGCCGCGCTCGCTCGTCGGTTCGAGGATGAAGTCGCGCAGGAGCGTACGTAGCACCACGTTCATTTCCATGTTCGCGAACGCGGCTCCGATGCAGCGCCGGACGCCGCCGCCGAACGGGATCCACTCGTACGTGTCCGGCTTGCTATCAAGGAACCGATCCGGGTCGAACCGGCGCGCGCCGGGGAACAGCGTCTCGTCGTTGTGCATCAGGTAGATGCTCACCATGACTATCTGGCCCTTCGGCAGCGTCCACCGGCCGAGGTTCATGTTCGCCGCGCGGACCTGACGCGCCGTCCCGTCGATGACGGGGCGGGTGCGCTGGATCTCCAGGATCGTTGCCTCGCGCAACCGCGCCCCGCCTTCGTCCACCTCGCCGGTCAGCCGGCGCAGGATCTCCGGGTGCCGGCGCAGCCGCTCGACGGCCCAGGCGAGCGTGGTCGCGGTGGTCTCATGCCCGGCGGCCAGCAGGGTGAGCAACTGGTCGGCGATCTCGTCGCGGCTCATCGCTGAGCCGTCGTCATACCTGCTCTGCAGCATTAGCGCCAGCACATCGTTGCGCGCGTCGAGGTCGGGATCCTGCCGTGCGGCGGCGATCAGCCGGTCCACGATCGCGTCATACTCGCGGCGATAGGCGAACGCCCGGCCCCACGGGCTCCACCGGCCCAGGTCGATACGCGGGACCGGCGTGGTGGCGAGCCGCGAGCCAAGGGTCACCATCCTCGGCAGTAGCACCCGCAGTTCGGCCAGCTCGGAACCGTCCGCGCCGAACACCGCGCGCAGGATCACGTTGAGCGTGATCCGCATCATCGACGGGAGCGCGGCGAACTCGCGGCCCTGCGGCCAGGTCGCCATCTCGCGGGTCGCTTCTTCCTCGACAATGCCGGAGTACGCGCGAAGCCTGCGGCCGTGGAACGGCGGCACGAGCAGCTTGCGCTGCTGCTTGTGTGTGTCGCCGCTGATCGCGAAGAACGAGTGCGGGCCCAGTATCCGGCCCAGGTTGATGTCGAGATTGTCGGCGATCTCCGGGCTCGTCGTGAACAGCTGTTTGACCTCGGCAGGATCGCTGATCACGACGGCCCGGCCGAAGACCGGGACGTTGAGGGTGAAGGCGGACCCGTAGCGTCGGCGCATCCTGCGCATCACCCACAGCGGCGCGGCGAGCGTCATGATCCCTTGCGCGAAACGCGGCGCCGATGGGCCTGCTGGCAGTGTCACGGTAGTCACGCAGACCTCCGGTCGCTGGTACATGGCCGTACCAGATCGACGGTACGCCGATGTACCGTTATCGCGCAAGGGAGCGGATACCCTGGCAGTCGTGACTACCGCACACGTGGTTCTAGAACCAGGCGACGCGGGCGGAGCGCCTGCTGAGTTCCGGCAACGGCTGCTCGACGGCATGGCCGCGACCATCCGCGAGTGCGGTTTCCACGACTCGACGGTCGCCGATATCGTGCGGCACGCTCGCACCTCGCGCCGGACGTTTTACGAGCACTTCGCGAGCAAGCAGGACTGCTTCATCGCCCTGCTTCGCGAGGCCAACACGATGATGACGCGTCAGATCGCGGCCGCGGTCGACCCGCGCGCCCCATGGGATATCCAGGTGCGACAGGCCATCGAGGCCTGGATCGCGGCGTCACAGCGCGATCTGCCGCTCACGCTGAGCTGGATCAGGGACCTCCCCTCGCTCGGCGAGGGGAGCCGTCACTTGCAGCGCGAGTCGGTCGACGCGTTCGTTGTGCTTATCCAGGGCCTGGCCAGCACTCCGGAACTGGAGGCGGCCGGTATCGCCCCGCCCTCGCGCCAGCTCGCCATCATGCTGATCGGCGGCTTGCGCGAGCTGATCGCCACGACCGTTGAGGACGGCGGCGACATCGCCGACATCACCGAGGTAGCCGTCGAGGCGACGCGAGCCCTACTTGGGCCGTGATGGCCAGCAGTCCGGGCTCGCCACGCCGCAGGAGTCGTAGTTTTGACCTTTAGGTGAGCGGCAGGAGCGGGGCGGCTTAGAACGGCGAGGGCACCTGCCGCATCGGAGATAGCGGCGCGACGGTGTCGCTACCAGGGGTAACAGTCATCGCTTGTCAACATCTAGCACTCAGGTTCCCCTCAGGTTTGCCACACACACTCAGCCAGTAGTGGTTTTCGAAAATTAGCTACGATCCCAGGAGGCGATCGCAGATGAACATACAAGAGACCCCAAATGGCGAGGGCTTCCAGAGAGGCGAAGGTCCCGACCCGGTCACGATCGGCGTGCCACGGCCGCCGCGTCGCCGGTCCAGGCGGGCTGCTCCCCTCGCCGCGGTGACGGCCCTAGCGCTGGCCGGCGGCGTGGGCGTCGGCCTTGCCGCCACGCACTCCGGGACCGTCAAAGCAACCGACACCGCCCTCGTTGTGTCTTCCTCCCCCACGGCGTCAGCGAGCTCCTCCCCCACGACGTCGCCGAGTTCCTCCCCCACGACGTCGCCGAGCTCCTCGCCCAGCGGACCGGCTAACGGCCCCATGGGCCATCACCGCTGGCCCGGCGCGCTCCCGCCCAAGGCTGGATTCGCGTCTGGGCTTATTGGCATGGTGCATGGCCAGCTCACCGTTCCCAAGTCGGGAGGCGGCTATCAGACCGTCGATGTGCAGAGCGGAACGGTCAGCGCGGTCAGCGCGAGCTCGGTCACGGTGAAGAGCAAGGACGGATTCACCGCGACCTACACGGTGACGAGCTCGACGTCGGTCGATGCCAAGGCGGCCGGGATCTCTTCGGTGAAGCAGGGTGACACGATCTTCATCATCGCCAAGGTGAGTGGCACTACGGCGACCGCGTCGAACGTCTTCGACATGACCGCGGTCAAGGCGGGTCGGGTTTCGTTGCCTCATGGCTTCCCCGGAGCAAAGGCGGGTCAGGCTCCGTCTGGCTTCCCTGGAGCAGGGCATGTCGGGTGGAAGGGTATGGGTGGCCCCCGCTTCTTCCACCGTGGGGCACCGCAGCGGGGCAGTGGGGCACCGCAGCAGAACACTGGGGCACCGCAGCAGAGCATGTGACGAGAGGTGGGCAGCGACGGCCTCATGACGCCGTCGCTGTCCGCTATCCGGACATTGTCCGGGTGAGCTGGATCAGCTGGATCAGCTGGTAAGGGTGGCGGCGAGGACCTCGCGGAATGGGGC
>Ga0335075_10004604_pt1 | contig 21526 bp, 16 predicted proteins | sample Lox_Sample_24_FD_206723 | JGI IMG/M metagenome (GOLD analysis project Ga0335075, IMG submission 206723) | Soil microbial communities from Loxahatchee National Wildlife Refuge, Florida, United States - Lox_Sample_2.4 | ecosystem: Environmental > Terrestrial > Soil > Wetlands | place: USA...
CAAAGAAAGACTTCGCATCCTTCAATTTCTTGTCCAGACCCGCTTCGAAACCGAGCTCTTCGCAGATCACGTGAGCGGTCGAGAGCGCAAAATCCAAGCGGCCGCCTTGCTTTTCAAGGGGGCGGGGTCCAAGCCGCGCAGCCGCGATTGTATTTAGCCCGGCACATGTAGCTCGCCAATCTCCCGATTAGCGCATTCAGCTCCCGCCTGCCCACCGCGGAGCTTGCCCGCCGTCAGGCAGGCGTAGCCGAGTTCCGGGAACGCGGAAGGCAAACAAAAACATCTGACCAGTCCCGTAGGGACGATTCAAGGATTGCGACTGGCCTCAGTCTTTGCCAGGCAACCTGCGCTTAGTGTCCCGTGGCGTCGCCAATAGTCACGCCCCTGGCTTGGATTTCCAAACCGTTTGCTGTAAGCTCTGCCGTCTTGCGCAAGCCTGTCTTGAATTGAACCGAAAAAAGTGAAAGGGAAGTGGTCAACCACGATTTTTCATTTCCCCTTTTCTCTTTTCCAGAATCGGAGGCAATCGTGCGACGGCTCGCTATCTTCAGCGTAGTGCTTTCTCTCTTCTTCGCAATTCCCATCAGCGCCGACGAAAAGTCCCTGCAAGGCTTCACGCAGCAGAGTTCCGCCGCCGAGCGTCAGTGGGAAAAAACCTTCGACGCGATCCCCAGTCCGCAGAATCAGCGCGACTATATGCAATACCTCACCGCGCATCCGCACAACGTCGGCACGGTCTACGACAAGCAGAACGCCGAATGGATTCTCGCGCACTATAAACAGTGGGGCTGGGACGCGCACATAGAAACCTTCGACGTCCTGTTTCCCACGCCAAAAGAGCGCGCACTCGAACTTGTCTCGCCTACCACGTACGTCGCCGAGCTCCAGGAGCCTCCTGTTCCTGGCGATCCCACCTCCGACCAGCAGAGCGAGCAACTTCCCACCTACAACTCCTATTCGGCCGACGGTGACGTCACTGCTCCGCTCGTCTACGTCAACTACGGTTTGACGTCCGACTACGATGAACTCCAGCGCCTCGGCGTGTCCGTAAAGGGCGCCATTGTAATCGCGCGCTACGGTGAATCCTGGCGCGGCATAAAGCCCAAAATCGCCGCAGAACATGGCGCTGTCGGTTGTTTGATCTACTCCGACCCGCGCGATGATGGCTACTATGAACAGGACGTTTTTCCGAAAGGTCCCATGCGTCCGCCGCAGGGGGTTCAGCGCGGCAGCGTGATGGACTTTCCCTCCAGCCAGCCCGGAGATCCTCTGACGCCCGGCTACGGCGCAACACCTGACGCGAAGCGCGTTCCGATCAAGGGCAATCCCGCGCTCACCAAAATTCCCACGCTCCCAATCTCCTACGGTGACGCTCAGCCGTTGCTCGCGGCGCTCACCGGGCCGATGGCGCCCGAGGCCTGGCGTGGCGCTCTGCCGATTCCGTACCACGTCGGCCCCGGCGCAGCGAAGGTTCACCTCAAAGTGCTCTCCAATTGGGACATCAAGCCTGTCTACGACGTCATCGCGAAGATTCCCGGCGCCGAATTTCCCGATCAGTGGGTCATTCGCGGAAATCATCACGACGGCTGGGTCAACGGCGCGGAAGATCCCATCGCCGGCCAGGTCGCATTGCTTGAAGAAGCTCGCGCTCTCGGCGAACTGGTCAAGCAGGGTTGGCGTCCTAAGCGCACCATCATCTATTGCTCGTGGGACGGTGAAGAGCCCATGCTCCTTGGCTCTACCGAATGGGGCGAACAGCACGACGCGGAGCTAAAGCAAAAAGCCGTCGCCTACCTCAATACCGACACGAACGGCCGCGGCTACCTTTTCGTCGAGGGCTCGCACACTCTTGAACACTTCATCAACGGCGTCTCGCGTGATGTCACCGATCCCGAAAAAAACATCTCCGTTCACGATCGCGATCTTTTGCTCGCCATCTCCCGCGCTCGTACCGATCAGGAAAGAAAAGATCTTCGCAGCCGTGAAGATCTCCGCATCGGCGCGCTCGGTTCGGGCAGCGACTACACCGTCTTCATCGACCATCTCGGCATCGCCTCGCTCAATTTGGGCTATGGTGGCGAAGATCCCGGCGGCATCTACCACTCGATTTACGATGATTTCTACTGGTACACGCACTTCGGCGATCCCACATTCGAATACGGACGCGCCATGTCGCAAACCGTAGGCACGGCCGTGATGCGTCTCGCGGACGCCGATCTGCTCCCGTTCGAGTTCAACGACTTCGCCGACACGATCAGCATGTACGTCAAAGACCTGAAGCAGCTTGCCGATGGCGAGCGCGACGAAGCCATCGAGCGCAACAGGGAACTCGGCGAGGGCCTGTTCAACGCCGTGAGCGACCCGCTGCATCCCACCATCGCTCCGCCGCGCGAAACCGTCCCTCCGCACCTCGACTTCGCTCCGCTCGATAACGCCGCCGACGCTCTCACGCTCGCCGCGCAGCGGTATCACAGTGCGCTACAGAAGGCCTGGCCCGCCGGAGTTCCATCGAGCACCTTGCAGGATCTCAATAGCAAGCTGATGCAGAGCGAGCACGATCTCACCACGCAAGAAGGGCTTCTACGCCGCGCGTGGTACAAGCACATGATCTACGCTCCCGGCATCTATTCTGGGTACGGCGCGAAGACAATCCCTGGCGTCCGCGAAGCCATCGAGCAACACCATTGGGACGAAGCCAATTCCGAAATCGTACGCGTCTCTGCCGTTCTCGAGAGGGAGACCGCTCTTATCAACTCCGCCGCCGCCGAACTGGAGGGAACCTCTCGCTAGAACGCAAGGTTTGATATTTTTCGATGGGAGCCCCGGACTTTAGTCCGGGGAGCAGCGCGCTTTCCGCCCTGCCACAGTGCCGCCACTAAAACCGCCGGCTTTAGCCGCGGAAACGACGCGCCGCGCCATACGGATGGCACCTTGCGTGCCCGCTTTTCACGTAATTTTCAGGTGCCGCCTGTATTCAGGTCCAAGCGACACGGTTCCAGGCCACAGCATCCCAAATCCATGGGCGTTGGCATGTCACCGAAACGACTTTCGCAAAGGTCGGCTCGAACGGATTCTCGCACGGCGACTGTAACCCCTCGCTCAATGCCCGCCGCCGAAGCGTTCAGCTTCTTGCGTGAGACACGCGGCCTCGCCACATGGACCGTCCGCGATATGGCCAAATCTCTCAGGATCACTGTCGCTGACGCCGAGCACGTCGCCGCCATCCTTCAATTGCAGGGCTATGTGAAGCCAGCCGGTACGAATGAATGGATGACGACGCTATCCGGCGAAGACGTCTCGAAGTCCAAGCCGCCAAGGTTTACTCCCGAGCGCGTCGAACAAGTTATCGCCGAACTTCGTCAGCACATCGGTGCCAACAAGCACGACTCCCGCTCGCGATATCAGATCACCAAGGCGGTGGCGTTCGGAGAATTCTTGTCGGACCGTCCGCGCGTTCAGGCCGTTGAAGTCGGGATTGAGCTGTCGCCGAAAAATTCGAGAGGCGCCGACGGTAATTCAGCCGAAGAGCACAAAGCACAAAAAGCGTTCCTGAAGAGTCTCGCGCCCAAAGGTGGCATCCTCCAGGTCAGCTTTTACCAAAAATGGATGAGCGACAGAACGCATCTCGACCTCCTGACCGCCTCCGGCAAAACCCACCGCTAGCCGGCCGGGGGGCCCGCATCTTACTTGACACGGCCGCTTTCTCTGAAGGCATGCTTTTGTGCCTTACGTCCGCTTTGCGTCGCTCGCCAACTAAACTTTCTCGAAATCGACGGATTTAGCTTTTCGACGACTGACAGCTGCGAACTACTTGCTGTCTCCGCGCTCCTCGTGGCAACTTGTTTTAAACATCACACGAGGAATCTATGAAACGAGCCATTTCGCCGACGATCTGTGCTATCGCGCTTACTTTCGCGGTTTCTATCAACGTGAGCGCTCAAGCCACCCCCGTGCCGTCCGACGTAAAGGCGTTCGCCGCGCAATACGTGGCTGCTTTCAACGCCAAGGACAAGGCGCGGCTCATCTCTTTGAATCTCTTTCAATCGCGCGCGTGCATCACGCCGGCAAACAAGGACATCTACGACTCCGTGCTGTTCATGAATATGCGCGACCCCGTTCCGCCGAATTACATGCTTTCGCTGATTCCGGTGAACGAAGGTAACTTGAAGGCGCTCGCCAACGAGGAATATTTCCCCGTAGCGCCCGAGCGCGAACTGCATATCGACTACCAGTATCCTGAAACCAGGGATGGGGGACAGCTGATCCTTTGGCTCGTGCGGCAAAACGGCCGCTGGGTTGGCGACTTTCCCTGCATGACAGCACAGGGAATCAAGAATTTCCGCGAGGACGCTGCTGCCCGTGAACAGTACAAAAAGCTCGCCGCCGGAATCAAAGACCCTCTGCGGTCGCAGCTGATCGCCATGCTGCGCAAGCATGAAACCGGAGAAGCCGAGGAGCGCTATCAGAAGGCCACCGGAAGCGACATCCGCACGTCCGTGCTGGTGATCGACGCCCTCGCAGACCAGATGCACTAGCCCGCCTTTGACCCCTTCTCATTGCGCCGCCATCGCGCAAGTGACGGTACTCCTTTGCGGCCTGTCATCGCACCTGTCACCGCGCCGCCGCGCTTTCATGTCAGGGCACGGCGTGTACAAACCCGGTCGATTTTGTCGCGTTTCGCCCGCGTTAGCCACGGTCGGAGGGAACTACATGCCGGCAGTCTGAACCTTGGTTCCATACGCAAGGCTCGTATACCACTTTCCGCGGCCCTGTGGCGTCAGATCCATGAAATGCCAGAACGGAGCTAGCAGGTCGATGCCGCGCTCCAGGATGTCCGGGCCCATTCGAGGATGCGCGGTATAGAAGTGCCGCACCTTGCCGTCGGCGCCTCGCGTGAAGACGGATAGTGTGGAGTCTTGAGCGCCTTCTCGATTTTCGCTGCCCAGGTCGTACTTGAATGTGCTTTTACCGGCACTGACAAGGCGCAATTTATCCCACCCGCGAGTCCGGGCAAATTCACGCAGCGTCGGAACGTCGGCGGCTGCGACGACAGCGAAGTCGAGATTCTGAGCGAGGTGATGCGCCACGCCATTGGCGCTGTCGAGCCACGCTGTACACATAGGGCAAGCTTTGCTCTGCTTCTTGCCGAACATGAAGTGATAGATCACCAATGACCGGTCCGGCCTCGTGAAGAGTTCGCTCAAACGGACCGCGTGCACTGGAGCATCGCCTGCATTCAGGTCGCGTGGTCCTTCTTCAAACTCATAATCCTGAATCGGAGTGCCTTGCGGAAGATGGCGTCGCAGGTCCGCCACGCGTTCGCGCTGCTTCATCAGCTCGATTTCAGCCAGCCGAAGCTCTTCGCGCTTGGCCAGATATTCGGGCGATTCGTTGGTCAAATTAGTCTGCCGAAATGTCCCGTCGACGACAGTGTTTACCATAAGCGCCTCCCGCTGACATTCTCTCTCGTGCGGTAAGCGCACGCAATTGCTACACCGCAGTGCAGCTCCGACGTCATTGCCTCCGCAGACTGCTCGTGTAAGCGCGTCGCGTTTTAGGTTTTGTAGCGGCCGCATCGCCCTTCAGACGGCCGCGTTTGCATGCCTTCTCTCCCGGGTGTCGTCCGCTGGCAGCCGGCAGTTTGTAGCGTCGGCGCCTGCCCGCCGCAGGCAGGTCTCGTCGGCGTCTTTTGTGTCTTTGCTGTTCTACAACTCCCAATGTCGCCTTCTCCGGCCAAAACGAGTAGAATCTGCCCCGATTTGCAAGCCCAGGAGGAACGATGACGCGCATTCGTGGGTATGCACTTGTAATTTGCATGCTGATCGCGCTGCCAGTCGCGGCGCAGGCGCCGAGCATTACCGACGTGTACGCGCAGCTTCGCGCTGAGGAAACAAACAATTCGAAGATCATGTGGATCATCCACGAAATCGCCGACGTCTATGGCCCGCGCCTCACTGGGACGCCGAATCTGAAAGCCGCCGACGACTGGGCCGTCCGCACGATGACCTCCTGGGGACTGTCGAACGTCCATTTGGAGCCGTGGACCTTCCAGCCGCCGTCAGCGGCCACTCCTGTGCCTGGCTGGGCAAATTTGGAACTCACAGCGGAAGCGGTTGCCCCATTTCACCAGCAACTGATGGTCGAGCCGCTCGCATGGACGCCCGGTACGAAGGGCGAGGTCCGCGCTGAAGTCGTGCTGATTGATCCGCCGGGTTTAACGCTACCGTCCGGGTTTGGCTTCGGCGGTGGTCCCGCTCCTGATGCTCTGAAGTCCACAGGCACGCCGCCGCCGATGCCCGCGCCGCCGGCCAAAGAAGATCCGAAGCAACCGACCCAGGCGGAACTCGACGCTTACTTGAATTCCGTGAAGGACAAGGTCCGCGGCCGTATTGTCCTCGTCGGCCAGCACGTCGAAGTTGCCGAAGATTTTGCCCCCGCAGCAATGCGCCGCCCCGATAGCCAGTGGGCCCAGATGTTCGGCGCCAATGGCTCAGGGTTTCGCTTCCCCAATCGACAAGCGCCCAAGCTCGCACCCGATCAACTCTCCAGAGCGGAAGTGATGCGACAGGTCGACCAATTTCTCATCGACAACGGAGCGCTGGTTCGCATCAACGACGCGGGCCGCGCGCACGGCGTGATCGTCGCACAGCAGAACAACACCTACGATTGGACACGCACCGTTCCCACGCTCGTGATGCGCAATGACGATTACGGACGCATCACGCGCATTCTCGCCGACGGTACGCCCGTAACGTTGCGAATCAACATCAAGAACCAGGAATATCCGAACGGAACCACCGTCTACAACGCGATCGGCGAAATCCCCGGCACCGACAAGAAAGATGAAGTCGTCATGCTCGGCGGACATTACGACTCCTGGCATGACGCCACCGGAGCCACCGATAACGGGATCGGCGCGTCGATGATGCTGGAAGCGATACGCCTTCTTGCGGCAGCTCACGTGCAGCCCCGCCGGACGATCCGCGTCGCGCTCTGGAGCGGGGAGGAAGAAGGTTTGCTCGGCTCCCTGGCCTACGTGAAGCAGCACTTCGGCAGCTTCGAAGATCAGAAGCCGGAGTATGCAAAACTCGATGCCTACTTCAACATTGATTCCGGAACGGGCAAGCCGCGCGGCGCGAGCGTTTTTGGTCCGCCCTCCGCCGAGGCGATGATTCGCGACGCAATGATGCCGTTCCAGGATTGGGGCTTCACCGGCGTTCGCGTCACCGACAGTCGCAGAACTGGCGGCACCGACAGCACCTCATTCAACAACGCCGGCTTGCCCGGGATCGGCCTTGCGCAGGACGCGTTCGACTACGGCAGCTTCACGCACCATACCAACCTCGACACCTACGAACGCATTTACGAAGAGGACGTCCGCGAAGGAGCCGTGGAAATCGCCTCGGCGGTTTATGCCGTCGCGATGGCCGATCAAATGGTTCCGCGCTTCGCCGCGTCTGACATGCCGAAGCCCGAGCCGGGGCCCGGCCCCGGCGCCATGGCCGCCCCGGCGCACCACGTTGCGGCAGCAGGGAATTAGGTGAATAGCCGTTAATCAAGGGCGGCAAGCTGCCGTGCGAGATTGTCACGCAGGCCGGCTTGAAACGCCCGCGAAGTCCGGCACTACATTTAGCCGTTTACGACCTGAGTACGTTCCACTATTGTTGGAGCTGGAATATTGCCCGGTGTCCGTCGCAAGGAGGCGCTAATGCTCCGACGCATGCACGTGCTTTTCCTCCTCCTTCCTGTATTCGCTTCTCTGGCAATCGCTGGTGGCAAGAAAAAGGCGTTGTTGTCGCCCGCTGTTCTCCATGCCCGCACTGTTCTCGTCCTCATCGACCCGGACGCCGGCGTTTCCGTGGAAGCGCCACAGGCAAACAAAACCGCCCAGGAGGACGTCGAGAAAGCCTTAACGAAGTGGGGTCGGTTCGAGGTCGTCATGGACACGCAGACCGCCGACCTGATCATCATCGTGCGCAAGGGCTCCGGCCGTACAGCCCACGATTGGCGGCGTGCCGCAAAACGATCGCCCGGTGACCGTCCAGTCGACGGACGACACCATCCGCATCGGCGCGCAACAGGGCCATGATCCTGGCATGCCAGAGGGCAGCCCACCCGAGCTTGGGCCGCACCCGCAAATGGAAGTAGGTGGAACCGAAGACACATTCGTCGTCTACCAGGGCCACGTAGACCGTCCTCTGGACCAGCCGGCCGTCTGGCGCTGCACCTCGCCAACTGCTTTGCGCTCGCCTGATGTTCCAGCAGTCGACCAATTCCGGGAAGCCATCTACGAGGCGGAGAAGCTGCAAAAAAGCAACCCTCCATCTAAACATTGATCTCCGCCACCCGGCGCTGCGCGTGACGCTGTAGGGTTGTAGCGGCCGCCTTGCTTTTCAGGCAGGCACCTTCGCATGATTTTCCCGCCGCGGCAGATTCATTGCTGCGCTCCGCAGACACGTTTAAAGGCGAGTGAGCCTCACAAGAGGGAATTCGCAGAAGCCGTCCTCGAAGCGAAGAAGTCGAACACTCCGGCGCGCCGTATCCAAGAAAATTCTCACCGCGACGCCAACCCGCTTAAGAAACTCCGCGGCCGAAGAAACGCAGCAACCTCTAACACCTAAAAGATTGACGGGCGGCGCAGACGCAGAGGACCTGCGTCGTTTCAGTCGCGTCCCAATCGGTAACTGCAGCGACCGCGCGCCGCTCGCGGTGGGGCTACAGACAAATCCCGGAGCCAATTGTGCGTGGCACAGACAGCAGACTGGGTCTGCTAACACCGCCCTCTGTGTTTCCGGAAGGGTCACTGAGTGGCAAGTCTGTGCCACGGACAGATATCACCATAAGCAATTCCCGAAACCTGGCACCTGTCAAAATTGACAGGTACCCCGTCTTGCGCCGTCCGCCGCGTTGTAGCCGTAGCTCCCGCTCGTGTTCTCGTGCTTGTTATGTGGTCCTTTATTGAATCCGCACGGTCGCGCTGTCGGGCACAATCAAGTCGCGCCTCGGCAAGACGGTGAACTCAATCTCCCCGTATTTCAGTGGCCTCGCCTCGCCATCAGGAAGGATAAACGTAACGTTTTCAACGCGCCAAACACCGACAGGGCCGCCAATCGGTATCGCTGCCGATATCGACAATTCCGTTTCGCCTTCGTTGGCGTCTGCCGACGCCACACGTGTAAGAACTTCAGCCACGCGGTTTCTTGGACCGATCCGCACCGCGACTCGGCCGCCCGAAAAGCTTGGCGCCTTGTCGAGGTCAATCGTAAACGTCACGATCTGACCGGCGCGTACGGTCCTTTTTGCCTCCGCTTCCGTCTGTCGGCTCGGCCGAGCAAGTGGCGTCGACAACCCTAATACTAGAACGACCGCCACGAACCTGTACATGCGCCCTCCTTTTCGCGAATGAATCCTGATTTTTGCGCGGCCGTACCGAAGCGTCGGAACCTTTGAACGCCCCATCCCCGCGCAGCGGTTTCAACAACCTACCTGACGTGTAGCATACCGTGGTCTATCGCGTCTGCCGTAGGCGCCGGATTTATGTGGGCCGGGCGACGAATAGAGTAGAATTTGCCAATTCTGCCGGAGAGACAAAACAATGCGCCGCTATCACCACATCGGAATTCCCACCACCGAATCCAGGCCTGGAGAGACTCACTTGAAACATCTGAAACTCTTCGTCGTCAGTCACCAGAAAAGCGAATTCGGTGTGGAATGGATGCGCTTCGAAGCGGACGCCGCGGTTCCCGATCTCGTGCGGCAAGTGCCGCACGTCGCGTTCGAAGTGACCGATCTTTCGTCCGAGCTTCTTGGCCGCGAAATCCTGATCCATCCGACGGTGTCCGCGTCGCGTTCATCGTCGAAAACGGCGCACCCATCGAACTGCTCGAATTCACCCACCCCAATCATCCAGCTCGCTTACCGGACCAAACGAGCGTGTAACCTGCAAATCAGACACGCAAGGAAAGGGCAACGGAAAATGGCGAAACGTTCCGCGATAATCGTCGCCTTACTCGCGGCATTCTTGGTCGCGGCGGCGATCCATGCACGGAGTCGTCCAACCCGCCCATGGAAGCAACTGAACGTAGGTACGGCGGCGAGTTTTCGCGGGCTCAGTGTGGTGAACGATGATGTTGTGTGGGCGAGCGGAACCCAAGGCACGGTGATTCGAACAGTGGACCGCGGCAAGACTTGGGACGTGCGTCACGTGGCAGGCGCGGAGAACCAGGATTTTCGCGGGATTCGCGCGTTCGATGCGCAGAACGCGGTGATCATGAGCACCGGAAATGCGGAGAAGGGTCTTGCCGCCATTTACCGGACGAGCGACGGTGGCCAATCGTGGACGCTCTCGTTTGCGCCAAAAACCACAGGAGTCTTTTTCGATTCCATTGCTTTTTGGGACCGGAACCGCGGCGTCGTGCTGAGCGATCCGGTGAATGGTCAGTTCGTACTCTTCCGCACTGTCGATGGCGGCGTCACGTGGACGCAGATTCCTCCCCAGAAATTCCCGCCGGCGCTGAAGGGCGAGGGGTCGTTTGCGGCAAGCAATTCGTGCATCGCCTTGCAGGGCGAAAAGAATATCTGGTTCGTCACCGGCGGCGCGAGCGTAGCGCGAGTTCTCCGGTCCAACGACGCCGGCGAAACATGGAAAGTCGCGGAAACGCCGGTTCGTCCGCCGAACGCCAGCAGCGGCCTGTTCTCGATCGCCTTTCGCGACGCGCACCACGGAGTCGCGGTTGGCGGCGATTACGCGAATCCCGGTAACTCTCCGATCCCAACCATCATTCGCACAAGCGACGGCGGGCAAACGTGGCAAGCGATAGCCGGTCCTGCGGCCCCGAGCAGTCTCTTCTTTTCCTCGATTGCATTCATTCCATCGAAGCCAGCGGAGACCAGCGCGACGCCGGGGATGTGGGTAGTTGGTCCAGTGGGCGCGTTTATGAAACTTCGGGGCAAGCGCTGGATCGCTGAGGGCACACAAAATCTTAATGATGTCGCGCTGGCCGGCAATCGCACCGCCTGGGCCGTGGGACCGAAGGGATTTGTCGCGCGATTGCGCTGGTGAGGAGTAATTGTGTCAGTCTACGATTTCGCTCCTGTCGAATGGCGTCCTCGACAGCGGCAAGAAATCGCGCCTCGGTAAAACGGCAAGAGCGAAGCTTGCTCTCCGCCGCTACGGATCGACCGATTAGCTGACTTATCGCTCCGATGCCCGTCGTGGGCGCACATGCGGCGCATTCGATTGCGATTTCTCAAACACTGGCAAGATTGCCGTAGCCAACGACAGGACCCGTTTCCGAAATTCGTCAGTCACGCTGAACGAACAGCAGGGATGGATGCCCGGTATCTCGAACAGCGGTCGAAGCTCACGCAGGACTTGGTCATTACCATTCCACAGGCTAAACAGGCGGGCGTACGCCACAAAGATGTCGTCGGCTCTACCCACTACCAAGTCTTCGAGAATCCGCATTGCTTCCTCTCGTTGCAATCGACGACGGACTTTAGCTTTCGGAGGCATGGCTGGGATTGCGACTGCCGTTGCGTTTTCTTAAGAAGAGCTTTTCACGATCAATTGTGAAGTGTGAGCCAGTAGTTGGCCTTGCTCCAGCGGTCGTCACGCTCGGATGAGAAGCGAAACGAACGCATCGACGTTGATCCTGACAGCACCGTGAGTGCCTGCTCAAAACGACGGTCGCCGTCGGTATAATACAAAAGTTCGCGCCGTCCATTCCAAGTGACGCGACCTACGAAAACCACCTCCCCGACTGATTTCAACCGTGTTTCAAGCTCATCTTCCCATGCATTCAACTCGTCGGCTTCGTTTACTCGCGTCAATCCATCCGGCGTGGGACTCTCAAGTTTCGTTTCAATGCTGAGGAAATACGGAAACTTTGACTTGTCAGGGAAGTTGCGGAGGCTCGTGTCTATTGTTGCGAAGACGGGCCGACCGTCGAGTCGTCCTTGAAAGACAGCAAAAGTGCCTGCGTTCGCGGGCGTGCCTCGGTTACGGCGGAACGCGATCAGGAGAGTGGCGCCTATCAGTAGCCCAACGGCAAATGCGACAGCGATCACCTTCGCCATGCAGGAATTATGCACAGGTGAGAATGTAAGTTGCTAGACGTTTCTCCCCACTGCGCGAGAAACGAGGAATCGGCGATTTCATCGCTGCCCCGCCGAATAGCTGTTACCTGGTGCCAGGCCGATGACCTCCAAACAACGCCCGCCGTGTCACGGTGCCGCTATTGGCTCGCCGTGCTTTTCCTTGCGCCGCTCGTCTTCAAAACCATACAATACGCGCGCATTTCAGAAAGATTCGGGAGAAGCGCGCCATGCCTGAAAACATCCAGAGAAATTCCCGCAGCCGATTGCGAAAGGGAATCCCCGTCCTCGGATTCGCGTTTGCAGTCTTGCTTTCTGTATCGGGCTTGGCGACAGCGACTCGCGCGCAGGATCCCGCGGAGCCTCCGAATGGCGCGCCAGCCGTGAACGCATTGCCGCGCCCGTCTGGAAGGCTCGACCGTGCGTCGGTTGACGAAAATTTATTGCGCGAGATTATCGTCGAGGCGGTGGCGTGCGGGACGCGCGACACGTTTTCGTCATGGACGGACCCGAAGCGCGGCATCGGTTGCGGCCGCGACAAGGTTCTGGCGCGTTTTCAGGCTATCGCGCAAGAGTCGGGCGGGCGGATGCAGGTGGTGGTCGATAAATTCGACACGACGCTGCGCACCGGCGAAACCGCGCGCCTGGAAAACGTCTACGCGATTCTGCCGGGTAGCGATCCCGCGTTGCAAAAGACGGTGTTTCTTGTGAGCGGCCACATGGATTCGCGGCCGTCACAGACAAACGATCCGAACGCGGATGCCCCGGGCGCGGATGACGACATGTCGGGCGTGGCCGTAGCGATCGAATCCGCGCATCTGCTGGCAAAAGGCACCTACCGCGCGACGCTAATGTTCGCGGCGGTTTCGGGCGAAGAGCAAGGATTGCTGGGCTCGCAGGGAATGCTGAAATATTTGCAGAGCCATGGCTACACGGTGGGCGGATATTTCGATAACGACATTGTCGGCGCCGATCCGGCTCCGGGCGGACCGCACCGCGTGCGAATGTTTTCCGGCGGCGGACCGGATGGAGTGGACTCGCCTTCCCGCGAACTGGCGCGCGCAACCGAAGAAATCGATGGGCGCGACAACATCCGCCTGATTTTCCGGATCGACCGATTGGGGCGCGGCGGCGATCACATGCCGTTTGTCGCGGCGGGACTGCCTGCGGCACGCTTCACGGAGCCGCAGGAAAATTACGATCACCAGCATCAAACTCCGCGAACGGAAAATGGCGTCGAGTACGGCGACCTGGAAAAGTATCTGGACTACAAATTCATGGGCAATGTGGCCTGGGACAACGCAGAGGCCTTGCGCGAATTGGCCCTTGCGCCCGCGCCCCCCACCGATGCGACGATCACCCACGTCCCGCGAACCGCGATGGGCTATGCGTGGCTAAGGTGGTCGGCGCCGAATGATCCGGAGCGCTCCGGATTTGAAATTTTGTGGCGTGAGACGACAGCGCCGCAGTGGTCCGTCTATGAATTCGTGACCTCGGGGCCCTCGGACACCGAAGCGACGCTCGACGGCGTGTCGCCCGACAACCATTTCTTCGCGATACGCACCGTCGGGAAAAACGGCGCGCGCTCGCTCGCGATTCCGGCGGTTGCCCCCACGAGAAGGCCTCCGCCAGCCCGCCCCGCATCTGCGCCGGGAGAAAATTGACGACAGTCTGCGATGGAGAAGCAAATGGCGGTGATCGCGTTCCTGGTTCAAATCCAAACACAGACCGCCACTTACGACGGCATCGGCATCGGCTCGGCCGTCGCTGTCGTTTGCTCGTGGCAGCGCAACCGCTCCATTTTGTGGGCAATCTTGGCCGGTATTCTTTCGTGGTTCTACGTCGTGTATTTCGCCCTGACGCGCAAGCCTGATGAGAGAAAATGACTTTGTTCTATGACGCCTGGCCGATTCGCGGAGTCAATCGTTGTAAAAAGGGCTTCGCTGCAAAATAATCCCGGCCCCAAGACTCACGCTTGACCTTTCCGAAGAGCTACCGCACCAGAAAAGTTGCAATCACTTTTAGTGCAGACCAAACGCCTTAACTTCGGCGCATTTCACGGTCTGAGATAAAACTTCGTACTCAGCGTCGCCTCCGACGAGCCTCCAACCCAAACCGTGTATTCCCCGGCTTCGATTGCCCACTTCTTGTCCGCATTCCACACCGCAATCTGCTCCTGAGGAATGTTGAAGGTCACAGTTTGTCTTTCGCCCGGATTCAACCGGATTCGTGAGAACCCTTTCAATGCGCGCGCAGCCGTCTCCACGCTGCTGACATCCTCTCGCAGATACACTTGCGCTATCTCATCTCCCGCTCTTTCTCCCGTGTTCGTCACATTGACGCTCACCTGAATATCGTCGTGGCTGCCGGGTCGCGGAGCCTGAGCAGATAACTCATCGTACCGAAACGTCGTGTAGCTCAATCCGAATCCAAACGGAAACAGCGGCTTGCCGTCGGAGTCGATGTATTTCCAAACGCGTGAAGGGTCGGCATCGTAATCATCCGGCAGTTGCCCTGCGGTTTGTGGGAACGTGACCGCCAGCCGGCCGCCGGGGTTGTAGTCGCCGAACAGCGTCTCCGCGATCGCCTTGCCGCCGAATTCGCCCGGGTACCACGCTTCCAGGATCGCGGGAATATGTTGCTTCGCCCAGCGAATCGTCAAAGGACGGCCATTCTCGAGCACGAGAACGACCGGTTTCCCCGTTGCCGCTACGGCCTCAAGCAACTGCTCCTGATTGCCCGGCAGGCCAAGGCTGGAGCGGTCAAAGCCTTCACCGGAAATGCCCTCGCGCTCGCCCAGTCCCATGACGACCGCATCTGCCCCTTGCGCCGACGCCACCGCTGCCGGAATATCCTTCCCATCGCTGAAAGTGACCGTCGTGCCCGGAAGCAGATCGCGGATGCCTTGCAATATGCTGATGTGCTCACCATTGTTTTCGCGCTCGTAATCTCCGTAACGTGCAACGTCTCCGTTAGGACCAATGACGGCGATCCGTTTAAGCTCTTTCGAAAGCGGCAGCAGATGATCGTCGTTCTTCAGCAGCGTCATCGATTCCAGCGCCGCATTCATCGACGCCGCCAGATGCTGCGCAGCACGATGCGCCTTCTGATTCAAAGACGGATCGACGAAGGGATGATCAAACAGCCCAAGCATGAACTTGGCGCGAAGCACGGAACGAACCGCTCGGTCCACATCCGCTTCCGGCAAAGTTCCATTGCGCACGCAGCCGATAAGCGCTTTTTGAAAAACATCGTGAGGAAAATCGTAGAACTGCATGTCTACGCCCGACCGGATTGCCATGCATGCGGCGTCTTCCGGAGACGCGGCAACGCGATGCGCGCTGTAGAGACGCTCGATCGCTCCTAAATCCGAAAGAACGAATCCTTTGAGCCCCCACTCCTGGCGCAAGACGGTCTTGAGAAGAAATGGATCATCCGTCATGGGAATTCCATCAACTTCGTTATAAGCCGCCATCACACTCATCGCGTGCCCTTCGCGAACCGCCGTCTCGAACGGCGCCAGCATGATCGTGCGCAGTTCGCGCTCGCCAATATCGACCGGAGACGTGTTCGTGCCACCCTCCCCAGCTTCATACGCCGCAAAGTGTTTGGGCTCTGCAATCACCGTGTCATCGGCGTCCAAGCTTTTTCCTTGAGCGCCGCGCACGTAGGCCAGGCCCAGCTGGCTCGCTAGGTATGGGTCTTCGCCGTAGGTTTCCTCCACGCGTCCCCAGCGCGGATCACGCGCAAGGTTCAGAACCGGCGCAAGAATCATGTCCACTCCGGTTGCGCGAGCTTCTGCTGCTATCGCGCCTCCAGTCTGTCTCAGCAGCTCTCGGTCCCATGTGGAACCCAACCCGATCGGGGAAGGGAAAACAGTTCCCGTGTCGAATCCATGTAAACCTTCCTCGATGAAAAGGACCGGGATTCCCAGGCGATCGTGCGAGATCACCCACTTCTGAATTGCGTTCGACTGTTCAGGCGTCGGATTCAGATCGTGGAGGGCGCCCACTCCAAGACTGCCCCACAAAGCACGCGCTTTCTCTGGCTGGAAAACCGCATCCGGAGTCGCGTGCGTCGAGTCGGAATGTTCGCTCATCAACGCGTCCGCTCCGGAATACATATCGAGCTGCCGGACCTTCTCCTCGATCGTCATCCGGCGCATCAGATCGTCGATGCGCCTCTCTATCGGCGCGCTTCCTTGCCTGTAAACCGGCAAATTGTCACCCGCAGAGCGCCGCTGAGCTGCGGCACGAAAGGAAAATGCGAACGAGAGCACCAATAACCCCGCCCCCGCTGCCTGCCTCATAGGACCGCAACCTGATTTCGTTTCATCCCGAGTACGCGCTTTGCGGCTGCGCCCGAACCCGCTGGTGATCGATCGTCCTGAACTGCGCTTGGATCCCTTAGCGCTTGCCCGCATTGCATCGCTTAGCACGTCGCGTTCGCCCCTTGAAATGCATGCGCTCGTTTGAACCGAACGCTCTTTTCCCGCGCACCGGTTGACCTCGTTTCCGGCTGCAGGTACTTCGTCTTTATCGAACTGACTACCCTACGGAATTGCGCGGTCGATTTGCAACCTCTCCATGCGACGGTAAACCACTCTATGCACCTCATTCCCAGACGACCGGTCCCTGAAAACATCCTGCAGGATTCCGTCTTGGCCCATACCGCCGCAGCCTACTTTTCGGTGGGGAAGAGGCTGGAGCGGAAAACTCGTTGCTCCGCAACGCGCGGCTTCATTTTCTCGACGGGGCGAATTTCCGATGAACGCGCAACACTCATCCGGCTCCTCAGCCTAATCGCCGAATTGCAGTTCTCGCCCGCAGCTCCAGATGGAGTTTTAAACCCTTGTTTTGCGGCTGCCGCGACTGGTGTTCGCGTCAGAGCATGACTTCACAGTTTGCGGGGAAAAGGCGGTTTTTAGGGGGTCGGAGCTTCAGCTCCGACATCAAGCCAGCGTCCCGATCAGGGGTTCTAGCCCCTGAGGCGCAGATCCTGACTTTTTCCGCAGCCTCTTCAGTCATGCCGCCACCTTAGGAATCCGCCGCACACGCACTTGAACCCCCGGAAGGGAATTTCGCGGCTTCGATGCTACGACGCATCGTACGCTTTAAATTTCCTTCGAAGCAAGTACCTCTGCTTCCTTTGGCTCCTTTTGCCTCCCTCCAAAAACATTTCAACCCCTTATAATCCCAATTCACCTGCCAATTTCGACTATTCACCGTAATTCAATTGCTAAACTAGCTATTCTATGAGTAACATCGGTCGTTTTCATTGGAGAGATTTATGCGCGCCAACGACGTCGTCGGCTATAGACCGCATCAGGTTGCAAGACTCCTCCGCAGGGGACACCGGCCTTGGCCTCCTGGCGAGGGGCCATCGCGAAGACCACAAGATTCGTCCCTGTTCCCGGGAGGAGAAGTCAGGGAACTCTGGACGCTCCCTCAACCCGCTTCATCACAAATACTTACAGCCGCTGCCCCGACCGTAAACGTCCCTCAGTCGGACCAGATCGAGCACGACCAACACGAGCCGATTGTCCAACAGGAGCCGAACCCAATTGCGCCCGGGACGCATGTCCCAACTCTCGCTGAGCCGCGCGAATATTTCATCACGCCGGAAGTCGCAGCCGATCCGTATCCGAACCTCACCCCTCCCGTCCACCAGGACACCCCACAATCCACTAAGCGAAAGGAAACATACATGGTTACTGAGATTCTCCCTCCGCAAGAGGAAGCCAACACGGAAGCAGCCGCCAATCAGGTCGATCAGCTCGAAGAGGTCGACCAGTTCGACCGGCTCGATCCCCATTCCCAGCGGGAAATTTATTCCGCGATGGCCTTGCCCCCCGATACCAGCCTCGGGCCACGAACTGCTCTCGCACCAGCCGATCTGCGGAAACCGCACCCTACCAAAGCTCCCGCCAGGCACCTCCGCAGCAGCACGCAGCCAAGCGTCAAGCACCATGAGGCTCGCTGCACGATCTGCAATCACCCCGATCGCGAAGCCATCGACCAGGCCGTCCTCCACTGGGAGCCGCCCACCCGCATTGCCCTTGAGTTCAACCTCGGGAGCCGCTTGGCCGTGTACCGCCACGCTCGCGCCCTTGGCCTCTTCGAGCAGCGTGTCTCTAAAACGCGTCACGTCCTGGGACAGCTCATGGAACAGGCCGGCAGCATCGTTCCAACCGCTGGCGACGTCATTCGTGCCGTCCGCGCTTTCAGTTGTCTCGACGACAATGGCCGCTGGACCGAGCCCCGCAGGGAAGTGCTCATCACCCGCCGTGACTTCTCCGAACCCGCGCCTCTTCCCGATCCACCGAACCGGAACCATAAGATCCCGCAACTCGCCGATCGTGACGCCAGCCCCCGCCACGCCGGGCCCGGCCACGGATTGCCCACAGCGGCTGAACACCCCGCCTCGGCCAATCCCGCTGACGCCCGCCAACCCTGGTGGAGGAAGTGGTCTCTCCGGTGAGTTGTCATTCTGAGGAGCGGAGCGACGCGCCACCCGCAGAGGGTGCCATGGTCTCGGACTACCCGCAGCGGGGTGTCATTCTGAGGAGCGGAGCGACGAAGAATCTCTCTTCGTCGGCCCCGGCTTCATCGCTGTCATCGCACTGTGGCACCGCTGTCTCGGACCACCGGCAGATCCAACCATGGTGGCGAAGGTTCGGCTCATGACTTCTTCACTCTCTGCGGCTGTTCCTTTTTCGCTCCGGCATCCTGGACGTCTGTCTAGCCACTCGCCACTAGTCACTAGCTGTGATCTTTCAGCAGGTTGTCCATTCGACCAGAACCGGAGATGCTGATTGTGTCGAGCAATCGAAGCGCGGAAGCCCCGCAAACTGATCGATACGCATGTCGAACAAAAAATGCCGTAAGTCTATGCCCATCAACAAAAGCGCGAAAATTGATCGATACACTTTCGACGTGTTTCGAGCGCCTGAATCGCACCGAAAAAATTTTCCTCCGCCGCGCCAGCGAAAACGGCCATCCAGGGCGGGGCGCCGCTCTTCTCGAAGCGCGGATTCTGCAGTGCCGGTCATCGCCGGTGCCCTTGCCTCTTTGCTTGCCCGCCCTGGCGGGCTTCTCTGCCTCCCCGCGTCTCTTTGCGTTTGCCGCGCGCTTTTCATGCACGCGCATCTGTGGTTTCATATGCTTCGCACATTTACTACGAGGAGCACTACTGATGCGACGTCCGTATGTCTACGTATGCCTCGCAATTTTCATTGCGGCTTTTTCGATAAGTGCGGAACCTACGCATTCAGGGTCTGCGCAAAATAACGAGGGGGCTCTTACGCATTCTGCGGAGGCCTTCATCCGCAATTTGTTCACCTGGGGCCCTGAGTACAAACTCGAAGTGGGCCCGCTCGGGCCTTCTCCTTCGCCTGAGTTTTATTCCGTCCCCTTCGCCGTCACCTATAAGGGCCAGACGCAGCGCGCCACCTACTACATCAGCAAGGACGGTAGGGAATTCATCCGCGGCGAAATGTTCGATACCTCGGCCAACCCGTTCGCTGATAACCTCGTCAAGCTCCACATCAAGGGAGATCCCTCGCTTGGCCCCGCCAACGCGCCCGTTACGATCGTCGAGTTTGCCGATTTCGAATGCCCTCACTGCCGCGAAGTCTATACCGTCATGAAGTCGGTCGAGAAAGACTATCCTCAGCTTCATCTTGTGTTTAAGGACTTTCCGCTCACGGACATCCATCCCTGGGCCGAAACAGCCTCGATTGGCGCTCACTGCGCTTTCGAGCAGTCGACACCGGCGTTTTGGAAAATGTACGATCTGATCTTCGACAATCAGGACGAGATAACTCCCGACAATGTCTTCGACCAGCTGACGGCGTTCGCCGCAAAGATCGGCCTAAATACTGATTCCTTCAAGGTTTGCATGGCTTCTCCCGAGGCAAAACAAGCCGTTGACACCAGTCACGCACAGGGTCTCGCTCTGCACGTCGACAGCACTCCCACACTCTTCGTCAATGGTCGGCCGCTGGCCGGAGGTGATCTCGAAACCATCGAGGGCTATATCAAATTCGCTCTCGCCCACCTTTCGCGCGCTAATCCGTAGCGGAGAAAGGTACTTACCAGCACTTGGCCGTTTGAAGGAGCTGAAACCGATCGGGCCAGCCGAGAAATCTTCGCATGCGCAACCCGCTAACTGCGTCCGCTGCCTGCGGCGGCTCTACTATCAACCTCGCCGAACCATGGTTCCACAACGCTGCAGTAGACCCCTCAACCGGGTAGAACGGCGACTCCGGCGGCCCTACTCTTCGGTACCTGCGACTCGCTCTGCCAGCCTGGTGTCGAATCGAGGGAACAGCTCCCATAAACGGCGTTCGTTTCCAACCCTACATCGGTACCGGCCGGCGTACGTATTCGTGCTACAGTCGCACCTGTCGCGGCTAGACTTCGCGCTGCCACCCTGCGCAACCGTTACCGTTGCTCAACGTTCGCCTACCCGGGCCAACGTTTAAGCCTTCCGCACGCTGCACCTCACTTACCCTGTCACCACGGCGCCCGCTCCGCTAATGCATAGTTATGTTTGAGGTGGGAGTTGGCGGGACCGAGATCGCGCTTTGAGGAGATCGCATACACGACCAACTCACTCGAAGGGCGTCGACTCCCACAAGCGCAAAGACAGGGTACTGAGGGGAAGTGAATGTCCATCAGCACTGAAAATGGCTCTGAAGTCATGTTTTTGCGAAAAGGACGGACAGCCATCACACGATACCTGTGACATTAAGCAGCGATGAGGGTGCGTTGTCAGAGAGTAAATAGTCCGGGGGCAGGCCCGTGTTGATCGGCCGATCGAACGTCGACGTCACGTGAAGAGCGTGTGACAGTGATCAGTGGAGGGGGCGGTCGACGTAGAGCACGGTGCGAGGCAGAGTATCCGCGCTCAGCGAACGTGGGACTTCGACGTGAACCGGATGGGGCGAGTGTGTGCGGTTTTCAGGCGATTTTTTCACACTGCAGAACTTCGCCGGCTCGGAGAAGTTTCTTCGCTCTGCCCGGAAAACACCCGAAACGGGCCCGCGCAATGCGCACTTCATCTGGCGTTGGCCGCCGTTCGAGCGGGCTGTGGGCGCTCGGCGATGAAGCCGTGGGCGTCGAGTAAATGCGCAACGTCCCATCGTACGATCTGTTGCTCGACGCTGAAGAAAGGGGTTCCGAACTAATGTGTGGTGCCGGGGAGAGTGACGAATTCAAAGGCGGACGCACAAGCGCAGGCATTAATTCACCTGCCAGAAACCCGATCTTGACGCCGAGCTCAACGGCGGAATGGAGACGACTCTGTTCGTCTACCGCAAAAGCCGAACCTCGCAAAAGCAGTGGGAACTGGCGGGTTGACTTGATGGGCGCGAGCGAACGAAAAGCCGTCGATCGCGAAGGTACCCCGAGAATCGCAGATGTGGACG
>Ga0335075_10004606_pt1 | contig 21520 bp, 24 predicted proteins | sample Lox_Sample_24_FD_206723 | JGI IMG/M metagenome (GOLD analysis project Ga0335075, IMG submission 206723) | Soil microbial communities from Loxahatchee National Wildlife Refuge, Florida, United States - Lox_Sample_2.4 | ecosystem: Environmental > Terrestrial > Soil > Wetlands | place: USA...
TCGCAGCTAATGTGGGCTACGTCTCACGCAATGTGGGTTCGGAGCCGCCTACAGTCTCATCGATCGTGGGCCAGAAAATCCGACGATCTCGGGTCTGCCACATTTCGATCTCGGGCCGCTACAGCTACCCGTGCCCGAAAGCAGCGAGAAGGAAGCCTGCGACGCCGGCCAGGACGACCGCACCGACAGCACCAATCACCCAAGCGACACGAACAACGGTCCGACTTGCCCGCTCTGCCCTGGCGACTTCCTCTCGTATTTGGAGAAGCAGCGCCGCTCCGGCCTCATCCGCCGCGGTCCGCAGCCTCTCCGCTGACCATTCGCCGGCATGGGTGACAAACGCCGCGGCAGTCTCCTTGGCGCCATCCATCTGCTGCGTTGCTGCGGCCGTGATTCGGTCCGCCGAAGTCCGGACAGCCGCTTCCAAGCTCACGATTGCCTCATCAAGCAGACGCTGGTTCAGGAGCGCCGAGACCAGGACAGGATCGTCGGCATCGAGCCGGACTCCATGGATTCGGGCGAGATCGGCAGCGAGCTGCTCGCGGTCGATCATGCAATGAGAGCGATCTGATCCCGGATCGGCCTCCAGACCTGACGCAGGCGTTGTCGGGCGACGATGCGGAACTCCGGCGACTGGTCAGCTTCGGCGAAGGTCATCTGACGTGCCAGCATGTCGCGCAGGTTCCGGCCGAACGTGTCGGGATTCAGCCGTTCCAGGCGCAACAGGCCGGCGACCCGGGTGCGGTTCCGCTCGTAAAGCGGCGTCTGCTCGAAACCCTCGCCGCCGTCCGTCACGATCGGGCCGAAGAACTCATTCAGCCAGACGACCAGCTCGACCGAGGGCGGGAACTGCTCGATCACCGCTTCCAGTGCCTTCGCGGTGTCCAGCATGGCCGGTCCCCCGGTCAGGATCGTATGTACCGCGACACGCTTGCCGCCGACTGCGATCAGGCCCGCAATGTCGTGCTCGACCAGGTAGCGGCTGAGCGGCACGAAGGAGGCAGCGCCGTTATCGATGACGAAATTGGCGTCCTCCGTCATCACCCGCTCGACCAGCTCATCGAGGGCATCTACGTCGATGCGGTCGCCGGCGAGCAGACCTACGTGCCGAGCACCGAGCGCGCGGATGGCGCTGAAGGACCCATTCACCGGATCGGTGTCCAGGCAGACGAGCGGCGCGCCCTTTTCCAGGTAGAACTGCGCGACGAGCGAAGCGACGAAGGTCTTGCCGACTCCGCCCTTCCCCTGCAGGACGAAATGCACCTTGCGCGCGGCAGGCGTGTCACCGCTTACGGGCGCCGAAGAGTCGTTCGTAGTCGCCCGGCCTTTCGATCGGGTCATGGTTGAAGGTTCGGGCAGGCTGGTGTCCGGCATGCGGGTCTGGTCCTTCGCGTGGTTGTGGTGCCTGTAGCGGCTCCGGTAACGCAGTTCGGGTGCCGATCGCGGGAGCCGATTCTTGTGCTGCCTGTTTTGGCGGGCTGTTGGAGGCTTGTGCCGGCGTTGGCCTGGCATCGGCCGCATGCCTGACCACGAGCCGCCAGAAGCCGCCGTAGCCGATGCCGAGTGCCTCTTTGTGGCGGGCATAGATCGCGGTCAGTGGCCAGCCTTGCGCGAGTTCCGTCCTGATGGCGTCGATACGGGCGAAGAAGGCGACGCGTCCCACGCCCCACGCTTTCGGAGTGGCACTGTTCCTGGTGGCGTTTCCCGGGACTGGCGCGCGGCGATGGGGCATGGCACATACATACTATAACTTGTGTTATGCTGGAAGTCGAATGTCATCACAACTCATTCAATCTCGTGGAAACTCGTCGAATCTTGTCGAATCTCGCGGTCACCCTGCCGGCTGTGACGAGTTTCCACGACTTTCAATGAAATTCGCTTGGAGTTTCATGGCAAGATGTGCGTTGTTGGCCAACAACGCGGGGCTTACTCGCCTCCGGCTCGACGCAGGAAGCAGAGTCGGAACGCCATGAAGAGCGAGCCGCGAGACCGGCAGCGAACGTTGCGAGTCGTGGTCTCCGCCAGTGAGCGTGTGCGAATCGAGGAGCGCGCGAAGGTCGCGGGCCTCTCCGTGTCCGCCTATCTGCGCGCGACCGGGTTGAACCAGCCGATCCGGTCCGTCCTCGATTACGACGCGGTGCGCGAGCTCGCGAAGGTCAACGGCGACCAGGGCCGACTCGGGGGCCTGCTCAAACTGTGGCTGGTGGAGCGGGCGGGGCAGGGGGTACCGGCGATCGAGGTCCGCCGCTTGCTCGACCGGATCGGCGAGATACAGGCGCAACTGGCCGACATTGCGGGGCGGGTGTGATCGCCAAGCGCATCCCGAGCCCGAAGGGCGGTGCTGGATTTGCGCAGCTCGGCGCGTACGTGCTGAACGCCAAGACAGGCGACGATCCGGCGAGCTGGACGCGGCTCAATGCCTACGTTCTGGACGCCGACCATGCCGGCGAGAAGGTCGCCTGGTCCCGCGTGACCAATTGCCAGTCCGATGATCCGGGTTGGGCGGTAAAGGAGATCCTGGCCACCCAGGCGCGCAACACGCGATCGCGCCGAGATAAGAACTATCACCTGGTGGTCAGCTTCCCGGAGGGCGAAAAGCCGCCACGTGCGCAGCTTGAGGACATCGAGGACACGATCTGTACGGCGATCGGCTTCGCCGAGCATCAGCGCGTGTCGGCGGTGCACCAGAATACGGACAACTGGCACCTGCACGTCGCGATCAACAAGGTGCATCCCCGGACGTTCCGGAATGTCGAGCCCTGGTACGACCACTATCGCTTGCAGGAAATCTGCGCCGAGCTGGAGATCAAACACGGCCTGACCCGGACCAACCACGGTGTCGAGGCGGGGCGTCGGCAACGGGGAAGGGCAGGGGACTTCGAAGCGCATCAGGGCGGCGCATCGTTCCTACGCTGGATTCGGGAGGAGGCGCGTCCCGCCCTGTTGGCAGCACGCGAACGTGGCGACTGGCAGGAGCTGCATCTCGCGCTCGCCCGCTATGGGCTGGAGATCAAGCCGCGTGGCGCCGGCCTGGTGATCGGCCGTCGCGGCGAGTCGCGGCTGCACGTGAAGGCCAGCGATGTGGACCGGCTGCTGTCGATGCAATTACTCACCGCGGCGCTCGGCCCGTTCCAGCCGCCGGACGAGCGCGCACGACAACAGGGAGCGGAGACCGAGTACGAGCCCGGCACCCCGAAGCGCCCCGGCGAATTGTATGACGTCTTCCGGAAGGAGCGGGACCGGGCGGTTCGGGAACGGACCGCGGCGCTCGCCGCCTTGCGCGCACAGCACCTCGCCTACGCGGGAGAGCTCCGCGCCTGGTACCGCGAGCGGTTCCGCGAAGAGCGGAGGAGCGGCCTTTCCGGCGCCTTGCGCCGCGACGCCTTGCAGCATCTTCGCGAGAAACAGAAGGAAGACCGCGCAGAGCGCATCGGGCGCGAGGCAAAGGAACGCCGGGAGATGCGCGCCCGACATCCGATTCCGACCTGGCAGGACTACCTCGAAGCCGAGGCCACGCGTGGCAATGAAGCGGCCCTGGCTACGCTGCGCAGCCGCACGAGGCGGCGGGAGCTGGTCGCGGCGCAACTGCTCGCGGCGGAAAATGCCGATGAAGCGCGACACATCATCCGGCGCCACCTGCGCCCGGCGATCCGGCGCGACGGCCGTGTGATCTATCAGTTGAGCGATGGCGGCGCGGTGTCGGACGAGGCGCGCCTGGTGCGGGTCAGCCAGGTGACCGATGGCGCGGCGTTCTTTGCGCTGTCACTCGCGTCCGACCGATTCGGCCCGCGCCCGCTTGTGGTGGAAGGCACGGAGGAATTCTGCACGCGGGTTGCGATGCTTGCCGGACAGAAGGAACTGGCCGTCACCTTCGCTGATCCGAAGCTTGAGGCACAACGCGTCATAGCCGCATTCGGGCGCTCGAAAGAAATTGATCGGGCGCGGGACCGGGATTCCGGCTTACATAGGTAATATTGTATTCGCCGAATCGCCGACCATGGACATCTCGACTCCGACCGCCACGAATCATCGCCGCCTGTTGCTCGGCTCCGCTGCCGTCGTCACCGGTGCGGTAATCGCGAGCAGCCTCGCTACGCAATTTATTGCGTGGCGGGTCAGCTATCACCCGGCGATCGGCGCGCCCTGGTTCGGGCACTTCTATGCACCGTGGAACTGGATCGGATGGCAGGAGTCGCCCTGGGCGTCGAATGCGAAGGCGACCTTCCGGGTGGTCGATTCCGGTCTGCTCGTCGTCTCGGCTCTGGCGATGTTCGGCGCCGTCGCGGTCTCGACCGCACGGCGGCGCCGGCCGATCCGTCATGAAGGCGTGCACGGCACCGCACGGTTTCAAACCGAACACGAGGTCAGGCGGAGCGGTCTGCTCCCGCGCCGGCCCGGTGCGCCGCACGCCGGCGTCTATATCGGCGGCTGGACGGATGTGAAAGGACGGACGCACTACCTCCGGCACGACGGACCCGAGCATTGCATCGTCATCGCGCCGACGCGCAGCGGCAAGGGTGTGGGCAACGTGGTGCCGACGCTGTTGTCATGGCCGGCGAGCGCGGTCGTCTATGACGAGAAGGGCGAGCTCTGGGCACTCACCGCCGGCTGGCGGGCGAGCGGTGCCAAGAACGTTGTCATTCGATGGGAACCGGGAGCCGCGGAGGGCAGCGCCGGATTCAACTTCCTCGAGGAGGTCCGGCTTGGCACACCGCACGAGGTCGCCGACGCGCAGAACATCGCGCAAATGCTGTGCGACCCGGAGGGGAGGGGGCTCGCCGATCACTGGCAGAAAACGAGCTTCGCGCTGCTGACCGGTCTGATCCTGCATGTTCTCTACAAGGAGAAGAAGGCACGCGGTGCGACTGCCAGCCTGGCTGATGTCGCGCGTGCGCTATCCGATCCGTCGCGGAAATCCGAGGCGCTTTGGGAAGAGATGGTGATGACTTGCCATCTCGGCAGCCAGCCGCACCCGGTCGTTGCCACGGCCGGCCGCGATATGCTTGAGCGCGAGACGCGGGAGCGCGGCAGCGTATTATCCAGCGCGAAGACCTACCTGGTGCTGTTCCAGGACCCGCTCATCGCGGACAACACGCGGCACAGCGACTTCCGCATCCTCGACCTGATGAACCACGAGAGGCCGGTATCGCTCTACGTCGTCACGCGCGGCGACGACAAGGAGCGGCTCAGGCCTCTGGTCCGGCTGATGCTCGCGATGATCACGCGCCGGCTGATGGGCGTGGAAATGCTGTTCAAGGACGGCCAGCCGCAGATGCCGCACCGGCATCGGCTGTTGTTGATGCTCGACGAGTTCCCGTCGCTCAACCGGCTGCATCTGATCGAGGACGCACTTCCGAAATGCGCCGGCTACGGCATCAAGGCCTATCTCGCGACCCAGGACCGCGAGCAGATGTTCCGCTCCTACGGCGAGCACCAGTCGATCACCGGCAACTGCCACAACCGCATCATCTACGCGCCGAACGAATGGAAGACCGGCGAGTGGGTTTCGCAGATGGTCGGCAACACGACGATCGTGAAGGAGGACGTGACCGAGAGCGGCACGCGCTACGGGCCGATGAAGCACATCAGCCGGACCTACCACGAGGTCAGCCGCCCGCTGATGACGCCGAACGAGATCATGCAGCTCCGCAAGCCCGAGAAGAACGACAAAGGGGAGATCACCGCCCCAGGAGAGATGGTGATCTTCGTCGCCGGCGAAGCGCCGATTCGCGGCACGCAGATCCTCTACTTCCAGGACCCGGTGTTCTCGCGACGCGCCCGTATTGCGGCGCCGGCGAGCGGTTCGACCACCAGGCCAGCCATGGCATTCAGCCCATGAGGCAGCGCCGCACTCTCGCCTTGTGCGCCGCCGGCGCGACAATGCTGGCGACGCTTGCAACCGCCTATCAGGCCGGGGTGCGCGTCAACACCACGCCATCCATGCCGATCGGGCTTTGGGCGATCGCATCAGCTCGCACAGTTCCAAGACGCGGCGACATCGTGACCGTGTGCCTGCCGGATGGCCCCGCCTTACGCCAAGCGATGCGGCGCGGGTACATTGCCGCCGGTGTTTGCCCGGATAGAGCCGAGCCTTTGGTGAAGCCTGTCGCGGCAGTCGGCGGCGACCTGGTGACGGTTTCGGTGACCGGGATCAGCGTCAACGCCACACCAGTCGCCAACACCGCGCCGCTCGCGCGCGACGAAGCGGGCCGTGTGCTGCATCCCGTGCCGGCAGGATCGTACCGCGTGGCACCGGGTGAACTCTGGCTTCTCTCCGGCCATGATACGCGGAGCTTCGACAGCCGGTATTTCGGCGCTGTTCCCGTCACGAATGTGTTGGGCGTCGTGCACCCGCTTTGGGTGCTGCGATGATACCGGCCGCGTTGCTCGCATGCGCACCGAATGTCGCGCCGGTCACGCTTGAGGCGGTGATCAGCGTCGAGAGCGGCGGCAACCCGCTTGCCGTGCACGTCAACGGACTGCACGAACAGCCATTGGCGGCACGTAACGCAAGCGAGGCCGCGCGGATCGCGGAGCGATTTATCGCGCGCGGCTACAGCGTCGATCTCGGGCTGATGCAGGTGAACAGCCGAAACCTGGCCGCGCTTGGCGTGACGATCGAGCAGGTGCTCGACCCTTGTCCCAACATCCGGAGCGGCGCGGCGATTCTCACCGCCGACTATGCCGAGGCGGCGCATATCCGCGGCGAGGGGCAGTCCGCCTTGCAAGCGGCCCTCAGCGCCTACAACACCGGGGATTTCTATCGGGGTTTCGCGAACGGCTACGTCGCCCGTTACTACGGGCCGAATGTTCCGGCGCTGGCCGGAGGCCTGCCCGAAGCTGTTGCAGCAGGCTCGGCGCGGCGCAAGGTCGTTGCAGCCGTTACCAATCCCTACACGGCGGACACAAGCGTTTTCGCAAGGGAGCCGAGCAATGTCCGGATCGAGTAGCGGCCGGTGCGGCAGGATGCTGCCCGGCGTGTCCATGCCCGGCGATGCCGTGCTGTCCGACAGCATCGCCGACCTGCTGACCCCCGGCGTCGTGGTGGAGCTCGACGCCGCCGCAGCCGAAGCGCTCGGCGCTTTCGAGGAGACCGCGCTTACCGAAACCGACGCTTGGGAAGCGAACGCCGACCTCGATACCGACGAGGCGCGCGATGGCCACTGATTACGTCGATCAGGTTGCCGCCTCGCTCATCGAGCAGCTGAAAGCCGGCACCGCGCCCTGGCTTAAGCCCTGGTACCCCGGTGAACGGTTCCTGCCGTACAACCCGACGACCGGGAACGCCTATCGCGGCATGAACGCGGTGTGGCTCATGAGCCGCGCCGAAAGCCAGGGCTACAGCGACGTGCGCTGGATGACTTACCGCCAGGCGCAGGCACAGGACGCTCAGGTCCGCAAGGGCGAGAAGGGCACAGCGATCCAGTTCTGGAAATGGCAAGGACGGGAACCTGTTCGCGATGCGGACGGCAAGCCGGTGCTCGACGAGAACGGCGAGCAAGTGCGCCAGGTGGTGCGCTATGAGCGCCCGCGGGTCTGGTCCGCCGTCGTGTTCAACGCCGAGCAGATCGATGGCTTGCCATCCGCGCCGGACTGGTCTCCGCCGCCCGAGTGGGAGCGTCACCAGCGGGCAGAGGCGATCCTGACCCGTTCCGGTGCGACGATCCGGCATGTGCGCGGCGACCGTGCTTGGTACCGCCTGGACCAGGATGTGATCACCCTGCCGGAACGTGCACAGTTTTCCTCTGCCGACGGGTACTACGTGACGGCCCTGCATGAGCTCGGCCACTGGACCGGCCATCCGTCACGGCTCAACCGCGAGATGGCGCATCCGTTCGGCTCGGAAGGTTATGCGCGCGAGGAGCTGCGTGCCGAGATCGCCTCGCTGATGCTCGGCGAGCAGCTCGGCATCGGCCACGATCCCGGACAGCACGCCGCCTACGTCGCGAGCTGGATCCGCGTGCTGGAGAACGACCCGCGCGAGATTTTCCGCGCAGCGGCAGATGCAGACCGGATCACGCAGCACATCCGCGCTTTCGAGCGCGAGCACGAACAGCAGAGCGGTCAGGCACAGGAAACGCTGCTGCCCGATCAGAACGATCTTGCCGCCCCGGTCCCGCCCGTTGCCCAGGTGCGGGCGCCGACACTGATCCACGAGGACCATCCCGCAATGACGACAAGCGACGATCGCACCTACTTGGCCGTGCCCTACGACGAGAAGGACGACGCCAAGGCGAACGGGGCGAAGTGGGATCGGCAGGCGAAGGCTTGGTACGTTCCGGCCGGCATGGACCTGGAGGCCTTCGCGCCGTGGCTGCCGGCGCGCGATTCGGTGCACATCGCCGTGGATACCGACCCGCGCGAGGAATTCGCCCAGGCACTGCGGGAGAGCGGTCTCAGGATCAACGGCCTCCCGGAAATGGACGGGCGGCTCTACCGCGTGCCGGTCGACGGGGACAGAGGCAGCGAGCGCAGCGGCGCCTATATCGGGCATCTCGATGGCAGGCCGGCTGGTTACATCCAGAACTTCCGCACTGGCCAGCGGATCAACTGGAAGGCATCAGGCCGCGCAGCAGCGCTTGATGTTGAGGACCGCGCCCAGATGGCGGCGGAAGCCGCACAGAAGCGGCAGGAGAGGGCGGCCGAGCGGGAGCGCCTCTATGAGCGCACGGCGCAGGAGGTAGACGCCATCTGGACGACCGCGACGCCAATAGAGGCCCATCCCTATCTGGCCGAAAAAGGGGTCGCCTCGCACGGGCTGCGCCAGGATGCGCTCGGGCGGCTGCTGGTGCCGGTGCAGGACGCGGACGGCAAGCTATGGAGCTTCCAGCGCATCGGCCAAGACGGGTTCAAGCAGTTCTACGAAGGTGGCCGGGTTGAGGGCGGACACTTTGTCATCGGCGACCTGGCACACCCCGGTCCGGTACTGATCGCCGAGGGTTACGCGACCGCTGCCACGCTGCACGAACTCACCGGCAGGCCGGCGATCGTCGCATTCAACGCGGGTAACCTGATGCCCGTCGCCCGCACATACCAGCAGCTTTATCCCGATCGCGAAATCTACATTGCCGGCGACAACGATCACCGGCGCGAGGCGGAGGGGAAGCCGAACGTGGGCCGGGAGAAGGCCGAAGAGGCCGCCGCGGCAATTGGGGGCTTCACGCTGCTGCCAACCTTTGCCGTGGACGACCTCGGGTCGGATTGGAACGATGCAGCCCGAGCACAGGGCGTGGATGCGGCGCGACAGCGGCTTGCCGTGGCAATGGCCATTGCCGAGCGAGAGCAGGCCGTTCGGGAGATGGCGGCGGACCGCACCGTCGGGCAGGATCACGATCGGTCCGCGACCCTGGCACCCGTGCTCGACCGCGACCGAGCGGTCGGGATAGAGCTGGAGTAGTAGGGCAGGCCCTCGACCTGGAGGACGACCATGCGTTCAATCTGGCGGGCACTGGCAGAATTGCTCGGGGTGCTGGCAGCGGGTTTCGTCGGGTTCTTCGTCATGCTCGGCTACATGGCGGGCGTCGTGGTCTGGCTTACCTGTGGCGTCGTGTGCTTCTGCTTTCTGTTGGTCGCTCTGTTCAGCATGGTTATGTGGGTGTTTACTCGTGATGCTCACGCCTTCCACGTGATGCTGGGGTATTTCGCATACGCAGGTGCAGCCTACGCCGTGATTGCTGCGATGTCGTACTATCGTAGTAGGCTGACAGATGTAGTCAGAAGCAGACACGGGCGTGCCGCACTCGGCCGGCCCCGGCTGGCGGAAGGCGCAGACTTTGACACGGCGTCAGCGAAGCGGCCCGCTCAATGACGACTTCCGACCCGAAGCGAACCTACCGCTATCGCTCGCTTTTGTGACGGCCTTTGCGCAGCCGGCTTCTCGGGAGGCAGCAGTGGGTTCAAGCTGTTTTACTGGAAGATCCCTATGACTTCGAGCAAAGTGAAGTTCAAAATCGAGCGCCGTAATTCCATCGGTTGCGTGAATGATTTCGTCTCTGACGCCTTCTCGCTACGCAGATCGATTGACAACAGAAAGCTTGTGTATCGCGGACACTCGGACAGCGAGTTCAAGCTGATTCCGTCGATCGGTCGAACACAAAGGTATGCCGGCAAGGAAGTGACTCTGAACGCTAAGTCGGAGATCAACCTGCTACACCGCTTCCGGAGGCGGGCATACCCGCATGTTGGGCGGGCGATGACTGCCGGAGAGGCGATTTTTCTGGCAAGGCATCATGGGCTGCCGACACGATTGCTTGACTGGACAGCGAACGCGCTTTTCTCCCTTTACTTTGCTTGCTTCGAAAATTCCAACAAGGATGGGACGGTCTGGGCGATGCTGTCCCCATTGGATAACGAGGACCTCGACGCATTCTATGTCGCCGGATTGAAGAAAGAGTCAAAAGTATTCGAAGCCAGGAGTGGAAGTGATCCAGAACACCCGTCCGCTGAATACGCACTTAAAGTCATCGACCCCTTCTACAATTCACCTCGTCTCCTGGCCCAGGATGGTGCCTTCACGATTCATTATCATCCCTGGAAGCCTATCGAGGATTACGAAGGCAAAGAATTCATCAGAAGACACCTGGACATAGAAGTGTTATACTGTTGGCATCTCCCTGTTGCGCATAAGACGCGTATTATTGCAGAGTTGAGCGGCCTCGGTATAACGCACCGCGCGGTGTTTCCGGATCTTGATGGTGTCGCTAGAAGCCTCTGGGAAACGGAGGTACTGTGGTGCCAAGATCGCAGCGTATGATCTGCGTGTGGCACCCGAGCGATGCGCAAAACCTATTACCGACATGCCTGGCGGCATAGTGTACCTGGCCTCGAAAGGAGAGCATGAAAAACAGTTGAATGCGCTGCCGTGATCTGTGTTACCGCGCTACCGGCTCAAGGGGGCTTCCCATTGGATTGGAGCATTTGCACCAGTCATTGTACTACCGGTCCTATATTGACTGACGTGCCGCTGATTACAGTCCGCTGGTCAACATAGGGCCGAAGGTGCATGTCTTTGTTGACCATGACGACGAAGCGATAGCCAGGTCGAATCTCCAAGGTGTTCGGGATCGACAACCCGGCTCGCGCATATTCTTGCCCGAGTTCGCCGAACTGCTGGCCGAGCGCTGCCGCGGCGATCTGCTGCGAGCTGTAATAGCCGTTCACCGGCGGCGCCGGCTGCGAAAGCTGCACGCCGGCACCGGCGATCGAGATCAGAAGGGCGTTGCCGATCTTCGACCAGAAGTGCGTATTCACAAGGTCGTGGAAGCCCGCGTAGCCGCCCTGATCCGCGCCTTCCATCGAGCCGAGATCGATCGACTCGGTGTCGGGGAAGATAATCCGGTTCCAGATCACGCCGACGCGGGTCTGTCCGTTGGACACCATGTTGTCGTAGGAGCCGATCAGCCGCGATCCCTGCGGGATCAGCAGGAACCGGCCGGTCGCGGTATCATAGACGTTCTCGGTGACCTGGCCGATCACCATGCCCGGGAGATCGGAGTTGATGCCGCCGACCATCACGGCCGGAATCGCGGTTCCGGCCATGACGAGGTAGGGCGAGGAGGGGTCGCGCAGCGTGGCCTGGAGATCATCGGAGCTGCCGGTCATGTCCCCTGGTTGATTGAGAAACGCCTGCTTCTCGCGCTGCGCGCTCGCATCGACCCGCACCGGCGGATAGGCGGGCAGGCCAAAACTGCTAGGGTACGGGGCGCCTGGCGGCGGGGGTACACCGATCCCGTTCCCGCCTGCATCAGGCACTTGTGCCACCGGGGACGGTGACGCGCCGGGGTTGGAGGTGGGCTGTTGTCCGCCCTGATTTTGATTCAGCGTGGTGTCCGCCGTCAGGGCTGATGTAGCGGCCGTCAGACGCGCCTTCTGAAGCTGCGCGAGCTGCTGATAGTAGGTCTGCCAAGCTTCACGCCGGGCCTTGGCAGCCTCATCCTCTCCCTGCCCGCCGCTCACGCCTTGATCCGACGGCATCGCTTCCGTCTGTTGAACAGGATGCGCCGGCGACGCTGTCGTGCGCGAAGTCAACGGCATATTGGCGACTGCCGGCTGAACCTCGCCGCCGATCGGGGCATTGTCCAACACTGCTGCTCCGCTGGCCGGTTCGGGCTTGTGCGATGCGGCCTGCTGCGCGTTCGCCACGGATTGCATCAGCCGCTCGCGATAAGTGTAGCCGATTGCCGCTACGACCAGCATGGCAGCGCCGACGCCGAGCAGGATCGGCAGTCTATTCAACCGGCGGACACCGGGGCCGCGCGATGGCGGAGGCGAAAGGAGACCGGGCGACTGTTCCGGCTTGTCCAGCGCGCCGCTCATCGCATCGCCTCCGCCTGCGTCACGGCGAACGGGCCGCCGGCTTGCAGTCCGCCTGCGGTGTTGCGTACGAAGAACCGTGACCCTTCCGTGCTGTTGTCGATGGTGAGACGCGCGAGATCGCCGTTGTCGAGCGGGGTCACAAGATAGCGGATGCGGTGCGCACCGGCCGCCACGTCCTGATTGGCTTCGGCGACGGCGAAGCCGCGGAGGCGCAGGGCCGCAGCGAAGGCCGCGGTCAGTGCATTGCCGGCTTGGTCGGATAGCGTCGGGTCGAGGACGACCGTGCTGGACGCCGCTGGCAGGCGCATCGCGATGAAATCCGCCATGCCATCCGCCAGCACGTGCGCATCCGCCGATTGCTGAAGCGGTGCCACGTACGAGGTGTTCGGCCCGACTGTACAGGCAGCCAATGAAGCCGACACGAGAAAGGGCAGGGGGAGCAGCCACGAGCGGATCATGGCGCGCCATCCCGCGTAATGAGCACGCGCGTTTGCCCGCTACCGACGCCGGAGACCAGCTCGCCACGATTGAGCACGCTATCGACGATGTATCGGTCGCCGGCGATCCGGTAATTGATCATTTGCTCGGACGGGCTGGAGAACCAGCCCGCGTCATTGTCGAGACCGACGAGAGCAGGTGCCGCGCCGAAGGCCATTGAGCGCGGGAACTGGATGTATGTCTTCTCCCCGTCGGTATAGACCCGCAGCGGACGCCAGCTCGGATTATCGCCGCTGATGCGGAACCCGAAATCGAGGTTCGCCACGTTTTCTCCGGTAGGGAGGGTGGACGCTGCGGAACCCCAGGCGACGTTCTGGCGATAGGCGCTCCACTGGCGTTGCATGTCGTCCGGATAATTGAACGCAACCAGCGGCATCCATTCGTGCTGCGTGGAGACGAGCTTGATCGCGTAGGTGCGCCGGTTGGTCTCGATCGTCATGCTGGACACCAGACCGGCATCCGCCGGCTTGATGATGAGATGTGTGATCTGGCCTTCCGACGATCCGGAGATGGCCGGAGAGACATTCCAGCGCACCTTGTCGCCGAGATTCACGTTGTTGACGATCTCGCCCGGTTGCAGCGCCAGGTCACAAACCTGGAGAGGTGCGCACACCACGGTCGGCAGCGTGGCGCCATAGAGGAAGCGGATCACGCCGTCTTCCCCGCGTTGCGGCATTTCCGCCCGGCCCGCCCATCGGCGTGCAAGAGACACGGCGTGTCGTTCCTTGGCGTTCAAGGGAGCCGAAGGCGACATGAGCGGGACCGGCGGCGGCATGGTTGCCGGGGCAGAGGCCGTGGCAACTTTGGTCGCACCCGCGGAGTTATGCGTCGCTGCGCCGACGCCGGCGGCCTGATCCGACGGCACCGACACGGAAGCCGACGCTGCCGCGGCGGCGTTCACGCGCGCGATCGCCGGGACTTGCGGTGGAGCTTGCGCGTACGCCAGTGCGGGCAGGCCGATCAGAAGCGCGGCTCCCGTAGCCTTCTTCATGCGGTTTCCCCCTTCACTGGCGCTGGGACCAATCGAAGGACTCGACATAAAGCCCCGTCGGGTTGGCGAGGATCGTCGTGTCATTCGTTGGTGGATTGATGCTGATGGTGATCGTTGCCTGCCATTGCTGCGACGATTCCAGCGCGCCCTGTCGTGTGCGCTTGTCTTCCTGCCATTCCACGCGCCAGGTGTTGTCGGAAAGCGGAAGCACGGACTGCACGGCGACGCTCGCGGTATCGTCCTGTGCCTGCTTGAAAGGATCGTTGCGCGCGAACCAGTCGTTCAGCTCGGGGCCGGCCGCTGCGTTGCGGTCCACCATCGCGTAGGCTTCGGTGATGATGTGCTTCTCCGCCGCCACATCGACATAGACCGAGCGCACGTCGCTCACCCAGCGGGCGAGCTGGGCGCGGATCAGGCGCGGATCAGTGGGGGCGGCAACGTCGGCCCGGCCGATTGCTATGGCATCACCGAGTTTGTCGGTTTGGACAACATAAGGGACGATGCGGTTCTGAGCGCCGATCCAGGCAATCCCGGCGACGGCAACGAAGGCCACGCCTAGCGATGCGAGGGCAGTCAGCCGCCAGGCATGCGCCTGTGCGATGTAGCTGCCATAGCGTTCGTTCCATTCGCGTCGTGCCGCCAGATAGACAGCCGAATGGGGATTGTCGGGATCGAGAGCGGAAAGCTTTGCCGGTCGCGCCATGACGCCTCGGGAATCAACTGATCGTATTGCCGCCATCGTTGCGATGCGGCGCGGGCTTGTTCAGGTCCTCGCGTAGGAGTCGCGAGCGGTTGGCGAGATCGGCGCTCATGCGCCAGGTCGCGAGGCCGTGCCGCGGATGCTGACCGCTCAGCCGGCGGCCGATATCGGCCATTGCCGCAGACGCGACGTTACGGGCGGTGTAGCCCGTCATCGTGGCAGCGCGACCAATCCTGGAGCGCTGCGGCGCGTCGCCGCCGCTCGCCTCCGCAGCCTTGGCATCGGCGGCATTGACCTGTGCGCCCGCGAGCCGAATGGCGTTCCCGACCGTCGGGCCGGTGCCGAGCATGCCCGCCGCGCCAATGCCGACGGCACCTCCCACAGCCGCGGCGGCGCCGACGAGGGCGGAGCCTGTCGCCATGCTGGAGCCATTGACGATGCGCTGCATCGTTTCCGGCAACACCTTCACAAGCGCCAGGAGGACAATGGAGCATCCGACGAGGATGCAGAGCGATTGGGCAGTTACGTCATTAAAGGTCGCCGCCCATTGTTGGATCAGGCCATTGCCGATGCTGACCAAGAGCTGCAACACGAACAGCTTGGCGCCAACGGAAACAGTGTAGCGGACAGTGCTGACGGCCAAGTCCTTTGTCCACCGTGACCCGCCGAAGGCCATCAGCAGCACACCGGAGGAAATCACGAGGTAGCTCTCGACGAGAGCCAGCACCATGAAAGCAGCGATCAGGGCGTAGCAGACCTCGATAACCAATCCGGCGATGATCAATCCGACGCTGGCGGTTGGCGCCCATATAGTGACCTGCGAGATGATCTTCTGCGCGAGATTGACGCCAGCAGCGAATACATCAGATGGAGCCAGGCCAGCGCCGCCAGCGGAACTTGCCGCCTGACGAAAGCTGTTGACGATCAGCGTCCCCCACGTGACCGCGTTCTTCAGCAGGAGGAAAAAGAATCCAAGGAAGAAGAACTGATTAACGATTTCTGCCAGCCACTCACTGAGGTCCGCAGCGCGGAATGCCAGCTTGAAAGCTGCCCACACCAGTTCCAGCGCAGCCAAGATGGCAAACGTATTGAGCGCGAAGGCGGTAAGAGCTCCCTCCCATCCGGCAGATTGGGCGCGGAACTGAGCCACGATTTGGTCGAGAACATTGGCTGACTGCGCGTGCGCTGCGCTGGCGAGCGCCGTCATCAGCACGACGGCCGCGCCGCCTTTCCAGAGGGGGCGCCGGCTCACCACTTCTTCCCGTGGTTTGTGGGTAACGGCGGGCCACCCAGAGGGACACCTCGATCGCTGACCGCAGGTGCAGGAAGTTTGGGGCAGCTCACGGTCACATCGGTCCGTAGGGTGGCTTTGGTGACGAGGTAACCGGCTCCGGCGGACACTGCTGCTGTTGCAGCAAGGACCGCGGCGGCGACGGAAGCTTTGACTGTCAGCATAGTGCCTCACCAGGACTGATAACCGGTTGTCGGGACCAGTTGAGGTGTTGCGAAGTGCAGCATCGCAGCATCTTCGGAGGCCTGCCGATCCGCCTGGACGGCCATGCCGGTGGCCTGCATCTGAGCGGTGCTCACGAGGGTCGCTTGTATCTGGGCGAGCTGCGCCGCATTCGCGCCGGCCAGCTCGTTGCCGGCCTGGATAGCCTGCATCTGTCCTTGCGCTGATTGTGAATGCTGCTGGAGGGCTTGCAGAATCGAGGTCTCGTTCTGCTGCTGCGATTCCTGGAGGCCGAGCGTCCGACCCAGTGTGCTCAGATTGTTGCCGATCGTCTGCTGCCATGTCGTGAATTGACCGGCGATGTCGCCCAGGCTCGCCGCCTGGCTGGCATAGGCGGAGGCCGATTGAAGGCGGGTGATGATCGAGCCGGCGTTACCCGAGAGGAGCGATGCGGCATTCGACAGCGACTGCACGCGCATGATGTCCGACTGCACCGTGCCCCAGATTTCCTGAGGGAGCGCCACGGTGTTCGTGATCATGTTGGCGTATTGCTGCAGTTGCGTCTCATACTGCTGCATCTGCGTCGCGAGCGACTGGGCTTCCTTGGCGTACTGAAGAAGCTGCGTCCACGTTGTGGAGCAGTTCACGCAGTTAACTGCCCATTGCGCCTTTGCGGGCCGCGGTGCTGCGGCGCTCGCGAGCGCCGCGAGCAGCACGGCAGATGCAAGACACACCCGCCGCACGGGCATCGTGCGGTTATTGGAGAGCCGCATAGTCCACCCCCTGTTCCTCGAGCCAGGCGAACGGCCAGTGGTCGCCCTCGCGCTCAGCGAGGCGGCCGAGATGCGCGATCTGTTCCTTGGAGCTGATGCCCGCGAAAGACAGCGTCACCGGGCCGAGGCCCAGGTCGAACAGCCGCCGGCCCTCGGGCGAGACGAGGTAGTAATGCCGCTTCTTGGTCGCGGTGCGGATGATCTCGATCTGGGTTTCGTTGAGGCCCATCGCCTCATAGAGATCACGCGGGCCGGGATGCTCCGGCGTCCCTGCCGTGGCAGCCTCTTCGTTCGGCAGGAAAATCTTGGTCGGGCATGACTCGATCAGCACATCCAGGATGCCGGAGCGCGCCGCGTCCGAGAGAGATTGTGTTGCCAGAACTACCGCGCAGTTTGCCTTGCGCAGCACCTTCAGCCATTCGCGGATCTTCGCTCGGAACACCGGATGGCCGAGCATGACCCAGGCCTCATCGAGCAGCAGATAGGCGGGTTGGCCCTTGAGCGCGCGCTCGAACCGGCGGAAGAGGTAGAGCAGAACCGGGATCAGGTTCCTCTCCCCCATCGCCATCAGGTCCTCGATTTCGAAGACGAGGAAGCGTGCATCAGCGATGCCGTCTTCCTCCGCGTCCAGCAGCCGGCCGAGCGTGCCTTCCAGGGTGTAGTAGCGAAGCGCGGAGCGAATCCCTTCGTCCTGCACCTGTGCGACGAAATGCGTGAGCGTCCGGTCGTTCGCCTCCCTGAGCAGCGTCATCGCGCGGTGGATGGCTTCGCGCTCATGGGGGAGAGGCGCGCGCCCGTTTTGCAGCTCGAAGCAGGTGGCGATCCAGTCCTCGGCCCAGGCGACGTCGGCCTCGGTATCCAGCACCGAGAGCGGACAGAACGCAGGTCCCGCGCCGTCGCCACCCACGTCGTAATGGCGCCCGCGGCAGGCCTTGACCGCGGCCCACATGCTCCGCCCCTTATCGAAGGCGCAGATCGTCGCGCCGGGATAGCGGAGGGCCTGGAGAGAAACCGTGCAGAGCAGGGTGGACTTGCCGGCGCCGGTCGGGCCGAACACCAGGGTATGGCCGACATCGCCCACTTGCAGGTTGATACGGAACGGTGTCGCGCCGGTCGTGGCCCCGTACATCAGCGGTGGCGATCCCGCCGGATAGAAGGGGCAGGGGTTTTCCTCCCGTCCGGTCCAGACGGAGGCGAGCGGCAGCAGGTCCGCGAGATTGCCGGTGTGAATGAGCGGCCGGCGGACATTGGGGAGCATGTGCCCGGGTAGAGAGCCCAGCCAGGCCTCCATCGTGTTGACGGTCTCGATGCGCGCGGTGAACCCCTCGCGCTGGATTTCCCTGACCACCAGGCGGGCGTTCTCGATGAGCGCGGCCCGGTCGGAGTCCATCAGGACGATGACGGGCGTGTAGTAGCCGAACGTCACGAGCGCCGAGCTGGCGTCGGCGATGGCCGCGTCCGCCTGGCCTGACATCAGTAGCGCGTCTTCGTTGATGGAGCCGCCCTGCGTCTTGAAAACCTGCGTCCAGAAGCCGCGGACCTGCTGTTTCCATTTGCGGCGAAACTTGTGAAGCTCGGCCAAGGCTTCATGCTGATCCAGGTAGATCATGCGCGTCGACCAGCGGAACGCGATCGGCAGGTGATTGAGCATCTCCAGCATCCCCGGCCAGCTCTCCGCCGGGAAGCCTTCGATCGTCACGCAGCAGATAAACCGGCCGTCGAGTGCGCTGCCCAGGCGTGGCGTATCGCCGGGCCATAGCTCGCGACCTCCGATCACTGCGTCGAGGTACGCGCCGGCGGGCGGGATGTTGAGCGGGACTTCCTCGCCGGTCAGGGCGAAATGCAGGTAGTTGACAAGGTGGTCGCGGAGATGATCGCGGCCGGAGCGATCGGTGAAGGTATAGCTTTCCATCCGTCTCAGGCTCACCGCATCGCCGATCGCGTCTTCCAGATCGGCAAGCGCCTTCTTGAATTGTTCAAGGATGCGGTTGGCCGGGCTGATCGTCTCCGAAGGGTCGTCATCGTAGATCAGGTCGACCAGCTTGCTCTTGCGTCGCAGCGGCGGCGTGAACTGCACCAGGAGCGCGTATTCGCCTTCATAGTGCGCGCCTTCGCGGAGGAACTGCACGCGACGTTCGGCATCCACGAGGCGCGAGATCGGGTCAGGGAAGTGCGAAAGCGCCGCGTCCGGGTAGCCGGCAGCGGAAAGCCGGACCGCCTCGACCCACGTGGCCCAGCCGGCGCCGAGCCGCGCGAGCGCGGCGTTGACGCGTCCGGATAGCCAGTTGCGCTCGCTATCGGTGCTGCTGGCAATATCAGGCGCCCGATAGAACCATCCCGCGAGCAGCGAGCCGTCCTTGCCCAGGACGATGCCGCTATCGATCAGATGGCTCCAGTTGAGCAGATCGGCGAGCCCGGCGACCTTGTCGCGGAATGGCTTGAGGCGGAGCATCGGCTATTCCGTCCGGAACGGGCGCGAGCGTGCTGGGTAATAGCCGCGGTAGCGAAGCTGGCGCACATAGACCTTGGTCATGTGCGGATCGACCTTCGCCATCCAGCGTAGTAGCGGGATGCACGCGAACCAGACCGCGGCGCCGACGAGGAAAGAGACGGCGTTCATCCCAGAGACCGCCAGGCCGCCGGCGACGATCGCCGTCATCAGTGCGGGCTCGCGCTCGCCACCCAGGAACAGGCTGGGACGGTGCAGGACCCGGTGGAAGGGGAGGCGGCGCAGCGTCACACGATCGCTCCGGAGATGCCGAGCGCGGAGGCGAGATTGGTCACTCCGACGATGAAGGCGCAGACCAGCACCAGCATGATGATGCGGCGGACGAATTCGTTGATCTCACCGCCGAAGACGAGCGCCGCACCGCAGGCGACCATCGCGAGCAGCGAAATGGTGAAGGCGACCGGACCTGTGAGATCGTTCTTGAGCGTTGTGAGCGGCGTATCCCACGGAAGGCCACCACCTCCGGCCGCCGCGGCATGCGCGACGGGCGGATACCAGACGACTCCGATCACCAGTGTTAGCAGCAGGAGCGGCAACCAGGTTTCTGGCACGGTCCGGGCAAGGGGCAGCATCAGCGGTTCTCCAAGTTGACGAACTGGTACTCACCGTTCGTGACGCCGGTGACGGCGACGACTTCGTCGATCCGGCGACCAGGTGTCGCATCGGTTCTGGCGATGGCGACGATGAGGTTCACGGCTTCGGCGATGAGCGCCCGCATGGGCGCCCGGCTGACTTCCGCGATGAGCTGCTCCAGGCGGCGCAGGCCTGCGCGCGCGTGGTTGGCGTGGACAGTGCAGACACCGCCGGGATGGCCGGTGTTCCACGCCTTGAGGAGTGAGAGGGCCTCGCCGCCGCGGACCTCGCCGACGATGATCCGATCCGGCCGCAGCCGCATGGTTGCCCTGAGGAGCCGCTGCATATCGACGGTGTCGGTTGCGCGCAGGGCCACCGCATTGTCCGCCGAGCACTGGAGTTCGCTCGTGTCCTCTATGACGACCAGGCGGTGTTGCGGCGTGGCCCTGACGATCTGCTCGATGACCGCGTTGGCAAGCGTGGTCTTCCCGGTGCCGGTGCCGCCGACGATCAGGATGTTCTGACGCTGCGCGACCGCGGCCTCGATGGCACGCCGCTGAGGCGCGGACATGATCTCTTGGCGTTCATACTCGGTGAGCGTGAACACGGCGGATGCCTTGCGCCGGATGGTAAACACCGGCGCCGACACCACAGGCGGCACCAGGGCCTCGAAGCGTGCCCCCTCGAACGGCGGATAACCGGGCAGCTCGCATTCCAGAATCGGATTTTCGCGCGTGACGGTGCCGCGCAGCGTGGAAGCGACGGTTCCAATGAACGACTCGGCGGATGCGATTCGCATCGTGCCGACCGGGTGCATCCCCTGGCCCAGGCGCTCGGCCCACACCGTGCCGTCCGCATTCAGCATCAGCTCGACGAGATCAGGCTGCGCCAGCAGCGGACAGAATGGCCCGAGCTGCCGCTTCAAGGATTCAGCGACCCGTCGTGTCTGTTCCTCGCGATTCGATGGCGTGGCTTGGTCCATCAGGCTATCGTCCAGTGTGCCCGCCGGGTTCCGCACCCGACGGCATACAATAAATACTATGTATAGCCGGGCGCCGCAAGAGGCATCTTCGGACGCTGCTATCTATTCCGTCGTAGGGTCGGTCGGGCGGAGCATGTCGCCGACATCCAGATCGAGCACCCCCGCGACAGAAGCCATCGTGGCCAATGTCGGATTGATCTGCCCGGCCTCGATCTTAGCTACGTATTGCTGCGTCAACCCTGCCATATCGGCGAGGGCTGACTGCGTCAGGCCTGCGTTTCGGCGTGCCTCCCGCAGGATTTTCCCGAAGCGAGCTTGAAGATGGTCCAGTCCAGCCCTGCTGATCCCGGACGAGGTGTCGCGTTGGACCGTCATGATCGCCGCGCGGGTCAGACATTCACCAGCTCACCGGCATCACACCCGACTGCCTCGGCGAGAGCGCCGAGGAGTCGCAGGTCCGGATCACTGCATCCACTTTCGATCTGGGCGAAAATTGCGAGACCGACGCCGGCGCGGGCGGCCACTTCCTGTTGCGTCAGGCCTGCGGAGACGCGGGCAGCTTTCAGGTTCCGCCCGAGGGCGGCCAGGATGTTGATGTGGGACTCAGGGTTGTAGTTATCCACAGGACCTCCTGCAACGATGTCGGCGAGGCCAGGAGAAGACTCACAGCGCGCCCGCGATTGTGCGGCGCACCATACACGAGATAATACGTGAGGTGAATCGCGG
>Ga0335075_10004607_pt1 | contig 21520 bp, 19 predicted proteins | sample Lox_Sample_24_FD_206723 | JGI IMG/M metagenome (GOLD analysis project Ga0335075, IMG submission 206723) | Soil microbial communities from Loxahatchee National Wildlife Refuge, Florida, United States - Lox_Sample_2.4 | ecosystem: Environmental > Terrestrial > Soil > Wetlands | place: USA...
CCTCGAGCCGTGGCACCCGGACATCGAGGAGTTTCTCGAACTGCGCGACAACACCGGTGAGGACGCGCGCCGAACGCACAACCTCAACCTCGCCAACTGGATCCCGGACGAGTTCATGCGCCGGGTCGAGGCCGACGACATGTGGTCACTGATCGACCCGGACGTTGTGCCCGAGCTCCCGGATCTGTGGGGCGAGAAGTTCGATCGGGCCTACCACCAGGCCGAAACCGACGGCCGCTACGTTCGCCAGGTGCGGGCGCGCGACCTCTACGCGCGCATGATGCGCACGCTCGCCGAGACCGGCAATGGCTGGATGACGTTCAAGGACAGCTCCAACGCCAAGTGCAATCAGACCGCGGAGTCTCAGCACATCGTCCACGCCTCGAATCTCTGCACCGAGATTATTGAGGTAACGAGTGATTGTGAGACCGCGGTGTGCACCCTCGGCTCGGTTAACCTGGCGCACCACGTGATGGCCGGCCCGGCCGGGGAGTGCACGGTCGACTGGGCGAAGCTGCGGCAGACCGTGCGCACGGCGCTGCCGTTCCTTGACCGTGTCATCGACGTCGGCTATTACCCGAGCGAGCAGGCGGCTGCCTCCAACCCGCGCTGGCGGCCGGTCGGGCTCGGCGTGATGGGCCTGCAGGACGTGCTCTTCGCGCTCCGGCTGCCATTCGACTCGCAGGCCGCTCGTGACCTGTCCGCTCGGATAGCCGAGGAGATCTACCTGACTGCGCTCGAGTCATCTGCTGACCTGGCTGACAAGCATGGCCCCCATCCAGCGTTCGGCCTGACTCGCGCCGCCTCCGGTGAGCTCCAGCATGACTTGTGGGGCGTGACCGGCATACAGACCGAGCGGTGGACCGCGCTGCGGGCTCGCATCGCGGCAACAGGCCTTCGGAACTCGCTGCTCATCGCGATCGCGCCGACTGCGACGATCGCTTCGATTGCCGGGTGCTACGAGTGCATTGAGCCCCAGGTGTCCAACCTGTTCAAGCGCGAGACGCTGTCCGGGGAGTTCATTCAGGTCAATAACGCGCTGGTAGCCGAGCTCAAATCGCACGGGCTATGGACTGAGACAATCAGGGACGCGATCAAGCGCGCCAACGGATCCGTGCAGGACATCGCGGCCCTGCCAGCGGAGACCCGCGAACTGTTCCGCACGGCCTGGGAACTGCCGCAGCGGGCGCTGATCGACATGGCCGCCGCGCGGGCGCCGTTCATCGACCAGAGCCAGTCGCTGAACCTGTTCCTGGCAGCGCCGTCGATCGGCAAGCTGTCGTCGATGTACCTGCATGCGTGGAAGTCAGGGCTGAAGTCGACCTACTATCTGCGGTCGCGGCCTGCCACCAGGATCGCGCAGGCTACCGTCGCGCCGGACACGCTTGCAGCCCCTGAAGCTGCGGTGGCGTGCTCGCTGGAGAACCCGGAGACCTGCGAGGCTTGTCAGTGAACGCGGCGCCCTCGTCGGAAGGCGCGCGCGGCGACCGGGGCATGCTGCTCGATCCTGGCATGGACCTGACGCTGCGGCCGATGCGCTATCCGCTGTTCTACGACCGCTTCAGGGATGCGATCAGGAACACCTGGACAGTCGAGGAAGTGGACTTGCACTCCGACCTGGCCGACTTGCGCAAGCTGACACCGGCCGAGCACCACCTCGTTTCCCGGCTTGTCGCGTTTTTCGCAACCGGAGACTCGATCGTGGCGAACAATCTGGTGCTGAACCTGTACCAGCATGTCAACTCGCCAGAAGGCCGCCTGTACTTGTCCAGGCAGTTGTTCGAGGAGGCGGTGCACGTCCAGTTCTACCTGACGCTGCTGGACACTTACGTGCCGGACGCGACCGAGCGGGCGCAGGCATTCGCAGCGGTGGAGAACATTCCGTCGATCCGGCGCAAGGCTGAGTTCTGCTTCCGCTGGATCGACTCGGTCTACGAGTTGCGTGAGTTGCGTACCGCGGCCGACCGGCGCGCGTTCCTGCTCAACCTGATCTGCTTCGCTGCCTGCATTGAGGGGCTGTTCTTTTACGGCGCGTTCGGGTACGTGTATTTCCTGCGCTCGCGTGGCCTGCTGAACGGGCTGGCGTCCGGCACGAACTGGGTGTTCCGTGATGAGTCGATGCACATGGCGTTCGCGTTCGACGTGGTGGACGTCATCAGGTCCGAGGAACCTGAGCTCTTCGATGCCGGGCTAGCCGGCCAGGTGCGCGACATGCTCGCCGATGCGGTCGAGTGCGAGGTGCAGTTCGCCGCTGACTTGCTTGGCCAGGGCCTGCCCGGTTTGTCGCTGGCCAGCATGCGCGAGTACCTGCAGCACGTGGCCGACCGGCGACTGGCCAGGCTCGGACTCGAGCCGCTGTATGGCTCGGCGAACCCGCTGGCCTTCATGGAGCTGCAGGACGTGCAGGAGCTGTCGAATTTCTTCGAGCGACGGGTCTCGGCCTACCAGGTCGGCGTCACCGGCACCGTCGCGTTCGATCAGGACTTCTGAGCGGGGCGGCCTGCGGCGAACGTCACCAGCGGCGCTGCACGGCGATGACCGCGAACGGGACCACGATGATCGCCGCGAGCGCCACGAAGAACAACGGTGACTTGGGCGCGATCGAGCCGACGGTGATCAGCAGCGCGGTCAGGGCGGCAAGCAGTAGCCAGCCCTGCCAGGTCTGCGGCCGGTAGCTGTAGCCGATGCGGTTGCGGCCGAACCACGGGCGCCGGCCGTTAAAGTCAGGACCGCCAAGGAGCGGGTCGTTGAAGCCGGAGCCAGTGTTTCCTGTCTGCTGATCAGTGCGCATCGCCGTCTGCCTCCTCGGGCGTCGGTTCGTGCTTACTGCTGTGCCGCCGGGCGGATGAACAGGCCCGCCACCGTGCCGTCGGCATCGAAGGTCACGGTCCCGGTGGCCTCGCCTGCCTCGAAGTGCAGCGGGATCTCGACGATCGTGTGCTCCCCGAGCGCGTGCGCGAACGGCTCGCCCATCCCTTCGTAGCGGCCGATCAGGCTGGCTACCTGGGCCCAGCCATCGGCGAGCCGGCTGGCGCTCACGGCCTCGAGCATCTTCGGGCCGAAGTCAGTCCGCGCGGCGTCCCACTCGCCGGCCGCGATGTCAGCGAAGATCGCGATGGCATGCTCCGCCGCGCCGGGCGGCACAGTTCTGGTCATCGGCTCGCCCGTCCGCGGGTCCACCGGCCGACCGAACCGCTGGAACGCTGCCTGCCGCGTTGTCTCGAGTACATCGCCGATCTCCTGCCAGCTGTGGCCGCCCGCCCGTGCCCGATCGACGGCCGTCTGCAGCGCCGCGTTCGCCGCTGTCGCCAACTCGCGGGCCGAAGTCATCGCGGCCAGCGGTGACTCAGCCCCTGTCTGAGTCAGATCAGCGGCAAGCTGCCCGGCCACGGTCACGATCCGGTCCGCCATCAGCCCGGCCGAGTCGTCGGCGGCGCGCATGGTGTCAAGATAATCCTGACGGTAAGCACGTGTCAAGGTTACCTTGACAGTCGGGCTTATCGTGCTGGCGCTTCGTTCGCGCGCGCGACGTCCGGCGCTGCGGCAGGTAGCGTCGCAATACTGCCTGCGCCTGCCTCTGCCCTGTTGGATCGGAAGTACCCGACCGCAGGCCGCACAGGCTGATGAGGCGTTGCTGGTCTCCATAGCTCCCGTGCCTGGCCAAATTACGTGCTGCTAATGCTACCGCCGCCAGAGATAAAACGTGCCGTCGCCGACACGAAAAATCCAGTCAGCCATGGGATGGCGAGGCGAGGCCTCCGAGCGGAGCTTGGGGCGTAACTGACGCCCTTACGGCGCAGTCGGCCCTGGCGACGAGGCGAGCACGATGGGCGCCATGCCGGTGGCGGTGTACTGCCAGCGGACGATCTGCGAGCCGGCAACCCGCACGTCGGCGACGTGCATTGTCCGCCGGGACTCGACCCAGCCAATCAGTTCGTCAGCATCGCGGACCGGGCCGGTGAAGTACGCCAAGTTCAGATACCACAGGCCGGGAATAGATCCTGCGTCGCGGCATCCCGCGGCGCGCAGGGCCGTGTCGAACGCCGCGGCGAGGTCATCGGCGGCCGAGTCGGCCGGTACGGCAGCTGCCATCACCGATACCGGTGTCAGGATCAGGCCGGTCAAGGTAAACCGGACTGAGCCGGTCGCCTTTGCCGCTGAGCGCAGTGCCGCCGCGTAGCGCACCACAAGCCGATCGGCGGGTGAGATTTGCCTGCGAAAGGGTTCGAGGTGCCGCCGCAGGGACAAATGCGAGCTGCTGGTGGCACCGGCGAGCCAGTGGTTCGTACCCACTACAGCCGCGGCAGCCGTGGCAACCAGCTCAATCGCTCTTGCGGCTCGGGAGTCGGGGCGCAGCACCGCTCCTACTGCCCAGCGCGAGCCGCCGTCGGTTGGTGTGCGCTCCACCCGGTACGTACCGGTCCGCAAGGCCTGCCGTCCGTCGGCGTGCAGGGCGTCGAAACCTCGCGGCGTTGCTATCCGCAGAGCGGGTTCGGACGGCACAGATCACCACTCCGCTCTGGTGGTTTGCTGATTCCGATGATCGTCAACAGACACTTGCAAGCTCACAGTAGCTGCGGCGCGTGTAGCCGCCCGAGAGTTGTCCGTGTTTAACTAACCCTGGCCAGAGATTCTAGAATTGCACTCCAGCTACCTGCGAAAACGCGTACAGCAACATCGAGCTTGCCGCGTCACGTGCCGGACTGACGGGCATGCCTGATGCCGGGCGCGGCCATCGGAGAAGGAGGCGGAAGATGACCGAGCCTGCCGCTGGCGGCAAAATCCGGGAGACTCAGATCGCCCGTTACCGGTCGACGCGCGGCCTCGACTATGACTCGGTGCCGTGGCGGCTGTGGGAAAAATCCAAGAAGCTCTTCTGGGACCCGGCCGACATTGACTTCTCGCAGGACGCCATCGACTGGCAGGCGATGGCGCCGGAGGAAAAGGTGCTTGTCGGTATGTCGGCCCGCGGGTTCATGGTCGGCGAGGAGGCCGTGACGCTGGACATCGTCCCGCTGCTTCGCTGCATGTCTGACTTGGGGCGCCTCGAGGACACGATGTACCTCTCGATGTTCGCCATGGAAGAGGCGAAGCACACCGAGATGTTCCGCCGGTGGTTCGACGCCGTCGGCCTTGACCCGGCCTCGCTTGACGACCTGGTGCGGGCTCAGCAGGCCGATGTCGGGCAGGGCCGTCCTGGCCTGTTCGACGGAGGGCTAACCAGAGTGATGCGCAGGCTCGACACCGACCAGTCGCCGAAGGCGATCCTGGACGCGACGCTGATCTACAACCAGCTTGTCGAGGGCGTCGCGGCCATTGACGGGTACCGGCGCTGGGATCTGACCCTCCGCAGGCTCGGCAAGCTCCCTGGTCTTGCGGCGGGCCTGAAGCTAACCCAGCGGGACGAGCGGCGCCATATCGCCTACGGCACGTATCTGGGGCGGCGGATCATCGCGGAGAATCCGGAGCTCTGGGAGTGGGTCGAGCAGCGCTGGGCGAAGCTAACGGCCGGCTTCGGCGGTGGCTACGCGGCAGCCGATCCGCAAATGCGGGAGCAGCTCGCCGCCGCCGGGTTCGATGAGGCGTTCCAGCAGCAGCTGATCAGGCGCCGGCTGGAGGCCCTCGCCGTGGCCCGGACGATGAACATCGACGAGGTTGAGGCCAGCGCCATCGAAGTATTCGAGCCCGAGGAACTTCAGCACGTGAACTGACTGCGCTGTCGTCAGCGACAGCGGCTGGATCCAGCCGGCCTACTCGGATAGCACGGCCGCAATGTTACGGTCGGCCCTCCCAGCTATCGGCTTCATGGCGGAGAGCGAAGATCGCTGCCTGGACGCGGTCTTGCAGGCCGAGTTTGGTGAGGATGCTACTGACGTGAGTCTTAACGGTCTGCTCGCCGATCGTCAGGTCCCGAGCGATCTGCCGGTTGCTGTGACCGCGGGCGATCAGCTGGAGCACCTCACGCTCGCGTGGTGAAAGCGGCTGCAGCGGGTCTGGCGGCGGCGGCCGGCGGAGCGCCTGGGTGAGCCGGGTGAGCAGCATCGGGCTGAGGCTGGCGGTGCCGGCAGCGGCGTCGCGGACAGCGGCGATGACGTGCTCGGCCGAGGCGGTCTTGAGCAGGTATGAGGTCGCGCCAGCGTGCACGGCGCGGACGAGGTGCTCGTCGTCGGTGGCGGAGGTCAGCACGACAACCGCGGGCCAGTGGGGGGCGTCGCGCAGTGCGGCGAGCACGGCATGGCCGTCCAGTTCGGGCATGTACAGGTCGAGCAGCAGCACGTCCGGGCGGGTAGCGGCGACGACGGCTACCGTTTGCCGGCCGTCTCCGGCTTCGCCGGCGACTTCAACGTCGGGTTCCTGGCTCAGCAGGTAGCGCAGTCCGTCCCGGACGACGCGGTGGTCGTCAGCGATCACCACGCGGATTGTCACGGCACTGGCACCCGCACCGTGAGCGCCGCGCCGCGCCCGGGTGCGCTGTCGATGTCCACGGTTCCGCCGAGCTCGGCGACCCGGTCGCGGATGTGGGCCAGCCCGGAGCCGGCTCGCGGGGCAGCTGGGTCGAAGCCGGTGCCGGTGTCGCGGACGGAAAGCTGGACGTGCCCGTCCGTTGTGGTCATAGACACGTCGAGCCGGCGGGCGTTGCCGTGCCGGACGGCGTTGGAGCAGGCCTCTTGGGTGATACGCAGCAGGGCATGCTCGACGGGCGGCGGGACAGCGATGTCGTCCACGCTCGCCTCGACGGTGACGCCGAGCCGGTCATGGTAGGCGGCGCAAATCTCCTGCAGTGCAGGCGCGAGTCCGGCACCGTTCAGGCTCGGCGGGCGCAGCTCGATCAACAGCGCCTGCACGTCACGCATGGCCTCCTCGCTGACGCGCTCAATCGCCTGCACCTGCTGATTGCCAGGGTCGGCCCGCCGCAGTCCGGCAGCGATCATCCGCAAGGCGAACAGGTGCTGGGAGATTGCGTCGTGGACCTCCCGCGCGATCCGGGCCCGCTCCGCGGCCCGCGCGTCACCGGTGGCTCGCTCCCGTTCAGCGGCTAGCGCGGAGCCGAGCTGCCTGGTCATGCTCGTGAAGTTTGCCTCCAGCTGGCCGACCTCGTCCCGGCCGGAGATCGGCAAAGTGACTGTGTAATCACCGTCGGCGACCGCGGCGGCGGCTCGTTCCAGGCGGCGCAGCCGGCGGACGAGGCGTCTTGAGGCCAGCAGCCCGAACAACACGCCGACCGGCACGATGGCGATGAGAAGCGCGAACGGAGCCGTTTGCAGCAGCGGTCCGGTCTCGCCGAGCTGACCAAGCTCTCGCCACGCGCGAACCGGGTTGATAAACCCGGGCGACCATGGCACCTGGACGTAGACGTAGGCGACCAGTCCAGGAGGCTTGCCGGTGCCGCCGCGGCCTACCCGCAACACCCGGTACAGCACGCCGCCGTACGGCGTGGGGTGCGGCGTGGCCATAGTGGTGCTGCCTTTGATGCTCCGGATCCCGCTTTCGATTGCCTGGGCAGCCGGGTCGGGAAGCTCGCTGGAGGCTGCCCGTCCGGGCGGGTACCGCGATGGCGCGGAGGACGCCACGACCGTGCCGTTCGCGGAGACCGCAACGACCGCGGTGACTGGCAGCCGGCTGCGGATCGGACCGGCAATCGCCGGAACGACCAGCGTGCCGTCCGGGGCCGGCCGAGCCTGACCCGGCCACGCCGGCTGGCCGACTTCACCGAGCACGGTTCCGGCCGGCACGCGGTGCGAGAGCTGCTGGGCGTAGCTCCTCGCAGTGGCGTCCACCTGGGCCTGGAGCTGCGCGCCGGTTACCAGCGACGGTACTTGGAAGCCGAGCAGGAGCGCCTCGACCAGCACCACGACGGTGAGCGTGACGAGGATGTAGGACGCGATCAGCCGGCCTGGTAGCCCCCACGCCCAGCGTCGCAACCGGTCAAGCACACCTGCACGCTACCTTCGCGTAACCCTCCGGCGTATCCCTCCAAGGAGGGACCCGTGCTACCTCCGGCGCGTGATGTGCCTCCCGCACCCGGACCGGGACGCTGGCAGCCATGAACCCGCAGCCACCTGCGGCTGCGGCACGAGCGCTGGGACAAAGGAGTTCGGGGATGAGCATGCTGGAGCTCCAGCGAGTTTCCAAGATCTACGGTCAGGGCGCTGCGGAGGTGCACGCCCTGGACCGAGTGACCCTGTCGGTGGACGAGGGGGCGATGGTCGCGGTGATGGGGCCGAGCGGATCCGGGAAGAGCACGCTGCTGACGATCGCCGGCAGCCTGGAAGCGCCGACTGAAGGCGAGGTACGCGTCCGCGGCGCCGCGCTGGCGGCTATGTCAGGTAACGACAAGGCCCGGCTGCGGCGACGCACGATCGGCTACGTGTTCCAGGATTACAACTTGCTGCCGGGGCTGACCGCTGCGGAGAACGTGAGCCTGCCGCTCGAACTGGACGGGTTGCCCGCGCGGAAGGCGCGGACCGCCGGGCTAGCGGCGCTGGCAGATCTGGGAATCGCCGATCTCGCCGAGCGTTACCCAGACGAGCTGTCAGGCGGGGAGCGGCAGCGGGTAGCGATCGCTCGCGCCGTGGTCGGCGACCGGCGACTGCTGCTGGCGGACGAGCCGTCCGGCGCGCTCGACTCGGGCAATGCCGAGTCAGTCATGCGACTAGTGCACGAGGCGTGCAAGAACGGCGGGACGGCCGCGGTTGTGGTCACCCACGACGCGCAGCTCGCCTCGTGGGCTGACCAGGTGGTATTCCTGCGCGACGGCCGGGTCGCCCAGCAGAGTGCCTCGGCACCGGCGCCGAAGTCCCTGCTCACTCCCGGCGCGTCGCAATGAATGTCGCAGTGCGAGCGCGGCCAGGCGGCGCAGTGGCTAGCAACGGGGGAGTCCCCGCACGGCGGGCGGTCGTTCGCTGGGCCTGGCGGCTATTGCGCCACGAGTGGCGCCAGCAGCTACTGATCCTGGCTCTGATCACTGTGGCGGTGGCGGCTACTTTCGTCGGCTCGGCGGTGGCCACCAACACCACGGCTCCGACGGGCGCCGGCTTCGGTACCGCGGCCGACATGGCCACTCTGGGGCCGGGCCGCGACCTGCCCGCCGAGATCGCGGAGCTCGCTCACAGGTTCGGCAGGCTCGACGTGATCGAGAACGAGACGATGTCGGTGCCGGGCTCGGTCAGCACCTATAGCCTGCGTGCGCAGAACCCGCGCGGCCCTTATGGCGGGCCGATGCTCTCACTGGTGAGCGGTCACTATCCCAGCGGGACCGGCCAGGTAGCCCTGACCAGCGGAGTCGCATCCGAACTGCACCTCAGGGTCGATGACACGTGGCGCGCTGGCGGCTCATCCCGGCGCGTGGTCGGCATCGTGACTAATCCACAGAATCTGGTTGACGAATTCGCGCTCGTGGCGCCCGGCCAGGTCAGCGCTCCGACGCTGGTCACCGTGCTGTTTGACGCGCCGGGCCTGAACCCCCAGTCACTAGGCCCGAACGTGGTGTCGCGGACCTCGGCCGGCAACAGCAACGGGATCAACGCGGTAACCATCTCGCTGGCGGCTGCCACGCTCGGGATGCTGCTCATCGCTCTGGTTAGCCTGGGCGGTTTCACGGTGCTCGGGCAGCGGCGGCTGCGCTCGATTGGCATGCTCGGCGCGCAGGGCGCCACCGGCGCCAACGTCGCGCTTGTAGTCAGCGCCAACGGTTTCGCCACCGGGGTTGCGGGCGCGGTGGCTGGGTTCGCGCTCGGCATGACAGCCTGGCTGGCGTATCGTCCGCGCGCGGAAGCAAGCGCTCACCATGTCATAGGTGCCTTCCAGCTGCCCTGGCTGGTGATCTTTGTGTCGATGGCGCTAGCCGTGCTTGCGGCGTTCCTGGCGGCCGTCCGACCCGCCCGTGCGATTGCCCGCACGCCGATCGTCGCCGCGCTCGCAGGCCGGCCACCGGCGCCCCGGCGGGCTCGGCGCTGGACCGGGCCGACCGGCGTTGGCCTGATCGTGCTTGCGTTCTTCCTGATCGGGCTGGCGAGCGAGCAGTCGACCTCGGCCGCCGCAGAGGCAGGGAACAACTCGACGTTGTTTCTAGGCCTGGTTGCGGGCCTGATCCTGCTGTGCGTCGGGGTAGTGCTGTTCGCCCCGACGTGCCTGGCGCTGGTGGCCAGGGCCGCCCGGCGGGCTCCGGTAACCGTGCGGCTCGCCCTGCGCGATCTTGCCAGGTACCGGACGCGCTCCGGGGCGGCGCTCGGGGCAATCAGCCTCAGCGTGCTCATCGCGGTCATCATCTGCGTGGTCGCTGCTGCGCGGTTCGGCAATGCGCTCGACTACGTCGGGCCAAACCTGGCATCCAACCAGCTCATCGTCTACCCGGCAGCCGCCAGTGCTCACTTCGCCGGGCCGCCAGGAAAGCAGCACGGGCCGCAGCCACAGAGCCATCAGAACGGCCGGCCGCAGCGGCGGGCGGCACCCACTCCACGCGCGAGCGTCCTGCTCATCAGCGGGGCCCGGTCCATACCGGTCCAAGTGACCGGCTCCCAGCTTGCTGCGATGGCGGCCGGCGCCCGTCGCATCGCGGGCTCACTCGGGTCGTCGGACATCGTCCGGCTGGAGACGACTGACTCCTACCTGCAGCGTGCCAATTCTGGCGGGCGAAACTGGGACGGAACCGTGTATGTGGCCACTCCGCAGCTGCTGCGCGCGTACGGCATCACTCCCGCGCAGGTCAGTCCGGACGCAGACATCCTCACCATGCGGCCCGGTCTGTCGAGCATGACGCGGATGCAGTTCTATTACGGCGCTTCCAAAGGCGGCCCTCCGGGCAGCGCACCATGCACGGCGTCCAACTCGTGCCTGGCGAATCCGAGTATTCAGGAGGTCACCGCCCTGCCGTCCGGTACGTCAGCGCCGAACACCGTGATCACCGAGCACGCCGTCCGCGAGTTCCACCTGACGATCACGACAGCTGGCTGGCTCATCCAGACCCCGGACTCGCTCACGGCAGGCCAGATCAGCGCTGCCCAGCAGGCCGCGGCGGGAGCAAGGCTGCCAACACGGCTCGTAGCAGATAGCCCGGTCGGCCCGCTCGCCCTGGTGGCCACGGCCGGGCTAGCCGTCGAGACGCGCGACAGCATCCCGACGCTCGCGGAGATCGCCAACGTGGCCAGCGTTTTCGGCATCCTGCTGGCCCTCGGCATTCTCGCGATGAGCGTCGGATTGCTTCGCAGCGAAACCGCCAGCAGTCTCCGTACGCTGACTGCGGCCGGCGCGAGCGGCACAGCCCGCCGGGCCATCTCGGCGGCTACCGCTGGCGCGCTTGCGCTCATCGGGGCGGTCGCCGGCACAGTCGCCGGGTACATCGCCGCGATCGGCTTCTTCCGGACCAATCAGCTGGACACCCTGCCGTCGCTGAGCAGCATTCCGGTGGCAAGCCTGCTGCTCATCCTGATCGGCATGCCGGTGGTAGCCGTGATTGGCGGCTGGCTGCTCGCGGGGCACGAGCCGAGTGCGATCGGCCGCCGCCCCCTTGAGTAGCTGGCCGCGGCTTCGAGCCGCGTGGGCTGGCGCCGATCGGGCATCAGGCCGGGCGGAGCAGCACGCCGCGCGCGGTCAGGTCGGCGATCGCGGCTGGACCCAGGCCCAGCCAGTCGGACAGCACCTCCGCGTTCTGCTCGCCTCGCTTCGAGATGCCGCGCCGGACAGTCGCGGACGCGGCCGAGAAGCTGTACGGCATCGCGACCACGCGGCGGCTGGTCCCCGGCAGGCTGGCTGTGCGCGCGCCGCCGGCGAAGACAGCCGGGCTGTCGGCCAGATCGGCCCACGCGACTCCGGCGCCCTCCAGCGCGGCGATCAGCTCACCCCGGCTGGCGAAGCCGGTCATCCAGTCCTGAATCGCCTGCTGGCGTAGCTGCGCCTTCGCCGGCAACTCGCTGCCGGGTGGCGCGGGATCGGCGATCAGTCCGCCGCGGGACAGCATCACCCAGGCGTGCTTGGGCGGCGCCGCGATGAGGATCGGGCCGCCAGGCGCCTGCCAGATCGTGCCTCGCGAACTGTACGGCTCGGTGCTGCCATCGATCGCGGCATGCGCGTGATCGTCGCTTGCCGCGACGGCACCAAGCATGCTGAGCTCGATGTGCTGACCGGCACCGGTGACCGCGCGCTGATGCAGTGCCGCGAGGACGGCGATCGCAGCATGCAGTCCGGTGACGGTATCCGCCAGAGCCAGCGGGAGGTCGGCTGGCTCCCGCTCGTCCAGCTGCGCCTGCCGGGCGATCAGGCCCGACTCGGCGTGGATCACCGGGGCGAGCGCGCGGCGTCCGGCGTCAGCGCCGGTAGCGCCGAACCCCGACACGGAGACCATCACCAGCTGCGGGTTCGCTACGGACAGCGTCTCGTAGCCGAGCCCGAGCCGGTCCATCACGCCGGGCCGGAAATTCTCGATCAGCACGTCCGCGGTTGCCGCCAGGTCCCGCACCAGGCCGACTGCGCCGTCGGCGGCCAGGTCGATGCCGATGTTGCGCTTGCCGGCGTTCATCTGCGCGAACATGCCGGACCGGCCGTCGATTACGGCACCGAACAGATCAGTCACGTCGGTACGCGGCCCGTCGACTCGGACCACGTCGGCGCCCAGGTCGCTGAGGATTCGCCCGGCGTACGGGCCGGAGATCGCCTGCGACATGTCCAGTACTCGCCACGGTGGCAGCGGCTGCGAAGCTGCTGGCTCGCCAGGCTGGCCCGAGTTGACTGCCGGTACGGAGCCGGGCGCCTGTTGCGTCATCCGTCGCTTCCTCCTGCCGGTCCGTGCGAGCCGCCTGCGAGCGCCAGACTAGCCATGGCCGCCGGCCCGATCAGCATGTGGTGCACTGACTGGCCAGGTGCAGCTAGCCGGAATCCAAGAGTGACGCGACGAACTCGCGATGCCCGGACTGGAGCCTGGCCAGCTCGGCTTGCGGCAGTCCCCACGTGCCCATCCGCCCGGCGTGCCGCAGGGCTGCGTACAGATCCCAGTGCGGCAGCGCACTCATGTCCACGCGGGGCCGGAGCGCGTGATACTGCCGGGCGAACTCCGCTGCCGCCGGCGCGCCGTAGCCGATACATATCTCCATCCGGGCGTTGCCGACGTCGGCGACTGGGTCACCGGTCGCGGCGTCCTCCCAGTCGATAACCGCGACAAGCGCGCCATCGCGCCACAGCGTGTTGCCTGGCCAGAAATCTCCGTGCAGCAGCACTGGCTCGTTGACCACCGGCGGCGGCCAGATTCGGTCCAGCGCCGCCCGGACAGCTGGCTCGCTCAGCGACTCGTCGGGGACGACCGGCCGGTCGCGAATCCGGCTTGCCGCGTGGCAGGTCATCTGGGTCAGGTAAGAGAGATCGCCGAGCGGGACCGCTGCGTCGTGGATGCGCGCAAGCTCCGTCGCTAGCTGGGAGATGACTGCTGACTGTGGCAGTGGTGCCAGGGCCGGATCAATCATCGCGTCGCCGTCGACGTACTCGATGACCAGATACGGTCCGGGCAGAACCGCGCCAGACTCGTCGGCGAGCACTGGCCGCGGGACCCGGAGCCCGGCCGCGTTTAGCAGGCTCAGCAGGTGGTACTCGTGCGCTGCGATCTGCGGATCGTGCTGCCAGTCGCGTTCGCCGTACTGGCGGATGACCAGACTTACCGCGAGCCCTTCGGACGAGACTGCCACGAGCGCCGTCACCTGGGCCGATACGCCGCCTGCGAGATCACGCGAAGAGACGAGCCGCAGGTCCGGGTCGATCCGCCCGAGCACCTCGCGGAACGCTGCGACGTCCGCAGTCACATCGCTGATCATGCCAGAATTGGGGAGGGCCAGTTCTCTACACTTTGTCGTATGGGCACCGGTGAGGTCGCGTGACCGCCGCCGACAAGGAATCCTCCTCGTCGTTCGAGCTCGGAACCGACGGCCCGTCCGTCATTCTGGTCGGCGTCGATGACTCGACCACGTCGAGCCGGGCCGGATGGTACGCGGCAGGCCTGGCGCGCCGCCAGCGAGCAAGGCTTATCGCCGTGTTCGTCGCCCCGTTGACGACGTTCGGGGCCGCCGGACCAGGTGGCGCGGCGCTGACGGTTGCCAAAGACGAGGCGTTCCGCGTGACTGCCGAGGAGATGGCCGGCCGGGCCGAGAGGTTTGCCGCTGAGCTGGGCATCTCCGTGACATTCATGGCCGCACGCGGAGACCCCTACTCTGAGCTGCTACGCATCGCGGCCGAGGTAAAGGCCGATGCCATAGTGGTGGGCGCGTCCGCGCACGCCGGCCACCGGTTCGTCGGGTCGCTGGCGGTCCGGCTGGTGCGCGCCGGGAAGTGGCCGGTCACCGTCGTGCCGTGAGCCGGCCGGCCCGTCCGGTCAGGCGGCGGAGGTCAGCACGCTGCAGTGCTCAGTCTGCCTGGCGCTGGTAAGCGGCGTCAGGTGACTGGCCCCGACAGCAGCGCGGTGACGATCGCCGGGACGGCTTCGCCGATGGGCTGGCGGACTACCGTGATGGCCAGCGAGTCGTATGGTGTCGGGTCGCGGTTGACGATGACCAGGCGCGCGCCCGCTCGTGCCGCGACAGCGCACAGAGAGGCGGCCGGCTCCACCGTCAGAGTGCTCCCGATCGCCAGGAAGAGATCGGCTGCCCCGGCGGCGGCAGCGGCCTGCGCGAGCACCGCGGGGTCAAGCTGCTGGCCGAACATGACAGTCGCTGACTTGAGTATGCCGCCGCAGTCGACGCACGGCGGATCGGCCTCGCCTGCCCGTACCCTGGCCAGAGCGTCTGCCATCGCCGTCCGCCGGTTGCAGCTGACGCAGACCACCGAGTACATCGTGCCGTGAAGTTCGAGCACCCGGTCGGCGGGGAGGCCGGCTCGCTGGTGCAGGCCGTCGATGTTCTGCGTGATAATCGTGGTGCCGACAGAGCTAGCGAGCCGGGCGAGAGCCAGATGTGCGGCATTCGGCTGCGCCGTCCAGGCCGGGTGCGAGAGCCGGGCTTGCCAGGACCGCTGCCGGACGGCCGGGTCCGCCACGTAGACCTGGTAGGTCGACAACTTCTCAGCGGCCGGGTCCCTGGTCCAGAGCCCGGCCGGGCCGCGGAAGTCAGGGATTCCCGAGTCCGTCGAAATGCCAGCTCCGGTCAGCACGGCGACCTGGCGGATCCCGCGCGTCCACACCGGCAGATCCGGCAGCTGGTCGGCGGTCACGTAGTCATCCTTCGTCAGCAGGCCCGCTCACTGCAAAACGCCCGTGCTGCAAACTACTGTCGCCAGACGACGGTGCTGCAAATGACCGGGCAACGACCTGCTTAGGCTGGCGGCTGGTCCTGACGGCGGCCGGCCAGCTTCCATGCCACCGGCAGCAGTCCGGCGGCGATCGCAGCCTTGATGGCGTCACCGATCACGAACGGCGTGAATCCGTCGGCCAGCGTCGCGCGAGCGCCGAGGTGCAGGTCTATCGCCAGCCAGGCGCAGCCGAACGCATAGATCAGGATCTCGCCAGCCAGCATCGCGGGCACGGACTTGAGCACCGAGCGGTCAGCCCCACGCACTGCCAGGTAGCCGCAAGCTACCGCGGCGAAGAAGAAGCCGACGATGTAGCCGAACGACGCGCCGACATAACCAGCCGAGTGCCCGGCGAACCACGGGACGCCGGCCACGCCAGCGACTGCGTACAGGGCCATCGCGGCGGCAGCACGGCGCCAGCCAAGCGCGGTGCCGGCCAGCAGCACGCCGAGGGTCTGACCGGTGATCGGCACCGGCGTGAACGACAGGTGGATCGACACCTGAGCCAGCGCGCCGACCAGGCCGGCGGCGCCGATCACGAGCAGTACGTCACGCACCGCGTGAGCGACCCTGCCGCCGCTGCGGGCAATCAGGTCGCTGAGCACCTGAGGCTGCGGACGGGCAATCGCGACTGACGACATGGGATGCCTTTCGGGTCGGGCCGCAGGGGTGGGCCGGACGTGGACGGACGTTACCATGCCGCCCAGGTGCGACATCCCGGCCGCCAGGTATCGTGCGGCCGTGGGCGTCGACGAGACCAGGCTGCGGGCAGACGGGCCCAACTGCCCGTCGTCGGCTGCCGCCGGCGCTGCCGGTCGGGCTGGCGGCGGGGCCCTGGGTGGCGATGAAGGCACCGACAGGACCATCGAGTTCTTGCGCGGGGACTGGGCGGTGGAGCGCCTGATCCGGGACCGGCGCGCGGGTCAGGACGGCGCGTTCCGCGGTATCGCCCGCTTTCAGCAGACGGCTGACAGCCACGTGCTTGAGTACACCGAAGACGGCGAACTGCGCTTCGGGAGCCATCACGGGCCTGCGCGGCGGTCGCTGATCTATCGCGGCCGCGGCGACGGCGCGGCAGATGTCCGGTTCGCCGACGGAGGCGAGTTCTACCGGCTCGACCTGAGTACGGGCGCCTGGCAGGCCAACCATCCCTGCCGGGCTGACCGTTACCACGTGACCGTTACCCGGCTCGGGCCGGACAGCTTCACCGAGGTCTGGCAAGTGGCCGGGCCGGAGAAGGACTACGAGCTTGACACCACCTACCGGCGGATCCCGGATGGCCCGATCGCCGAGGGCCCGATCTCGAAGGCACAGTCGGGCATTGACCCCGCAGGCTGCGAGGCGACCATGACCATTCGGCCGGACGAACCGCGATGAGCGGCGCCGAGTACTCGGGCACGATCCCGCGCTTGCTCGCTGCGGCTGCCGAGCGGGACAGTGACGGCGCCTGGCTACGCAGTGACGCCGGCTCCCTGACGTTTGGCGGCGCCGTCGCGGCGGTGAGCCAGACGGCTGCGGCCCTGCAGGCTGCCGGGGTCGGCAAGGGTGATCTTGTCATGCTGACCGCGAGCACGACGCCGCCGTACCTGCTGAGCTGGCTCGCGCTGACGTCGCTCGGGGCTATCGCGGTCGCCGTTAACCCGCGCAGCACGCCCGCCGAGCTAGCCGGGCTGATCAGTCAGGTGAAGCCGAGATTGCTGATCACCGACACCGGGCTAGCCGAGGTTATATCGGCAGTGCGCGCCGGGGCTGACGCGTCCGGGACCGGCCTGCCCGGGACTGGCCTAGCCGGGATTGACCCAGCCGGGACTAGCCCGGCCCCGGCCGGTCCTGACGGGACGACTTTCCGTAATGTGACTACCCCCGGCGCCCCGGACCGTCGGGTCACTGGCCCCACCGTGACTGGCCTGGTCGACGGCAGTGTGCCGGTAGGCCCGTTCCCGGAAGAATTTGACGTGGACTCGCTAATCCCGGCCGACTGGGCGGACGCGGCCGCGATGACGAAGGCGGCACGGCACGCGAGCCTGCCAGGCACCCGGGTAGATCCGGACGACGTTGCCGTGCTGATTCCCACCTCGGGCACCACCGGCCGGTCCAAGCTCGTGATGCAGACGCACCGGGCCTACGCGATGGCGGGCGAGGGCTTCGGCTTCTGGATGGAGCTGACCGCGGCTGACCGGATGCTGACCACGCTGCCGCTGTTCCACGTCAATGCGCCGGCGTACTCGGTCATGGGGTCGCTGGCCTGCGGAGCCGGGCTGGTGCTGGCGGAGCGGTTCTCGGCCAGCACGTTCCTGGACACGGCGCGGCGGCACGGGGCGACCGAGTTCAACGCGATCGGCGCCATGCTGGAAATCCTGATGCGCCAGCCTGAACGTCCCGACGACGCGGACACGCCGCTACGGCTGTGCTACACCGGCCCGGCACCAGAGCGGGAACGCCAGCTTGCCATGGAGCGGCGCTTCGGCCTGCGTATCGTGGTCGGCTACGCCCTGTCGGAGTCGCCGTACGGGCTGATCTGGGCCCGCGGGACCCGGCCGTTCGGCACGCTCGGCTCGGCGCGGCAGCACCCGCTGCTCGGCACCGTCAATCACGCCCGGGTCGTCGACGGGTCAGGCTCGATCGCTGGCCCTGGCGGAACCGGCGAGCTTGAGTTGCGCAACCCGGTGCTGACCCCTGGCTACTGGCAGATGCCCGCTGAGACCGCCGCCCTGATGCATGACGGCTGGCTGCGCACCGGCGACCTGGTGTCGGTCGGGGATGACGGTACCTACACGTTTATCTCGCGTGTTAAGGAAGTGATCAGGCGGCGCGGCGAGAACCTGTCTCCGCTTGAGGTCGAAGAGGTCCTGCTCACCCACCCGGCGGTGCTGGAGTGCGCGGTCACCGGCGTCCCGTCGGAGCTGTCGGAGGAAGACGTCAAGGCGTTCGTCGTGCCGGCGGCCGGGGTGGCTCAGCTTGACTTCGCCGAGCTGCGGTCGTTCGCGGCGGCCCGGCTCGCCGCGTTCAAAGTGCCGCGGTACTGGCAGCAGGTCGCCGAGCTGCCGCGGACGCCGACGGCGCGGGTCGCCAAGCACCGGCTGCCGTCTGGCCATCCGGATGGCGAGTACGACGCCGAATCAGCCCAACGCCAGATCACAGGGGCGAGCCGGCCAGCAGCCCAGAGTTTCCAGGGAGAGCAGTGACTGAGTACCCGACCTCGATAGGCACCGCCGACGCCACCACGATCACGGTCCTCGGCCAGAACCTGGCCGAGGACCTGATGGGTCAGATCAGCTTCGGCGAGCTTGCGTTCTGGCTGGCCGCGCTGCGGCGGCCAGCTGCTGGCGAGCTGAGGCTGTTCGAGTCAGTGCTAGTGGCGCTGGCCGACCACGGCTTCACCCCGTCGGTCATCGCGGCTCGCCTGACGCTGACCGGCGCGCCGGAATCGGTGCAGGGCGCTCTGGCGGCGGGGTTGCTCGGTGGCGGCTCGCGGTATCTGGGCGTGACCGAGGACTGCGGGCGATTTCTCGCTGCCGCGCTGGCCGGGCATGAAGGGGCGCTGCCGGATACCGACGCGGGCTGGGATGAGCTGGCGACGACCGCCGTCCAGGCGCAGCGGGCGGCGGGGCGGCTGGTTCCGGGACTCGGGCATCCGGTGCACAAGGACGGTGACCCGCGCACGCCGGTGATCTTCCGGATCGCTGTCGAGTCCGGGGTGCTGGGCCCGCACTTGCAGCTATTCGCGGCGGTCGGCCGGGTACATCCGGCAATCATCGGCCGCACGCTGCCGCTGAACGGGGCGGGTGTCTGCGGGGCCGCGCTGGCTGACCTCGGGTTCCCGCCGGATCTGCTGCGGGGCTTTGCCTTGCTCGCCAGGACGGCCGGGCTACTCGGCCACCTGGCCGAGGAAATGCGCAACCCGGCTGGCCAGTCCATCTACCGCGAGATTGACGAGGACGTGCGGTACGAGCCGCCGGCCCAGCCGTAGCGGGGGCTCCGGCTGACTCGTTCGCAGGCCTGACCGGATGATCAGCAGGTCCGCCAATCAGGCGGCTCGGGCGGCAGTCACAGCTAGTCGAAATGTCAGCCCTGGCCAATACCGTGAAGGCAACCCAGCCTCTCCGGAGATTGCTTATGAAGCCAATGGCCAAGCGGCAGGTCGTCGCGGCGTTAGCAAGGCAACGGTGCCGGAAAATCGGCGACTCCGGTAAGCACGAGAAGTGGGGATGCCCGCTTGAGTGCCGGCAGCATGTGAGCTCGCTGCCTAAGCATGACGAAATCACGGCGGGTGTAGTCAGGAGCCTGATCCGCGACCTAAAGTGCCTACCTGAGGGATGGCTTCAATGACAGCTGTAGCGGGCAGTACTGACTGCGTGGCGTACACGGCAGTGTGCCAGCGTGAGGGCGACTGGTGGGTGGTCACCGTGCCCGAGCTGGAGGCTGGCGGCGTAACTCAGGCCAGGACACTAGATGAGGTGCCAGAGACGGTCGCTGATCTGGTGGCAACAATGACTGGTGTGGACCCTGGGAGTGTCGAAGTCACCGTGCAGGCGCACGCAGGCCCAGGCTTAAACCTAGGCCGCCTCGGCCGTGTGCCGCTCGCCTTGGCCGGCATCGCCCTGGCGTGGCGCGCAATCCGTGACGCGCTGGCCCGGCATTAGTACGCCGGAATCAACGCCGCGGCCAATTCGCCGAACGCCACCAAACCGCCCCTCCAGTTAGTGCGCCGCGTTACAGGCAGCTCCCGATTTATCCCGGTCCGGGTCCCCAGGATGCCGGCAGCACTGACGTAGCATCCGTTAGTGATGTCACGGAGCGGGCATACCGGTTTATAAGGTCGCGCGGCAACGCTCGAACGAGTCCTCTCTGTCGCTGCAGCACGCTCGTGGACGCCCCGGTGACTAAATGCAAAGACACCTTTGCAAACAGTTCTTTGGAAAGCTATCTTTGGATGCATGGCCGAGCAGTCTGCACGCACCATCAAGCAGCTCACCGATCCGAAGGCGCTTCGTGCGCTCGCGCATCCGATCCGGCTCAAGCTGCTCGCTCAGCTGCGCATCCACGGGCAGCTCACGGCTACGCAGGCGGGCGACCTGCTCGGGGAAAGCTCGGCCAGCTGCTCCTTTCACCTTCGTCAGCTGGCCAAGTACGGACTGGTCGAGGAGGCCGGCGGCGGCCAGGGCCGGGAACGGCCGTGGCGCGCTACCGCGATGTTCACTAGCTGGCCGGACTACGCCGAGGACCCGAAGGTCGACGCGGCTGCCGACCTGCTGCGCGGTGTTATTGCGGACCAGTACATCGCCGGCCTCATGCGCTGGTTCGAAGCCAAGCTCGACGAACCCGAGGAGTGGCAGCAGGCCGCGCAGTTCGGCGACACCCTTCTCTACCTGACTGCCGGCGAACTGGCCGAGTTGACCGAGCGCACCCGCGAGATTCTCGACCCGTACCTGGACCGCCTGGCCAACCCAGAGCTCAGGCCTCCCGGCGCGCGGATGGTGACCTACCTGCACATCGCACACCCCGCCATTGACGCCCCGAACCAGCGCGCCGAGGGCAGCTGAGTGGCAGCCGCCGATGACGCCAGGCAGCCAGAGACGGCCGATGCGATCGGGCCAAGCCTGCCCGCGCCGCATTCCGAGAAGCGTGCGCAGAGAGCGGACGAGTCCGCGCCTGGTCCGGAGGGGGTGGGGCCGCAGCAAACCCGGCCCCGCGGGCGCCGTCCCCGGGCGGGCCGCCTCCGCGACCGGCTTGTCGCGAGGGTGCCGCGGTTGCTGCAGGAGACCCAGTTCCGCCGGTACTGGACCGGCCAGACCGTGTCAATGTTCGGCGACCAGATCTCTGGTATCGCGATTCCGCTAGCCGCGGTCCTTGTGCTGCACGCCGACGCGGCCGAGATGGGTTACCTGACGGCCCTGGTCTGGCTGCCGAGCCTGCTGTTCGGGCTGCATGCCGGGGCCTGGGTGGACCGGCGCGGCCAGCGCCGGGTCATTATGATCGCCGCCGACCTGGCTCGTTTCGCGCTGCTGGCAAGCTTGCCGCTGAGCTATGCACTGGGCGTGCTGACGCTTGCGCAGCTCTACGTGATCGCGTTCGCCGTCGGAGCGCTCAGCGTGGTCTTCAACGTCTCGAATACCGCGCTATTCGTCGCCGTCGTCCCGGAGGAGCAGTACCTGGAGGGCAATTCCCTGCTGTACGCCAGCCGCGCGATGTCGTTCGTGACCGGCCCGAGCATCGGCGGCCTGCTGGTGCAGGCGCTATCAGCTCCGTTTGCAGTCGC
>Ga0335075_10004608_pt1 | contig 21520 bp, 16 predicted proteins | sample Lox_Sample_24_FD_206723 | JGI IMG/M metagenome (GOLD analysis project Ga0335075, IMG submission 206723) | Soil microbial communities from Loxahatchee National Wildlife Refuge, Florida, United States - Lox_Sample_2.4 | ecosystem: Environmental > Terrestrial > Soil > Wetlands | place: USA...
AACATCGCCTACTTCGATCAGATGCGCGCGGAACTGGATCCGCGCCGGACCGTGGCCGACACCATCAGTCCCGGTTCGGACTGGGTCGAGATCGGCGGCCAGCGCCGGCACATCGCAGGCTACCTGCAGGATTTCCTGTTCTCGCCCCGGCGCGCGCAGTCCCCCGTGAGCATGCTCTCCGGCGGCGAACGCAACCGGCTGTTGCTGGCCCGCCTGTTCGCGCGTCCGGCGAACCTCCTGGTCCTGGACGAACCCACCAACGATCTGGACATCGATTCGCTGGAGCTACTGGAACAGACCCTGGCCGAGTATCCCGGCACGGTGCTGCTGGTCAGCCACGACCGCCGCTTCCTCGACAACATCGTCACCCAGACCATCGCAGCCGAGGGCCACGGCCGCTGGCGCGAGTCCGTAGGCGGATACTCGGACTGGCTGACCCAGACGGCCGCCGCCGCGCAGGCCCGACCCTCCGGCGAACGCCCCGCCGCGACCGCGGCCCGGATGTCGGTGCCGGCCACCACCGGCACGCCGCGTGCGAAGGGGCGGCTGGGTTACCGGGAGCAGCGCGAACTCGATGCGCTGCCCGGACAGATCGAATCCCTGGAGACCGAGCAGGCCGCGCTGCTGGCGCGCATGAGCGCCGCGCAGTATCGCGAGTCGACTCCCGAGACCATGCGCACCGACAGTGCGCGTGCCGCTGAAATCGAAGCGCAGATGGCGCGCAAGTTCGCCCGCTGGGAGGAACTCGAGGAGCTGCGCCTGCGCGGCAACGCCAACTAGCGTTCGATCCTGAGCTCCCCGAAATCGATGCCGAGGCTCCAGCCGTGTCCCTTGCCGGACAGTGCCAGCGACACCTCGCCCTTGGTCATCACCTGGGCCTGGACCGAGTTGACCGCACCGGCGTGCACCTGCGCTTCGGCGTAGGCACCCAGCAGTTGCCCGATGTCCGCGACCGGGGAGAACTCGCCCTTGCCGGCTTCCACGGATTTGCCGGCCGTCAGGCCGCCACCCTGGGCGGTGAGCCTGACCCGCAGCGATTGGCCGTTGGAACAATGAATGGTGCCCGAGCCGCTTGCCGACTTGTAGATGATCGACCAGGTCCTGATCGAGAAGGACATGGTGCATTTGAGATCATGGTCCGCGGCACTGGCAGAGCCGGCGGCCATGACGGCGGCGATGGCCAGAGCGGGAATCACGAGGTGGCGCGCGGCTGTCACGATGATCTCCTCGATCAGGGGTCCGGGGCCGCAAGCATCAACCGGGCGGCCCCCGACGGTCAATTGATGACGCCTTGCCGCGACATTCGTGCGGCGAATGGTCTGCTTGCGGGCACCGGGGATGACATAGAATGCGCCCCCATGCGATTTCGTCCCTCTGCCCGCGCTTCGGCCCTCGGGGTGGCGCTGGTGGCCGCCTTGGCCGCCGGATGCGCTCCGCGCCCCACCACCGCGCCCCGCGCCCAGATCCCCGAGGTCTCGGTGCTGCGCGCGAAGTCCCAGGTGCTGCCCCTGACCCGCGATCTGGTCGGGCGCGTGTCTTCGATCCGCTCGGCAGACGTGCGCGCGCGGGTGCCCGGCATCCTGCTCAAGCGCCTGTACCAGGAGGGCTCGGAGGTCAAGGCCGGACAACCCCTGTTCCAGATCGATCCGAAACCCTACCAGGCTGCACTCGATGCGGCACAGGCGGCACTGGCCCAGGCGCAGGCGACCGCGACCAATGCCTCGGTCAATGCCAGGCGCACGCGCGATCTGCTGCCCAGTGGCCTCGTGTCCCGATCCGACGCGGACAACAACAACGCCACCGAGCGCTCCTCGCTGGCGCAGGTGAAGCAGGCCGAGGCCAACGTCGAGACCGCCCGCATCAACCTCGGCTACGCGACCGTGACCGCCCCGATCTCCGGGCGTTCGGGAGAACAGCATGTCACCGAGGGCGCCCTGGTCGGGCAAAGCGAAGCGACGCTGCTCACGACGGTCGACCAGATCGACCACCTGTACGTGAATTTCGACCGCCCGGCGGATGAGATCCTGCGGCTGCAGGCCGCGCAGAGCCGCGGCGATGTGACGCTGTTTGCGCACGACAAGGCGAGCCTGCAGGTGATCCTGCCGGATGGCACGCCGTACATGCCTTTGGGCACGGTCGATTTCGGCGACGTGACGGTGGATCCGACCAACGCGGCGCTCGCCTATCGCGGCATCGTCGCCAATCCCCAGCGCCAGTTGCTGCCGGGCATGTTCGTGACCGTGCGCCTGACGCTGGGTACCCTCAACCGCGCGTACCTCGTGCCCCAGGCCATCGTGCGCCGGGACAGCACCGGTGCGTACGTCGAAGTCGTGGGGCCCGATGACAAAGTGGTGCAGAAGCACATCCAGGCCGACACCATGAGCGGCACCAACTGGCTGGTCACCGGCGGCCTGAGCGAAGGCGACCGGATCATCACCACCAGTGTCGATCAGGTGCACCCCGGCATGCAGGTCAGGGTGCGGCCCGACGGCGCCTCGGGAAGCTGAGTCCAGATGGCCCGTTTCTTCATCGATCACCCGGTCTTCGCCTGGGTCATTGCGATCCTGATCACGCTGGCGGGGCTGCTGTCGATCAGCCGCCTGGCCATCGAGGCCTATCCGGACATCGCCCCACCGCAGATCCAGGTCTCGGCCAACTACCCCGGCGCGGATGCCGAAGTGGTCGAGCACACCGTCACCCAGATCCTCGAACAGAGCCTCACGGGCATCGATCACCTGCTGTACTTCACCTCCACCTCGAACTCGAAGGGCAATGCCAATGTCACCCTGACCTTCGACACCGGCACAGATCCGGACACCGCGGTGGTGCAGACCCAGAACCGCATGACGACCGCCACGCCGCGGTTGCCGGCGGAGGTCAATGCCCTGGGCCTGACCGTGCAGAAGGCCTCCACCAGCAACGTGATCGTGCTGGCGCTGCAGTCCACCGACGGCAGCATGAATTCCTACGAGCTCAGCAACCTGCTCGCCACGCGGGTGCTGGATCAGATCCAGCGCATCAACGGCGTGGCCAACGTACAGCAGTTCGGCTCCGAATATGCGATGCGCATCTGGCTGAACCCGGACCGGCTGCATGCCTACGGCATCTCCCCGGCGCAGGTGCTCGCCACCGTGCAGAGCCAGAACGTCCAGGTCGCCGCAGGATCCATCGGCGCGGTACCGACGGTGCCGAACCAGCAGCTGTCGATCAACGTCAGCGTGCCGGGCCGGTTCACCTCGCTCGAACAGTTCGAGAACATCATCCTGCGCACGGATCCCAATGGCACGACGGTGCGGCTCAAGGATGTCGCGCGGCTGGAGCTGGGGCCCTATACCTACGGCCTCGACGACAAGGTCGATGGCAAGCCCATCGCCGGCTGCGGCATCGCGGTGCTGCAGAATGCCGATGTGCTGAAAGTGGTGCAGGCGATCCGCAATCGCATGAACGAGCTGCAGCGCAGCTTCCCGCCGGGCGTCACCTGGATCACGCCCTTCGATGCCACCCGGTTCATCTCGGTGTCGATCCGCGAGGTCGCCTACACGCTGGTCGGCTCCGTGGTGCTGGTATTCCTGGTGATGCTGGTGTTCCTGCAGAACATCCGCGCGACCCTGATCCCCACCCTGGTGATGCCGGTGGCCCTGCTCGGGGCATTCGTCGGCATCTACGCCGTCGGCTTCTCCATCAATACCCTGAGCCTGTTCGGCGTGGCCCTGGCCATCGGCATCGTCGTGGACGATGCCATCGTGGTCATCGAGTCCGTCGAGCGCATCATGCGCGAGGAGCATCTGCCGCCCAAGGAGGCCACGCGCAAGGCCATGGGGCAGATCACCGGCGCGATCGTCGCCATCACGGTGGTGCTGGCCGCCGTGTTCGTGCCCAGCGCGCTGCAGACCGGCAGCGTCGGCGCGATCTACCGCCAGTTCGCCCTGACCATCGCCATCTCGATGCTGTTCTCCGCATTCCTGGCGCTCTCGTTCACCCCCGCGCTGTGCGCGAGCCTGCTGCGGCCCGGCCACCTGAATCCGAACGTGCTGTTCCGCGGCTTCAACCGCGCCTTCGAGTGGAGCCTGGCGGCCTACATGCGCCGGGTTTACCAGTCGGTGCGGCACGCGCCGCGCTGGATGATCGCCTTCGCGGTGCTGGTGCTGGTGGGCGCCTGGCTGTTCGTGCGCATGCCCGGCGGCTTCATCCCCGAGGAGGATCAGGGCTACGCCTACGTGATCGTGCAGACGCCGCCGGGCACGACGCTCGACCGCACCATGCAGGTCATGACCCGCATCGGCACGCTGATGCACCAGAGCCCGGATGTCGATGCGGTCATGGAAATCGCCGGCTTCAGCTTCGTCGGCCAGGGCGAGAACGTCGGCCTGGACTTCGTGCGCCTGAAGCCCTGGGACCAGCGCAAGGACACGGCGGCGACGTTCATCGGCTGGGCCAACCGCACGCTTGCGCGCAACGTCAAGGATGCGCAGGCCTACTCGGTGAATCTGCCGACGGTACGCGGGCTCGGCCAGTTCGGCGGCTTCGACATGTACCTGCAGGATCGCGCCGGCAACGGCCGGGCGATGCTCGCGGCCGCGCAGGCCGAACTGCTGAAGAGCGCCAATGCCTCGCCCATCCTCACCAACGTCAGGGCCAACACCCTGGAGGATGCGCCGCGGCTGGACCTCGACGTGGACCGCGTGCAGGCCGAGACCATGGGCCTGTCGCCGAGCGATTTGTACGGCTCCATCCAGCTGATGATGGCGCCGGTATACGTCAACGACTTCTATTACCAGGGTCGCGTGCTGCGCGTGATGCTGCAGGCGGATGCACCCTTTCGCATGGGACCCGAGGCGCTGCAGCACTTCTATCTGCCGAGCACCCTGCCGGCCGCCAACGGCACCTCCGGGACCGGCGGTAGCGGCACGGGCGGCAGCGACACGCTGCCGACCATGATTCCGCTCTCGAGCGTGGTCCACCCCCACTGGACGGTGGCCTCCCCCAGCCTCACCCGCTACAACGGCTACGCGGCGGTGGAGATCACCGGCTCCAATGCGCCGGGTAAGGCCACCGGCGAGGCCATGACGGAGATCCAGCGACTGGTCGGGCAGCTGCCCGACGGTATCGGCTTCGACTGGGCCGGCCAGTCGTTGCAGGAAAAGCTCTCCGGCGCGCAGGCGCCGGCGCTGTTCGCGCTGTCGATCCTGGTGGTCTACCTGTGCCTCGCGGCGCTGTACGAGAGCTGGTCCGTGCCGGTCTCGGTGCTGCTGGTGGTGCCCGTGGGCGTCATCGGCGCCATCGCCACGGCGCAGCTGCGCGGGCTGTCGAACGATGTGTTCTTCAAGGTCGGATTGATCACCATCATCGGCCTGGCCGCCAAGAACGCCATCCTGATCGTCGAGTTCGCGGTGGCCCAGCACGCCGAAGGCAAGACCCTGCATGATGCGGTGGTGGAGGCCGCCCGGCTGCGCTTCAGGCCCATCCTCATGACCTCCTTCGCCTTCATTCTCGGCGTCATGCCCCTGGTGGTCTCCACGGGCGCGGGCGCCAATGCCCGGCACGCCATCGGCACCGGCGTCGCGGGCGGCATGGTCACGGCAGCCGTGCTCGGCGTGCTGTTCGTCCCGGTGTTCTTCGTGTGCGTGCGGCGCATTCTCGGGGACCCGCTGGACGGTCCGCGCCGCAAGCCCAAGGATGCCATCCCGTCCTCGCCCATGCCGGGCGGCATGGAATAGACCGTCAGGCCGGGGCGTGCTGCCGGACCAGTTCCAGCAGCGCCTCCCCGTAGCGGCTGAGCTTGGCGGCGCCGACACCGGCGATGCCGCGCAACTGCGCCGCCGACTGCGGCAACTGGCGCGCGATTTCGGCGAGCGTGGTATCGTGGAAGACGGTGTAGGCGGGCACATTGTGTTCGCGCGCCATCGCGCGGCGCCAGTCGCGCAGCGCCTCGTACAGACCCGGGTGCACTCCGGCCCCGATCACCGATCCCTTGCCGGCGGCGGCTCCCGGACGCGAGTGCGCGCGACGCGCCTTCGGCGCCTGGTGGCGCAGGATCAGCTGCCGCTCTCCCTTGAGCACGGCGCGGCTGGCCGGCAGCAGTTTCAGCACGCTGAACTGATCCGGATCCACGTGCAGCAGCCGGTGCATGACCAGCTGCCGCACCACGGCCCGCCACTGCGTCTCATCCAGATCCGCCCCGATGCCGAAGGTACTCAGGCGCTCATGACCATGGTCGCGGACCCGGGGCGTCGACTTGCCCCGCAGCACATCGATGTGGTGCTGCGCGCCGAAGCTCATGCCACTTTGTCCGATCCGATAGATGCAGGACAGCAGCTTCTGCGCGGCCTGGGTTCCATCCCACTGGGCCGGCGGCTGCAGACAGTTGTCGCAGTTGCCGCACGGCGCGGCATGCTCGCCGAAATAGTCGAGCAACCGCACCCGCCGGCAGCCGACCGCTTCGCACAGTGCGACCATGGCATCGAGTTTGGCCGCGCTCACCCGCCGGAAACTCTCGGCGCCTTCGGAACCCTCGATGATCCGCCGCAGCTGCACGATGTCCGCAAGACCGTAGACCAGCCAGGCATCCGCGGGCAGCCCGTCCCGCCCTGCCCGTCCGGTCTCCTGGTAATAGCCCTCGATGCTCTTGGGAAGGTCCAGATGCGCAACGAAGCGAACGTCGGGCTTGTCGATACCCATGCCGAAGGCGATGGTCGCAACCATCACGATGCCCTCTTCGTAGATGAACCGGTGCTGATGCTGTTCGCGGGTCTGGGCGCCGAGTCCCGCGTGGTAGGGGAGCGCCCGGATGCCCTGTTGCGAGAGCCAGGCGGCGGTTTCGTCGACGGAGGCACGCGACAGGCAGTAGACGATGCCGGACTCGCCGTCGTGCTCGGTCTTCAGGAACTCCAGCAGCTGCCTGCGGGGATTGTCCTTGGCGCCGATGCGGTAGCGGATATTGGGCCGGTCGAAGCTCGAGACGAACACCCGCGCCGCGCTCAGGTCCAGGCGCGAGAGGATTTCCGCCCGGGTCTGCTCATCGGCGGTCGCGGTCAGGGCCACCCGCGGCACGCCCGGGAAGCGCTGCGCGAGTACCGACAACTGGATGTACTCGGGACGGAAATCGTGACCCCACTGTGAGACGCAGTGCGCTTCATCGATCGCGAACAGGCTCAGGGGCACCGCTGCCAGCAGCTCCAGGCAGCGCGGCATCAGCAGCCGCTCCGGCGCGAGATACAGCAAGTCCAGTTCCCCGCCCCGGACCTGCCGCTCGATGCGCTGCGCCTGCTCCCACTCCAGCGACGAGTTGAGCGCCGCGGCGCGCACGCCGGCCTCCTTGAGGCCGGCGACCTGGTCCTGCATGAGTGCAATCAGCGGTGACACCACCACGGCGAGGCCCGGCCGCACCAGCGCAGGGATCTGATAACAGAGGGATTTGCCGCCGCCGGTGGGCATGAGAACCAGCGCATCGCCGCCAGCGGCGACATGGTCGATGATGTCCCCCTGCGGTGCCCGGAATTGCGGGTAACCGAACACCTCCCGCAGAATGCGCAGCGGACTTGCGGGATCAGAACTCATGGGTCGGTGAAGTGTACATGATGCGCTATTTGCTCATGCCCCTGCGCTCCACGCCGCTCATCCTGGTGGCGACCTTCGCGGTGATCTGGGATTTCGCGCTGAAGGCCAGGCTGATCGGCATTTTCGCGGACTTCATCCTGGTCTCCTGGTTCTTCAAGTACTGTTTCGTGCTGCTCGATACCGTGGTCGCGGGTCAGGATGAGCTGCCGGTACTGTCGGTGGAAATGCTCAATCCCGTCGATGAACAAAGGCCGCTGGTTCAGGCAATAATCTGTTCCCTGGGTTTCATCGCCTGCTGGTGGCTCTATCAGGCGCATGGGGCCGTCGCCGGGCTCGCCCTCGGCGCCGTACTGCTGTGCGCGCTGCCCGCCAGTGTCGGCCTGCTGGCCATGAGCGACAGCTGGGTGCATGCCCTCTCGCCGCTCGCCATCGGGCGGGTCATGAAGGGCCTGGGCCTGACCTATGTCGTGGTGCTCGCGATCGTGCTCGCCGGGGGCGTGCTGATCTTCATCCTGCCCCTGGTGCTGGATTCGACGCTGCTGCAGTTGAGCATCGCCGAACTGGTGTTCATGGCGATGTTCTGCGCCATCGGCGGCGGGATCTTCGAACGGCGGATCGAGCTGCAGCTCGCCACGCGCACCCAGCAGGAGCGGATCGCCGAGCGCGAGGAGCGCTATCACGGCGAAGCGCGCGCCGCGGTCCTGGATCGCAGCTATGCGCTGCTGCGCCTGAAGCGGCGCAGTGAGGCCTGGGCCCACCTGGAACAATGGATGCGCAGGCATTGTCCGGACGGGCATCCGTTCACCGAATACCACTGCCTGCTCGAGGCAACCTGCACCTGGGACGATCCTCTGATCGGCGACCGGGTCGCGAACGAATATCTGGAGCGGTTGCTGGTCCACAAGGAAACCGGCCTGGCGCTGGAGGCCCTGCAGATACGCCTCACGTCCCATCCGGCCTTCTGCCCCAGCACCCCCGGGCTTGCCGGACGGCTGGCCGATCTGGCAGGTCTCGCCGGTCGCAGGACCCTCAGCCGCCAGCTGAAGGCCAATGCAGCCGCCCAGGCCACCGACCAGTCGGCCGTGCCCCCCGCGTCGTAAACGCCGGGACACCCCGGACGTTGAGGGGTCTCAGGTTCAAGGAGCTTTGTATGCGGATCCCATTGCTACCGACGGCTGTGGTTCTGGCGCTCGGCCTCATGGCGGGCTGCGCCGCGGCGCCCACCCGGCAGATGTTCGAGCAGTACGCCGGACCGCCCATCGAGAGTTTCACCTACCTGGGCCATTACAACGGGTTTCGCACCCTCGGCGGTCTGGACGTGGTGATCTGGACCAGCATCAACGATGCCTACCTGATCAGGGTCATGCCACCGTGCGTGAACCTGCCCTACGCCAACCGCGTGGAGTTGACCTCCGAAGCGCACATGGTCACCCGCAGCATCGACTGGGTGATCGTCGGCCGCGATCGTTGCCGGATCGACACGTTGCAGCACATCGACTACGGGGCCATGAAAAAGGCCGGGATCGCCGGCCCGTAGCGGCGGCGAAAAAAAGCCCCGTGGATCCTTCGATCCACGGGGCCTTGATTCCCGCTCGCTTTCCTGCAACCCGTGCGCGGGTTGCCCGGCGTCAGGTCTTCAGCAGTTTCGGGTCGATCGGCAGATCCCGGATGCGCTTGCCGGTCGCCGCGAACAGCGCGTTGCACAACGCCGGAATCACCGGCGGCAGTGCGGGCTCGCCCAGGCCCGTCGGCGAGAACGGGGTGATCTTGAATTCCACCTCGACCTGCGGCGCCTGGTACATGCGCATCATCTGGTAGTCCGGGAACGATTCGGCGATGCGGCCGCGATCGATGCTGATTCTCTGGGCGAGCGCCTGACTGATGCCATCGAGCGCCGCACCCTCGACCTGGTTGCGGGCACCGCTGGGGTTGATGATGGTGCTGCCCACATCGCCCACGACCCACACCTTCTCCACCTTCACGGTGCCGTCCGAGGGCAGCACGCTCGCCTGCACGACCTCGGCGAAGTAGCCCAGGTGGCTGTAGTAGAACGCCACGCCCATGCCGGTGCCCTTGGGCAGCTGGCGCTTACCCCAGCCGGACTTGTCGCGCACCATCTCGAGCACGCCCTGGGCCCGCTTGCCGCTGAACGGCGGTCCCATGGGGAAGCCCGGACCGCCACCCCCGCGCCCCGGCGGACCCTTGCCGGCCGGATGCGGCGGCGGCGGCGCCGCACGCTCCTCGGCGTACAGGTCGATCAGGTTCTGCAGCGGATCCTTGCCGGTGGCATGCGCGATCTCGTCGATGAAGGACTGGAACACGAACGCGTGGGCATTGCTGCCCGGTGCGCGCATCGGTCCGGTCGGGACGCCCAGCTGCATGGTGGAAGTCGAGTACTCGAGGTTCTTGACGTACTTGGCCGGAAACTCCGCCGCGGACATGTCCGCGCTGTTGGAGGCCTTGCCGTTGTTTTCGTAGCCGATGTAGTGATCGGTGAACGCGATCAGCTGGTTGTTGGCATCCACGCCGGCCTTCAGGTAATGGAAACCGCCCGGACGGTAGAACTCATGCTGCATGTCCTGCGTCCGGTTCCACAGCAGTTTCACCGGCTCGCCATGCATCTTGGCGATCATGGCCGCCTCGACCATGAAGTCGCTGCCGAGACGACGCCCGAAACCACCGCCCGCGCGGGTGATGTGCACCGTCACCGCGTCCTCGGGGATCCCGAGGGTCTTGGCGATGAGGGTCTTGCCGGCGCCCGGGTTCTGGGTGGGCGACCAGATCTCCAGCTTCCCGTCCTTGAAGGCGGCCGTGGAGTTCTGCGGCTCCATGTTGCAGTGATAGACGAACGGATAGGAGTACGCCGCCTCGAAGGTCTTGGCCGCTCCCGCCAACGCCGTCTTGGCGTCGCCGTCGCTGTGGATCACGCGATGCGGAGTCTGGGTGGACAGCTCCTTCGCCTTGGCGGCGAAGCCCGCGGAACTCTGCGCGGCGACCGGTCCTTCGTCCCAGACGACCTTCAGGGATTCCAGGGCCTTGTTGGCCTGCCACCAGCTGCCGGCGACGATGGCCACGCCGCTCTGCAGTCCGGTGGCCATGCCATCCGGCAGTCCGGTCGGGCCTTCCGGCTGGATGATGAACACATTGAGGATGCCGGGGCGGGCCTTGATCTCATCGACGTTCGCGCTGACGACCTTGCCGCCGAACACGGGGCACTTCTGGAACACGGCATAGCGCATGCCCGGCACCGACACGTCGATGCCGAACAGCGGCTGGCCGGTGACCACCTTGGGGCTGTCGATGCCGCCGATGGACTTGCCCACGATCGAGTAGTTGGTCGGAATCTTCAGCGGCAGATTCTTGATGTCCGGGGGCACCACGCGGGCGGCCTCGCTGGCCAGCTGGCCGTAGGTCAGCGAGCGGCCGTCCTTGGCGATGACCTTGCCCTGGCTGGTGCTGATGTCGGACTCCGGGACGCGCCACTTCAGCGCCGCTGCCGTGATCAGCATGGCGCGGGCCGCCGCGCCGGCGCGCCGCAGGGTCTCCCAGTTCATCGGCGTCGAGAAGCTGCCGCCGGCGAACTGCGCGCCGTACGCCTTCGGGTCAAGCGGCGCCTGCTCGATGTGCACCAGGTTCCAATCGGCGTCGAGTTCCTCGGCCACCACCATGGGCAGGGAGGTCTTGATGCCCTGACCGATCTCAGGGACCTTGGACATGATGGTGATGTGGTTGTCGGGGCTGATCGTCACGTAGGCATTGATGGCCGTCTCGTTCGGATGCAGTTCGTTCGGGCCCTTGGATGCCACGGTGGCATCGGCCTGCTCGGGCAGGCTCAGCGCCAGCAGCATGCCGCCACCGGCCGCGGCGCTGACGGTCAGGAACGCCCGGCGCGTCACCCCCGATTCACGGTCGGTGAAGCTCATTGATACGGTAGCCATGATCAGATCTCCCGCGTATCGGTGGTCGGCAGACCGGCGGCCTGTTTGATGGCCGTCCGGATGCGCACGTAGGTCGCGCAGCGACACAGGTTGCCGGACATCGCATCATCGATGTCCTTGTCGGTGGGTTTGCTGTTATGGGTCAGCAATGCCGTGGCGGACATGATCTGTCCGGCCTGGCAATAGCCGCACTGGACCACATCGACCTTCAGCCACGCATCCTGCACGCGCCGGCCCGTCTCGCTGGCCGCGATGCCTTCGATGGTGGTGATGTTCAGATCGTGGACCGCGCTCACCGGCGTGATGCACGAGCGCGTCGCCACGCCGTTGATGTGCACCGTGCAGGCGCCACACAGACCCATGCCGCAGCCGAACTTGCTGCCCTTGAGGTCAAGGCTGTCCCGCAACACCCACAGCAGTGGGGTATCACCGTCGACGTCGACGGCGTGAGGCGTACCGTTCACATTGATTGTGTAGCTCATTGGTGTATCCTGACGTGGCGCTGTATCTGAGCATGCATAACGTAGTACCCGCCCGCGGCGGGTAGACCAACACGCATGTTAGCAGAGGTGTCCGCGCCTGGACGCGATGACACGTCAAAGCCCGCATTCCGATTCGCGTGTGATCACAGCGTGGATTGGGCCGAGCTGATCAGGCGCCACCAGCCCACAGCACAGCCCTCATCCGGATTCCTGGCTCTCCCGGACCCGGCCGTGCGAGGCCCGTGCGCGCTTCGTCCCGTGCGCACTGCCGGCGCGCGACCCCGATGTGATGCCGCCGCTGAGATTTTGCGGCGTTGCATCGACGCATCAGACCCACCGAGCGTGGCGCACCCTGCGTAGGGGTGCGCACCAGCATGGTGCCCGCGCCACCCGCAGCCGGATCATTCTAGTGCGTTCCTGGCCTTGGCGGCGGCCTTAACCTATGTAAGTTTTTGTTTATTGGATCCAAATCCACTTGGCACAGGGATTGCACCCGTCGCGCTATCTCAGAAAAAGCTGTGAATCAGTTCCGTTTAGTTCCATCTATGAGGACCACCGTCATCATGCGAAATACGACTCGTGCCATCACTGCCGCTGTCATTGTTGCGATTGCGCCACGATTGCTTCTGGCTGCCGATGCGCCCGCCGCAGCCCCCGCGCCGCCGGCCGTTCCGGCCCTGTCCGACCTGCTCACCGGCTGGGGCCTGACCACGAGTGGCGAATTCGCCGCGTCGTACTACCACTCCAACGGTTATCCCGGTTCCACCTGGCGCGGTTTCGATCAGGACCACGACTCCTTCCAGCTGGACGAGGCCGGTCTGCAGATCGGCTATCAACCCAAGCAGGGAGTGGGCGGATTCGTCGACGTCATCGCCGGCACCGACGCCCAGATCCTCAGCCTGAACGAAGGCGGCTCCGGCAACAGCGTCGATGTGCGCCAGGCGTATCTTCAATACGCGACCGGCCCGCTCACCATCATCGCGGGCAAGTACGTGACCCTGGCCGGCGCCGAGGTCATCAACCCGGCGCAGGACACCAACTATTCGCGGTCGCTTCTGTTCTGGGAGCTGGAACCGCTGGACCACACCGGCATTCGCGCCACCTACGCCGCGACCGATACGCTGAGCTTCTCGGTGGGCGTCAACAATGGCTGGAATTACACCGACCTCAGCGTCTCGGGGTCGAAGACCGGTGAGGTCAATGCCACCTGGACGCCGAACAAGACCTTCTCGCTCGCCGCGACCGGTTACTTCGGCAAGGACGATGTACTGTTCGATGGACAGGAGCTGTCCCTCGTCGACATCGTCGGCACCTACAATGTCACCTCGGCGCTGACCCTGATACTCAATGCCGATTTCAAGCAGACATCGGGCAACGGGCTTTCGGGAACCGATGCGACCACGCACATCAACGGTTTCGCCGGCTATGCCAACTACGCACTCAGCGACGCGCTGCGGGTGTCCGTGCGCGGTGAATACCTGAGTTACCTGGGTGCGGGTCACGCCATCGAAGGCACGGTCACTCTCGGCTACACCCCGGTCAAGAACCTCGAGTTCCGCGCCGAGCTGCGCTACGACAAACTCTCGGATGGGCTCACCGACTCCGGCCTGTTCTACGTCCGCGCCAATCCGGGTGCGACGGATGAGATCGATGCCAACAACAACACCGAGTTCGCGCTGCAGGCGGTCTACAAGTTCAGCGCCCCCTGAGAGCCTGCCCTCAAGAAAGCAGGCCTGCGGGGAGGGCTCCGCCCTCCCCGTTTTCTCTTGCGCTCGGAACCTGCGTATGATGCCAGCGGTCTCAGTCTGAATGGACCGTACGCTGGACCCGACCACCGCAATCCGCCGCATGCGACTGTACCTGCTGCTGCCCCTGCTGCTGGTGCTCGCACAGCAGGGTGCCTGGCTGCACGAGCTCAGCCATGCCACCTATGCGGCCGCCCCGCACCAGGTCACCGTCCTGCCGGCCGAGGCGTCCCTGGACAATGGCCTGTGCCCGGCCTGCCAGTCCTTCGGGCAGGTGGGCAGCGCCCTCACCCGCTGCCTCACCGCCACCGCCGCCCCTTCGGTGCACGCCTGTCCGCTCGCCCCGCCCGCCTATGCCCAACCCTCCGCTGAACTGCCCGCACCGCGCAGTCGCGGCCCGCCGCAGCTGATCTGAGCCCCCAATTGCCGCCTGCGCCGCCGGCTTGCCGGAGCGCGGGAATCAAGGGTCTTTCCAGTTGCGGATGTCCAACTCATGCTCATTTCCAGACAGATCACCGGCCGCATTGCCGCCGCGTTCGGCGTGCCCGCGGCCTTCGTCCTGCCCGCCACCATGCCCACGGCCCTGGCCCAGGTCGCCGACTCCTCCAGCAATCCCATGCAGACCGTGGTCATCACGGCCCAGCACCTGAACGAGGAACGCTCCCACATCCAGACGCAGGTGGGCGCCTCCACCTACACCATCGATTCGGCCGCCATCGACGCGGCTCCCGGTGGTGACAACGTGCTCATGAACCAGGTCATGCTGCAGATCCCGGATGCGGCACAGGACTCGTTCGGCCAGCTGCACATCCGTGGCGATCACAACGGCCTGCAGTTCCGCCTGAACGGCATCATCCTGCCCGATGGCATCAGCGTCTTCGGCCAGACACTGCCCCCGCGGCTGATCGAATCGATGCAGATGATCATGGGCAGCCTGCCCGCCCAGTACGGGCTGCGCAGTGCCGGCATCATCGATCTGACCACCAAGAGCGGCTCCCTCGATCCGGGCGGCAGTGTCACCCTGTACGGCGGCAGTCATGGCGAACTCGAACCGAGCTTCGACTACGGCGGCTCGAGCGGGCCCTATACCTACTTCGTGACCGGAGACTTCCTGCGCAGCGACCTGGGCATCGAATCCCCGGACGGCAGCAGTGATCCGCTGCACGATCACACCAAGCAGCACCATGGCTTCGCGTACGCCGAGGACGTGCTCGATGAGCACGATCGCATCAGCGCCATCATCGGCCTTTCGGATGCGGATTTTCAGATCCCGGACCTGCGCGGCGAACAGCCGTCGCTGGGGCTGACGGTGCAGGGACAGAGTGCCTTCCCGAGCGAGTTCCTGAACGAAAACCAGCGCGAAGTCACCCAGTTCGGCATTCTGAGCCTGCAGCACTCGAGCGGCCCGCTCACCGTCCAGACCTCGTTCATCGCCCGCAATTCGACGCTCGGCTTCATTCCGGATCCGATCGGGGACCTGCTCTACAACGGCATCTCCCAGAACGCGTACAAGCAGGACGTGGCCTACGGCCTGCAAAGCGATGCCGCCTACAAGCTGAACGACACCCATACGGTGCGCGCCGGCGTGTACTTCCAGTACGACCGCCTGAACAGCGACACGACCTCCGCGGTGCTCGGGACGGATCCGGCGACCGGCCTGCCGGTGAGCGATGTGCCCCTTGCCATCACCCAGGACAGCGCCAACAGCCAGATGATCGAAAGCGGCTACGTGCAGGACGAGTGGCACCTGCTGCCGGTGCTCACCATGAACTACGGCCTGCGCTTCGATCACTATGCCGCATTCAGCAGCGGCAGCCAGCTGAGCCCGCGGGTGAACTTCGTGTGGCAACCGCTTGCGGCCACCACCGTGCACGTGGGCTACTCGCGCTACTTCTCGCCGCCGCCGTTCGAACTCGTCGGCAGTGAATCGCTGGCGCAGTTCGCCAATACCACCGCCGCCCCGGCGGTGCTCGAGGACGATCCGGTCAAGGCGGAGCGCTCGAACTACTACGACTTCGGTGTCGAACAAACCGTGTCGCGGGGTTTCACGGTCGGGGTGGACAGCTACTACAAGCAGGCGACGGACCTCGTCGATGAGGGCCAGTTCGGCGCGCCCATCATCCTCACCCCCTTCAACTACGCACACGGCCAGGTCTACGGCGTGGAGCTCACCGGCAGCTACCATGTGGACGGCTTCACGGCCTATGCCAACCTCGCAACCCAGCGCGCGATCGGCAAGGACATCATCTCCAGCCAGTTCAACTTCGACGCCGATGAACTCGCCTACATCGCCGATCACTATATCCATCTGGATCATGAGCAGCAGGTGACGGCCTCGGGTGGCGCCTCGTACCTGTGGAAGGGCACCCGCTTCAGTGTCGACATGCTGTTGGGATCGGGGCTGCGCTCGGACCTGACGCTGCCGGATGGCCTGCAGATTCCCAACGGCGATCACCTGCCCTACTACACCCAGGTCAACCTCGGCGCGGAGCACGATTTCGAAAGGCAGGGGCTGAAGGGTCTCACGGCGCGGATCGACGTCATCAACCTCCTGGACAAGATCTACGAGATCCGCAATGGCACCGGCGTCGGCGTCGGCGCGCCGCAGTACGGGCCGCGCCGCGGCCTGTTCCTGGGGGTGACGCAGGCCTTCTAAGGTCGTACATTGCGGGCATTCGGGGATGGATGGGAGCGGAACGATGCGCAGGTGGCTTGGCATTGCGTTGGTGGCAGCCGTCGCTTCGGGGACCGCCTGGGCCGCATCGCGCCTGGTCTACGAAGAGACCTACGGCCAGGACCGCGCGCAGATCGAGGACCTGCAGTCGCGGTACCTGTTCGCACTGGACTGGCAGGATCCGCAGCTGTACGCGAGCACCTTCACCACCGACGGCGTGCTGATCTGGGCCGGTGGCACGGTGACCGGGCGCAGCGCCATCGTGAAGGAAATGACCCAGGCCAAGGCGGTCGATGAGCGGGCGGCGGCGGGAACCGCACCCCTGCGGCCGGCCCGGCGGCGCCATTTCATCAGCAACGTGGTGCTGCGCATCGAGGGCGATCGCGCCACTGACCGCGCCTACTGGTTCGAATTCAACGACGACGATCGCGACCGGCGGCCGTATCTGGGGGCCTATGGGCACTACGAGGACGAGCTGCAGCGGGTCGACGGCCGCTGGCTGTTCACGAAGCGGCACATCTTCAACGAGCAGCGCGACGACATGGCGGCAAGCCCCGTCAATCCAGCGTGGTGAGCAGCAGGCGCCGCATGACCTCGCGGTAGCGACCGGCGATCCGGTCCCGATGGATGTGGCATCCGCCGCTCACGAGCCTGTGGCCGGCCCGCCAGACACCATCGATCACCGCCTTGCCGCCGCTGAACAGCCAGCCGTCCAGCAGCGCATCCTCGGTGCGGCCGACGAGCGCGGGATGCTCCGCATCCAGGGTCAGGAAATCCGCGGCGCAGCCGCATGCCAGACCGGCATCCTTCATCCCCGTGGCCTGGGCACCCCCGCGCAGCGCCGCATCGAACAGGCTGCGGCCGGTGGAGCGGCCCGGTCCGCCGGCCAGTACGTTGCGGCGCCTGAGCAGCAGCCGCTGCGAATATTCCAGCGCGCACAGTTCGGCGGCCGGATCGATGCGGACGTTCGAATCCGATCCGACGCCAAAGGCCCCGTCGGCCGCGAGATACGCCTCGGCAGCGAAAATCCCGTCGCCGAGATCGGCTTCGGTCAGCGGGCACAGTCCGGCGACCGCCCCGGACTGCGCCAGGGCCCGCACCTCCAGTTCGCTCAGGTGAGTGGCATGCACCAGGCACCAGCGCGAGTCCACGGCCGCATGATCCAGCAGCCACTCCACCGGCCGGCGGCCGCTCCACGCCACGCAGGCATCCACTTCACGCATCTGCTCGGCGATGTGGATGTGCACCGAACCCTCGCTCGCCAGCAGCGCCACGTGGTCCAGGTCCGGTGGCGCCACGGCCCGCAGGCTGTGGGCCGCCACCCCCACCAGTGCGCCCTCCAGGCCGCGGACGGCCTCCCGGGTGCCCGCCAGCAGCCGTGCGAAGCGTTCGATGTCGTTCATGAACCGGCGCTGGGCCCCGCCGGCCGGGGCGCCGCCGAAGTTGCCGTACGAGTACAGCACCGGCAGCAGCGTCAGGCCGATGCCACTGTGCGCGGCGGCCGCCGCCACGCGCCAGGCCAGCTCCGCCAGTTGCGAGTACGGGGAGCCATCCGGGGCATGATGCAGATAGTGGAACTCGGCGACGCGGGTGAATCCGGATTCGAGCATTTCGACGAACGCCCAGGCCGCGATCGCCTCCACCTCCTCCGGTCCCAGGCGGTCCACGAACGAGTACATGACTTCCCGCCAGCTCCAGAAGTCATCGCTGGACGGGCCGGACACTTCGGCGAGTCCCGCCATGGCGCGCTGGAAGGAGTGGCTGTGCACGTTTGCCAGCCCCGGAACGGCGACCGCGTGACATTCGGCGTCCGCCTCGGCCACGGTTCCGGTGCGCACCGCGCTGATCCGCCCGTCGCGAACCTCGACGCTGACGCCATGCGCCCACCCCGTCGGCAGCAGGGCGGTACGGAACCAGAACCTGTTCATTCGTGTGTTCCTCTGGCGGCACAATAGCACCGCCGGCCCCCGGGCGCGGCGCCGCCGAGGTACCCGAGATGGCCGAATCCTTGCCCGCTGCCGCGCCCCCGGACTGGTTGCAGATCACCGTCGGCGATGCTCCGCTGGTGCTGAGCATTCCGCATGCCGGGACCGAAATCCCCGAAGCGCTCGCGAGCTCGCTGGTGAGCCCTTTCCGGTCGACCTGTGACACGGACTGGTGGGTGGACCGGCTGTATGACTTCGGCGCTTCCCTGGATGCGACCGTCGTGCGCACCAAGCTGTCGCGCACGGTCATCGACGTGAATCGCGATCCGTCCGGACGATCGCTCTACCCGGGGCAGGCGACCACCGGCCTGTGTCCGTTGACGACCTTCGACGGGCTGCCGCTCTATCTCGGGGGCCGCGAGCCGGATGCCGCGGACATCGCCCTGCGCACCCAGGACTGCTTCGGGCCGTATCACGCGGCCCTGGCGGCGCAGCTGGCGCGACTGCGGCGGCGACACCCCCGGGTGGTGCTCTACGATTGCCACTCCATCCGCTCGCGGGTTCCGCGGCTGTTTGAAGGCGAACTGCCGCAGTTCAACCTCGGCACCTACGGTGGCGTCAGCTGTGATCCGCGATTGCGCGCGGCCCTCGCGCACACCTGCGCCGACAGCGGCTTCTCCCACATCGTCGACGGACGCTTCAAGGGCGGCTACATCACCCGGCATTATGGCCGCCCGCCGCAGGGCATCCATGCGCTGCAGATGGAACTGGCCTGCCGGGGATATCTCACGGAACCTGAGGGCGAGCTTACAGCCGACAACTGGCCGGCGCCCTACGACTGCGCGCGGGCCGCCGCGCTGCGCGGCACTCTGCAACGGCTGCTGGCACAGTGCCTGGACTTTGCGCAGGTGCCATCGCGCAGCCAAAACTGCTAGCCTCGCGCACCAAATCCATCAATCGGCGGATGCCGAGGACCTGTCAATGGGCTGGCACCGCCGCCGATATCGGGGTCGCAACCTGGAGCGCGCCCTGACCATAGCCGACCTGCGCGAGCGTGCGCTGCGGAGGGTACCCGGGTTCGTGTTCGAGTACGTCGAAGGGGGCTCCGATGACGAGCATGCCCTGCGCAACAACCGCGACGCCTTCGACCGCTGGCATTTCGTTCCCTCGACCCTGGTCAATACCTGTGCCCGCCACCAGCGCGTCACGCTGTTCGGCGCGCCGGCGGCCTCACCGCTGATCGTCGGTCCCACCGGTGGCAATGGGGTATTGCAGGCCGGGGGCGATCTGTCGCTGGCGCGCGCGGCCGCCGCGGCCGGCGTCCCGTTCTGCCTGAGCACCATGTCGTCGGTGCGCCTGGAAAATGTGCCGCAGGCCGCCGGTGGCCGGCTGTGGATGCAGCTGTACATGACGGAAAACCGCCAGTCGACCGAGGATCTCGTGGCGCGCGCGGATGCCGCCGGCTACGAGGCGCTGGTGTTCACCACCGACGCCAACGTCTTCGGCCTGCGCGAGTGGGATCGCCGCAACTACGTCCGGCCCGGCATGCCCACCTGGCGCAACCGCCTGGAACTGCTGCGCCACCCGCGGTGGACCTGGGAAGTACTGTTGCGCCACGGCGTACCGCAGCTGGAAAACCTGGCGCCGTTCCTGCCCGCCGGTGCCGCAAGCGCCGTCGGCGGCAGCACCGTGATTCCGCGGCTGTTCACCGCGCGGATCACCTGGGACGAGGTCGCGTGGCTGCGCCGCGTGTGGCCGCGCAGGCTCATCGTCAAGGGCGTGCTGTCGGTCAACGATGCCCGGCTGGCGGTCGAGCACGGCTGCGACGGCATCGTCCTCACCAACCACGGTGGCCGGCAACTGGACCACTGCGTCTCCGGCATGGACGTTCTGCCGGAAATCGCAGCCGCGGTGGCTGATCGTCTGACGCTCATCGTCGATGGGGGCGTGCGCCGCGGCACCGACGTCATCAAGGCGCTTGCGCTGGGCGCAAATGCCGTGATGCTGGGCCGGGCCCCACTCTATGGACTGGCCGCCGGAGGCGAACCGGGCGTGCGCCGGGCGCTCGAGATCCTGACCAGCGAGATCGACCGGGCGCTGGGGCATCTCGGGTGCAATAGCCTTGCGGAACTCACACCGTCGCTTCTGCGCAGCCACTGACGGAGGCGCGTCGATGGCGAGGCACCTTTGCGGATTGCTGCTGGCGCTGCTGGTCGCATCCGTCGCCCACGCCCGATCCGCGCCGCCCGCCGCCTACGAACTGACCGTCGGCGCATCGCGGCTGGCCCTTCTGATTCCGCCACGCGAGTTCGCCTCGGATGCGGTGCTGCGGGAGTGGGTGCAGCGTTCGGCCGGGATCGTCGCACGGTACTATCGCCGCTTCCCGGTCTCCGCCGTGCGGATCATCGTCATCCCGGTCGACGGGGACGGCATCCAGGGCGGCAGCACGTTCGGCCAGCCGGCGCCGCTCATCAGGATCCGGGTCGGCCGCGCCGTGACCGCGGCAGCGCTGCGGAATGACTGGGTGCTCGTTCACGAAATGGTCCACCTGGCGCTCCCGGACGTGGGCGAGGCGCATGCCTGGCTCGCCGAAGGCCTCGCGGTGTACGTCGAAGGTGTCGCCCGGGTCCAGGCGGGTAATCGCAGCATCGAGGATGTCTTTGCCGAAGAGCAGCGCTCCATGCCGCGCGGCATGCCTTCCGGGCCGGCAGCGGGCCTCGACCAGGACCACTCCTGGGGCCGGACCTACTGGGGCGGCGCCATGTTCTGCCTGCTGGCGGATGTGCAGATCCATGAGCGCACGCACAACCGGCGCGGTCTGCAGGATGCCCTGCAGGCCGTGCTGCGCGCCACGGGCGGAATCATTGAGGACCGCGACATCAACCAGGTGTTCGCCACGGCCGATGCGGCCGTGGGCGTGCCGGTGCTGAGTGAACTGTACGCCAGGATGAAGGACAGCGATTACGCGCCGGACCTGCCGGGTCTGTGGCGCAGTCTTGGCGTCGAGAGTGACGGCGGCGGCATCCGCATCGTCGATCAGGCGCCGCTCGCCGCCATCCGCCAGGCGATCTTCCGGCCGACCCCGCCCTAGCAGGCTGTTGAAAAAGTCCACGCATCAGGCACAGTTACATGAACTGGGCGGGAGAGACGAATCTGATGCGCGGGGATGATGTTCAGCAAGGCGGAATGTTCAGCTACG
>Ga0335075_10004609_pt1 | contig 21519 bp, 17 predicted proteins | sample Lox_Sample_24_FD_206723 | JGI IMG/M metagenome (GOLD analysis project Ga0335075, IMG submission 206723) | Soil microbial communities from Loxahatchee National Wildlife Refuge, Florida, United States - Lox_Sample_2.4 | ecosystem: Environmental > Terrestrial > Soil > Wetlands | place: USA...
GTCGGTCGAGACTCGGGCGTAGCCATAGATCATGGGGATGATTCTGCACCGGATTTCCGCTTCGGAAAAGCGTAATCGAATCAAAGACCTCGTTTTGGTGAGAAAATCTTGATTTTTTGCACGCCGCCCTTCATGGTCTAAGATCGCTGGACGTACCGTAGAGCCGGTCTGCACCGTTCAAGGGGTTAGCGATGGCTGGTAATGCGCCAGAGCAACTTGCTACTTACATCAGCTCGCTTTCGGACTTTGTAATGTACACCGAAATCGATGCTAACTACGGCCACGTCGGTGCGACTTTGGCTGATGCGGTTTTGCAGTCGAACAACAACTACGAACGGAATGTCAGATGCCGCGTCGCGCGTATTAGGTCGACTTATGCGGGCGCGTCAAAATTGTCGGACTTGAAGGGGCTTCTCCTGCGGATCACGACCCAAGAGTTCCTTGATTGGAAAGGAACTCGGAAGCCCGGTACTTTCCTCGACCTCGTTGACTTGCTGCAACGGGAAAGCGTGCACACGGAAGACGACTTGCGACGGTGGCTCTCGTTTCCAGATAGCCGCGAGAAGTTGCTCGCAATACGTTTTGTTGGTCCAAAAACGGCAGACTACCTGAAAATTCTGGTCGGCCTGCCTGTGGCGGCCATGGATCGCCATCTGCTCGGCTTTCTCGAACTCGCTGGGCTGGGCAAGCTCAGTTATCCGGCAGGTCAAGACGTGGTTCACAAAACCGCGGACCTGATGCAACTGGATCGGGCACACTTTGATCATAGCATCTGGCGTTACATGACTGGCGGCAAGGCATCATCGGTCGGCGCAATCGCCTGCCCTTCGCGCTCTCCGGTGCACAGATGCGGTGATCCACGGCCCGAGACGTGCACCAAGTAACCAACATCTTGTGTTGTTCCCGCCGCTGGGCGCCTCGACGCCAGTCGCATAGGGTCCATTATGGAAGCGCGGGGCTCAGAGGATGATGAACGCCCGAAACGTCCTCAGCGTTGCCCAAAACTGGCCGATCCCGATCGAGCCCGCCAATATTGGTTCCGGATCGGTGATAGTGCCTTCCCCAGCGTCTATCCCCACATCCTTCTGGCGATGTCCTTCTCCTCGGCACCGACTGCGTCGGCATAGATAGCGGTGGTGGTGAGCTGGGCATGGCCGAGCCACTTCTGCACCAGGTTGAGGGGGATTCCCGCCGACACGGCCGCCACCCCGAATCCGTGTCTCAGCCCCTTGGGCGAGGCCTGCGGCCCGTCGAGCCGAGCGGCTTCCATCACCGCGTGCACGGCGCGCCAGCCGGTCATCCGGCTCCACGGCCAGAGGCGCCGATCGCGGCCCTTGCCGCGGCGGGCCTGGAGTTCGCGGATGCCGTGCACCAGGTCGAGGGCCTCGAGGAGGGAGGGCGGCACCGGCACGGCGCGGAAGACACCGAGACGCCGCTTCTTGAGGCTCTCGAAGATCAGCACGCCGGCGGCCAGGTCGACCCGGTCGACGGTGAGCGCCAGCGCCTCCGAAAGCCGACACCCGGCATAGGCGAGGGTCATGCAGAGAGTACGGACCTGGCGGTCGGCCCGCTCGGCTGCCGCAAGGAAAGCCTCGCGTTCGCCGGCGGCGACGTATTTCCGGGTGCCGTCGGGCGTGTAGAGCCGCATTCCGGCAACCGGACCGGGGCCTGAGGCCTGCGCCTTCGCCCGCTTGGGTGACGATACTCGGGCTGCTGATCCTGATGCCGGCCTCGCTGGCGCCCGTGCGACGTCGCCGCGCTTCCCGGCAGGCTTCGCCCCCGGGGGCGGGCCCGCTCGCCGGCGCGCCGTCACGCCCACCGGTCCCAATAGCCCCGGCGACGCTTGGTCCGCACAAGCCGGGCGAGAGCGTTGACGGCGGCGCCCGCGTCGGGGTGCGGGTCGAGCCGGATCCGGCCTGGCGTGCCAATCCGGCCCCAGTGGCGGGCGAGGAGGGCGCGGCCGAAGAGATCAGGCCAGACGGACAGGCGGTAGTACCGCCACTCGCGCTTCTCGGGGCGGATGCGGACGAGCGACGCCGCCTCCGGGAACAGCGGGAGCTGGATCGGAGCGGGTAGGCTCAGGTCGGATTTTCGAGGTTTGGGCATCTTCTCGCGTGAAGTGTATCAGAACAGGCAAGCCGAGTACAGAAGAACCATCCCGGGCTGGCGCCGGTCCTCAAGACCGATCAGTCCACGGAACCCATGCTTCTGGCGGCGTTTTCGGCGGCAAGCGTGGGCCTCGCGGGCCTGCCGCAGCATCACCCGGGCGGAGCGATGGACCGCGCCGCACCGCCCCAGCCTGTTACACTATTACCCATAGTGTATCAGCCTGATTCGACTAAGTAAGTCTGCTCAGAGTGGGGGCAGTCTGTCCAGTATCGTTAAACCTCTCCCTGCAAGAGAATCAATGGCGGGGCATAAAGACGCCGGTTATCCGAATTGAACTCGTATTTCACATCGCAGAGTAGGTCGTGAAGATCGATCAATTTAAACGATTTGGGAATGTACGAGGAATCCCTTGACTCCGTGACTGGGCTTGCTCTCATCCCAAACGCCAGCAGCAGATGACGTGCATCAATCGCTACTTTGAACGACTCGGATGGCGAGAGGTAAAAGGATCGCATCGTCGTCTCGGCTTTTCCGTGTGCGAATATCTTGCACTCCAAATATGTGGCACGGTTGGCGCTATCGTGGATCAGTATGTCAGGATATCCGGCGGCCTTTCCCAGTCCCTGTTTTGATGTCGGTCTGACAGCCTTTAGCCCTGCCTGCGGTAATGCTCGCATTACGTAGGCCTCAACGTCATTGCCAACTTCGTTTGGGCGCGGCCTCCGTATGGGGTGAGATTTCAATTCGGCAGCGCAAATCCGAATCGCTTTCTCCATCCTGTCGATGAGCTCTACATCCGCCGGATCAGATCTATTGATCTGGATTACCTGGTGCTCAGCCAAGGATTTGACGATCACTGAGAATGGTATGTCCCGCACTGGCTTGAGCATCCGGGCTAGGGCTTGCTCTAGCACTGCAAGTCTCTCCTTATCGTCCACGGCACCCCCAATTTGTTTTTGCCGTTCGAGGCAACGATGAAAAGCGGCGGGATGGCGTACCAGCTCAACGCCGACGTAGGACGACGATCCGATTGGTGTTCGTTCCTTTGGTGTTGTTCCTGACGCCCCAGCAATTTGCGGTCTTGGTGAATTCCTGCTGGTTCACCATCACGAACAGGCGCTCAAATGGCAGGCCCTCTGCAGCCTCCCAGACCAGGCGCTCAAGGAGAACCTTGCCGTTTCGCACCTCCCCAACCTCGAAAGCGATGTGCCCACCCGGCCGGACAATCCGCGCCAATTCGATCAGTGTATCCCGAACCATTGCTTGCCAGCCTGACTCGGTTCGGTGATGCGCGATTGCAACGCCTGCGACTTCAATCCCAGCGAACCAGCATCTGAGCCAGTTATCTTCGGCATACTGTACAATATCGAGGAACGGGGGAGACGTTACAACTAACTGAACTGAAGCGTTGGCGATTGCAGGTGTCGACTGTGCCATACTAGTCGTCAGCAATGCGGGCGGATGAGATGCCATACGCCCCCCGCTCAAGAGGGACTTGGTTTTCCTCAAGATCAGCTTCTTTATATTGCGGTCTGGCGGAACCTGCCCCCTCTGCTCGTTGATTTTCCGTTGCGATTGAGCAGACACGGCTTGATTAGGCGGAAGAGTATACACCGAGAAGAAACCGGGCGAGTGGCCCGTCAACCGATTGATCGCCACCATCCTAATCCAATCATCAGTCGCGTCCGACGGCCGTTCCAATGGGGATCGTTCCATCAACCAAGCGCGAAGCGCGCATATGTGGCGCAGGGTTCTCGGGCTATAAAAAGCGAGAAGTTCGGGATTCTCAATCTCACCCCGGTCCCACGGAATTTCCTCCAGACGTCGCGTAATGTCGCGAATAGCAGGTGGTGCCAAGCGTGATCTGGTCAACAAAATGCTTAGAGGGTTGATATCGTTTCCGATTGGCCGGCGGCCCATGAGTGCCGCTTCAATAGGAGTCGTTCCCCGGCCCATGAAAGGGTCATATACCGAGTCTCCCGGTTTGGTCAGGCGCTTGATGAAGAACTCGGGGAGCTGCGGCTTAAAGCATGCTCGATAGCTGATTTCGTGAATCGAGTGCGCCTTCCGCTGGCCGGAGGTCCAGAACTCGTTGATCAAATAGCGGATCGGACCTTCCCACCTCTCGATGGACCGTTCTCCAAATTCGCAAAAATCTCGGACCAGAACATCGAAACCAAGACTGGCCTGATCGGCCGGGAGGTCCGATCGGGTCGGAACCCGCCGAAAAAGGGGCAAGCTGTCGAGCATCGAATCGGCCATGCCCGATTTTAGCCGAATGGTCCAACCCTCCAACATCCCAGGGCGCCTGATGGCCTTAAGGGGCAGGGACGCAGCCTAAGTCATTAATCTGCATACACAATTTCAGCGGTCAACTCCAACCGACGTATTGGCATCGGGGCAACAAGCAGGCGATGGTAAGATCAACTTGTAATTTTCGACCCGGCGGCTGCCGTACGTCAAAAAAATTGGCACTTCCCGTTTCCGGTTTGAGGACGCGGGCGCGATTGAAGTTTTAGCCCGGGCGGCTTCGGCGCCTGGAACACGTTGCTGCCGAAAGGGGGCACCATGGCCCGACCGCTTGAGAAGACGACCAATGCCAAGCTTTACACGCGCCCGCCCGAGATTGAGGCGGCGGCCGACGCCGTTCTTGGGCAGGACCTGGCCACCCAGCGGCGCCGGGCGCTCATCCGTGACCGCCACCACTCCGAATATCTACCTTCCGAGTGCCTCGTTCATCTCATTCGCGAGGCAAAGCGGCGCAGCGACGATCCTGCGAGGGATAAGCTTCTGCGGCTTCTGCTGACGCGCTGCGAAGCCAACCTCAACGTCAAGGTGGACGGACAGATCACGGGGGCGGTCCAGTTGAGGGAAGATATTCTCGGCGACTTCGCCGAACTCTTCGCCATCGACGGTTCGGCAGAGGATCGCCATGAACTGGACTTCTTCGAGGTCCGTTTCGACAAGGCATTTTTCATCTTCCGCGCAACGCGCGTGCGCTCGGAACTTGCGCATCTCAACAGCCAAACGCCGTTAGCCGAACCGTCCGACGAGATCACCCTGATCGAGCAGGAACTCGACGACGAAGCCTTGGCCCGCGTGTGGGACCTTTACGGCGTCCGCAACAATCCCGAAGACCGGGTTTTCCGGAAACAGGTCTTCGACGCGATTAAGGCTTTACCACCCGATCAGCGCAGGGCGGTGGTTCTGGTCCATCTACTCGGCTTCAAGCAAGGATCTGAGAACCCCTACGAGACCACGGCCGCAACGCTTTGCGGCGTGGATGAGCGCACGATTCGGAACCGCCTCAGAAGGGCGTTCGCCGCACTATCGAAGCTTCAGGAGGTCGCATGAACACCCAAACGACGATTCGAACCGCAGAATCGCTCCGAGACGCGCTCTATGCGCTTGCCCTAGCCAAGCCAGCGCCCAATGCTGCCGTGCTCGACGACCTGGTGCGCCGCTATCCCGAGTATGCCGAGCAGCTCACCGATATGGCCGTCACGTTGGCGCTTGAGGTTCTCGTTGACCGCGACAAGGAACCATTACCCGAGGAGCTCAGCGGTACTAGCGCTGCCGTCGGCCGCGCCATGAGCCGTTTCCAAAACCGTCTCTACGCGGTGACGAAATCCCGGCAACCTGCCAATGCGAACACGGCATCCGAAAATCCCAATCCATTTTCCTCTCTCGATCGGGCCGAATTGCGCAGCCTCGGCCGCCGTCTCGGAGGCAACACGGTCTTCGCGATGAAGCTGCGCGACCGCCTGATCGATCCCGACACGATGACGGAGGGATTTCGAAGGCACGTCGCCGAAACGATGCAGGCGCCGCTTGACGTTGTTATTGCCCACTTCGCGGGGCGATCGGAAATGGCGGTCCATGCACATTACAAGGCCGAACAGAAGCCTGAGGCTGACCGAAAGCAGAGCTTCGAAGAAGGGGTTCGCTCCTCAGGACTCACGCCTGAGCAACAAGCCTTTCTTTTAAATCTCTGAAAACGTGATGGATGCTTTCGAAACGATACGAGTTACGGCCGCTGCCCTGCATGCGAAGCTGGTAGCCACCGGAGCCGATCCTGACCAACCGATCGCGTTGGTCGGGGCGGCGGTCGCCGATCTCGATCTGGAGTTGGCGTGGCTCCCGGAAGGTGATCCGGCGCTCAAAGGCGCCCGTGCGCTGTTTGACGAGCAGGGAGGGGTGATCTGCTGCCTCGACCAGGGTTCTCCGGGAGAGAGGGCCTGTCTCGTCGCGCACGAGCTCGGACATGTCTGTCTCCACTCAGGTTCGTCGGAATGCACCAACGACGATATCGACGCCTCGCGCTCCATGGAGGCAGCCCCCGTTGGGCTGCAACGCGTCGAGGATTACGGGGCCCGGGAGCGTCGCGAATTGCAGGCGAATGTCTTCGCGCGCGAATTCCTGCTGCCAAGGCCCTCCGCGCGCCAGATGCATCTCGCGGGTCAGACCGCCTCCGCTATTGCCGGCCGCCTCGGCCTTCCAAAAGACCTGGTGCGCCAACAGCTCCTCGATGCTCTGCTTTTGCCCCCCGTGCCGCCGGAGGACGAGCCAGCGGTCGTCCATACACCGCGCGACGATCCCTCCCAAGATCGCGCCACCACCCATCGCGGCTCAGCCTTTGAGCTCCAAGCCGGTCCCGGCACCGGCAAAACGCGCACGCTCGTCAAACGCGTTTTGTCCCTGCTTCGCGACGGTGTGGATCCGGCCAGTATTCTTGTTCTGACTTTTTCCAATCGGGCTGCGGGAGAGCTATCGGAGCGGCTTGTGGCGGCCGTGCCAGACCAGGCGTCTCGTATTTGGATCGGCACGTTCCACGCGTTCGGCCTCGACATGATCCGGCGTTACCACGACAAGCTCGGATTGCCGTCCGATCCCGAGTTGTTCGACCGAAGTGATGCCATTGAGGTGCTCGAGGAAGTTCTCCCGACATTGCCGCTGGTTCACTATCGCAATCTCTGGGACCCCGCACTGGTCTTGCGCGACGTAGTCAGCGCCATCAACCGCGCCAAAGATGAATTGGTCGACGACATGCAATATCGTGCGCTCGCCGAGGCCATGAGGAATCGCGCGACTGATCCTAACGAGCAGGAAACAGCCGCCAAGGCGCTTGAGGTTGCGCAGGTTTATAAGATCTATCAGGAGGCCCTGCGCCAGCGCCGCTCTGTGGATTTCGGCGACCTCATCATGAGGCCGACTCTGCTTATCGAGACCGACGAAGCGGTACGCGCCGCAGTGAGGTTACGTCATCGCCACGTCCTCGTCGATGAGTATCAAGACGTCAACCGCGCCAGCGCTCGGCTCCTGCGCGCGGTTGTCGGAGACGGAAGTCGCCTCTGGGTGGTCGGCGATTCCCGCCAGTCGATTTACCGGTTCCGGGGCGCGTCTTCGATCAACATGGCGCGCTTCACGAGCGACTATCCGGACGCAGTGATTGACCGCCTCGGGATCAATTACCGGTCCAGTCAGGAAGTCATCGACACCTTCTCGGCCATTGCCCCCCACATGGCGGCTTCGCAGGGCATGTTGCCTCTGGCCCTTGAGGCCGATAAAGGCTCATCCGGCATTCGGCCCCAGCTTCGCCGCTTCAACACGCTCGACGACGAGGCCGCAGGCGTCGCCGCGCGCATTTGCGAACTTGAAGTCTCGGGAGTCCGTCTCCGCGATCAAGTCGTTCTTTGCCGGACCAACTCCCGGCTCAACGACATCGCCCTTACTCTCGAGCGGCGCGGCATCCCGGTGTTGCATCTTGGCAGCCTGTTCGAGCGCGACGAGGTCCGTGACCTGCTCGCCTTGCTTACCCTCGCGGTCGATCCGTTCGGCGACGGTCTGGCCCGCGTCGGCGCAATGCCGCGCTACAATGTCCCACTTCAGGACATTCACACGGCGACACAGGCGTTTCGTTTCCTTACGGGAGCAGCTCTCGGTAAGCTTCGCAAGGTTGTAAAAGACGATGTGTTGTCTGGCGAAGGTCGAGAAGGTCTCGCTCGTCTTGCTGGCGACCTCGACGGCATTGCCTCCAGCGCCTCGCCCTGGGACGTGCTTCTCACTTATCTCCTCGACCGCACGAACGCCTTGGCGGAACTGGCGCGGGGCGAGTCGGTTCGCGACCGCATGCGCGCGGTCGCGATCTGGCAGTTCCTCAACTTTGTGCGCGACCGGAGCCCGGTGGGTCCTGGCGCTCCGATCCAGCGCGTGCTCGACCGGGTCCGGCATTTGGTGCTGCTCGCTGAAGAGCGCGATCTACGGCAGATTCCCGCAGCTGCGCTGCATATGGATGCGGTTCGCCTCATGACGGTCCACGGCAGCAAGGGCCTCGAATTCGAGGCCGTGCATGTGCCGGGCCTTACCAAGCAGAGCTTTCCGTCGTCCTACCGCCGTCAACGCTGTCCGCCGCCGGCTGGAATGATCGAGGGCGACGACGATGACGCCGAGAGCGGCGCCAAAGCGCACAACATGGAGGAAGAGTGCCTGTTCTTCGTGGCGCTCTCTCGCGCGCGGACCCATTTGCAACTTTATCTTTGCCGCAAGCAGCCGAACGGCAATAACCGCTCGCCCTCGCCCTATCTCGATTGGCTCACGAGCCGCGAGATTACCGAAATCGCCACCCCCGCCACCGTGCCCTTGCCAGCCGATGCGCCGCGTCCTGCGTCGATTGCCGTGACATGGCCCGAAGACTGGAATCTCACCGACACGCGGCTGCGCAGCTACGAGCAGTGCGCTCGGAGATTTTTCTATACGCATGTCCTCGGTCTCGGAAACGCCCGCAAGACGACCGCGTTCACGCAAACCCATGATTGCCTCTATGAACTCATTCGATGGCTCGCGACCGCCCGGGTCGAAGGATCGCCCGGCCTTGAGGAGGCCGTGCAGGAGTTCGAACGTGTCTGGGCCGCCAAAGGCCCCGTCGAACACGGCTTCGCCACCGATTACCGCCGTCTCGCCGACCGTCTTGTGACGGCCTTGGTACGCTCCGGCGCCGGAGCGCGCTTCCTGCGCTCGGAGCCGATCGCCATCGATCTCGCTGGCGGACGGGTCATCGTCGAACCGAACGAATTGGCCGAGCTGCCGAACGGCACGGTCGTCCTGCGCCGCGTCCGCACCGGCTATCGGCGCGAAAAGGAATATGACGAACTAGAGTACACCCTCTACCACCTCGCAGGCCGCGCCCGCTACGGCTCGTCTTATGCGGTCGAGGCCTTCCATCTTACCGACGAGGTCTTCGAGACCGTCGAGTTGAGCGCGACCAAGATCAAGAACCGGCAGACCAGGACCGAGGCGATGGTCGCCGATATCAGGGCCGGCCGCTTTCCGCCCGACCCCGATGCCGTGCGTTGCCCGCGCTGCCCTCACTTCTTTGTCTGCGACACCGTCGGCCGCGGCCCGCTCTCGCTGATTTGATCGCCCGCGACTTTCCGGTTTTGGCCGGTCCGCGCGATTAGCGCCCGGCTTTCCGTCCTCCCCACCACGCGCTGCTTCCCACCCTCGCGGTTTCGCCGCGATCAAAGACATGTCCGCGCCAGTCGCGAGCGTCGCCTTTCCGGTTTGGACGGTCCGCCGCGATTAGAGATGCAGCACCGCTTCGGGCATCCGCCCGAGCATCGTCTTTCGGAGAAAGAAACACATGGAAACCATCGACATCTTCTACCAGGGCCACGGCCTTCGCGAGATCGAGCACATCGAGATCGAATCCGACCACACCGTCGCCGTCGTCAAGGAGATCCTCATCCAGAAGCACGGTTGGGAGCCTGACACGCTGATCTATATCGAAGACGTCGAGGCGCCGCTTGAAGAGCAGCGTCTCATCGTCGAGCTGTGCGGCGCCGGCGCCCATCTGCATCTGCACCGATGCCGCAACGTCGAGGTCGAGGTCACCTTCGGTGGCGAAACCGTGCATCATCGCTTCGCTCCGAGCGCGACGGTCGCGCGCGTCAAGACCTGGGCCGCCGCCACCAAGTTCGGCATGACCGAGGAGGAGGCCGGGGAGCACGTCCTCCAGATCGCCGGCACACAGGATCGTCCGCCGCCCGGGGCCCATATCGGCACGCTCACCTCGTGCCCGGCCTGCCGCGTGCATTTCGATCTCGTGCCGGACGAGCGCATCAACGGCGCGCCGGGCGTGACGACGTCGGGAGGGCGCTGATGGCGCCCGACAAACAGGCGCTGCGCGCGGACCTCTCCAAGGCCCCCTTCCGCGCGGGCGTCGCCGGCGGGCGCTGGCGGCTCATCGACATCGCCTGGCCGCATGTCTTCATCGCGGTGACGGCGAAGGACGGCCGCGACTACGTCCTCAGATTCAACGCCTCGGGCTTTCCGGCGACGACGCCAACCGCAGGCCCCTGGGACATGACGACGAACGCCGTGCTTGCGTTCGACCTGTGGCCGCGCAGCAAGGGCGGGCGCCTCGGCGCCGTCTTCAATCCCAACTGGAAGGGCGGCACGGCTCTCTACCTCCCCTGTGACCGCGAAGGCATCGCCGGACACGACCACTGGCGCGCGCAAATGCCCTCGAAAATCTGGCGGCCCGCGGGCGGCCTCGTTCAATACCTGGAGTTCGTCCATGAACTTCTCCATTGCTGCGATTACCGGCCGCCTGCTCGCGCCGCGGCATGAGCTGTCGTGCTCGTGGTGGCTCTGGCGGCGGCTGCTCAAGAAGCTGCGCGAGCGCGGACGCGGCGTGCGCGAGAGCGGCGCCTTTCTGCTCGGCGGCAAGGACGCCGACGGCCGACGGCGCATCATCGACTTCGCACTCTACGACGACGTGGACCCACACGCGCTCGACACCGGCATCGTCCATCTCGACGGGCGCCACTTCGGCAAGCTCTGGGATCTCTGCCGCGCCCGCGCGCTCACAGTGGTCGCCGACATCCACACGCATCCCGGCGGCGCCGGCCAGAGCGACTCCGACCGCGCGCATCCCATCATCGCGCGCGACGGCCATCTCGCGCTCATCGTGCCGAACTTCGCGGCGGCGTCGGTCACGCGCCGCGCGCTCGGCATCTATCGCTACGGCGGCGGCGGACGATGGGAAACGATCCCCCATGAGCGGCATCACCAGTTCTTTCATATCGGAATCTAGGAGAGAGTTCAGATGAACGCCTTTACGCCCGCCGAGACGCTGCACCGCCTGGTCAAGCAGGCCATGGACAGCGGCGCTGCCACCAGCCTCGCCGAAGCCGAAAGTCTTTTCCGCGGCTACCGTATCGGCTTCTCGATCAGCCCCGCGGAAGCCGCGCGATGCCCGCATCAGATCGCCTTGCTGACCGGCGTCGCGCTCGCGCGCCGCGTCTTCCTGGGCGGCGTCTCGGTCGCAGGCGCGCTTGACGTACCTCTCCTCGTGCCGGTCGCGCGCGGTTCAAACCTGCGCGACGCCGTGCGCCTCCTGGGCGCCGAGCTCGCCGACGCCGAGCCTTCCGACCGCCGCCCGTGCATCTCGATCGGCGGTGTGCCCTGCGGTCGTCGGGCCGGGTTTCACATCCGGGCCGTCTTCGCCGGATGGCGCGGCGGCGCCGTGCCCGCCCATGCCGTATTTGCCAGCAGCGAAGGCACCGGTATGCCGCTCGCGCCGATGCTCGCCGCCGCGATATCCGTGAGCGAGGCGTTCTTTTATGTGCAGAGCCAAACGCCGGTCGCCGGTAAGCGGTTGGTCGGGTTCTCGCTCTGGCAGCCAGCACGCAAGAACTGGCTCGCCCCAGACGGCGATGCCCCGGCCTTACGCTATCTGCCGTCGAACTTGTGGTTGATCGGGTTGGGCCATCTCGGCCAAGCGTATCTCTGGGCTCTCGGTTTGCTGCCCTTTCCCAACCCCACCGGTGCGTCCCTGATCCTACAGGATACCGACCTCATCACCCCTTCGACCTGGAGCACCTCCATCCTCACCGACACCGCCATGGCGGGCATGATGAAGACACGCGCCATGGCGAGCTGGGCAGAGCAGCGTGGGTTCGAGACGCGCATCCACGAGCGCCTGTTCGATGCCTCCTTCACGCGCCGCGACGACGAACCGGCTATCGCCCTCTGCGGCATCGACAATGCGCTTGGCCGCCGTGCGCTCGATCGCGTCGGTTTCGCCTTTGTCGTCGAAGCCGGGCTCGGACGCGGGCACCGCGACTTCCGCACCATCCGCCTGCACACCTTGCCCGGCTGCCGTCCGGCGTCGGAAATCTGGAAGTCCGGCGGCGGCGACGAGGATGTCAGCGACCGGGCCGCCTACCAGCGCATGCTGCAAGAAGGCGATCTCGACGCATGCGGCGTCACCTTGATCGCCGGCAAGGCCGTGGGAGCGCCCTTTGTCGGTGCCATCGCCGCCTGCCTGGCTATAGCCGAAGTGCTGCGTTTACTGCACGGCGGCCCGCTTCATCACCTGATCGATCTCGACCTGCAAAGCCCCGAACACCGAACCGTCGCGGGCCGCCTGCCAGCCTTCGAAACGCTCAACCCGGGCTTCGTCGAGGTGCCCGTCGGATAGCGTCAATCCACAGCATTCGCGCAACCGCTGGTTCATAGGCCGAACCGGTGGCAACGTCGAGGGAGAGGGAATCGTCATGCGAATCATTCATTCCGCCGACTGGCAAATCGGCAAGGTCTTCAAGCAGTTCGGCGCCAAGGAAGAGTCGCTGCGGCAGGCACGTCTCGCCGCTATCGAGCGCCTCGGTGCGCTCGCCAGGGGGAACGGCGTTCAGCACGTCCTCGTCGCCGGCGACGTTTACGACAGCGAGACTCCCAACCCGCACACGCTGCGCGCGCCCATTGAGCGCATGAAGCCGTTCGCCGATGTGCACTGGCACTTGTTGCCCGGCAACCACGATCCGCATCGTCCCGAGGGCGTCTGGGACCGCGTCGCGCAGCTCGGCCTCCCGCCCAACATCCACCTCCACCTCGCACCGACGCCGTTTGCGCTCGGCGATGATGCATTCCTACTCCCGGCGCCGCTCCTTCGCAAAAGTGAGCTTGATGATGTTACGGCGTGGATGGAGGACGCGGCGACACCGACCGATGCGCTCCGCATCGGGCTCGCGCACGGCTCCGTCGCCAATTTCGGCAACGAGGGCGAAGCGACTAATCCGATCGATCCCGGGCGCGCCGCCAAGGCCCGGCTCGACTATCTGGCACTCGGCGACTGGCATCGCACGCTCCAGGTCGGCCCCGCCACTTGGTATGCCGGAACGCCCGAACCCGACCGTGCCGGCGGGCAGGAACAAGGCACGGCGCTGCTCGTCGAATTCGCCGGGTCAGGCGCGGCTCCCTCAGTCTCGCCGCTCGTGACCGGTACCTATCGTTGGATCACCCGCGCGGAGCGGCTCGATGACGAAAGCGTGCTTGCCGATCTAGACCAGCGTTTGCGCAGCGAGCCCGATCTTTCGCGTCTCGTCTTGCGTCTCCGGATCGAAGGCCGTTTGTCGCTCGCCGCGCATGCCGCGTTTCACCGGCGCATGACCGATCTCGATGCCGCGGTATTTCACCTCGATGTTGATCAAGCCGCCCTCACGGCGCGGCCGACGCAAGCCGACCTCGAAACAATCGATTTTGATGGCGTGTTGCGCCGTTCAGCCGACCGTCTCAGGAGCGTCATCGAGGATTCCACAACCACGCCCGAGTTGCGAAGGCGCGCCGAGGAAGCTCTCGTCGAATTGTATGTCCGCGTCGTCAACCACTCGCGCAAGGAAGCCGCCTGATGCTGATCACTTCTCTTAGCGTCGAAGGAATCGGCCGTTTCGCAAACGCCGCACGTGTCGATGGATTCGGCACGGGTGTTAATGTACTTGCGGCCGGCAACGAGGTCGGCAAATCGACGTTGTTCAAGGCGATCCGAACCTGTCTGTTTTGCCGCCACGACAGCAAGACCCAGGAAATTAGGGATTTAGGCTCCGACAACAGCCAACTCCCCGCTACGGTCCAGCTCGCCTTCGCGCATGGCGGCAAGCACTATATCATCAAAAAGAGCTTCCTGCGTTCGCCGTCGGCAGCCCTGACCGAAGATGGCCGCGAGATTGCACGCTTCGCAGAAGCCGACAAAGCCGTGTGGAACATACTCGGCATCAGCCCCGGCAGCGGCAGAAGCATCGACGAAGGCGCCTTCGGACTTCTTTGGGTCGGGCAAGGATCGTCGTTCACGGCGCCGGTCCCAGGGACCGGCGCTTCGTCGCTGCTCAATGCCGCCATAGAATCGGAAGTCGGGACGCTCGTCGGCGGCGAGCGTGCCCGGCGAATCATTGACCAAATCAACGCCGAACTCCGGCGTAACCTCACGGACAGCGAGCGCGGTCCGCGCAGCGATGGTCCGCTCGCACGCGCGCAAGACAATTTTGAGCATTGGCGCAAGGCGGAGCGCGACAGCTTCACGAAGCTAAGCGCGCTGGAGCAGCAATTCACGGAATTGACCCAGCTCCACCGGCGTCATCGCCAAATCACCGATCCGGCCGCGGTGGCGCAGATGACACAGGAGCTGACGGACGCCCGCAATAGCCTGCGCGAAGCTCGGGCCGCAGACCAGGAAATCCGCCGAATCGAAGCGGAATTCAACGCCGCCAAGCGCGCGCTCGAAGGTACCGCGCAGCGGCTTCGCCAGCACCGCGAGGTGGCGTCCCGTATCGACACCAATCGCCGCCTCGAAGCCGATCTGGCCCAGAGTCTTCCCGAACATCTGAGCCAGGAGCAGGAGGCCCGAGCGTCACTCGCACGCACCGAGCAACAGCGCGCCACCGCCGACACTGATGCCAATATGCTCGCCATAAAGGAGCAGCATCTCGAACGGCTAACCGGTGCGCTGGTGCGAGCCTCGCGCAAGGAGGATTTCGTGCGCCGCTTGAAATCGCTTGAGGACGTCACGAAGAATCTCACCGAGATCGATGCCGAACTATCGCAGCTTCTCATCAAGCCCAAGACCGTCGAGGAACTCGACGAACTCGACCGGCAAATGGCCGCGCTCAATGCGCAGCTGTCAGCGGCGGCGGCAACGCTGGCAGTCGAGCTGAAACCGGCGGGTGCCGGACAGGTGCGCATTGGCTCGCTGCGTGCCGAGGGCAGCTATGCCGCGCCTGTTTTGACGCCGACGAAAGTCACGGTCGGCAATCTCGCCGTTGTGACCGTCACGCCAGCCGTTCATCCGGGGCAGGAAAAGCAGCAGACGCTCAATGCCGAGCGGGCCACCCTCCTAAAAGCCATGGGCGTGGCTAGCACCGCCGAGGCGCACGCGCTTCTAGCCCGCCGACGCGATCTCGAAAACAGCCGACGGGGCATTCTCGCCGAGCTCAAGAGCCTCAAAGCCGGCGAAAACCCGGCCTCTGCCTGCGCCGAGGCCAAGTCGGCGCTCGCGGAGATCGAAGCGGCCATCGCAGCGGCGCTTGTCGCAACCGGCCGGACGGCTCTGCCAAACGAGGCCGCGATCGACGCCGAGCGGCTTGATCTCGAGCAGAAACGTAGCGTACTCGACGCTCGGCGGGCCAGTCTCGACGCGGCGCGAGAGAAACAGCAAGAGGCGATCGAGACCGCTGTCGCGCAGCGTACCGGCGCCGAGACTAAGCTCGAAATGTTCCGCAAGAGCATCGCCGAGGATCTCGTGCTCTGCCCGGATGCCGATCGCGCGGCGCGAGATACGGTCATGGCCTCCGAGGTCGCGGCCTGCGAGGTGGCGCAGCAGACCAAAGCCATAACGTTCGCCGCCGTTCGCGAGACGGCTCCTGATGCGGCCGAAGTCGAGCGGCGCAACCTGCGCTGCCAGAGGCTCGAACAGGCAATCGAAAATCACAATGCCGAGCTGATGCAGCTCGCACGCGATATCGGCCGACTCACCGGCCAGATTCAGGCGGCAGGTGGCGACGGCATCGGCGAAGCCCACGCGGCTGCCAAAGAGCAGTGTGTTCTCGCCGAGCACGAGTGCGCTCGCATCCAGGAGCGCATCGCCACGCTTCAGTTGCTGCGCGACACGGTCGGCGGCTGCCTTACCGAGAGCCGTGAACGCTATTACGAGCCCGTACGGCGGTACCTGCGTCCGTACCTCAACGATCTTTTCCCGGGAGCGGAACTTGAGCTTGGCGACGACTTCACGATCACCGGGATGAAGCGCTTGCGTTCCGAGAGCTTCAGACTACTCTCCAGCGGTACACAAGAGCAGATCGCCGTGCTCGTGCGTCTTGCCATGGGCACTCTACTGGCGGAACGCGGCGGCAATGTGCCGATCATCCTCGATGATGCGCTCGTCTATTGCGACGACGACCGCATCAACCTGATGTTCGACGCACTGAGCCGTGCCGGCAAGCACCAGCAAATCATCGTGCTCACCTGCCGCTTGCGTTCCTTTGCACCTCTCGGCGGTCACACACTTCGGGTACAAATGGACGGTGAACGTCCTTAGAGGCAAAGAGCACCGCAATGTCGTCGATATTCGCCTGATTCAATTTTGCGAAGGACGACTGCTATTGAGGGTGTCGCGCCGTCCATTACGGAAGTAACGCCACCTGCCTGCCCAGCGGTGGATTCTCCACGGCGCAATCGAACCGTGCTGACTGGATCATCTTCGGGATGATCGCGTACTTGGCCCAGTCCGGATCCCGATATTCACCTCTCTCGAAACGCAGCGTCACGCGCTCGAACGTCTCTCGGCAACCCCGAGGTTTCGGTGGAATGTGCTGATAAAAGTGGAACCCGTCGGGATCTGGGATGGTCGCCGGCCTCCATCGTACCAGGCGATCGCCCAGCCACCCCGGCAACCCGCGCGCCGCCACCGGCTGCCCGGCCGCGGCGCAGGCCTCGCGATAGATGACGCTCGCCAGCCGTTCGATCGCATGGGCGACGGGCGTGCCCGGGCTGTTCCAGTCCTGCATGAAGCAGACGTACCAGCCGTCCCCCTGCCGATCAGCCGTGATCAACGTCCGCACACCGGACCCGCGGGCGCATCGCCCGGGATAGAGCTCGCTCGGATCGAAGTGCCTCCAGAAGCGGATCAGCCTCGGTGAGGTGGGGTCGGCGAAGGCCTTCAGCCCATAGGGCTGACCGACCGGCAGGCTGGCCCGCTTTTCATACGCGGAATTGCTGATCGCCGTGTGGATGCGCCACCAAGTCGCATCCACCTCCTCGACCGTCCGAAATTCCGCAAAGTCAACCTCGGGCACCGGAATCCCGGCGCCAAAATCCTCCGCATCCACACGAAACTCCCGGAACAGCCACTCGGCATACTCCTGCACCGTCGGGTGCTGCTTCTTCAGCAGCGTATGGCATGCCGCCTCGTGGTGCCTGTCGAACTCCGCCTTCGCCCGGTCGTAGGCTTCGGAGCCCATCTCTCCGGCCTTGGCCAGGCGCTCCATCTCCTCGCTGGCGCGGGTCCGCTCTTCGTCGTGGCGGTCGTGCACTGCCTCCCAGTCGGGATCGTAGTGCGGATTGGGATAGGCCATCCTTCTTTCCCCTCGGCTCATTTGTTCCCCACAACAAAACTCCACCCCGGCCGGCCTCGGCTCACTCCGCCGCGTCCCGCCGCGGCGCCGGCACGTACGGCTCGGTTCCCGCGTGGAACTCGACGTAGTCGAACCGGACCTTCTTCCACTCCGCCTCGCCAGCGAGTCGAAGATAGCCGCTGCGGTCGGCAAGCTGCATGATCTGCGAGGGCAGCACTGCCTTTTCGGTGCGCCGGCGCACATGCTTCGCCGTGCTGCTGGTGGTGTGCTCCTTGCCTTTCGAGCGCGAGGTCGTGGTCTCGTCGTGCTCCACTTCCCGCTCGCCGATCAGCTCGGAAGCAAACTGTGCCGTCCCTCCGCGCTCGCTCGCCCCGCAACGCAGGATCAGCACATTGCCGCAGTTCTCGATGATCGTGTTCGCCGCCGCCGCGCCGTAAACCGCCCGCACCTGGTCGATCGACTGCAAACCGATCACCACGCACCCGCCCTTCTTGCGCAGCCGCGCCTGCGCATCCTTCAACCCCTGCAGCGGCCCCAGGGCGTCGAACTCGTCGAGATAGAACCAGATCCGCCGGGTCGCCGAGTCGGGCAGCACCAGCACTTCGGTGATCGCGAGCCCCATCCAGCACGAGATCAGCCCCCGGAGTGCCGCGATCTGATGCGCCTGATAGGGCAGCCACAGCGTTCCCTGCCCCTCGGCGCGGATCCAGCTTCTGACCGAGAAGGCCGCCTCGCCGGCACGCGCGGCCTGGCGCATGATTTCCACCCGGGGCGCCATGGTGCCGAGGATGCTGCCCAGCATCCGCTCGTTGCCCGCCGCGAAGTAGTGCTGTGCCGCGGTCCCTTCACAGAGCAGGGCGAGCTTCTCCCGCTCCGCCGTCGCCAGCGCATCGAAGAACTGCTCGGCCGGCCCGAGCCCGTTGCGGTGCCAGCTTCGCAAGGCGGCGATGAGGATTTCCCGCGCGTAGCCGAGCCACTCGTCCTGTGCCCCGCCGCCCGCCGGCGGCAGCACCGCTTCGCCGAGGAACCGGTAATCGGTCTCCTCGCGGAGCTCCGCCAGGGCGTCCCAGCGCACGCTGCGGGCATCGAACGGATTGAGGATCACATCGCCCGGACGCCAGAAGAGGCGCATGGTGCCGCCGTCCGGGTCGGCCACCACGTGCCGGTCGCCGCGGCAGAGGGCGGTGTACATCAACCCCCGGATGGCAGTCGTTTTGCCGCTGCCGCTCACCCCAAGCGCGACCCCATGCCGGGTCTCTGCCTCCCGGCTCATGGTCAGCCCGGCCAGCACGGTGCGGCCCTTGGCGATCGCCTTGTTCATGGCGCGCAACGTGTCGGCGTGGTGCTCCCTGATCGCCGTGCCGCGCACGAGGGCTACCCCCGGCGGCGACAGGGCAAGGCACGCTCCGAGATAGCCGCACAGCCCTCCGAGTCCCGGCATCGCCAGCGCGGCCAGAAACGGGTTGAGCAGCCCGGGCGCCAGCCATCCCACCAGCCCGGCGAGCACCCCGCCCGCCACCGCTCCGCCCAGGAACCCGATCAGCGCGAACTTGAGGCCGGCCGGCCTCTCCTCGGCCAAGGCAACGGCGCCGCCGAACACCACCACCCCCGGCAGCACGCTGAGCGCGAAGTACCAGGGATAGCCCGCCGCCAGGAAGAACCGCCCCGCTTGCGCCGTGTAGGGGGCAAGATCCTGGTTCGAGAAGCCCGTCCAGAGATACCCGAGCAGGCGGGACAGGCTGAACCGCTGGGACGGCGGGACAAGGCTGCGCACGCCAAATTGCCAGGCCGCCTCCATGGCCGCCAAGCTCGCCAGAAAGCCCATGAACAGCAACGCGGATTGCTGGTCGGTCCTTTGCGCCACGCCTTCCGTTCCCGCCGAGTCGTTTTGCGTCGCAGCATGCCCAAGGGGCACGGGGGCAGCGTGATCACCCTGCGGTTGTGCTGCCGTAGCTCCGGTCAGGCGCCGGCGGGCCCTCCGCTGAACATTGCCTTCATTCGCGGATCGATTTCCTTGGTCGTCACGCCCTCAACATGCGTGGCGACGTGCCACCGATGCCCGAACCGATCGCGCACCGTGCCTATCCGGTCGCCGTAGAATCTCGTGCACACGCTGCGCACCGCGGTCACCCCCGCGGTGATCGCGCGGCCAAAGGTTGTGTCCGCGTCCGCAACATAGAGATGGATATCGACCGGAGCGGCATCGCCGCGAGGGGCAGCGAAGCTCATCTGCGGCGAGGAATCCGCCAGCATGATCACCGAATCCCTAATTTCCATCTCGGCATGGTCGATCTTTCCATCAAGCCGGCCGGGCCGCAGGCGTTCGCGCGCACCGAACGCCCTGGCATAGTGTGTTTCGGCGTTCAATTGTACCCCTGATAGCGTCGCACGCAGACTGCCTGCGCTGTTCGGGGATGGGCGACAACGTGGTGCATAGCCTTTGCTGCCCCTCGGGTGCAGGCGAAATTGGTTGGCGGGCGGCGCTGCTACCGCGCGCGATAGCACTCCGGGTGATAGGTGCCGACGCCGTCGTTGGTGTAGCTGGTGCCTGGGGTGACGGCTTGGCCGCAGTGCGAGCAATAGCGGATTAGGAGCGCTGCTTGCTGTTGGTTGTACGCCTCGATGTAAAGATTCTCGTGCGGGTTCGGGATTGCCGACCCGTTCGGCGTCCTCCGCCAGGGCAGCGGGTCTGGCCGCAGCGGGGGCTTGCCGTTCTTCTCGGCGAGCAACTGCTGCATGTAGGCGATCATGTTACGCCCGCCGCTCGGGCTGATGGCATCCTGCTTGACCCAGTCGAGGGCCTGGGCGGTCGAGTCGGCCTGGTCGTCGTGCCGGCCCTTCGGGAATGTCGTGAGCTCGTGCAGGTATTCGGCGAGCCATGGTGCTTCGGCGGGGAGATGCACGAAGCCATTCTCGATCATGGCGGTCTGCGCGTGCATCCGCATGACCTTGTCACCTGAGGGCTCGTACCGCGTGATGGCGTAGAGGCCCTCGGCAATCAGCTCCTGGATCAGCTGGGTGCCGGACGCCTTATCCTCGATCAGCACCACGTCAGCACGATGCAACTCGGCCTGCTCGCGCACCACGCGCTTGAGGCTCGGGTAGTCGAGCCGCTTCCGCAGCACGTGCAGCAGATAGAGATGGCGGTCCTCGATTCCCCAAGTGGTGGAGACGCTGTAGTCCGAGAGCTCGGTCGCTTTGTTGGCCGTATCCCAGCTTTGCAGGACGCGGCCGAAGCGCTCCGGCATCGTCGCGGGAGTGTAGGAGAGGAACCATTCCGCCTTGATCATGCCGCCGCCGAGTGGGGCGGGGGCCTGCTGATACTGGCCGGCGAAGTGATAAGGCCCCAAAGTCTGACGAAGCTGCCCGAGAATTGCGAGCGGCTCGCGCTCGGGATGCAGCGCCTCGCCGGCACGACGTCCGACACAGCGGGAGCCGAAGGGCGTCTCGAAGCTGTGCTGCTCGTCCCCCTCGGCGATGGCCGGCAGGACGAGCCGTTCCCACGGCTCCTGGGCCAGCACGTGGCCGACGAGATCGTCCTCGTGCAGGCGCTGCATGATCAGGACGATGGCGCTGGTGCGCTTGTCATCGAGCCGGCTCAAGAGGGTATGGTCGAACCACTCGTTCACGCCCTCCCTCTGGCTGTCGGAGAGCGCCTCTTCGGGCTTCAGTGGATCGTCGATGATGATCACATCGGCGCCGCGCCCGGTGAGCACGCCGCCAACTGACGTGGCGAGGCGGTAGCCCTGGGCGGTGGTGACGAACTCGCCGACCGCCTGACGCTCGGAGGAGAGGCGGGTAGAGAAGAGGGCCCGGTACCAACCGCTGTTCATGATGCGCCGGCAGTCGCGGGCGTGCTTGTCGGCGAGGTCCTGGGCATAGGACACGCAGAGGACGCGCGCCGTGGGGTCGTGCCCGAGCAACCAGGCGGGAAGCGCGACGGACGCGGCGAGCGACTTCAGATGCCGCGGTGGAACGTTGATGATCAGCCGCCGGATCTTCCCTG
>Ga0335075_10004610_pt1 | contig 21518 bp, 15 predicted proteins | sample Lox_Sample_24_FD_206723 | JGI IMG/M metagenome (GOLD analysis project Ga0335075, IMG submission 206723) | Soil microbial communities from Loxahatchee National Wildlife Refuge, Florida, United States - Lox_Sample_2.4 | ecosystem: Environmental > Terrestrial > Soil > Wetlands | place: USA...
TGCTGGCCGCCGGGCTGCCAGCCCGCGATACCGTGCGGTCGATGACATCCGCTGAGTCCGTCCAGAGCAAGGTCACCGTCGTCGGCATCGGCGCCGGCGGATGGCGGTCGCTGACGCCGGACGCCAGGGACGCGCTCGCCGCGGCCGCGGTCGTAGCCGGTAGCCCGCGGCAGCTCGCGCTGCTGCCAGACCTGCTCGCCCGGCGCGTCCCGCTGCCGTCCCCGCTGCTCGAAGGACTCGACAAGCTGGTCGATGACAACCCGGGCCTGTGCGTGCTCGCCAGCGGCAACCCCATGCTGCACGGCATCGGCGCCACGCTGGCCCGCCAGGTGGGAATCGCGGCCGTGCGGATCCTGCCAGCGGTGTCGTCCGTCGCGCTGGCGTGCGCGCGCCTCGGCTGGGCTCAGCACGAGGTGACCGTCGTGTCGCTGGTCAGCCAGCAGCCCGAGGCGACACTGGCAGCGATGCAGCCCGGCGCGCGGCTGATCGTGCTGTGCCGAGACCGCCGGACGCCGGCGCAGGTCGCTCGCGTGCTGACCGGCCACGGCTGGGGTGCCAGCGAGCTGACCATCCTGGAGCAGCTCGGCGCCCCGGATGAGCGGACAGGCCAGCCGCAGCAGGCCGCGGATCTGGCTGCCGACGCCCTGACTGACCTGTGCGTGCTCGCCGTCACCACCGGGCCCAGGTCCGGCACGCCGGCATCTGGCCGGGTACCGGGCCTGCCGGACAGCGCCTACGAGAGCGACGGGCAGCTCACCCGGCGCGAGATCCGGGCGCTGGCGCTCGCTGTGCTGCGGCCGAGTCCGGGCGCCCTGCTGTGGGACGTCGGCGCAGGCAGCGGCAGCATCGGGATCGAGTGGATGCGCGCCGATCCGCTCGCGCGCACGATCGCGATCGAGGCCAGGCCTGAGCGGGCCGAGCGGATCACCCGCAACGCGGCCGCCCTGGGCGTTCCGGGCCTGCGGGTGGTCACGGGGACAGCCCCGGAAGCCCTGGCCAGGCTGCCGGACCCGGGCGCCATATTCATCGGCGGCGGGCTCACCGCGGACGGAGTGCTGGCAGCCTGCTGGGACCGGCTGTCCCGCGGCGGCACACTGGTCGCGCACGCCGTCACGATCGAGTCAGAGATACTGCTGCAGCATTGGCAGGACGAGCACGGTGGCGAGCTCGTCAAGCTCGCCGCCAGCTACCGGGAGCCGCTCGGCGACTTCACCACCTGGCGGCCCGCCCTGCCGGTCACGCAATGGCAGGTGACCCGACCGTGACCGTGCATTTCATCGGCGCCGGACCCGGCGCGGCGGACCTGCTGACCGTGCGCGCCCAGCGCATCATCGGCGCGGTTCCGGTCGTCGTGTACGCCGGCAGCCTCGTCCCGCCCGAAGTGCTGGCCGGCGCCAGACCGGACGCGCGGCTGGTGGACTCCAGCGGCCTGGATCTCGACGCGATCACCGCGGAGCTGGTGTCCGCCCACCACGCCGGACACGACGTCGCCCGCCTGCACAGCGGCGACCCGTCGATCTTCAGCGCGGTCGCCGAGCAAGCCCGCAGGCTCGACGCCGCTGGCGTGCCCTGGGACGTTGTTCCCGGCGTCCCGGCCTTCGCCGCCGCGGCGGCCGCGCTGCGCCAGGAACTCACCCTGCCAGGCGTCGGGCAGACCGTCGTGCTCACCCGCTCCGCCGCGCGGGCGACGCCCATGCCGCCGGGCGAGGACCTGCCCTCGCTCGCCGCGACCGGCGCCACGCTCGTCCTGCACCTCGCGGTCCAGAACATCGACACGGTCGCGGCGGACCTCCTGCCGCACTACGGCCCGGACTGCCCCGCCGCGGTCGTGACCAGGGCCAGCTGGCCGGACGAGCACATCCTGCGGTGCCGGCTGGGCGACCTCGCCGGCCAGGTCAGGGGCCGCGGGATCCGCCGCACCGCCATCGTGATCGTCGGCCGGGTGCTGACCCGGACGGGTTTCGACGACAGCCATCTGTACTCCGCAAGCCGGGACCGGCGCGCCCAGTGAGGCAAGCACAGTGAGGCAGGCACAGTGAGAACCGTCTCCGTGGTCGGCATCGGGTCTGGCAACCCCGAGCACGTCACCGTCCAGGCGATCAGCGAGCTGAACGCTGCGGATGTCATATTCATGCTGGACAAGGGCCAGGAACGGGAGAGCCTCACCGACGTTCGCACGGAAATATGCCAGCGCTACGTCCCCGGTGGCTGCCGCATCGTGACTGCTAACGACGCGCAGCGGGACCGCGACCCGGCCCATCGCGCGGGGCAGTACGCCGCGGCGGTCGAGGACTGGCGGGCGCGCCGGGCGGAGATCTACGAGCGGCTGGTGGCCGGCGAGCTGGGCGAGGATGGCCGGGGCGTCTTCATGGCCTGGGGCGACCCGGCGTTCTACGACAGCACGCTGCACGTCCTGGCCGAGGTACGGGCGCGCGGCGTCGTCGGCTTCGACCTGCACGTGATCCCCGGCATCAGCAGCGTTCAGGCCCTCGCCGCTCAGCATCAGATCAGCCTCACCCGGACTGGCAAGCCGCTGCACATCACGACCGGCCGGCGGCTCGCGACTGAGGGCTTTCCGGCGAACAGCGACGACGTTGTCGTCATGCTCGACGCGCGGACCGCGTTCCGGGTTGCGGACCCGGCCGACGAGATTTACTGGGGGGCCTATGTGGGGACGCCGGATGAGATCCTGATCTCCGGCCGGGTGGCGGACGTCGCCGACCGCATCTCGGCCGAGCGGGAGGCGGCACGGCAGCGGCACGGCTGGATCATGGACACCTACCTGCTGCGCCGGACCGGCGATCCGGCCGGCGAGGACGGGTGCGCACTGTGAGCGCGCCCGTGGCAGGCAGCAGCCTCGCGGTGCTGATCCTCGGCGGCACTGGCGAAGCCCGCCAGCTGGCCGGCCGGCTGGCGATGCGGCCGGGCCTGCGGGTGATTTCGTCGCTGGCCGGCCGCGTGCAGAACCCGGCGCTGCCGGCCGGGGAGGTCCGGGTCGGCGGGTTCGGCGGGGCCGAGGGCCTCGCGGCCTGGCTGGCGGCCCAGCAGATCGGCGCCGTCATCGACGCGACGCATCCGTTCGCCGCGACGATCTCAGCCAATGCCGCAGCTGCGTGCGGCCAGGTCAGCGTTCCGCTGCTGCGGATAGTCCGCCCGCCATGGCAGCCGGGTGACGGGGACGACTGGCACGCCGCACGCTCGCTGAAGGAGGCGGCGAACCTGCTGCCTGGTCTCGGCGGACGCGTGTTCCTCACGACCGGGCGGCAGGATCTGGCAGCGTTCGCGTCGCTGGAGGACATCTGGTTCCTGATCCGCTGCGTCGATCCGCCGACAGGACCGCTGCCACCGCGCTGCGAGGTCATCCTCGCCCGTGGCCCCTATAACGCTGTCGCGGAGCGCGACCTCATGCGGGAACACTGCATCGAGGTCCTCGTCACCAAGAACAGCGGCGGCGAACTGACGGCCGGAAAGCTGGCAGCGGCCCGCGGGCTCGGCATCCCCGTTGTCATGATCGGCCGTCCGGAGCTGGCGGACGGTCCGGGGTGTGCCTGCGCCGCCGATGCCGAGAACTGGCTGCTGCGCCTTCCTCGCCGTAGTGGCGCGGCGTGAACACGACGGGCCGCCCGTCTCGCTCGGCCACCCGGGTCGCGCTGGAGCCGACGATGACCAGCGTGGACATGTCCACCTCGGCGGCACCGAGTTCCGCCAGCGTGGTTACCTCCAGCCGCTCGCCCTCGCGGCCGACCCCGCGGGCCAGGATCACCGGCGTCGCCGGGTCGCGATGGCGCAGGATCAGCTCAGCGACCGCGGCCAGCTGCCAGGTCCGGGACCGGGACGCGGGGTTGTAGAGCGCCAGCACGAGGTCCGCGGCCGCGGCGTGCTCGACCCGGTCCGCGATCACCGGCCAGGGCTTCAGCCGGTCCGACAGGCTGAGCACGCAGTAGTCATGGCCGAGCGGTGCGCCCGCCCTGGCCGCGACCGCCTGCGCGGCAGTGATGCCGGGCAGCACGGTGACCGGCACGCCGGCCCAGCGCTCACCTCCGGTGACCGCCTGTTCGAGCACGGCCGTGGCCATCGCGAAGACCCCGGGGTCACCAGATGAGACGACTGCGACGCGCCGCCCTTCGGCCGCCAGGTCCAGCGCCAGCTCGGACCGCTCGGCCTCGACGGTGTTGCCGGACGCGTGCCGCTGCTGGCCGGGACGCACCGGGACGCGCGCCAGGTACGGCCGGTAGCCGACCAGGTCGGTGGCTGCCGCGATAGCCGCATCGGCCTCGGGAGTGAGCCAGGCCGGATCGCCGGGCCCGAGGCCGACGATCACGACCCCCGGCTTGGTGACCTCGCGGTGCCCGCGGCCGGGAACCAGGGCCAGTGACATGTACGGAACGCTGTCAGGATCCACCCCGGCCAGCGGCTCGACGCGCTCGCCATCACGGCCAGCGTGCTCGATGTACAGCGCCCGGTCCAGCAGCCCGGCGTCCCCGAGCGCAGCTCGCACTTTGCCGAACGTGCGGCCGAGCTTGAGCACAGCCACGGCGTCGGTGCCGCCCAGCCGGGCCCGGAGCTCGTGGTCGGGAAGCGTGCCCGGCAGCACGGTCAGGGTCTCGTCGTGCTGGACCAGCGGCACGGACGCGCTCGCCGCGGCCGCCGATACCGATGAGATGCCCGGTACGATCACCGACCGGAACTCCGCGCGCAGACGCTCATGCAGATGCAGGTACGACCCGTAGAACGACGGGTCGCCCTCGCAGAGGACAACGACATCCCGGCCGTCGCGCAGATGACGCGCGAGCCGTCCGGTCGCCTCGGCGTAGAACTCAGCCATCGCGCCGTCGTACCCGCCCGAGTGGTCGCTGGTTTGCGTCGTGACCGGATAGCGGAGTATCTCTTCCGTCTGCCCCGCGCGGAGATAGGGAACGGCGGCCGTCCGCGCGATGCTGCGGCCATGCGCGGCGCAGTGGTAGGCGATGACGTCGGCCGCGGTGATCAGCCGCGCCGCCCGGACGGTCACCAGCCCCGGATCACCCGGCCCAACTCCGACTCCGCTGATCTGGCCGGGACGCGCGCTCATTCCGGGTCTCCGGCTAGCGCATTCACCGCAGCGGCGGTTATTGCCGAGCCGCCGCGGCGGCCGTGCACGGTCAGGTAAGGCACTACACCGGATCGCGATGCCAGCGCGGCCTTGGACTCGGCCGCGCCGACGAAGCCGACTGGGATGCCGATGATCGCCGCCGGGCAGGGTGCGCCGGACTCGAGCAGCTCCAGCAGCCGGAACAGGGCAGTCGGGGCATTCCCGATAGCAACGACCGCCCCGTCGAGCCGGTCACGCCACAGGTCGACGGCTGCCGCCGACCGGGTGGTGTGCAGTCGTGCTGCCAGTTCCGGGACCTGAGAGTCGGGCAGTGTGCAGACGACCGGGTTTCCGGCGCGCAGCCGGGACCTGGTAATCCCGCCTGCGACCATCACTGAATCGCACAGGATCGGCGCGCCCGCGGCGAGCGCCGACCGGGCCGCTGCTCCAGCGCCGGGCGACCAGTCAACGTCGGACGGCAGGTCTGTCATGCCGCAGGCATGAATCATCCGCACGACCGCGGGCTCCAGGTCGGCCGGGATCCGGGTCAGGTCCGCCTCGGACCGGATGATCGCGAAGGACTGGAGATAGATCTGCGCGCCGTCCCGCTCGTAGTTCGGGATGGCAGGCGGGCTCGTGCCGGTCATGATGCTCCAGCGGCCGGCAGGAGGGCGGGATGCCCGCCGACCTGGAAGCTGTCCGGGCCGGTCGCGATGACCAGGTCCGCGTCGGCCGGCGCGCCACAGCCACGGGCGCAGCCGGCCCAGTGCGTGCGCGGGTGCCCAGGCAGCGTGCGGGCAGCGGCGCGGACATCGGCTACGGACCGGCTGCAGACCATTCCGCTGCATGCGCTGACGCCAGCGAACGGGTCCTCGTCGCTCATGAGCAGGCCGGAGCCGGCGACGCGCCCGGCCGCATCCTCCGCCGTAACGGCGAGCGGGATCACAACTCGGCCGGCCGCGGCCAGGCGGAGCACGTCGGCGCCGCGCAGCAGTGATCCGGTCAGATCGACCTGCCCGGCGGTCAGCCGGCCGAGCCGGGCGCCCGCGACCAGCTCGTCGCACCCGGCCAGATTCATCGGGCCGAGCGCGAGCCGGCCTGGCTCGGAAGGTGCCGCCAGGCCCGGGTCGATGCGCTCCGCGGCCGGGCCGAGCCGGGCCGTGACCGCCGCGATGACCACCGGAATGCCGCCGGGCAGGTCGCGGATCCTGGCGGCAGTCGCGCCCACGCCGAGCCTGACGGCAGCGCGGGCCGCCTCGACCGCGGCCGCGACTGCGGCCCGGCCCGGCAGCCGCACGCTGGCGGACTGTCCGGCGACATACAGGTCGGCGCGCGGTCCGGCCCGGCGCAGCCCGACGTCGCTGCGGCTGAGGGCAGCTCCTCCGGTCCCGTCATCAACGGCGAACACGAACCGGCCGGGCAGCCCGGCCAGATCCGGATCGGAGACGATCGCGGCGTCGAGCGCGCGCACCAGGTCCCGGGCGGGCGGATGGTGGCCGAGACCGGCGAGGGGGCTGGCCGTGATGTTGCGGGCCCGGTCGTGCGGGCCGGACGGCAGCAGGCCAGCCTCGGCCGCGCGATCGGCGAGCAGGTCTCCCGTGCGCCGGTCAAGGCCGCGGATCTGGACGTTGCCGCGGGCGGTGATGTCGACGTTCCCGTCACCGAACTCGCAGGCCATCGCGGCGACCGCGGACCACTGTGGCGCCGTGACGTATCCGCCCGGCAGCCGGATCCGCGCGACGTCGCCGTCGCGCGCGGGATGGAGTGTCAGCATGCCGGGACACGCGTCGACCGCTGGCTGCACCGGCACCTCCGTTCCTCCGGCTCGATTCGACGCATCATAAACCAGCTACCGTGCGAGCCCGGCAGGTCAGCGGTGAGCCGGTGCTGCCCGGGCGGCCGTAGTACAGTCAGGTCCTAACGCGATAGCCAGCGGAGGAAGCCGGTGTGAATCCGGCGCGGTCCCGCCACTGTCACCGGGAAGCAAACCCCATCTGTAGTCACGGCCCGGACGGGCTGGAAGGCCGGGGTGCGCGCTGATCCGGGAGCCAGGACACTCCGGCTGTCGCCGCCGTCAACTGGGGCGCGGACCCCGGAGGAGGTTACGTGGAAGACGACCGTCTGTGCACGGTGGCGCTGCTCTCCACGTCCGATACGGACCTGCTCGCTGCCCGGTCGAGCGGGACCGGGTACCAGCTGGCGAACCCGGCCCGGATGCTGCCGGACGACCTCCCGGCGGTGCTGGAAGGCTCTGACGTCGTCGTGGTGCGCTTGCTCGGCGGCGAGGAGGCTTGGCATGAGGGCCTGGCCCGGCTGCGCGCGCAGGACCGCCCGGTCATCGTCGTCAGCGGCGAGCAGGCACCCGACGCCGCCCTCATGGCCCTGTCCACCGTTCCGGCCGGAATCGCCGCCCAGGCGCACGCGTACCTCGCCCATGGCGGCACCGCGAACCTGCGCGAGCTCGCGCGATTCCTGACCGACACCGTCATGCTCGGCGGAACGGGCTTCAATCCACCGCAGCCCGCCCCGCCCTGGGGCATCCGTGATCTGCGCGGGGTCGATGCGCACGGGGTCGAGACGCACTGCGGCGAGGCACATGGGGCCGGGGCTCCCGTTGTCGGCATCGTCTACTACCGCGCCCACGAGCTGGCGGGCAACACCGCGTTCATCGACGCGCTGGCCGGCGCGGTAGCCGCCGGCGGCGGCCGGCCGATCCCGATCTGGTGCGGCAGCCTCCGGTCAGCCGAGCCCGATTTGCTGCAGACGCTCGCGAAGGCCGACGTGCTGATCGTCACCGTCCTGGCCGCGGGAGGCAGCGCTGCCGCGCTAGCGCAGGCGGGCGGTCACGACGAGGCGTGGGACGCCGGTGCCATCGCCGCTCTTGACGTGCCGGTCGTGCAGGCGCTGTGCTTGACGACCCCGCGGGCCGATTGGGCGGCTGGCAACGGCGGGCTCAGCCCGCTGGACGCCGCGACCCAGGTGGCAATCCCCGAGTTTGACGGACGCCTCATCAGCGTCCCGTTCTCGTTCAAGGAGACCGGCGAGGACGGCCTTTCGGTCTATGTCGCCGATGCCGAGCGCGCGGCCCGCGTCGCCGGCCAGGCCCTGGCGCTCGCGCGGCTGCGCCACACCAGCCCGCCGGAGCGCCGCCTCGCGATCGTGCTGTCGTCTTACCCGACCAAGCACGCCCGGATCGGCAACGCCGTCGGCCTGGACACCCCCGCTAGCGCGGTTGCCCTGCTACGGGCACTGCGCGAGGCCGGCTATGACATCGGCCCGCTGGCCGGACCGGGCGCGCTGCCGGGCATCGAGCCGCCCGACGGCGATGCTCTCATGCACGCGATCATCGCGGCTGGGGGCCAGGATCCGGACTGGCTGACCAGCCAGCAGCTGTCCGAGGCAGTCGTGCGCATCCCGGCCGCGCAGTACCGGCAGTGGTTCGCGCGGATCCCGGCGACGCTGCAGGAAGCGATGCAGCAGGCGTGGGGGTCGCCGCCCGGCGAGCTGTACGTTGACCGGTCCCGTGACCGCGATGGCGAGCTGGTGCTCGCGGCGCTCACGGCCGGCAACGTGGTCCTGCTCGTGCAGCCGCCGCGCGGATTCGGTGAGAACCCGATCGCCATCTACCACGATCCCGACCTGCCGCCCAGCCACCACTACCTGGCCGCCTACCGCTGGCTCGAGGAAGGCTTCGGCGCCCACGCCGTCGTCCACCTCGGCAAGCACGGCACGCTGGAATGGCTGCCCGGCAAGAGCCTCGGCATGTCGGCTGGCTGCGCACCCGACGCCGTCCTCGGCAACCTGCCGCTCATCTACCCGTTCCTGGTCAACGACCCAGGCGAGGGCACCCAGGCCAAGCGGCGCGCGCACGCGACGATCGTCAGTCATCTCGTGCCGCCGATGACACGAGCCGAGACCTACGGCGACCTGGCCCGGCTCGAGCAGCTGCTCGACGAGCATGCCAGCATCGCCGCGCTCGACCCGGCCAAGCTCCCGGCGATCCGCGCGCAGATCTGGACTCTCATTCAGGCCGCGCGCCTCGACCACGACCTCGGCCTGGACGCCCGGCCGCACGATGCCGAGTTCGACGAGTTCGTCCTGCACGTCGACGGCTGGCTGTGCGAGGTCAAGGACGCCCAGATCCGCGACGGGCTGCATGTACTCGGCGCAGCGCCCACCGGACCGGAACGGGTCGGCCTCATCCTCGCGATGCTGCAGGCCCGGCAGATCTGGGCCGGGGAGGCCGGCGCGCTGCCGGGGCTGCGGGAGGCGCTCGGCCTGGCCGAGGACGGGACCGCGAGCCGCACGGACACCGATGCGGCTGAGGCGACCGCCAGGGAACTGGTCGAGGCGATGGAGGACGCCGGCTGGCGTGCGGACGCGGCGAACGCGGTAGCCGAGCGCGTGCTCGGTTATCCCGTCAGCGACGTGTCGCGGCTGCTGGACTTCGCGGCGACGGAAGTCGTGCCGCGGCTGGCGCAGACCAGCGGCGAGATCGCCGCGGTGCTGCACGCGCTCGACGGCGGGCACGTGCCCGCCGGGCCAAGCGGCTCGCCGCTGCGCGGCCTGATCAACGTGCTGCCGACCGGCCGCAACTTCTACGCCGTCGACCCCAAGGCGGTGCCGTCCCGGCTGGCCTGGGAGACCGGCCTCCAGCTGGCCGACTCGCTGCTCGCGCGGTACCAGGAGGAGACCGGCCAGTGGCCCGCGTCGGTGGGCCTTTCGGTCTGGGGAACGGCGGCCATGCGCACGGCCGGCGACGACGTCGCCGAGGTGCTCGCGCTGCTCGGCGTCCGGCCCGTCTGGGACGAGGCGAGCAGGCGGGTCACCGGGCTGGAGGTCATCGGGCTCGCCGAGCTCGGCCGGCCGCGGATCGACGTCGTCGTCCGGATCAGCGGCTTCTTCCGGGACGCGTTCCCGCATGTCGTGACGCTGCTCGACGACGCCGTGCGTCTGGTGGCGGACCTGGCGGAGGATCCGGCCGGCAACTTCATCCGCGCCCACGTGCTGGCCGACCTGGAACACCACGAGGACAGACGCCGGGCCACCAGCCGGATCTTCGGCTCCGCGCCCGGTACCTACGGCGCGGGCCTGCTCGCCGCGCTCGACAGCCGGTCCTGGCGCGATGACAGCGACCTGGCCGAGATCTACGCGCTGTGGGGCGGGCACGCCTACGGCCGGGGACTGGACGGCCGGGCCGCCCGGCCGGACATGGAGGCTGCCTACCGCCGGATCGCCATCGCGGTCAAGAACACCGACACCCGCGAGCACGACATCGCCGACTCGGCCGACTACTACACCTTCCACGGCGGGATGGTCGCTACCGTCCGGTCGCTGACCGGTACCGCGCCCAGGGCCTACGTCGGGGACAGCACCCGGCCCGACCACGTGCGCACCCGCACGCTGACGGAGGAATCAGCCCGGGTGTTCCGGTCACGGGTGGTCAACCCGCGCTGGATCGAGGCCATGAAACGGCACGGGTACAAGGGCGCGTTCGAGCTCGCGGCCACCGTCGACTACCTCTTCGGCTGGGACGCGACAACGGGCGTGATCACGGACTGGATGTACGAGCAGCTCGCCGCCAGCTACGTCTTCGACCCGGGCACCCGCAAGTTCCTCGAAAAAAGCAACCCGTGGGCGCTGCGCGGCATCACCGAGCGGCTGCTCGAGGCCGCCGACCGCGGGCTCTGGGAAGCGCCGCAGGACGCCACCATCGGCCGGCTCCGCGATGTCTACCTCGACGTCGAGGGACAGCTGGAAGAAGCCCAGTCAGGGGATGACCGCCGATGAGATCGGAGTTTGCGGCGCCGGCTTCAGCAACGCTGCCGTTCACCGCCGTCGTCGGCCAGGAAGACGCGCGGCTGGCGCTGCTGCTCGGCGCAGTCGATCCCGGTGTCGGCGGGGTTCTGCTCAGCGGCGAGAAAGGCACCGCCAAGACCACGCTGGTGCGCGGTCTGGCGGCCCTGCTGCCCGGCATCGCCGTCGTGTCCAAGTGCCGGTTCTCCTGCGACCCGGTTGCGCCCGATCCCGGCTGCCCGGACGGGCCGCACGTTCCCGGCCCAGAGCTGGCTCACGCAGGCGCGGAGTACCGGCCCGCGCGCCTTGTCGAGCTTCCGCTCGGAGCCACCGAGGACCGGGTCGCCGGGAGTCTCGACGTGCCGCGGGTACTGGCCGGAGCGCCGACCGCCGAGGCATTCATGCCGGGGCTGCTCGCCCAGGCTCACCGGGGCGTCCTGTACGTGGACGAGATCAACCTGCTGCCCGACCACCTCGTCGACGTCCTGCTCGACGCCGCCGCCACGGGCGTCACCACGGTCGAGCGGGAAGGCGTCTCGCTGCGTCACGCCAGCCGGTTCCTGCTGGTCGGGACGATGAACCCGGAGGAAGGCGAGCTACGGCCGCAGCTGCAGGACCGGTTCGGCCTGGCCGTCGCCGTTGTCGCCAGCCCGGATCCGCGCGAGCGGGCCGACGCCGTCCGGGCCCGGCTCCGGCACGACCTGCAGCCCGCCGCCGAGGCGGCCGCGTACGAGCGAGCGGGCCAGGAACTAACTAGCCGTATCGCCGCTGCCCGGGCCCGGCTCGGCCAGGTCGATCTGCCAGACGAGGAACTGATCCGGATCACCACGGCCTGCTCGACGCTAGGCGTGGACGGTCTGCGCGGCGACCTGGTCACCGCGCGGACGGCGGTCGCGCACGCAGCCTGGCGAGCCGGCACCGCAGTAACAGAGCACGACGTACGGGAAGCTGCCCGGCTCGCGCTCCCGCACCGGCTCCGGCGCGGCCCCTTCGACAATCCCGGCCTCGATCAGGACCGGCTCGACGAGGCACTGGGGCAGGAATCACGGGGCCAGGACGCACCGGGAGGCGCGGACGACCCCGAGCCGCCCCCCGATGATGGCGGCGGTCAGCCCGCCCATTCGGATGGCGACTCGTCCCGCCCGGCCGAGCACAGCGACCAGGCCCCGGCGCAGACCAGCCCGCCTGCTCACACACCCGCGGAACAGACCGCCCACACCGGAACGCCGCCGTCCGACGGAGCGCGCCGCCAGCCCCCGGCTCCGCCTGCCGGACCGCAGCAGGCCGCCGGCCCCGGCCGCGCGTTCGCTGTCCGGCATCTGCAGGCGGCCGGGCTCGGCACCGGATCCGGCGGCAACCGGTCACGGTCGCGCGGTTCGCGCGGGCGGCCCGCGGCAGCGATCGCGACCAGCAGCCGCCCCGACCTCCTCCCGACGCTGCGTGCGGCAGCGCTGGCGCGCCCTGGGGAGCCGCTGCAGCTGACCAGCCAGGACCTGCGCCGCTGGCTCCGGCGCGGGCGCGAAGCCAACCTGGTGATCCTGCTGCTGGACACTTCGGGTTCCATGGCCGCCCGGCGGCGTAGCCAATCCGTCACCACGGTGGCGCTGTCGCTGCTGGCCGATTCCTACCGGCGACGCGACCGGGTCGCCGTCCTGACGTTCCGCGGCCGCACGGCGACGATCATCGTGCCGCCAACCCGTTCGGTGGAGCTCGCGACCCGCAGACTGCACGACCTGCCGGTCGGCGGCCAGACGCCGCTCGGCGCCGGACTCGACGCCGTCGCCGGCCTGATACGGCGCGAGCACTGGCGCGACCCCGACCGCCGACCGCTGCTGGTCGTCGTCACCGACGGCCGCGCCACCGGCGGCACTGACCCGTTCGGAACCGCGCAGCACGCCGCCCGGCGCCTGGCGGGTGTCGCCGGCATCGTTGTGGACGCCGAGGACGGCCCGGTGCGACTCGGCCTGGCTGCCCGCATTGCGGCCGACCTCGGCGCCGAGTTCGTCACCGTCACCGGGCTGGCTTCAGCGAACCCGTCCCGGCGCGACGAGGCCGCGCGCGAGCTGGCCGCTGTCATCAAGGCGAAGGAGGCTGCCTGATGCCGCAAGGCAAGGTCACAGAGGTACCCGACGACGGACTGACCACCCGGCAGCGGCGGGCGCTGCCGCTCCTGATCGTGCACACCGGCGACGGCAAGGGAAAGTCCACGGCGGCGTTCGGACTGGCGCTGCGGGCGTGGAGCGAGGGCTGGCCGGTCGGCGTCTTCCAGTTCACCAAGAGCCCGAAATGGAAGAGCGGCGAGGAGGCCGCGCTCAAGTCGCTCGCCAGCGTGCACGTCGCCACCGGCGAAGGCGGCCCAGTGACCTGGCACAAGATGGGCGAAGGCTGGTCCTGGCTGCGGACCCAGCCGCAGGACCATGAGAAAGCTGCCCGGGCCGGATGGGAGCAGGTGAAGGAGGATCTCGCGAGTGAGCGGTACCGGCTGCTGATCCTGGACGAGTTCACCTATCCGGTGAGCAACGGCACGCTCGACGTCACCGAGATTCTCGCGACGCTGGCCGCACGGCCCGGCACCCAGCACGTGGTGATCACCGGACGACGAGCGCACCCGGACCTGGTCGCCGCGGCCGACCTCGTCACCGAGATGACGAAGATCCGCCATCCGATGGACGCCGGGCGCAAGGGCCAGGCCGGCATCGAATGGTGAGATCACCGGCGCGGCTCGTCATCGCTGGCACCCGGTCGGGCGACGGCAAGACGACCGTCGCGACCGGCCTGATGTCGGCGCTGCGCGCCGCAGGGATGCGCGTCTCCGGGCACAAGGTAGGCCCGGACTACATCGACCCGAGCTATCATGCAGCGGCGACCGGGCGTCCGGGCCGGAACCTCGACCCGTGGCTCACCAGCGAGAACCTCATCGCCCCTCTGTTCCTGCACGGCGCCGAGGGTGCTGACATCTCCCTTATCGAAGGCGTCATGGGGCTGTTCGACGGCACGGCCGGACGCGGGGACTTCGCCAGCACCGCGCACGTCGCCCGGCTGCTCGACGCGCCGATCGTCCTGGTCGTATCGGCCGCGGGCGCGGGCAGGTCGATCGCCGCGACCGTGCACGGCTTCGCGCGCTACGACCCGGCCGTCCGCGTGGCCGGGGTGGTACTTAACCAGGTGTCCTCGCCGCGGCACGAGCAGATCCTGCGGGAGGCGCTGGCCGAGACGCGCATCCCGGTGATCGGGGTGCTTCCGGCCGAGGCAGTGCTGCACACGCCGTCGCGGCACCTCGGCCTCGTACCCGCGGCCGAGCGCAGCGCTGATGTCCGGGACTGGCTCCCGGCACTGACGGCGATCGTCGGCGAGCACCTCGACCTTGAGCTGATCACGGCCATCGCGAGCGGCGCGCCGCAACTGACGGCCCAGCCGTGGTCGCCGTCGTTCCGCGCTGAAACAGAGGCGACGACGAACGGACACTCCGGCGCACCTGCCCGGGTCGCGATCGCCGCCGGCCCGGCCTTCACCTTCGGCTACGCCGAGCACCGCGAGCTGCTCGCCGCCGCCGGCGCGGACGTCGCCGAATTTGACCCGCTGGCCGACGCCACGCTCCCGGACGGGACCGACGCGCTGGTCGTCGGCGGCGGGTTCCCGGAGGTGTACGCGGCCGAGCTCGCTGCCAACGAAACACTGCGCAGCGACGTCAGGCGCCGGGCCGGCGCGGGAATGCCTGTCGTCGCCGAGTGCGCGGGGCTGCTCTGGCTCGCCCGGGTCCTCGACGGTCATCCGCAGTGCGGGGTGCTGCCGGCCACCGCGCACATGTCGCCGAAACTGACCCTCGGCTACCGGGAGGCAGTCGCCGTGACGCCGAGCCCGCTGGCCGCGGCCGGAACCGTCATCCGGGCGCACGAGTTTCACCGGACCAGCGTGCAGCCTGCGCAGGGCGAGTCGCCGGCCTGGCGGCTCCGGGACGGCAGCGAGCACGGCTGGGCCACCGCCGCCCTGCTGGCCTCGTACCTGCATGTGCACTGGGCTGGCCTGCCGGGCGCGGCCTCGCGGCTGATCGGAGCCGCCCTGTCGGCCCGGCCAGTGCGCATATGAACCGGGTGGATATGAGCACAGCGGATATGCCGGCGGCGGTGCCGGATGCGCGCGCGCCTGCCACGACCGGCTGCGCTGTTCGAGTCTTTGACCTGGCCCATCACGGCGATGCCGACCTGGTACCCGGCCTTCTCGACCTGGCCGTGAACGTCCGGTCGGGCGGCACCCCGTCGTGGCTCGCCGCGCTGATCCGGGACACGGACCTGGCCGCATATCCGGATCAGCGGGCCGCGGTCGCCGCGATCGAGGCGCGCCACGGGCGGTCCCGGGGAGAAGTGCTCCTCACCGCAGGAGCGGCCGAGGCCTTCGTGCTGCTGGCGCGCACCCTGTCTCCGCGCCGCGCTATCGTCGTGCACCCTCAGTTCACCGAGCCGGAAGCGGCTCTGCTCGCGGCCGGGCACCCCGCCGAGCGCGTGGTGCTGAACTTTCCGTTCACGCTCGACCCGGCAGCCGTTCCCGCCGACGCCGACCTGGTCTTCGTCGGCAACCCGACCAACCCGACGTCGGTCGCACATGCCCGCGACGCGGTGCTTGAGCTGGTCCGGCCGGGACGGCTCGTCGTAGTCGACGAGGCCTTCGCCGACTGCCTGCCCGGTGAGCCGGAGTCGCTTGCGGGCCTCGCTGATCTCAGCGGGCTCGTCGTTCTCCGCAGCCTGACCAAGACCTGGGCACTGGCCGGGCTGCGCGTGGGCTATGTGCTCGGCGCGCCGCCGGTGATTGCCGCACTCGCAGCGGCGCAGCCGCCCTGGCCGGTGTCCGCGCCTGCGCTGACCGCGTGCGTGGCGACAGCATCGGACGCGGCCACTGAGGGCGTCCGCGCCTGGGCGGCCACGCTCGGGAACGAGCGGGCGCACCTGCTCGCGCGACTGGCCGAACTCCCGTCTATCGCGGTCGTGCCGGGGGCATCCGCCTCGTTCGTGCTGATCAGCACCGGCGTCGCCGATGTCCGCGCCCGCCTGCACGCGCACGGGTTCGCAGTCCGCCGCGGCGAGACCTTTCCCGGCCTCGGGCCCGGCTGGATCCGCGTGGCCGTGCGCAACGCCCCGACCTCCGACCGGTTCGCGGCCGCCCTGGCGGAGGTGACCGCCCGTGGCTGAGCTGTCTGGCGGCCGGGTCGTCCTGGTCGGCGGCGGGCCCGGAGCTGACGACCTGATCACGGTCCGGGGCCTGGACCGGCTGCTGGCCGCAGACGTCGTCATCACCGACCGGCTGGCCCCCACCGGCCTGCTGGCCAGGCTGGCGCCGCACGTCGAGATCATCGACGCGGGCAGGCGGCCGGGCCGGCCGACGCTGACCTATGACCAGATCGTCACCCTCATGATCGACCGGGCCCGTGCGGGCAAGACGGTGGTCCGGCTCAAGGGCGGCGACCCGTTCGTGTTCGCGCACGGCGCACAGGAGGTCAGCTCCTGTGTCGACGCCGGCGTCTCGGTGGAAGTGGTACCCGGCGTCACCAGCGCCACCGCCGCGCCGGTCCTGGCCGGGGTGCCACTGACCAGCAGCGAGGGATCAGCCGGGTTCATCGTGGTGTCCGGTCACCTCGATCCCGGCGACCCGGCGGGTCGGACCGACTGGACTGCCCTGGCGCGCTCCGGCCTGAACATCGTCATCCTCATGGGCATGCGGCATCTGCCCGCGATCGCGGCCCGCCTCATCGAGGAGGGAATAGCCGCGGATGTGACTGCCACGTGCATCTGCGACGCGAGCCTGCCAGGACAGCGCGCGGTCCAGGCGCGGCTCGAGGATCTGGCGGCGGAAGCCGCCGCCGCCGGGCTGACCAACCCGGCCGTGGTGGTCGTTGACACCAGCCGGCCGCGGCCCGGGCGCCGAGTCCTCGTGCTGGGCGGCAGCGCGTCCGGCAAGTCCGCGTATGCGGAGCGGCTGCTGGCGGCCGAGCCAGCGGTGACGTATGTCGCGACGGCCCGCGGCAATGCGGAGGACCCCGAGTGGACCGCGCGGATCGAGATTCACAGACGGCGCCGTCCGGCCAGCTGGACCACGGCCGAGACGACCGATCTGCCGAAGGTACTCGGACAGGACGACCGCGGTGCCCTGCTGATCGACAGCGTCACTAACTGGCTCGCGCAGGCGATGGACGACGCCGGCTGCTGGGCAGATCCTCCGCCGGCCGAGGCGGGAGAGCGGCTCGACGACGCGATCGACGCCCTGGTCGGCGCGTGGGCGGCGGCATCGTTCACCGCGGTCGCGGTCAGTGATGAGGTCGGCAGCGGCGTCGTGCCGCCGTCTAGAGCGGGCCGGGCGTTCCGTGACGCCCTCGGACGGCTCAATCAGCGCCTGGCCACCGCGGCCGACGAGGCATGGCTCGTCACCGCCGGGATTCCCCGCAGGCTGCGATGACCACGAGTCTGGCCCGGTCGGTCAGCATGTTCACGGTGGTACCCGTGCGGGTGTCCGCCGACCTGCTGCCGGCGGACGGCCCGGCCGCGCTGCTCTGGCTCCCAGTCGTCGGCGCCGGCCTCGGCGCGACCACAGCGCTGCCCGCGGTCGCGATCCGCGCGTGGGACCCGCACGCCGTGCTGATCGGCGCGATCCTGGTAGTCGGGGCGCTCGCGACGCTGACCCGCGGGCTGCATCTGGACGGCCTCGCCGACACCGCCGATGCGCTGGCTAGCCAGGCGCCGGCTGCGCAGGCTCTGGCGATCATGAAGCGCTCCGACATCGGTCCCTTCGGGGTCATGACCCTCATCCTGGTTCTGCTGGCCGATGTCGCGTCACTGGCAACTGCCCGTGGCGGACCATGGACACCGGCCGGGATCCTCGCAGTCAGCGCCGCCACCGGACGGGTCGCGGCCGTGCAGGCGGCTGTCCGCGGGGTTCCGTCCGCCCGGCCGGAAGGATTCGGGGCGCTGGTCGCCGGGCGTATCCCGATCGCGGTCGCGAGCGCCTGGACCGCAGGCGTCCTTGCCTTCGGCGCCGCCATCTCCCTGGCGCTGCGCATTCCGCTGCAGTGGGTGCTCGGGCCGCAGACGGTCGCGCTCGCGGGTGCCTGGCTGCTGCGCCGGCATGTCTCGCGCCGTATCGGCGGCGTCACCGGGGACGTGTTCGGTGCGCTGATCGAGTCAGCGACCGTGATCACGCTCATCGGCGTGGCGCTGCGGTGAGCGAGACTGGCTCCGTCCCGGGGGACGGCCCGCTGCGGCCACCCGAGGGGGACGCCCTGCCGGAGCCGCCCGCGTGGCCGCGGCCGGTTCCGGTCATCGGCGACACGACCTCAGCGGCCGAGCGCGCCGCCGAGCCAGCCGCCTGGGCTATGGGCGACAACGTCACCGCCGCGCTGAACTCCGTACTGGACGCCCGCCGGGACATCAGGAAATACCGCCCCGATCCGGTCCCGCCGGACCTGCTCCGTCAGGTCCTGGCGGCCGGGCACCAGGCACCGTCGGTCGGCCATTCCCAGCCCTGGCGGTTCATCGTGATCACCGCGAGCGCGACCAGGGACCGCGCCGCCGTGCTCGCGGACCGGGAACGTCTGCGCCAGGCCTCGGCGCTGACCCCGGAGCGCCGCGATCGCATGCTCGACCTGCAGCTCGACGGCATCCGGGAAGCGCCAGTCGGTGTTGTCGTCGCCTGCGACCGGCGCGCGCCCGCCGCCGGCGTGCTCGGCCGGGCCGGCTTCGCCGACGCCGACCTGTGGAGCTGCGCGTGCGCCGTGCAGAACATGTGGCTCGCCGCGCGGGCCGCCGGCCTTGGGATGGGCTGGGTCACGCTGTTCCAGCCTGCGGACCTGGCCGATCTCCTGGGCCTCCCTGACGACGTGGAAACCCTGGGCTGGCTCTGCCTCGGCTGGCCCGATGAGCGCCCGCCCGAGCCGGGGCTTGAGCGGCAGGGCTGGTCCCGGCGAGCGCCGCTTGACGAGGTCATCGTCAGTGAGCACTGGCCGTCAGCCGACAGCCCGGCGGCGCCGGTCTCGCACCTGCCCGCGCCGGATCAGCAGGAGGTCGTGGCTGCCCGCGATACCGGAGACGACCTGCTGACCGTTCCCGGATCACTCGGCGTCCTGGACGCCGCGGTCAACCGGGTGCTCGCCCTGCGCTCGCGGCCGCCGGCCGGCGGGACGCTCGTGGTCGTCGCGGCCGATCATCCGGTCGCCCGACTCGGCGTCTCCGCCTATCCGGCCACGGTGACCGCCGACGTGCTCGACGCCACCCGCCGCGGAGTCTCGCTAGGCGCGGCGGCCGCGCGGCAGGTCGGCCTTCGGGTAGAAGCCGTGCAGGCGGTCAGCTCGGGAGTCACCGGGGATCTCGTGCACGCCGACGCGATGCCGGTCGCCAGCGCGCGGGCCCTCGTAGGGCAGGGCGAGGAACTCGGCCGACGCCTCGCCAGCGACGGGCTGGTGTGCCTGGGCGAGGTGGGCATCGGCAATACCACGGTCGCCGCAGCACTCGGCTGCGTGCTGGCCGGACTGGAACCGAACGCAGCGGCAGGCCTGGGGGCTGGCTCGGACATCGCGATCGTGGACCGAAAGCGCGACGTCATCGGGCAGGCGGTGACTCGCGCGCGCTCGGAGCACGCGACCGCCCTGACCGACCCGTACTTCCTGCTGGCCGCGCTCGGCGGACCGGAGATCGCGTTCCTGACCGGGGTGACGCTCGGCGCCGCGCGAGCGCGGGCCCCCGTTGTCCTGGACGGGCTGGTCACCTCAGTGGCGGCGCTGCTCGCAGTCCGGATCGAGCCCGGCGCGCAGAGCGCGCTCGTAGCCGGGCAGCTAAGCCGGGAAACCGCCCATGGCGCGATCCTGACCGAGCTCGGCCTGGAGCCGCTGCTGCAGCTGCGACTGCGAGCGGGCGAAGGCGTGGGTGCCTGCCTGGCCGCACAGCTCCTCCTCACCGCGATATACGTCAGGCAGCTCACAGCGCGAACCGGATCTAAGTATGACTAACAGCCATCGCCAGCATTCGCCTTATCGAGCCTGGCGGTAACGGACGGCGCATTTGTCCGTTCGCGGCAACAACAGCTCTTCGTACGGGCGCCGACTATACCTGTGGTCCTGGGGCGATCATCGAGATCTAGCCTGTCGGCGTGCATACCATTGCCGCATCCGGACCATTCCGGATTAGTCACCGTATCCCCTGCGGGGATGTCGCGCAGGCGTGAAAATTTGTTCCGGAGTGCCCGCTCGAAGCCGGTGACTGCCTGGGACGTGAGCCCGCGGATTAGTCTGGCGCCGGGGCCCTGACCTTCGGGTCGCGCATTGTTGCTATGAGCACGCCGGTCAGATTCTGGCTTCCCCCGCGGGCCCTGCGGGCATCTCCGTCCGGTTTGTTGTCGCGGCGCGCGGAGCGGAGATGGTCGTGGTGATGGAGCCGCAGGAGATCGAAGACCAGGAATACGAGCAGATCCTGGAGCGGGTCGCCGCGATCGATGTGGCCAAGGCGACCGGGATGGTGTGCGTGCGAGTACCTGATGAGCGGAGGCCGGGCCGGCGCCGCTCCAGGGTGTGGCAGGTCGGCGCGACGACCAGCGCGGTGCTGGAGCTGGCCGACTACCTGGTGGCCGAGCGGATCGAGAAGGTCACGCTCGAAAGCACGAGCGATTACTGGCGCATCTGGCACTACCTGCTCGAGGCAGCCGGGCTGGATGTGCAGCTAGTGCGCGCCAGCGACGTGAAGGCCGCGCCCGGAAGGCCGAAGAGCGACAAGCTCGACTGCGTCTGGCAGGCGAAATGCACCGAGCGGGGCCTGCTGCGGCCATCGTTCGTGCCGCCGCCGGAGATCCGGGTGCTGCGGCACTACACCCGCACGCGCACCGCCTTGATCCAGGAGCGGACCCGGCACTACTCCCGGCTCGGAAAGCTGCCTGAGGACGCCCTGTCAAGGTCTCGGCCGTGGCCAGCAAGATCGACGGCAAGTCAGTGCGCCTGATGGTCGAGGCGCTGATCGCCGGCGAGCGTGACCCCCGGGCGCTGGCCTCGATGGCCCTTGGGCGGATGAAGGCCAAGCACGACAAGCTGGTCCTGGCGCTGGACGGCCGGTTCGAGGCCCGCCACGCCGAGCTGGCCCGCGTCCTGCTGGACCAGGTTGACGGGCTGGACGCCCAGGTCGCCATCCTAGCCAGGCGGATCGAGGCGCTGATCGCCGCGATCCCCGAGGCCCAGGGCGTCGATCCCGACGGCACCACCGGCCCGGCGGCGGGCCTGGTCAAGGGCTCGCCGGTACTGCCGGCCGTCGGCCGGCTCGATGAGATCACCGGCATCGGCCGCGACGCTGCCCGGGTCATCATCGCCGAGATCGGCCTGCGCACGGACATCTTCCCCACCGCCGGCCACCTGGTGTCCTGGGCAAGGCTCACCCCCCAGACCATGCAGTCAGGCGCCCGCACCCGCGCAGGCAAGACCGGCAAGGGCAACGGGTACCTCAAAGGTGCCCCGGGCGAGGCCGCCGCAGCGGCGGCCAGGACCGGCACCTTTCCGGGCCAGCGTTACAAGCGGGTCGCCAGGCGCCGCGGCAAGCTCAAGGCCCTGGTCGCCGTCGCCCGCGCCATACTGGTCACCGTCTGGAACCTGCTCTCCGGCCGCGCCGGCCGCTACCGCGACCTCGGCAGCGAC
>Ga0335075_10004611_pt1 | contig 21516 bp, 22 predicted proteins | sample Lox_Sample_24_FD_206723 | JGI IMG/M metagenome (GOLD analysis project Ga0335075, IMG submission 206723) | Soil microbial communities from Loxahatchee National Wildlife Refuge, Florida, United States - Lox_Sample_2.4 | ecosystem: Environmental > Terrestrial > Soil > Wetlands | place: USA...
CGCCAGCGCCGCTCGGGTCGCGGACGCGAACCCCTCCCACTCGGTCCGCCCCGGCTCGTCCACGTGCACATGCGAGTCCACCAGGCCGGGCAGCAGCGGGAGATCCCCGAGATCGACCGTGCGATCCCCCTCAATCGGCGCGTCGTAGTCAGTCAAAAGCTCAATTCGGTTATCCCTAACGGCCGCGGCCGCCTCTGTCACGCCAGATGGCAGCACCATCCGTCGCGACCGGATAACCAGCGTGTCGCTCATCCCGTATCCCCCGCTCGCAGCCAGCCGAACGACCGGGCGCTGTCGGCCGCGTCCGACGGCGCGTACTCGAGCCCCACCCAGCCGGCGTACCCGTCGCGGGCGAGCGCGGCGAAGGCCGGCCCGAAGTCGAGCGTGCCGGTGCCGGGTGCCCCGCGCCCCGGCGGGTCGGCCACCTGGACGTGCATGATCCTGTCTCGGTAGCGGGTAAGCACCTCGGCCACGTCTTCCCCCATCTTCGCCAGGTGGTAGAGATCCGCCAGGAACCCCACGTTAGGCGCCCCCACCTGCTCGATCACCGCCATGGCGCGGACGCTGGTGTCGACCGGAAACCCGGGGATGTCCACCGAGTTGATCGCCTCGACGAGCACCGACGCTCCGACCTTACCCGCAGCCTCCGCGGCGAGCCGAAGATTGCCGATGGCGACGGCATCCTGCGTGTCGGGATCGGCCCCGTCGGCGCGCAGCCCGTACGGGGCGTTCAGCCGGGTGCACCCGGTCCGCGCCGCGATCTCGACGCACGCGGCGATGTGCTCGCGGAACTCGCCCGCCCGCCCCGGATGCGACAGGATCCCCCGCTCCCCGGCCGCCATGTCCCCGGCGTGAAAGTTCAGCGAGACGAGCTCGACCCCGGCGTCGCCGATCGACCGGACGAACGCGTCGGCCTCCGCCCCCGTCGGCACCATCCCGGCCCACGGCCACCAGAACTCCACCCCGTCAAAACCCGCCGCTTTGGCGGCCACGGCCCGCGCAGCCGTGGGCAGTTCGGTAAAGAGAATCGAGCAGTTGACATCGAACCGCAGCCCGTAGGTCCTCATCGGGTTAGCAACCTGGCCTTTCATCCCAGCCGCCCCGCCGAAGGGCACATCCGGGGCACGTGGCCGAACGCCGCATCCATGATGGTACTTGTTTGCTTAGCGACCAAGCTGGAGGACCTGTGCGGAAGATGCTCTCATTCATGATCATCAGCGCCGACGGCTACCACGCCGACCCGGGCCAGGCGCTGGACTGGCAGGCCATCGACGAGGAGTTCAGCCAGTTCGCGCTCACGCAGCTCGGCGACTGCGACACGCTGGTATTCGGCCGGGTGACCTACGAGCTCATGGCGGCTTTCTGGCCCGCGCCGGCCGGCCAGCAGTCCGACCCGGACGTCGCGAACGCGATGAACAGCACCCACAAGATCGTCATCTCGCGAACGCTGGCCCAGGCCGACTGGGCCGGCACGCAGGTCATCAGCAACCATGCCGAAGAAGAGCTGGCCAAGCTCAAGCGGCAACCCGGCAAAGACATCGTGATCGCGGGCAGTTCGACGCTGACCGCCGGCCTGCTGCGGACAGGCCTGCTCGATGAACTGCGGATCATGGTGAACCCGATCATCCTGGGCCAAGGCAGATCCCTGTTCGCAGGAGCCGAGAAGACCAGCCTCCAATTGCTGAAGACCCGGCAGTTCACCTCCGGCAACGTCCTATTCCACTACCGGCCCATCACACGCTGATCCCCACTGGAAAGCGGCTGGCTAGCCCTGGTCGAGCGTCACCACGACGGCGACGTCAGCGTGCGGGAACGATGTACCGATGTGACGGAGCGTTTGGAAGAGGCGCGAGACTGGCACCAGGAAGCCGTACTTGGCCCGGATCTTGGCCTGAATCGCCTCGAAGTCGGTCCCGGACGTGGTCAGGGTTGCCGTCCCGGCGGCGGGTGTGGTTCCGGCCTTCACGTTGCCGCGCGGGTCGGAGGGTTGCAGCGTGAGGTGCTGGCTGTTGCGGAGCCGCTTGTATTTCCCGGACTTCGATGAGGTCAAGAAACCGACGCGGCCGCCGTCCAGATCGACTATCCACGTGGGCGTGGACACGGGGTCACCGGACCTGCGATAAGTCGTTGTGCAAACGTATTTTTCATCGCTGATGGCCATGGGCCTGATTGTAGAGCGGGCCGATCATCGCGCGCACTGGCGCCCGCGGCGCCGCCGCGGAAAACCGGTTGAGCCGTCCAACCACGCGCCGCTAAGCTCCGCGCTGACCCATAGCAGTGAAGACAAGAGGGACCGTTCCGCGTGACCCCAACAGCTTTCTAGACCTGACAACTTCCTTCGCGCATCTTTAAGCCGACCCGGTCGGCTATGTCGGGCTGCCTGCGCGCCCGGCCATGCAGCGTTTGAGGCCGCGCGCAATCGGCCTCGCGTCAGGTCAGAGAGATTCATGTCTTCACAACCTCATACCATGCTGCCCTGGGTCGTCCGCCGGACCAGGCTGCCCCTGCTGTCGGTCCGGTGCGCGGACTGCCGATCGGAATCGGCCACCACCGGCGCGGGCAGGTTCCGCGTCAACGCCAACGGCAAACTGCTCGATGTGTGGCTGCTAGTCCGCTGCGTGCTCTGCGACCGGACGACCAAGCTGACCGTGCGCGAGCGAGCGCCGGTCAGATCCTTCAGTCCCGCCGAGCTTCACGGCTACCACGCCAGCGATCCCGAACTGGTGGCGTCCACGCTGCTGGACCCGCTCTTCGCCCGGCGCAACCACTTCGCCCTGGACTGGACGGGGGCCTGGCGGCTGGACAACTCGTCGGAATGGCTCGACCAGGAATGCCCCTTCACGGTGGAGGTCGTATTCGACGATCCGGTGCCGGCGCGCCCAGAGCGACTCATCGCGCAGGGGCTCGGCCTCAGCAGGAGCGAAGTGCTGCGCCGGGTCAAGTGCGACATTCCGTTGCGCCGGCCGACGAGCACCGGGTTCACCTTTACCGTGATGGACCACGCCTAGCACGCCATCACCGCACTCGGTGGATGCGACCGTCCGAGATCACGGAGCTCCGCCAGCGCCGTGGTGTCGGTTCGGGCGCTCTCCTGTCTGGGCCAGGCCGAACAGGTCGTCCGCGCCGCGGGCGCGCGGCGCCGACGCTGACGCCGACGGCGGCGTCGGACGTGGCGACTGCCCCGAATGCCGCTCGCCAAGCGCATACCCAGCAGCCAGCCCCACGATCAGCGTCGCCAGGCCGAACAGGGCCGCGCCGCGCGACAGCCGCCCGCCAAGCGCAGGCAGCCAGCCGAGACGCCGGGCCCACTCCGGCAGCCGCAGCGGCGGTCCGCCCTGCTCCACCACGTCGTCCTCATCGGGTCCGTGCGTCGCCACGCCCTTAAGGGTACGTTCGGGATAAATCTTCTTTCCTGCTTTTCGAAGGGCGAGCGCCATGACAGACCCGCAGGGGCCGGAGGACGTGCAGTTCTGGTTCGATCCGCTCTGCCCGTGGGCGTGGATCACGTCCCGATGGATGCACGAGGTGGAACGGGTGCGGCCGGTGCGGGCCGACTGGCGGATCATGTCGCTGGCCTATCTCAACCTCGTGCAGCACGAGGGCCAGGGGCTAGACGACGAGTACCGGGCGCGGATGAGCAGGGCGTGGGGGCCGGTGCGCGTGTGCGCGGCGGCCGCCGCCCAGGCCGGGCCGTCGGTGCTCGGTCCGCTGTACACCGCGATCGGGACCCGGCTGCACAACGAGGGACGGCGGGAGGATCCGGCGGTGCTGCCCGAGGCGCTCGAGGAGGTAGGGCTGCCGGGCTCGCTAGCCGCCGCCGCCGATTCCGACGAGTTCGACAAGACGATCATCGCCTCCCACCACGAGGCGTTCGACGAGGTCGGCCTCGACGTCGGCACGCCGGTGATCAGGATCCGCGGCAAGGCGCTGTTCGGGCCGGTCATGACGCCCGCGCCGCGCGGCGAGGCAGCCGGGGAGCTCTGGGACGGCCTGGTCCTGGTGAGCAAGGCAGACGGGTTCTTCGAGCTCAAGCGCTCCAGGGACCGCCGCCCCGCGTTCGACTAGGCGATCGGGCGTGGGACGTCCATCGTGTACATGATGAAGCCGGGACGAGTGGCCACCTTGTCGTAGAGCAGCCGGGCGGTGGCGTTGGTCTCGTGGGTGTGCCAGTAGACCCGTGCGTAGCCGTGCTCGGCCGCCCAGTCGCCCACCGCGTTGATCAGCGCCCGGCCGACGCCGCGGCCGCGCGCCTCCGGCGCGGTGAACAGGTCCTCCAGATAGACCGAGTCGCTCGCGGTGGTCTGCACATGGGGGAAGAAGTGCGTGATCCCCACCAGTTCGCCGTCCACCCAGGCGCCGAGGGCGTGCATCCGCTCATCGGCCTGGAACTCCGCCCACGCCCGGTCGTACATCGACTGCGGGTACTCGGACTCGTAGAACGTGTTGTAGCCGTGGAAGAGCTCCTCCCACCGCGGGCGGTCGCCGGGGGAAAGCCTGGCAATGGTGATCATTGAGCTACTCCTTGGATCCGGGCCGCCGCCTTGGCGTGCAACCGAAGCTTCTCCTCGACTCCCGGCGCCGCCAGCGCCCCGTCGCGGACGAGGATCCGACCGGCCACGATCGTGTGCCGGGCGGACACCGGACCGCACCGCAGCCAGGCCTCGACCGGGTCGACCAGGGCGCCGGCGTACTGCACGCCCTCCTGCGGCCAGCAGACCACGTCGCCGACCGCGCCGACCGCGAGCGAGCCGATCTCCCCGGACCGGCCCAGGCACGCGGCGCCGCCCCTGGTCGCGATGTCGAGCACCTCCCGCGCGGTCATCCCGGTCGGCCCCAGCCGCTGCCGCCCGAGCAGCAGCGCTGCCCGGGATTCGATCCACAGTGACGCGCTGTCGGTCGACGCGGACCCGTCGCAGCCCAGGCCGACGGGCACACCGGACGCGCGGAACTCCCGGACCGGCGCGAACCCGCCCCCGCCGATCAGCATGTTGGAAGAGGGGCAGTGGGCGACCCCGACGCCGGCCGCGCCCAGCCGCGCGACCTCGGCCGCGTTCGGGTAGATGCAGTGCGCCACCCATGACCGCGAGGTCAGCCAGCCGACCTCCTCGAACTGCTCGACCGGCCGCCGCCCGAACCGCTCCAGGCAGAACGTGTCCTCGTCCGGGTCCTCGGCCAGGTGGGTGTGCAGTCGGACGTCGAGCCGCTCGGCCAGCTCGGCGGTCTGCCGCATCAGCGACGGCGACACCGAGAACGGCGAGCACGGGGCCAGCGCCACCCGCACCATGGCGCCGAATGAGGGGTCGTGATGCAAAAGGACTAGGCGCTCGCTGTCGGCCAGCACCTCGTCGTCGTCCTGGACGACCGAGTCCGGCGGCAGCCCGCCGTCCTTGACCGACAGGGTCATCGACCCGCGGGTCGGGTGGAACCGCATCCCGAGCTCGCGGGCGGCCACGATCGAGGCGGACCACGGGTCGCCGCCGCCGCGCGGCGCGACGTACAGGTGGTCGGTGGTCGTGGTGCAGCCGCCGAGCGCGAGCTCGGCCAGCCCGACCCAGGCCGACAGGTAGGCGGCCTCCTCGTCCAGCCCGGCCCACAGCGGGTAGAGCGCGGTCAGCCAGGAGAACAGCGACCCGTTGATGGCGGGCCCGAACGAGCGGGTGAGGTTCTGGTAGATGTGGTGGTGGGTGTTGACCAGGCCCGGCGTGACCAGGCAGCCGGACGCGTCGATGGTCTCGGCCGCAGCGGGCGCCGGGTCGGTCGACGAGCCCACCCCCGACACCAGGCGGTCGGTGATCGCGACCCATCCGCCGGCCAGCTCGCGGCCGTCGTCGTCGCAAGTCGCAATCAGCCTGGCGTTGCGCACGAGCAGGTCGGCGGTCGGCTCGGCCATCTGCACCCCCGGATGTCGCGCCGCGATCAAAACGGCAGCCCCACGTTAGCCCCTGAGTGCCCAGGTCGCGAGTTCTCAAGAGCCGCCATGATCGTGCGGGCGGATTCTTCCGGATCCATCTGCCCGGTGTCGATGAGGAGGTCGTCCGGGTGCAGCGGCGACGGGTCGAGATCCGCCAGCAGCTCGCGCAGCCGGGCCACGTCGACGAGCTTGCCATGCGACCGGCGGGACTCGTTGGCCACTCGCTCCTGCAGGGCCGACTGAGACGCGGTGAGCCGGGCGAACACGGTCCGGCCGCCGTGGCTCGCCATGATCTGCCGGGCGGCTTCGGCCGCTGCTTCGAAGCGGGCACGCGGGTCGGGCCCGGACCAGGCCGAGTTGTTGGTGTAGATGAGGCTGATGCCGGCTCTGGCGGCCGCCTCGAAGACGCCCCGTCGCATCGCCCAGACGGCCTCGACGAACGGCGGGCTGCCGAAGGCGAAGACCGGGCGGAGGGCGTTGACCGTGAGGTGGTTGTGAAAGAGCGGGATGCCGGTCAGCTCGGACAGCCGCGTCGCCACTGTCAGCTTCCCACTGGCCGGCGGCCCGTAGACGTAGATCAGCGTCGCGGGGGTCTGCTCGTTTCCTGGGGTGTCGGCCGTCACGGCTGTCACCTTACCGACCGGGGGGCGCGCGGCGTCGTCAGCTCGCGGCGGGGTTGTCGACCCTGGCCAGGAAGAGCGGCTCGCCGGTGGCCGTGGCGGTGATGAGCAGCAGGTAGGGACGGTTGAAGGTGATGGTGACGGTTTGCCGGGGGGCCATCGCGGCGGCGGCCACCATGCCGACCGCAGCGGCCGCCGCGCCGACCGTGCCCTTCTCGCCGACCTGGAGGGTAGCGGCCTGCTGGACGAAACCGATGCAGCAGGCCTGTGGTGACAGCCCGGTGAAGTCCGCGTCCTGCTGATTGAAGGCCACGCCCATGCCGAGCTGATCGAGCGCGGGCTTCATGTCGCCCACGCCGCCGGCGGTGTCGAGGTTCACCCGCGGCAGGGACACGGTGGCGACCGCACCGGGGCCGTCAAGCGACCTGGTGATCGATGTCAGCGAGGCCTGGCTCGGCAGCGCGCACGACGCTGACGCCGGCGTCGGCAGCAGCGCGGTCATCGTGAGCTTGCCGCCCTGGTAGGGGAGCGAGACCGCCTGCCACCCGCCGCCGGAGGCGTAGCGGAAGGCATCGCCGTTCATGAACTTCACCGTGACCGGCTTCGCTCCCGCCGGTGCGAACGGCCCCAGCTGGGTCTTGGCCGGGTCGAACGGGGTGGCCCACTTCGCGTTGAGGTAGAGCGCCGAGGTCAGCACCCAGCCGATGTTGTCGAGCATGCTCGCGTTAACCAGCTGGCTGATGTGCCCGTGGGTCGCGGCCGAGATCGCCTGGTTGATCTCGGCCGCCGCCTTGGCCGGGTCGGTGCTGAACGGCGCCTGCGCGACCCCGGCCTGGTAGCCGGTCGCGACCGCGTTCAGGTAGGAGCGCAGCGTGGTCAGGGTCGGGTCGGCCCACACCTGGTCGCTCGCCCCGAGCGTCACCCCCGGGCCGTCCAGCCGCCTGAGCGCCGCCGAACGGGCCTGGAGCTCGGCCTCGAGCGCGGCCCGGGAGGTGCCGGCGGGCAGGTCAAGCACCCGCGCCATCGCGCTGGCGGTCGCGCCCCGCGCGCCCAGGTACGCCATGCCGAGCGCGCTCGCGAGCGTGCTCGGCGAGAACACCAGGTTCTGACCCGGGTTCTGCGCGCACCAGGCGCGCATGACGTCGAGCCCGAACCCGGTGTCCGCCGCCGCCAGCGGCCGGGGACTGACGGCGGGCTCGGTCGTCGCCACGCCGCGCACCATCGCCACGTCCACCGCTGCCGGGGCGGCCGGGGCCGACCCGCAGCCGACGACGGCGGCCGCTGCGCAGGCGCCCGCGAGCAGTCCGAGCGAAGCCCTGGTCCGATGTCTCATGCCACTTGGACGCCCGCCGCCCCCGATCGGTTCCGCTGCCGCACAACGGCGGTCACCGACGCGGTCTCCATCTACCACGGCGAGATCCTGATCAGCGCGTCAGCTCGCGGCACGACCGGAAAGGCCGCGCCGCAGCCGACCTACCCGGCCGTCTACGCGACCACGCTGCAGCCGAGGACCGGGATCGCCCAGGTGCGCGCGCTCTACTACGACGAGGCCGCGGCGAAGGCCGTCAACGGCACGGACGCAGCCAAGCTCGTCCGCCTCGCGCTGACCGACCCGGACTCAAACGAGGTGGTTCCGTGGTCCACTCGGCGGTGACCCCGTGCGACGCCAACGACGCCCCCGCCGTCTGCCCGGCTCCCGGCTCCCGCCGTATTACCTCGCCACCGACAACCTGAAGACCGGCGCGATGACTCCGGTCAAGACGCACGGCCCGAAGGTGCACCCCCAGGGCATGATCTTCATCAGGTTCTGACGCGCCCCGGTGGTCTCCGATGGCCCGGCGGCAGGCGCAAACCCGCCGGGCTCAACCCGGCGAGCGGCTTCCTGCCCACTCCGCACCAGGCCATCGTCGGCGTCGCCGCGTCGTCGTGGTTCTCGGGCCGCTGCTATTGGGTCCACTTGAGGAACCGCCTCGTCAGTGCACCCGGAGACGTCGACGTAAAGCGCCAGCATGACATCGTTAAAGCGAATGGCAGCGCCGAGGCGAGGTCACAGTCTGTCAGGCGGAGAATGCGCATCGACACTGCCGGTGCACTTGAGAAGACCAAGGCGGCGAATCCTCGCATAAATGCCTGCCAGGGCATAAACTTTGTATCCGTCGAGAAGATCTCCCGTCAGGCTAGGAAGTCATGAGTGATCAACCATCCCCCGATGGGAAACAAAATTCTTCGTGGCGCGACCGAGCGTTCCGGAATGTTGGCCCAATAGGACTCACCGATATCGGCGAGATATCTACGGTTTTGGCGAGAATGGGACTGTCCTTCTCCAATATTCGCACCGGTCGGTTGTCCAAATCCAACTCGCCTGCTCCCGTATCCGTCGACGCCTCTGAGAAGCGAAGATACGTAATCGACGTACTTATAGCCGAATTTCAAGCGCTTCGAAATGAAATTGACAATGCATTGAGCGCCCAACAAACGATGATGAACGTGAATATCACGGCCATTGCCGTAGCGTCAGGGCTTGTTCTCTCCCATAAAATCGAACCAGTGTTTCTGCTGGTTGCGGCAGTCTTCTCGTCAGGCCTCGGATTGTACATCGAGGGCGGTTGGCATCACATTAGGCGTGTCTTGCGATACATTGATGGTACCCTCAGGCCGCTCGTCGTAGAGTACACAGGGGACGAACGGGTGCTAGGCTGGGAAACGTGGTCGCTAAAGAGCGGCGGGGTATGGAAGCGGGTAATACCGGTCGGACTCGCAATAGTGATTACATTTTCTGTGATGCCCGCCGCTATGCTGATTTGGACTACTCCCTACATGAAAGGTCTCTGGCTATGGCTGGCCTGGGCAGGTACCGCGACCGTGTTCGTCCTGCAACTCTCAATGGGCGCTCTGCTTGCATGGGACCTGCTTAGGCACAAGCTCTAATGTCGTAAGCCGGTTACGCAACCAGCCGTTTTCAAGGTAGGGGGTTCTCCAAGCTCACGATCATCATCTCGAACGATCCCGAACGGGCCGCGTGGTCACGGCCGCTAACGCGGCACGATCTCAAGCGGGCCGCCGCCGGTGCTGACGGTGAGCGAGTGGTGCGCGGCCGGGGCGGTGGGAACGTCCACCGTCTGCGACCCGCCTTCGGTGGCGGCGGTGACCGCGTACGGGCCGCCGGGCACGCTCACGGTCGCGGAGCCGTCCTCGGTGCTGAGCATCACCGCGGTCGGCGGCTGGTCGAAGGTGAGCTGGGCCGGGCCGCCGCCGGTGTCGACGAACACGTAGGCCGGCGCCGTGCTGAACGTGAGCGCGGCCGAGCCGTCTTCGGTCTGCACCGAGGCTCGCCCGGCCGCCAGGATGCCGGCGAACGAGCCGCCGCCGGTGTCCGCGTCCAGGTCCCCGGTCAGGTCGTTCACCGTGACGCCGCCGTTTTCCGAGGTGACCGTCAGCGGTCCGTTGACCCGCCCGACCTGGACGGGACCGCCGCCGGAGTCAAGGTTCACCCCGGGCGCGGTGACGTCGGAGACCGTGATGCCGCCGTTCTCCGAGGAGACGGTGAGCGGCCCGTCGATGTTGCTGGCCTGCACCGGGCCGCCGCCTGAGTCGAGGTTGGTCCCGCTCGGAGCCGACACGTCGGAGACCGTGATGCCGCCGTTCTCCGAGGTGACGCTGAGCGATCCGTGGATGTGGCTGGCCTGCACGGGGCCGCCGCCGGAGTCCAGGTTCGCGCCGGCCACGCCGGTCAGCGCGATGCCGCCGTTATCGCTCTCGGCGGTGACGGTGACGCCCGGCGGCACGGTCACCGTGAACCCGACGCTGCAGCCAGTGTCCGCGCAGGACGGGGCGTCCAGGGTGAGCCTGCGATCGGCCACGGCGGAGGTCACCGCCGGCGCCTGTCCGGGGCCGCCGTAGCTGATCGTCTCGGTGACCGTGATGTGGTGAACGGGCCGGGCGGTGACCTGGATCGGCGCGCCGTAGCTCTCGACGCTCAGGCTGGTGACCGGCTGGGAGACGGTGACCGTCCTCGTCAACGTCGGCGTGGCGGTGACGAACTCCCCTTGGCCGCCGTTCCCCGCGTTGCTGATGAGCACGACGACAGGGCAGGCGAGCAGCCCCACCGTGGCCAGGCCGGACACGGTCCAGATCCAGCGGCCGCGGGCGGATTGGCGGCCGGTGGCCGGGGGGCGTTCCTGGGCGGTTAGCGTGCGCATGGCAGGTCCACGGTGAGTAGGGTCGGCCCGTCCGGCGGGCTGACGATTTCGAAGGTCCCGTCGACGGAGGCGGCCCGCTTGGCCAGTCCCGTCAGGCCGGTGCCGCGGCTCGGGTCGGCGCCGCCGATCCCGTCGTCGGAGACGATGATGTGCAGCCGGTCGCCAACCCGGGAGACCACTACCTCCGCCTGGCTGGCCTGGGCGTGCTTGACGATGTTGGCCAGCCCCTCGGAGACCACGAAGTAGGCGACCGCCTCGATCACCGGGGCCGGGCGGCGTGGCAGGTCGACGGTGAGCCTGACCGGGATCGGCATCCGCGCCGTCACCCCGGACAGCGCCGCGTCCAGGCCTCGGTCCTCGAGCACGGCCGGGTGCAGGCCGCGGATCAGGTCCCGCAGCTCGGCCAGCGCCGACTTGGCCTCCTCGTGCGCGTCGGCGATGGCCTGGTGCGCCTCCTCGGCGGTGCTGACCTGGGCTCTGGCCATGCCTAGGTTGATGGCGAGGGAGACCAGCCGCTGCTGGGTGCCGTCGTGCAGGTCGCGCTCGAGGCGGCGGCGCTCGGCGTCGGCCGCGTCCACCACCCCGGCCCGCGTCTCGGCCAGCTGCTCGACCCGGTGCTCTAGCTCCGAGGTGCGGCTGGGGCCGAGCAGCGCCCGGGCCGCCCTGACGTCGAGCGCCTGGACGCCGGCGGTGAGCCACGGGGCGGTCAGCAGCCCCGCCACCCCCGCGAGGGTCAGCCAGAGGTCGACCGGGAGGCCGAGAATGCGCGGCAGGTGGTTGGTGCTTGGGTCCGTGTACAGGCCGCGGTGCAGCGTGCTGCCGGCCGACAGCCCCCACCCGTAGGCGTAAACGAACAGGTAGGTGAGGCTGCCCAGCCAGGTCGCGATGGCCACCATCGCGGCCACGGCCAGCGCCGGGGCGGCCACCAGGTGGTAGAAGACCTGTCGCCAGGCAGCCTGCGAGCGGGCCGCCGCCGCGACCGCCCGGGGAGTCGGCCAGCGGTACTGACCCTTCGGGTGCGGCGCGATCGCGATCCCGGCGGTGACCCGCAGCCGGTGCCGGTGCACCTGGGTAAGCGCCGGGAGCAGGAGCAGCAGCGCGTACAGGGCCGCGATGAGCGCCACCGGCCAGACCGGCCAGTGTCCCAGGCCCCATTGCTTGAATCCCCGCAGCAGCAGGTAAGGAACGATCAGCCACCCGAGCAGCGCCGGGATGGCGGCCGCCAGGTAGAGGGCCTGCCGCCAGGCGCGCGGCGACCACGGCCGGGGGCGGCGATGCCGCTCCGGGGCCGGGGGCTTGTGCTGTTCATCGACGAGGGTCGCCATGTCATCCACGCTATTCGCCTCGGCCGCTCCAGCCCATCCAGCGCGGTTCACATTCGATGGTGCAGCCAGCTTCACCTCAGGTTCGGAGTCTACGGCTACTGCGCGCATCCGCGCCCCCCTGCCATCGTTACGAGCACCGTCACGCCGATACCCGCAGAGGACTCCGATGAGACGACAGCAGCACGAGGCCGCCACGGCGGGCACCGCACCGGGACACCGCACGGTGATCCGCCTCGACAACGTGACCAAGGCGTACCAGGGGAGCGTGACCAAGGCCTACCAGCAGGGCGGCAGGCCCGCGCTTGCCGAGGTCAGCATCACGGTGGCGGCCGGCCAGGTGGCCGCGATCATGGGCCCGTCCGGGTCGGGGAAGTCCACCCTGCTCAACCTCATCGCCGGGCTTGACCGGCCGACCGGGGGCACGGTCACCGTGGCCGGGCAGCGCATCGACAAGCTGGGGGAGAGCGCCCTCGCCCGGTTCCGGGCGCGGCACATCGGCTTCATCTTCCAGTTCTTCAACCTCCTCGACGACCTGACCGTCTCCGACAACGTGCTGCTGCCCGCCCAGCTGGCCGGCGCGTCCAGGCGGCGCGCCAAGGCGCGGGCGGGCGAACTGCTCGACCGGATGGGCCTGGCCGACCAGCGCAACGCCTACCCGGCGCGGCTGTCGGGCGGACAGCGGCAGCGCGTCGCGATCGCTCGGGCGCTGGTCAACTCGCCCGAGCTGCTGCTCGCGGACGAGCCCACCGGGGCGCTCGACACCGCGACCGGCCAGGAGATCGGCCGTCTGCTGAGCGAGCTCAACGCGGGCGGCCAGACGCTGGTCATCGTCACCCACGACCCGGCCCTCGCCGCTCGCTACGCGGCCCGCACCATCGAGCTCGTAGACGGCCAGGTCACCGACGGCCCGGCCGTCCCCGCGGCGGCAGGGGCGCACCAGTGAGCGGCCGCGCGGCCCTGGCCCCGAGACCGCACGGAACCGGAGTCGGCCCCGGGCCGGACCCGTCCCAGGGCGGCAGCTGGCTCGGCCCGGTGCGGACCGCATCCGGCGGGATGCGCCGCCACAAGGTCGCGACGATCGTCATCGCGGTCGTGCTGTTCGTCGCGACCGCCTCCGCCACCCTCGGGCTCGCCCTGATCGCGGCCAGCAACGGCCCCTTCACGCACGCGTTCTCCGCCCAGCGCGGCGCCGACGTGACCGTCACCGCGAACGCGGCCCGCGCCAGCGACGCGGAGTTGGCCGCGACCGGTCACCTCGCCGGGGTCACCGGCTTCGCGGGGCCGTTCGCCGAGGCCACGACGCAGGTCGACTTCCAGGGCCAGCCCTGGGGACAGCTGCAGCTGGCCGGGCGGCCCGCGCCCGGCGGCCCGGTCGATGACCTGGTCCTGAACGCCGGGCACTGGGTCGACGGACCCGGCCAGGTCGTGCTGAACGGCTACGAGGGCAACGGCGGAATCGCCGACGGGAACACCGTGCAGGTGACGAGTGCGCCCGGCAAGCCCACCCTGACCGTGGTTGGCTTCGCCAACTCGATCACCAGCACCGCCGACGGCTGGGTCGCCCCGGGCCAGATCGCGGCGCTCCGCGCGCCCGGCACGCCGGCCACCGCGCAGCTGCTGTACCGCTTCACCGCCGCCGGCAGCGACGCGCAGGTCCGGGCCGACGTGGCGGCGATCAACCGGGCGCTGCCCGCGGGCACGGTCGCAAGCAGCGCCTCCTGGCTGGCCGCGCAGACCCAGGCGCAGGGGAACGGAGCGATCATGGAGCCGTTCGTGCTCGCGTTCGCGCTCATCGGGCTGGTGATGGCGGTCCTCATCGTCGGCAACGTGATCAGCGGCGCGGTGGTCGCGCAGTACCAGCGGATCGGCGTGCTGAAGTCCCTCGGCCTCACCCCGGCCCAGGTGGTGGCGGTCTACCTGAACCGAGTGACCTGGCCGGCCCTCGCCGGGTGCCTGGCCGGGGCGGCGGCGGGCGGCCTGCTCTCCCTCTCGGTGCTGCACAAGTCGGCCGGCGCCTACGGCGTCGGCAGCGAGCAGTTGCCGTGGTCAGCACTGGTGATCGCGCCCGCCGCGATGTTCGCGCTGACCATGATCGCCGCCCTCGGGCCGGCCGCGCGGGCCGGGCGGCTGTCGGCGATCGAGGCGATCGCGGCCGGGCGCGCCCCTCGCTCCGGTCGTGGCTACGCCGCGCACCGGCTGGCGGCCAGCCTCCGCCTGCCGCGCCCGGTCGGCCTCGGCGTCGCCGCGCCGTTCGCCCGGCCCGCCCGCACCCTGGTGACGCTGGCAGCGGTCGCGTTCGGCGCCACCGCCGTCATCTTCGCGGTCGGGCTGCACTCCTCGCTCGACCGCGCGGCCGCCGCCCAGTCGCAGTCCGCTACCGTGCCGGTGCAGATCCAGCAGTCCAACTACGGCGCCGGCCCGAACCACGCGCCCACCGCCGCGCAGCTCGGCGGGCTCAGTGCCCTGCTGCGGGCTCAGCCGGGCACCGCTCACGAGGCCACGCTCTATGAGAACCAGGCCACCGTCGCGGGGATCTCCCAGCAGGTCCACGTGCTCGCCTTCGACGGGCCGTCCGCCTGGACCGGCTACGCCCTCATCGCCGGCCACTGGTACGACGGGCCAGCCCAGGTCGACGTCAACACCTCGTTCCTCGACGCGAGCGGACTGGCAGTCGGCGACAGCACGACCGTGGACACCGGAACCGCCCAGGTCACCGTCAGGATCGTGGGGGAGGTGTTCGCCCCGTCGAACGAGCCGCGCCTGTACGGCGCCACCCAGACCCTGCCCGGCCTCGCCAGCGGCCAGAACTTCTCGCAGGTCGACGTGGGGCTGCGCCCGGGGACCAGCGCCACCGCCTACATCCAGGCGGTGAACGCCACGTTCGGCCCGAACGGCACGTTCTCCGCGATGCCGCCCGACGTTGGCCAGTTCTACGTGATCGCCAGCGCCCTGATCGGCTTCCTGGCGCTGATGGTCGCGATCGCGGCCGGGCTCGGCGTGCTCAACACGGTCCTGATGACCACCAGGGACCGGGTGCACGACCTGGGCGTCTTCAAGGCGCTCGGCATGCGCCCGGGCCAGATCGTCACCATGGTCGTCTGCTGGATCGCGGTCCCCGCGATCGTGGCCGCCGCGATGGCGGCGCCCGCCGCCGTCGCGCTCAACGGCGCCACCTTGCACGCCATGGGCGCCGCCTCGCACACCGGCGTCCCGGCCAGCTTCAGCCAGGTGTTCGGCCCGGCCAAACTCGCGCTGCTGTCGCTCGCGGCGGTAGCCATCGCGGTCGCCGGGGCGCTGCTGCCCGCCACCTGGGCCGCCCGCACCCGGCCGGCCACCGCCCTGCGGGCCGAATGACCCCTGAGCCGGAAGGCCGTACGGTGGGAAGCGTGACAGTCGAACAGGAAACGGCCGCGCCGGAGACGGTCGGCGGCCCGCCGCTGCGGGTGGTGATCGGCGAGGACTCGGTGCTGCTGCTGGCGGGCCTGGTCAAGCTCCTCGACAGCGCCGGCTTCCAGGTCGTCGCCACCGCCGCCGACGGCACCGCGCTGGTCGACGCGGTCGAGCGCGAGCAGCCCGATCTGGTGATAGCCGACGTGCGGATGCCCCCGACCCACACCGACGAGGGCATCAGGGCCGCGCTCGCCATCCGCGGCCAGTGGCCGGACATCGCGATCCTCGTCCTGTCCCAGTACGTCGAGGAGCGGTACGCCGCCGACCTGCTCTCCGCTAACACCAGCAGCGTCGGCTACCTGCTCAAGGACCGGGTGGCCGACGTGACCCAGTTCCTCGAGGCGCTGCGCCGGGTGGCGGCGGGCGGGACCGCGCTCGACCCCGAGGTCGTCGCCCAGCTGCTGCTGCGCCGGGGCGCCGACCCGATGGAGGCGCTGACCCAGCGGGAACGCGACGTCCTGGCGCTGATGGCCGAGGGCCGGTCCAACGCCGAGATCGGCGCCGCCCTGGTGATCACCGACAGCGCCGTCTCCAAGCACATCAACTCGATCTTCGCCAAGCTCGGCCTGCACCCCAGCGACTCCGGCCACCGCCGGGTTCTCGCTGTCCTGCGCTACCTGGGCGCCGCCTGATGCGCGACGGGACGGCAGGCTCAGACGCCGGTGACCCCTATCACCTGGAGCGGTTCGTCATCGCGCAGGACTCGGGCGGGACCTACCAGCGGGCGCTGGCCGAGCTGCGTGCGGGCCGGAAGACCAGCCACTGGATGTGGTTCATCTTCCCCCAGGTAGCCGGGCTCGGGTTGAGCGCGATGGCGCAGCGGTACGCGATCTCGGGCCTGGCCGAGGCCCGCGCCTACCTCGGCCATCCGCTGCTCGGACCCCGGCTGCGCGAGTGCGCCGAGGTCATCGCCGCCGTCGACGACGGCACCGCCGACCGGATCCTCGGGCCGGTCGACGCGATGAAGCTCCGTTCCTGCATGACGCTCTTCGCCGCCGCCGGGCCGGAAGAGCCGAGTTTCGGCGCGGTGCTCACCCGGTACTTCGACAGCCGGCCCGACGAGGCCACGCTCGCCCGGCTCTAGAGAGCGGGCGGCAGCCCGGCTCGCCCCTGCGCGCGCCCGGCGATCGCGGCGGGCGTCCGGGTCGCCGGGTCAAGCGCGTTCGTCCCGATCGCCGCCACCGACGCCTTGTCCGGCCACACCACGGTCACCGAGGCGCCGCCGGCCGACAGCGCCGCCACCGCCTCCCGCAGCGGCAGCAAAGTCGGGATGGCGGCGTCCATGCCCATCGGCGAGATCACCGTAATCCGCTCCGCGCCCGCGGCCAGGTCGGCGTTGTCGGTCGAGCGGACCCCGCCGTCCGTGTACCGCCGGCCGTCGATCGTGACCGGCGGCCACACGCCGGGCACCGCACAGCTCGCGGCCACCGCGTCCACCAGGCTGACGCCGGAGGCCGCGTCGAAGGCGGTCATCGTCCCTGAACCGCAGTCGACGGCGATCAGCTTCGTCGGGGTGGCCGGCCAGGCGGCCGACGGCAGCCTGCCCTCGACCACCGCCCGCCGCTCCACCTCGGGCACCGTCCGCGCGTCGAGCGCGAACCGGCCGAACTGCCTGAGCATGTCGTCCGGCGAGACGGCCCTGGCCATATACCGCTGGATGGCGGCGCCGAACTTCGCCAGGTCGAGCTCCACCGTCAGCTCGCGCGGCTGCAGGGCCGGCTCGGCCTGCCGCGCGAACAGCTCGTCAAGACCGAGCCCGCCGCCCAGCTGCGCCGCCACCGTCGCCCCGGCCGAGGTGCCGATCACCAGGTCCGCCCCGGTCACGTCCTGTCCGGCGTCGGCCAGCCCGGCCAGCACCCCGGTGATCCATGCGATCCCGGCCACCCCGCCGCCGCCGAGCACCAGCGCCGATCCGATCGCCACCATGCATCTCCTCGCCTGCGGATGAGAAGGCAATAAGAAAATCGATCATAGTGAACGGACCGCGAGTCCCCGCCCCTCGCCCATGTCCGCGTCCCGGCGTGGCGGACGTATCGTTGACGGGCCCGAACCTCGTCAGGCTGGAGTCCAGATGCGCCCCGCAACCAGGCCGCCCGCGCTGATCCCCACCGCGACCCGTTCGCTGCCCCTGGCGGTGGCCGCCCGGGGCGCGCGGATCTTCGACGAGTCCGGCCGCGACTACATCGACGCCTCGTCGGGACCGCTCGCGGTCAGCCTCGGGCACGGCCACCCGGCGCTGCTAGCGGCCCTGCGGCGGCAATTCGAGGCCGTCGACTACGTGCACCGCACCCAGTTCAGGAACGAGGCCGCCGAGCACCTGGCGGACCTGGTCGCCGCCAGGCTCGGCGGCGGCCTCGACCACGTGCTGTTCGTCGGCAGCGGCTCGGAGGCGAACGAGGTCGCGATGAAGGCCGCGCACATGTACTGGGCGGCGCTCGGCCGGCCCGACAAGCACCGGTTCGCGTCAGGCTCCGTGAGCTATCACGGCAACACCGTCGGCGCCCTCGGGGCGTCCGGCCAGCCCCGGTACGCCGCTCCCTACCGGCCGCTGGTCCAGCCGGGCGAGCGCATCACCGCCCCCCAGGTGTACCGGCTGCCGGTCCCGGCCGGCCGCACCGCCGAGGCCGAGTGCATCGCCAGGCTCCGCGACGACTTCGCGCGGCTTGACGTCCGCCGCACCGCCGCCGTCCTGCTCGAGGGGGTGGGCGGCTCCGGCAGCGGCGTGCTCGTCCCGCCGCCCGGCTACCTGGAAGAGCTCCGCCGTCTGTGCGACGCGAGCGACATCCTCTGGATCTGCGACGAGGTCATGTCGGGGTTCGGCCGCACCGGCGCCTGGTTCGCGTTCCAGCACGCAACGGCGGTCCCTGACATCGTCACGTTCGCCAAGGGGGCCGGCGGGGGCGCCGTGCCGCTCGGCGGCGCCGCGCTCTCGCACCGGGTCTGGGAGCGGATCAGCCGCGTCCACCCGGCCATGCCGGCCGGCCACACCTTCACCAACGCGCCGCTCGCGTGCGCGGCCGGCGTCGCCACCATCGAGGTGCTCGAGGAGGAGCGCGTGCTGCCGCGGGTGACCGAGCGCGGCGGCTGGCTGGGGGAGCGGCTGCGGGCGCTGCAGGACGACTTCGCGTTCGTGGGCGACGTTCGCGGCGTCGGCTACATGTGGGGCCTGGAGTTCGTCGCCGACCCGGCGACAGCCGCGCCGCCGGACCCCGCCCTCGACGTGACCGCCCGGGCGGTCGCCGCCGCGGCCGACTGCGGGCTGATCGTCTACCCGGCCCGCTGCTGCATCGACGGCGCCCGCGGGGACGCGTTCATCGTCGCCCCGCCCCTCACCGCAACCGACGAAGAGCTGGCCGAGCTTCTCACCCGGCTGCGGGCGACGCTGGTCAGCCTGCGTGCGCTCCTGCCCGGCTGAAGCTGCCGGGTGGGCCGAGCGCGCCGGCCACGGCGAAGGCGGCGATGAACAGGGCGGCGATGACCCACAGGGCGGTGAGCAGGCTGACGGACTGGGCGACGGCGCCGATGGCGGGCGGCCCGGCCAGGTTGGCGAAATAGCCGATCGAGGCGACCACGCTGATCCGGGCGGCCGGGTCCGGCCCGCTCTCGGCTGCGGCGGACATGCCGAGCGGGAAGCCCATCGAGACGCCGATCGCCCACAGGGCCACCCCGATGAGGATGATCCAGGGGTTCCCGGCCACGATGAACAGCGCGATCCCGACCACGCCGAGGGCGGTGGTGAGACGGACGGTGCGGACGCGCCCGAGGCGGTCGACGACCGGGCCGGCGAACAGCCGGGTGGTTCCCTCGCTGGCAGCGAAGACGGTGAAGAACAACGCCGCGACGGCGGCGCTCTGGCCGTGGTCACTATGCGCGGCCAGGGTGAGCCAGCTGTTGGCGGAGCCCTCGCCGAGCTCGCACCCGAGCATGACCACGCCGATGAGCAGCAGTCGCCAGTCCAGCCAGCCGCGCAGCCACTGGCGCAGCCGCGCCGCCCGGTCCCGCGGCGGCCCCGCGGCTGGGCTGTGCTGACCGGGCGGAATTCCGGCCGCAACCCAGAACGAGGCGGCCACGATGAGGACCGCCTCGCCGATCAGCTGGGTGGCCGGGGTGATGCCGAGCGCGGCGCAGGCCGCGCCGATTCCCGACCCGACGGCGGCGCCGATGGACCAGGCGGCGTGCATGCTCGGCAGCAGGGTGCGCCCGGCGGTCCGTTCGGCGGCCGAGCCCTCGACGTTGATGAGCACGTCGAGGGTGCCGATGCCGGCCCCGGTGATCACCAGGGCGATCGCCACCAGCGGGACCGACTTCACGATGAGCCCGACCGCCATCACGGTGATCGCGGCGGCCACGAGCCAGAGCGCTCCCGCCAGCGCCCGGCGCGCGCCCAGCCAGTGCAGGACCGGGGTGGACCCGAGCAGCCCGCCGATGGCCCCGACGGTCACGCCCGCAAGCAGCAGCCCGATCGTGCCGGTGCCGATGCCGAGCTCGGTCTTGATGGCCGGCAGCCGCGGGCCCCAGGCGGAGAGCGTGATCCCGCCCAGCGCGAACGCGGCGGTGATCGCCCAGCGCCAGCGGGCCAGCGCCCGGGCGTCGATCGCGGGCACGGGATGGGGGTCCACGGCGCCTCCGTTCAAAAACCTTCCACTGGAAGGTATCACAGCAGGCGGACATCAAGCTCTCGCCGCCGGGCGCCTAGTCCCTGTCTGGCCTGGGGTTTCGTGGAACTAGACGGTCCAAGATCGCCAGCGAGCGGCCGACGTCCACCCCGTCGGGGTCGAGGAGCCACTGGATCTGCAGGCCGTCGGACGCGGCGATCACCAGCGCGGCCGCGTCCATCGGATCGATGCCCGCCGCGGGCTGCGCTTCTGCGATCAGCCCGGCCAGGGTCGCGCGCAGCGACCGGAACCGGTCGCGGATGAACTCCCGCGTCAGCGCGTGCTGTTCCTGCAGCGCGTCGGTGCTGAGGGTGGCGTACAGCTCGACCAGGCCGGGGATCGACCGGTTCCGCTCGGCCGCCTCGATGATCACGCCCACTGCGGAGGAGTCCGCCGTCGGCCCGTCCCCGGCCGCCCGCGCCTCGTGCGTCCGGTACGCCTCCACCAGCAGCTCGTCGCGGGAGGAGAAGTAGTGCCGCAGGGCGGTGTGAGAGACCCCGATCGCCTCGCCCACCGTCCGCAGCGACGCCCGGTCCACGCCGCGCTGCGCCAGCAGCGCGATCACGCTGTCCAGGATCTGCTGCCTGCGCCGTACCCCCTTGGGGTAGGAGCGGCGGGCGGGCCTGCCTGCGGATGTCTCCTCCGTCACCCCGCCATCGTAGGAGCTGGGCCGCAGGAGCTGGGACTTAATCAATTGTGCGGGTCTGCCATGATGGCGGGCGTGGGTCATATCGAGGTCGCGCACGTCGACTACTACCTCCCCGACGGCCGGATGCTGCTCAGCGACGCGAGCTTCCGGGTCGGGCAGGGCGCGGTGGTGGCGCTGGTCGGCCCCAACGGCGCGGGCAAGAGCACGCTGGCCCGGCTCATCACCGGCGAACTCCAGCCGGAGGCGGGGACGGTCACCACCAGCGGCGGGGTCGGGGTCATGCCGCAGTTCGTCGGGTCGGTGCGCGACGACAGGACCGTCCGCGACCTGCTCGTCTCCGTGGCCAGAGAAGGCATCAGGGACGCCGCCGGGGCCGTCGACAACGCCGAGCTCGCGATCATGGAGCGCGACGACGAGCAGGCCCAGATGGCATACGCGCAGGCGCTCAGCGACTGGGGCGACGCGGGCGGCTACGAGGCCGAGACGATCTGGGACATGTGCACGATGGCCGCCCTCGGCCTGCCGTACGAGAAGGCCCAGTTCCGGACCGTGAAGACGCTCTCCGGGGGCGAGCAGAAGCGGCTGGTGCTCGAGGCGCTGCTGCGCGGCCCGGACGAGGTGCTGCTGCTCGACGAGCCCGACAACTACCTGGACGTGCCGGGCAAGCGCTGGCTCGAGGACCAGCTCTCCGGTACGCAGAAGACCGT
>Ga0335075_10004612_pt1 | contig 21512 bp, 11 predicted proteins | sample Lox_Sample_24_FD_206723 | JGI IMG/M metagenome (GOLD analysis project Ga0335075, IMG submission 206723) | Soil microbial communities from Loxahatchee National Wildlife Refuge, Florida, United States - Lox_Sample_2.4 | ecosystem: Environmental > Terrestrial > Soil > Wetlands | place: USA...
GGGAGGTCCGGTTACGGCAGAGACCTTCCGGAAGCATGCCGCCATGATCACCGGCCATGGCAAGGTGTATGTCGTCAACGAGTACGGCTGGGACAATACAGATTGGCCCACGCACGCAGACCTGGAAAAAGTGCTGACAACGATGAAGGATGATCCGAAGATCTCAGGCGACCTGTTCTGGGCGCTGCAGGCTCACAATAAGGAATTCGGCTGGCAGCCCATTCCCGCCAATGTGCCCAACAAGGCCTACTCGGAACGTAGCGAAAGCGGGCAGTGGTGGGCACTCTACTACGGCGGCATCAACACCCTGATTATGACCGAGGAAGACATGGCTGCCCGCGCAGAATTGCTGCGCACTCATGCCTTCGAGATGGCTGGCATGCCGGTGCCTCCGCACGCGATCCCGCCCGCTCCCGTAGTCACTGTCAAGGGACAGGGCTTGGTTGCCTGGCGCGGCTCTGCCGGCGCTGTCGCGTACACCATCGAGCGTAAAGACAACGCCTCCGCTCCCTGGCATGTCATCTGCGACAAATGCGCCACGGATGCTGACACGCCCTGGGTCGATCCTAAACCGGCGCCCGGCCTCTTCGGCGCCATGTATCGTGTGACCGCCTACAACGCAGACGGTAAACCAAGCGAGCCTTCTGCGGGACGCTAGCTGAAAGATGCCGTAAATTCGAATGTTCTAGTTGACCGTGCCCTAGGATGAGGTGGCCAACGCCGCCTCGTCTCTTCTTAGGCTGCTGTGAATGGTTTGAAGTAAGGAATCACAAGAGCTTTCAGTACAAACTCAGCCGCAAGATTCGTCCTGACTCGCTCCGACGCCAATTCCACGCATATCATGGCAGAGTTGAAAAGAGAATCGACCCATCGGATGCCTGATATCGGGAAGGTGACTCAGGATGAAGAGACTGCTGACAATATCTACCCTCCTGTTTGCCTCGTCTGCGTTCGGAGCGCACAACCTGACAGGCAAGTGGGCCATCCATAGCAACGTCGCCGGAAACGAAAGTGACCAGGAATGCAAACTCGTCGTGACCGACGGTAAGATCACGGGCGTTTGCAAAGCTCAAGACAAAGATAATCCGGTCACCGGTACCGTCACTGGAAATAAGGCTACCTGGCAATATCAATCCGACTTCAATGGCTCTCCGCTCACCTTTATTTACACGGCGACCCTGAACGACTCGGGCAAGATTGCGGGAACTGTCGAAGTGCGGCCCTTTGCCATCACAGGCGACTTCACCGCAATTCTGAATGGCCACGCAGGGATGCGCCCGGTCACTGAACAACCTTTCAAAGAGTCGGCCGCTGTGGCGGCGGAGCCGTGGCAGATTGGTCCGTTTACGCGACCGGCCGAGGGCAATCCTGTGGTGAAGCCGAACCCGGAGTCCACATTTATGGATCCAGTGCTCAAGACGCCGGTGCACTGGGAGGCGTTGCATACGTTCAATCCGGCGGCAATTGTGAAGCACGGCAAGGTGGTATTGCTGTATCGAGCGGAAGACGACTCAGGAAAGATGGGGATCGGCATGCACACATCTCGGCTGGGGATGGCGGTGAGCAGCGACGGCATCCACTTTACACGCCGAGCTGCGCCGGTCTTTTACCCCGCCGATGACGATCAGAAGGCGAACGAGTGGCCCGGCGGCGTGGAGGATCCGCGGCTGGTGGAGACCGAGGATGGCACCTACGTGCTGACCTATACGCAGTGGAACCGAAAGATTGCGCGGCTGGCAGTGGCGACGTCGAAGGATTTGATTCATTGGACGAAGTACGGGCCGGCCTTCCAGGAAGCGCTGGGTGGCAAGTACGCTTCGCGGTGGTCGAAGTCCGCTGGGATTGTGACCCGGCTGGATGAGAAGAAGGGACGGCTGATCGCGGCAAAAATTGAAGGCAAGTACTGGATGTACTGGGGCGAGGGGACGGTATACCTGGCTACCTCGGCAGACCTGATCCACTGGACGCCGGTGGAGAATGGGAGCGGAGGGCTGCAGGTGCTGCTGGCGCCGCGCCCGGGGCGATTTGACAGCAGCTTCCCCGAGGGCGGGCCGCCGCCGGTGCTCACCAAGTACGGGATCGTGCTGATCTACAACGGCCGCAACGCCGAAAAGGACGGCGACCCCAAGCTTGGGCCGTTTGCCTACTCGGCGGGCGAAGCGTTATTTGACACGCACGCACCGGCGAAGTTGCTGGCGCGGACCGACGAGCCGGTGCTGAAGCCGGAACTGCCCTATGAGAAGACTGGGCAGTATGCGGCGGGGACAACCTTCAGCGAGGGGCTGGTCTACTTTAAGGGTCAGTGGATGCTCTATTACGGCTGCGCCGATTCGCTGGTGAGCGTGGCGATGGCACCCCATCCGACGGGCCCGTGAGCTGGCACCGCGACGAAATCAAACCCAACTACAATGAAAGAATCTGCTGACGAAAACGATGATAGGCTCGGTCGGCGCAATTTTCGCAATAACAAAGATCGCCAATCGGAGGTTATGAAAGACCTCTGATTCACTCGCTTCCAGGAGGATCACCGTGAAGTCATTACGCTGGAGTTTTATGTTGCTTTCGGGCCTGTTTCTGGGACTGCTTTTCGCTTCTACCGCGCTTACAGCGCAGAACGCATCTCACCGCGCCTCTGCCCCCAAGTACCGCACGCATTTTATGATCTATAACGTCCAGAAGAAAGCCACGTCCACTCTCTTCACCATTGAGGGAGAGTGGCATGCTCCCAACTGGACCCGCGACGGAAAGTACATCGTCTCCGACATGGGCGGCAAACTTTATCGCATTCCGGTGAGCGGCGCCAACAAAGGGAAACCCGAGAAGATTTATGCGAGCCCAAATTTGTTACTCACGAACGATCATGCCCTCTCATGGGACGGCAAACAGATCGCCATTACTGGTATTCCGCAGCCGATGCCGCCGCACAATCGATCGGTTGAAACTATTCACAATCCGATCTTCATCATGAATATTGACGGGAGCGCCGCGCACCAGATTCATCTGGGCTGGATGCATGGTTGGGCACCCGATGGTAAATACGTCGTGTACGCCCAATACGTCGGGGCCAACGCCGACATCTACCGGGTCGACACGGACGGAAGCGGCCAATTGCGGATGACCACAAGCAAAGCACTGGATGATGGTCCCGAGTACTCCGCTGATGGTAAATGGGTGTACTTCTGCTCCAACCGGTCAGGAAAATGGGATGCCTGGCGCATGCCGGCCAACGGCGCGGGGCCCGACGACAAACTGGCCGAAAGGATCACCCACGGTACAGAGACGCAGGACTGGTTTCCGCACATCTCTCCGGATGGCAATTGGCTCTACACCATCTCCTACCCGATGGATCACCCCGACCACGACTACATCGGCGACGGTATAAAAATAAAACTTCTGCGCCTCAAAAATGGCGTGGCCGCAAAGGGAGCCGAATTGACGACGGTGAGCACCTTCTTTGGCGGCCAGGGCTCGGGCAACACCGGCGGTTGGGCGCCGGATTCGAAGAAGTTTGCCTGGACCGCGTACGAGACGATTCCAAAATAGACGAAGTGAACCCATCGCCATGGGTTCCTCCGACGTCTTAGGGTCAACCTGCCAGAGGGCATCGACTAGGGCATCGACCGGCGCATTTCAACCGGCTCCATTCTCGCGACACTGTTGGAGGGGCCGATCAGGCATCAACGTTGATGCAGGCCGCAACGTTGATGCTGCCCGGTCGACCGATTCCCTGTTAGTTTCTGATCGTCACTTTCGACTGCAACGGCAAGTCGCGGGAGGAGCGGCCCACCAAAACCAGGCGCGGCCCCAACGCCTTTACCCATTGATTTTTCGCTGTCGACCAGTATTGCAACGATCGCAGCGGTACATGCAACGTAACCGTTTGCGAATCGCCGGGCGAGAGATGAATGCGATCGAACGCCGCCAGCGCATGAACTGCGAAGCTCGCGCCCTGCGGAGCATTCATGGGCGCGCCAAGATACACCTGCGGCACCTCGTCGCTGGCCATGCTGCCGCTGTTTTTCACGACGAAACTGACCGTCAAGCCACCGTCTGCAGCGGGAGACGCGTTCAGATTTGAATAATCGAAATGGGTGTAAGAAAGCCCATATCCAAATGGAAATAGCGGAGCAATCTTCTGCTTGTCGAACCATCGATACCCGACATAAATCCCTTCGCTAAACTTTGTTTTTCCATCCACGCCTTTCGCCGTGCGCTCCGGATGCGCCGGATCGGTTGCGGGATAGTCGGTCAACTTCTTTGCCCATGTAAACGGCAGTCGACCGGCGGGGCTGGTCTTGCCGAGCAGGATATTCGCGGTCGCCCAACCGCCTTCGTCCCCAGGCCACCACATCTGCACAACCGCTTTCACCTTATTCAGCCACGGCAGCGCTACTGGCTGGCTGACGTTGAGCACAACAATCGTATTAGGATTGACTGCGGCAATTTCGTCAATCAACTTGTCTTGATCGCCCGGCAATCCGAATACTGGCTTGCCGCGAGTCCACACAAAAACCACAGCGACCTTGGCTGCTTTGGCGGCGGCGATCGCCTTCTGGTGATTGATTCTTCTTTCCTCCGGCGTTACCCAGGAAAGACGAACCTGCTCCGGGTTGTTGGAAGTGTCTGGCTTGGCGAAAACTTCCAAAGTATGAGCACCGGCAGACAACGGCACTGCCACCCGAACATTATCCAGGCCATCCGTCGTTGGCATCAGGCCATCTTTGCCACCCAATACGGTATCGCCATGAACTGCACCGCGCAAACCGGTCGCTGCAGCAATCTGTTTTCCGTCCACGTTGACGCTGCCCGCGGCTCCTAGCAGCTGAAGATAAATCCAGTAGGACCCAGCTTTCGGAACTGTCAGAGTTCCCTTCCAGGTATGGTTGGTGTTGGCTGGCAATTCCTTTCCATTCCCTTTGGTGAAGTCAATCTGTGGGTCCACCTGGCTGCTGCTGCCCTCGGTCGTCCGCAGCAGGCCCGGTTGTCCATCGTGCGAAAGGTTGGCAGCTGGAATCGGGTTGCCCGTCATGTCGTCTTCGACAGCGTAGGTAATTTTCGCCGAAGGATCGTCCTTCCGCATGGCTTCCACGGGCCCGATCTGTCGCCATGGAAATCCAATCGAACGCTCGCCGGCGGTGCCAATCGCTACCACCTGACCCGCGCCAGGGCCGATCATCGCCAACGATGCCAGAGCGGAGGATTTCAACGGCAGAATATTTCCTTCGTTCTTCAGCAGCACGGCGGCATCTTCGCCGGTCTTCTCAATAATCTTGGCGTTGGCCTCCGTGTCGTGCGGCTGGATCTGATGAGAAGGTGGATGATCGAGATATCCGAATTTGTTGATCTCGTACAGCACGTATCCGGCGGCACGTGTGATCGTCGCTTCAGTCAGCTGTCCGGACTGCATCAGGTTCCAGAAATTAATGTGCTTATCCTTGGCTGTCCCAAAGCTGCCCATAAACGGCTTCAAGGGCGGTTCTTCGGGAAGCGGCCGACCAAAAAAGCCTGCTAACACTGCAGAATTGAACGCCGGTGGCGGAGTATTTGGCGGTGGATGGATACCAAAAAATGAAAAAATCATCGAGCCCATCGGATTGCCTTCGGGCATCTTTCCCGGCATTTCAACATCCAGCCCTTCATTGATGAAGTTGGGCGAATGTACCGCGCCCCAGTCTGAAGTCACGAATCCCTTGAAACCGACTTGATCGCGCAGGATTGTCTTGAGAGTATCGGGATTACCGCAGGCGTAGATGCCGTTGACCTTGTTGTACGAACACATGATCGCCGCAACTCCGGCATCGACCGCGTTCTGAAATGGCGCAACATAGATTTCATGCAGCGGCTGCTGAGCGACGTACACATTGTCGCCGTCCGTATCGTAGGCCACATAGTGCTTCGCCATGGCCATCACGTCCTGACCCTGCACACCGCGAATCTCCGCCGCGCCAATCTCTCCGGTCAGCAACGGATCTTCGCCGAAGGTGTTATAGCCGCGCGCGAAGGTGATGTCACGATCAATATTGATGAACGGCTGCAAGACCACATCGATACCGAGCGATCGCGCTTCCCGTGCAATGACGATTCCATTCTGCTCCGCGTCCTGCTTGCTGAAGGTCGCGGCCACTCCCATGGTCGCCGTTTCCGCCTGCGAAGGCAGCCGCGTCAGAACTCCTGGAGGCCCGTCCGCCATGCGAAGGGGAGGAATGCCCAACCTTGGCACGCCCTGCAGATATCCCGCCTGTCCCTGATTCGTTGCTGCTGGTTCATACGCGCCGCGGATCAGCGCCATCTTCTCGGCAAGCGTCATTTCACTCAGCAGTTTGTCCACTCTTGCGTTCCCGGTGACGACTGGCACCTTGTTCTGTGCGTTGATACCTTGCGGTGCAAAGACAATGGTCAACAGCAGAAACGCGATACCCAAAGTCAGAGAAAGTACATTTCGGCTCGCCAGCCGACTACATGAACGCGACTCTGTCATTTTTCCTTCTTTCTGAGTCCACCGCGAACCAGAAGACCCATTTCGCTGCGAACAGAAAGTAGATTTTCAAACGCAATCAAAGTAACACGACCATTTCACCCATGAAAAATGGAAGTATGCTGGTTGTGCCTGTGAACGACAGTAAATTCATTCGATGAAGGAGTTCCTATCGATGGAGCGGCGGAAATTTTTAGAACTGGCGGGTGTTGGATTATCAAGCGCTTTGGTTCTGCCCAGACTAGCCGCCGAGGGTGTGATCAATCCTTCAGCCGCGAACGCTGACCCAGCGAGACCTACAGGCAAACCTTTCGGGTCCGGGCATTTTGGAGATTGGTTTGATGACGAATTTGGGCTGCCCGCCTACCGCTATACCTGCGATCAAATCAGCGATCCAAAGGCAATCACGCCGGTGCATCCTGAATGGCGCGCACCCACAGACCACACGCACCAAGTGGGAAACAACCGGCTGGTGGCGGCGGTTTCGAACTATGGATATGTGCAGGTGCGTCAGGATGAGGGATCTCCAAAGTTCCTGAATGATTATTCTCCCGAAGATTCGCATTACGGAGCAGGCGTCGGGTTCCTTGCGGACGGCGACAACATTCTCAGCACGTATTATTCCGGCAACAGCAACTCGTTTGAGCGAATCATGGGAGTGGGATATTTGCGGAAGCGCGTGACCGGGCCGAAGCATTCCGTCGACCAGGTCATCTTCGCCCCCTTTGGCGACGATCCCGTCCTGATTTCACAAGTGACGATTACGAACCACTCAGCCAGCCCTTCCAGCCCGCGTTGGGTGGAATATTGGGGCGCGCACAATTACCAGTTTTCCTACCGATCGCTGATGGAGGGCGTCGTTCAGGGCGGCATGACGAAGGCGGCAAAGCTGCGCCGCGATTTTGGCGGACGATTTTCGCACCGCTTTCAAACCATCAACAATAAAACCGGATTGATGGAGACGCAGACCTTTCTCGGCCGCACGCCGGAAGAGGAACAAACGTGGCAGAAAGTCCAGGTCTATTTAAAGAACCACCCCACCGGATTCTACGGGCCTCCGGTTCCACCGTTGCCTCCGCATGCAACCATGGAGGATTTAAATCCGCCGGCGACGTTTCTCGTCTCGCTTGACGCGCCAGCAGGTGGATTTGCAACCAACGCCGCGGATTTTTTCAAGGGTGGGATTGAAAAGCCACAGGGAATGGCAGCGCGACTGAACAACGACCTAAATTCCAGCGGCCCTGAAAGTGCACTGTTGCTCGAAAGGCAGTTCATGCTGAACCCGGGAGAAAGCCGTACGCTTTATTTTCTTTACGGGTATCTGCCGCAGGGTTTTGAAGTCGACAAGCTTATCGCGAAGTACAGCGAAAATCCAGGATCACTGTGGAAGGATTCGAGTTCCAAGTGGAAACAGGATGGCCTGCGATTCGGCACGAAGAGCGCGCCCTGGGTGGAACGAGAAGTCACCTGGCACCACTATTATTTGCGCAGCGATCTAACCTACGACAGCTTTTTCAATGAACACATTTTGTCGCAGGGACACGTCTACCAATACATCATGGGGTTTCAGGGTGCGGCGCGCGATCCGTTGCAACACGCGTTGCCGTTTATCTTCTCCGACCCGGGACTTGTGCGTGGAATTGTCCGGTACACGCTTAAAGAGATCCAACCGGACGGTTCGATTCCGTACGGCATTGTAGGGAGCAGTGTGCCCATGCCCTGCATCTACCGGCCGAGCGACCTGGAAATGTGGGTGTTGTGGCTGGCAAGCGAGTATGTGCTGGCGACGCGAGACAAGGAGTTTCTCGATGAAAAGATTCCGCTGTATCCACGCCGCCAGGTTGAAGCCGATGATCCGACAGTTCGCGAGCTTCTGGCCCGCTCGTACCAACACCTGACCGTCGGGATCGGTGTAGGCAGACATGGTTTGATGCGGCTTTCCAACGGAGACTGGAACGACAACGTCGTCGTGGGCAATGTACCGCCCGCGCAGTTTGCGGAGGTACGAAAGGTGGGAGAGAGTGTGTTGAACGCCGCCATGGCCGGCTACGTTCTGGACTACTACGCGCGCATGCTGAAATCCGTGGGCGATACAACCCTGGCGGAAGACGCACACAGCAAAGCCGAAGCGCAACGGAGTGCGGTTCGCGAACAATGGGCAGGGCGATGGTTCCGCCGTGCATGGCTCGACGAAAAACTCGGCTGGATCGGAGAAGACCAGATCTGGCTGGAGACGCAGCCCTGGGCAATCATCGGCGGTGCCGCGACCGTAAACCAGACCGACACGTTAGTTACGGCGCTCAACCAGCTGGTTCGAAAGCCGTCTCCCATCGGTGCTCTGTTGCAAAACAAGGGTGTGGCTGCGATGGACAGCCCCGTCGGCCAGGGTACAAACGGAGGCATCTGGCCCGCAATCAACGGAACCTTGATTTGGGCGCTAGCCATGGTCGATGGATCCATGGCGTGGAATGAGTGGAAGAAGAATTCTCTCGCGTACCATGCCGAAGCCTATCCCAACATCTGGTACGGCATCTGGAGCGGTCCCGATACATACAATTCGGTTCTATCAAAATATCCCGGACAAACCATGTTTTCCGAGCCGAATTCGAGCGACCCGAAGGCCCGAGCCGACTTCGGATTGTTCTGGACAGATTTTCCGGTGATGAATATGCATCCGCATGCGTGGCCGTTGTACAGTTCGGCGAAGCTGCTGGGCCTGGAATTCAATGAAAGAGGAGTGACGTTTCAGCCGAACCTTCCGCTGGCGGAATACGAATTCACCTCTCCACTGCTGGGATTCAAGAAATCCGCTCAGGGCTATTCCGGCTGGTATGCGCCGGCGAAAGCGGGCATCTGGGAAATTGAAATGAAGTTTTCGGACTCGGAATTAAAACGGAAGCTACAACTCCAGGTGAACGGAGTTGCGCAGCAGGCAACACGTTTGGACCATGGCATTCGCTTCCGCGGCGAGAGCAAGCCCGGCGAGCCGTTGCGCTGGGAAATTCTATAGTCGGCAATCGCCGGCTAATTGCCACTTCGATTTTTCGCGGCGCTTCCCTAAGCATCACTCATAGGAGAGCGCCTCGGTAACGTCCTGACGAATGGCTTTGTAGGCCGGGGCCACCGTGCCTAATAACGCCCCTCCGACTGCAATCAGGCCCGCGATCGGCCACCACAGATACACCGTCTCCTGGGTCAGGCTGGAATGTGCCACATGCGTCATGATCCACTGGGCCAGGCAAGTCAGCGCGATGCCTACGCCAGTGCCCGCAGCGGCAAGAAAAAATGTCTCTTTCAAAAAGAGATTGAGAATCAGTGCGGGCGACGCCCCAAGGGATTTCAAAATGCCGATATCTCGGGTGCGCTCCAGTACGGCGGTGTACATCGCCATAGAAACGGCAATAAATCCGACGACAATCGACACGCCGATCACTACGCCGATGAAATTCCGCAGCAGACCTACACTGCTAATCGATAGCAGAGAAGTAAATTCCTTCATGGTGTAGATGGGGTAGTCCGGCATTTTCTTCTTCAGTTGCTGCACCACTGCCTGAGCCCGGTTTGGATCGTCGAGCTTGAGAAAAATCTCGCTGAGGTGATGTGGATTTGCAGTCAACTGCTGCAGCACCGGCAATCGCACGGCGATGCGCGTCAGCTTTCCGGATTCAAAGATTCCGGCCAGATGCCAGTCGTGACCAATCAAATGAACAGTGTCGCCAACGTGAAGATGCTTATCCGCGGCATAATATTCGTCGACAAGAATGTCGTCGTCCTTTTGGAATGGTCCGCCGTGGAGGTACTGAAAACCGCCGCTCATCTTATCGAACGAATCAAGGTCGATGCCGCTGATCGTATCCAGGCCAGCCAAAGGCTGCACTACGACGCCTGTCGCCACAGCCACGTGCGGCTGCTTCAGCAACATTGGAATCAGCCGATCGCTCATCGGAGCCGAACTCAATCCAATGATGGACGAGCCCGGAGGCCGAATCATAATGTCGGCGCCCACACCCTGCGCACGTCGCGCGGTTGCATCGAGGGTCCCATAACTCACCCCAACGAGGGTAAGGATCATAGCGACTTCAACCGCGATAGCCAGAACGCTCAGAATTGTCCGCACCGGCCGATGGGCAAGATTGGAGAGGATGAACTTATTCAGCGTACTTTGAAGCGCTGGCATAGATAGTAGAAATGCGAAATAGGTCCCGCGTCCCGAACTGAATCCACCGGACAGGATGGCATAGATTAGTCTCCCGCCATGGCCCAGTCGTATTGGTTCTGAGTCTGGCCGCGAAGCGACTGCTCCAGCTCTGCCAATTGCGCTTCGATATCGCACTCCAGCTTGCGGCGCTTGACAATATCTTCGCGGTAGCGGCGCAGGAAATAATCGATCGTTTCCACGCGAATGCGGATGGATCCGGAGGGCTTGTTTTCATCCAGGTCTTTGAAGGAAAAATACGGCGTTCCAGAACGTTCAATGATGCCTTCGATGACGCCATAAATCGGCGCGTCGTGGCCGCACTTGAAGCTGGAGACTTCAAGCGCCACCAGGTTGGGATGACGCGCGGTGAATTTCGCCGCCCACACTTTGTGGTTGGTGCTGGTGGAATAACGGGTCTTCCAGACGTCGGCAATATCGAGTGGATGAGTGATCTCTCCGGCGCGCACCTCGTCGCCGAAAAGTCGCTCGAGCAGATCTTCGTCAAGGGGCAGCGTGCTCTGGGAGAAAACTGGATAGCCGAGCTTCTGAAATTCTTCCATAATCTCGTGATTCAAGCCGGGATCGTGGTGATAAACGCGACCCAGCATGACGATGCCGATGCGATCTTCGCGTTCCAGTTGATCGAGTGTTGCGCGGGCCTGGCGGCGAATGCCGTCCTCGCAGGCCTGGAGCTCGGTGAAGCCAACTTCAAGCGCCCGCTCGTTCTCCTCACGGCTGAGGCCGAGAACCGGCCCCCAGGCCTTGTACATCTGGTCGGCGCAGATCTTGCGGTCCTGAAGATTGAGGATCGGATCGAGATACAGCACGCCATGTTCGGCAAAGATGTCGCTCTCCTTGGTGAAGGCCGCCTTCACCGTTTCCGGCGTCGCCGTTACCGTTGGACAGGCATTCGAGCCAGTCAGGTTTACGAGATGGGTGTGCAGCACGTCGTACATCGGGAACCAGATTGCGTTGAGCGGCTTCTTTGTGTGTTTTGTTGCGAGCAGGTTGTGGACGTGGGCGATGCCGATCTTCGATGGATAGCAGGGATCGATGGCGCCGCGACTTGCACCCGCGCGATACAACTCCGGCGTGGTGTAGTCGGAATAGAGAACGTTCTCCGATTTGAGGCCGAGAGCCGCAAAGTAGGCGTTGAACAGCGGGGCGTAGGTGTAGGTATTCAGCAGACGCGGGATCCCAATGCGAAAATCCTTTCGATGTTCCATGAGTGCCGCGCGTTCCTTGACACTCTTTGAAATGAAGAGACCCTTGGTGCTTGGCACCGGGTCGGCAACCGTCTCGACCTCTCGTTGACGGAACACGTCATGGGCGGCAATATCGACAAAGTTGGGATTGGCGCTCTTGATTTTGTCTATGTCTGCTTTGATGTCCTTCATGTCGGCCAGGTCTTCGACCGTACCTTTTTCGCAGGTGGCGATGATGAGCCGCTGTTCGCCGATGTGCAGAGGAACCTTGGTTTTGCGCGGTTGAAATTCGACCGGCTTTGGCATCTCGACCACTTTGCTCGATCCCGGAGCAAGCTGAATCTGAACCAAAGGCTCAACCTTCGCCTTGAAAGGAGTCGGTGCGTGGGAACTGCATCCGCCGCCTGTGCTGCACGACGAGCCATGCGCTTCGACAGGAGGAAGATTAGCTTGAATCTCCTCAATGCTAGGCAGGTGCGCCGCGGCCCCTGCAATCTCTTCCGACGTTGCGGCGCGGTTTTCCGTGAGCGGCGCTGACTGCTGTGCTCCGGACACGTCGACATCGATAAATGTCCGCAGGCAATTGTTCTTGCAGAAATAGCAGCGCGTATCTTCATTACGCGTGGTGCGGTAGCGAATGTTGGCGACGGCATCCAAACCAATGAAGGTGGTTTGCTTGCCATTTTTCCAGAGTCGCAGGGCCTCCTGCGCTGCGCCGATAGCTCCGGACTCACCGCAATGTTCATGGACAATAATCTCCGGCTCCTTGCCGTTGGCGCGGAAGCTGGATTTGATGAAATCGACTTCTGCCTTCACTACGGCCATGTTGTTTTGCGTGCCGCCCTGCAGCACGAAGCGCGAGCCTAGCGCGGCCAGGTTCGGAATGCTGGCGACGTACAAGAACACGTTCTTCGGCAGCACATCGGCGAGACCGGCAAGAATTTCCTCCGATCGCCAACCCTGACGTTGGAAATTCACGATGTCCGACTGCATAAAAACGGCACAGCCATAGCCGAAGACCGGCATGGACTTGGCGGAGAAGGCGATGTCGGCAAAATCCTCTACCTTCAGCCCAAAACCTTCCGCTGTGGATTGAAGAAAATACCCATTGCCCGCTGAACATTGCGTATTGAGCTTGAAGTCTTTGACGCGGCCGTCCTTCAGGACAATCAGCTTGATGTCCTGACCGCCGACATCGACAATGACGTGCGGGTCTTTGTAAAACTTCAGCGCGGATTCCGTGTGCGCCACCGTTTCAACCAGAGCCACGTCGGCATTCAGAACATCTCGGAGAATGTCTTTCGCGTAGCCCGTGGTGCCGACACCGAGCACTTCCATCATCGCGCCTTTGCTCTCGATCTGCTGGCGCAGTTTCTCGAACATTTCGATGGTGTCCTGAATCGGATTACCGTTGGAAAGCTGATAGGCCTTGCAGAGAATTTCGCCGTCCTTGTCGAGTAAGACGGCCTTGGTCGACGTCGACCCTCCGTCGATGCCGACAAATCCGGAGACGACCTGGCCAGGAAGAAAATCTGCGGGGGTGAATTTTTTCTTCTTGTAGGCAGACTGGAAGGCGACCAGCTCGGCATCTTCCGTCACCAAGCCTTTGCCGCCGGAGATGGCCTTTTCCTCGGCGCGCCCGTAGTCGATGTAATAGAGCAATTTCTCGATCCCGAGGTAACGCCCGACCTCCGCATCTTCGTCCTTGCCGAATTCGACAGAACCGAGCGCGGCAAAGTACTGCGAGTTCTCTGGAACTTTGATCAGCTCTTCCGGCTTGCTTCCCTCTGGGATTTCGACCTTGCGCTCTTTCCACATGCGTGGGATGTTAGCCTGCCAGGCCTCGCGCATTCCTCGGATGAACCCGTTGGGACCGCCGAGCAGCAGCACATGCGGGCGCAGTGTATGACCGCGGGTGAGCACACTCAGGTTCTGCAGCACGATGGCCTCAAACAGCGACGCCATCAACTCATGCGAGGGCGTGCCGGTTTTCTGCAGACCGTTGATGTCGGTCTCCGCGAAGACGCCGCACTTGCCGGCAACTTTGTGGAGTTTGATTCCGTGGTAGCCCTGGTTCGCCAACTCCGCGGGGGGAATCTTCAGCTTGGCATTGATCTTGTCAATCACAGCGCCGGTGCCACCAGCACACTTGTCGTTCATCGATGGAATTTTTTTCTTGCGGCCCGATTCCGGATCGTCTTTGAAGACGATGATCTTGGCGTCCTGACCTCCCAGTTCGATGACCGAGTACACCTCGGGATGAAGCTTCTCCACAGCAAGTGAGACGGCATGCACTTCCTGCACGAATTTCGCACCAATCATCTCGGCAATGGCGCCTCCACCGGAACCGGTGACGAAGACGCGGGTATTGGCCGGAGCTATGCCGGCTTCGGCTTCCATGCGACGCAGGAACTCAAGCACCTTTTCCGGCTGACGGGTCTCATGGCGTTGATAATCGCGCCACAGGGTTGTGTCCGTGGCTGCATCCACTACCACCGCTTTCACCGTTGTCGAACCCACATCCAAACCAACAATGTATGTCTGCATCGCCTTTCCTCAGCTACCGTTGCCTTCGCGCGATAAGAAGACAGCACGTCGCGTTTGAGCATTCGGGGGGAATGAGAATTCATTGAACCTGTCGTTCGAAATATCTGCGGTACGCAGCGAGCGCAAGGTTCGCAGCACACAGCCGAGCGCCACCGAAAGCACTGCAAGCGCGAGGATGGTCGTACCTCCGAGCGCAATGTAAGTCGCGGCGCGCATCACGCGACCCGCGACGCCGCCATGGGAACGCGTGCACGCCGGCGATAGCTCCGAGAGAGCCGGCTGCCATCCATCTTGTCGCTGACATGCCAGGCGAACTGCGCCGCCGTCCCCGCGATTCCTTCGCGGTGCGGAACCTTATACAGCGCGTGCTTCAATTCCGGGTGGTCTTCGACATACTCTTGCAGGTCGTCCAGCGATTTTCCAGTCTGTGCCAACACACTATCGAACTCAGCCCGCGCTTTTGCTTTGGCTTCGGCGAGCGCCATCTGTACTCGGCTATGGGCGTTCACTTCACCCTCGCCGGAGGTCTCGACGGGCAGGAAGATCATGTCTTTGAATTTGTTGACGACGCGCGATTGGACGCCATCCGACTGCGTGGACGGCATGCAGCCGAACGGCTTGAGCGCCAGTACCATGTGGCAAAGATGGTTTACCGTGTAGTAGACGTTCTTGCCGACTTCCATGTAGCCTTCGCCGCCGCGCGCCAGCTGATGGTAAAACGGGTGAGCCAGGCGGGAGAGCTCTTTCTGCGGAACGAGATGATGCGCGGTGCCCCCCATGTGCCGGATGGTGCGGTGGTAGAAGTAGGTCCACATCACGCTGCCTGCGCTTAGGCCACCGGTTTTCTTGAACAGCTTGAGTTCGTTGGCGAGTCTCTTCTTCACCTCGTACCACTTGGGATCCTTGTAGATCGCTTCGGCATCGGCGCGCGACTTCGCTCCCTCTTTGGCGACATACATCATGTAGGAAATCCAGGTGGCGATAGGTTCGACCAGCACCTGCGCGCCTTCTTTTTCGAGGAAGGCGAACATATTGAAATTACCGTCGCCCTCGGTGGTTTGCGCCCAGAATTCACCCGTGATCTTGATGACCGGTTTCACCCGAAGGCGGTCGACTTCGATGGCGTCGATGCTATCGCGGCAGGCATGCAGCGCATCGACATATTCCTTGCCGTAAAGGTTGTGTGCGACCTTGCCCAGGGTGCAACCGATGCCTTCCACTTTCTTGTGCGTTTCAAGATAGGGTCTGGCCCAGACCGGCGCGGCCTCCATAATCTGCCAACGCTTGCGGTCCCGCAGCGTATCGGTCATGGTTTTCACCGCGTCGCGGATCACGCGGTCGGTCTCACCCTTGTTTACCTCAAACGGACGAACCTGATACACAAGCTCATTGATGACGTCGCCGAGGTTGAGCGCGTTCAACATGCCCATCCCGAAGTCCACCGAAAACTTCAGTCCAGGCTCTCCGCTGGCAGCCTTGATCCCGTCCGTTTGTTGAAACAGCAGCACGCGGAAGCCTTCAAATCCGGAATTCTGCAGCGCATAACGGTATTCGGCCTCGTACATGCCGAAGCGACAGGGCCCGCATGAACCCGCAGTGAAGAACACATAATTGTCGATGATCTGCTGCCGGGTCAGACCCTGCTGCTCGAGACTCTGCAAGTAGCGCACCAGGTTGCCGACGGTGAAATAGGTAGGATTGCACTGGCCATTGTTGCCGAACTCTTTGCCAGCCTGAAAGTCGGCGACGACCGGGGTCGGAATATTTTCGCAGCGATAACCACTGCCGTGAAACACCGCCTTGATCATCTCTTCGTGCTTCCAGGTCAGGCCGCCGAAGAGAATTGTCACGTAGTCGCGCTCCGAGGCGGTAAAGGTACGCTCTATAGGCTTCTTGAACTCGCGCATGCGATTCAATCCGGCCTGCGCACGAAGACGGGCCCGTTCTGCATCGATACGAGCCTGGATCTCCATCTCAAAATCTGTCTGCACGATCTCGTTGGCGATTACCGGCATGACTTTCTCCTTATGGTTTGTGAGTGTGAATTACATCTGGCCTTTCATTCCCTGGAAACCATGGGCAAGTTGCTTGAAGAAATACTTGATAACGCGCTGATCGTTGTAACACCAGCCGAGAATGTGATTCAACGTCGAGAAGCAATGAGTCTGGCAAGTCTCTTTCTGATGATCAAGCTGCTTGGTGTCGAATTTGTGGTCGCCGACGACACCCCAATCGTAGCCGGCGGTATACATGGGAAAGCACGGCGCCAGCGTTCCATCCACGCGAATAATCATGGAGTTTTGGCCGGCGCGGCAGTTCCACGGAAAGTGCTTGCCTTTCATAAAATCGACCATCTGCCATAACCGGGTGTTGGAGTTCACCATCTTGTAGCCCGCATCCTGCTTCTCCGTCAGCCACTGGATGGCTTCTTCTACCGCTGGCCAGTCTTGCGGAGTAATGTAGGTCACGTTCTGCTCGGCGTGTTTGAAGTGCTCATCCTGCTCCAGCAGCGGAGACTCATTGATGTGGTAATCGGTTGCAATGCCGTGATCGTGGGCGATCTCCGTAAGTTGGCGAACATCGTCCAAATTATTGCGGCAGATGTTGATGTTCAAAAAGACTGAATATCCATAGCCGTATTGCTTGCGCACCAGATACTTGAACTGTTTCTGGATCGGAACCAGCGCCTTCGGCAGCCCGGGCTTGAGGTCGACGGCATCGACCGCAATGTTAAAGGTCGACATACCGGCATCCGCCAGCTTGTCGATGACATCAGTGCGCAGCAGCCGAGCATTCGTAGGGAGATAAATCCAGAAATTCTTTTTGGCGGCGTAGTACGTGATTTTGTGAATGAAATCAGGACGTAGCAGTGGCTCTCCACCCATATAGGCAAGCACGCGGCAACCGGTGCTGTACAGCCAGTCGATGGAGCGTTTGGCGGTGTCCTCGCTCATTCCCTTCACTTTGTTGTCGAAGGCCCAGCAATAATGACAGTCGAGGTTGCATTTAAATTCGGTGAACAGATAGGAGATCAGAGGATGAAAGTCACCCGAAGTTACCCGCGAGCGGATGTAGGGAAACAGCCAGCCTTGCATGGAGTGGTAAATCTGTCCTGGCGTCCAACTGCGCTTTTCTGGGGGTATCCATTCATCGCTTTCATCTACGGGCCCGATCAGTTCCGGGCGCTGGGGAAATACCGGCTCGGGAAATGTCTGCGGCGTTCCGACAGGACGCAAGCCGGGAGGTGGCGCTGACACCTGAGTGAGCAGATTATGCAGCGGCACATCGAGCCGGAAGCTCGAGGAATGTTCGGAGTACGGCTCGGTACGCATCCATGCCTCCTGAGTATTTGTCGCGGCCGGGAAACCAGGTTGAACGAAGGAGTAGTTGTTCTACCTCAATTCCGGAATCCGGCATGAATCCGGACGACAATCACAGGGAGTGCATGTCGTGTGCCAGAGGCTGATTTTGGCATCGAAAGGCGATAACTGTCTGAAAGTGTGGACCGTAAATGCGCGACAGCCGGGTTGCGAATCGTAGAGACAAGACAAATTCTGCCAATACACTGACCCGTTGCCAAAATGTTGGCAATGGAATCCGTCTCCCCACGGTAAATACTCAGCTGACTTTTTTCATGCATTCTCCCTTTGTCTCGGAGGTCTTTCTGTGAACAAAAGGATGCTCCTTTGTGCCAGGAGTCACATCTAAGAAGCGTAGGTCTCCTGAGCAACAAACCATGCTGACGCCGCGCGACTCAAGTGCCCTCCATTCAAATCACGCCAGCCTGCAGCCAGACCAGGTGGAAGATTTCCTTCGTTTTATGCACGGACTGAGCCGGCATACCGATTCGGAAGATCTGCTGCGGAGAATTCCATCGGAACTGCATAAGCTTGTCTCCCCCAAAGTCACTGCCCTTGTCTGCCATACGGAAACTAGTCTTGTAGGTTACGCCGCCGACAACAATGGCATTGAGATCCTGAACGCAACCTCGATATCCGCTTGGTGCGAAGAAATCCGTCGGCTTGTTTCCGAACAGCAACCACTGGCGATTTCCCTCGAACACGAGTCGCGATTGCCCGAAACCGCAAGCTTCTTTCGTGGACGCGGAAACCGCTCCCTCTGCTTGCTTCCGCTGAACACCGGTCACCATTGCCGGGGAGCGCTTTGTATCGGCCGGGAACATCAGGACGCTTTTTCTGAGCGGGAACTCTCATTGCTTTCTCTGATTGCCGGCCCTATCGCTCTGGCGATCGACGACTGGCTCAACTTCGTCAACTCTGAAACTATGCGCGCTCAGCTGGAGAGCGAGCGTAAGAAGCTGAAGCTGATCCTGGATCTGAATAACAGCGTCATATCGAACCTGGATCTGCGCGAGGTGCTGCAGTCGATTTCTCCCAGCATTCGAAAGGTACTGAGCTTAGACGGCGTGGTCCTCATGCTGCCGGACACGGAGGCGAAGAATCTTCAGACACATGCGCTGGATTTTCCCAACGGCAAGGGATTGATGCAACAGGATATGTCCAGTCCGCTGGACGCTTCCCTTCCAGGGCAGGTGTTTCGCTCCGGACAGTATTGGGTAGGAGACATCCATGAACTGCGACGGTCGGGATTCGATCACCAAATCGCGGCTGCCGAAGGAGTGGAGACATTATGTCTGCTCCCGCTTGTGCGCTGTAAGCGTGTTCTCGGGGTTTTGTGCCTGGTGCGACTGGAAAGGAACGCATTCACCCAGGAAGATGTCGAATTCCTATCCCAGATTGCGGGACAAGTTGCTATCGCAATCGACAACGCTCTGGCTTACAGAAAAATAACCGAGCTTTCGGACAAACTCACCCAGGAGAAACTCTATCTCGAAGACGAAATTCGAAGCGAAATGAATTTCGAGGAGATTGTGGGAGACAGTGCCGTGTTGCGGCAGGTACTGCGGCAAGTTGAGGCTGTGGCCCCCACCGAGTCCGCGGTTCTTATTTATGGAGAGACCGGGACTGGCAAGGAACTGATCGCGCGTGCCGTGCATAAACTCAGCCAGCGCCACTCCGACGCTTTCGTAAAGCTGAACTGTGCCGCAATCCCGACTGGTCTGCTCGAAAGCGAACTCTTCGGACACGAGAAAGGGGCTTTTACCGGGGCCATTTCGCAGCGCACCGGGCGATTCGAGCTTGCCTCGCAGGGAACTATTTTTCTAGACGAGGTCGGAGAGATCCCCCTTGAGTTGCAGCCAAAATTGCTGCGCGTATTGCAGGAGCGGGAGTTCGAACGCCTGGGCAGCTCGCGAACTCTGCGCACCAATGCCCGTCTGATTGCGGCAACAAATCGGGATTTGCGGGCCATGGTCGAGGAACAAAGATTCCGTTCTGACCTGTTCTACCGGCTGAATGTGTTCCCCATTCAGGTGCCCCCTTTGCGAGAACGCCCGGAGGATATTCCTTTTCTAGTGCGACATTTCGCGCAGCATTTTGCCCGTAACATGAAAAAGCAGATTGACACGATTTCAGCCGAAACGATGAATGCCCTTGTCCGCTACTCATGGCCCGGGAATATCCGCGAGCTGCAGAACATCATCGAGCGGGCGATAATTCTTTCAAAGGGTTCGACGTTGAAAGTTCCGCTTTCCGATCTGAAACCGCGAACAGTAGAGAAAAGCCAGATGGATGGAGCAACCACGCTCGAGGAAGTTGAGCGCAGGCACATTCTGGCCGTTCTGGAGCAGAGCCATTGGGTCGTCTCCGGCCCCAACGGAGCGGCTGCGCGGCTTGGCATCAAGCGACCGACGCTTCAGTTTCGCATGCAGAAGCTGGGCATTTCTCGCCCGCAAAAGGCATAGCTGGATTCCAGTAATGCTCGCCGATTATAGATGCCAGCCGGCTGACAGCGTGCCAACTTTTCGGCACAACCCGGTACTCATTTGACCAGACGCCAACGCATCTCTTTCTTTTTCACGGCATTTCCCGGCATGGCCCGGCTTTTTGCTTAGGCAAGCCGATTGCACTCAACCCAAACGATTCGTTCAGAGCAGCCTTTCGCAGGAAAGGCATCCGGATCCAGCGAAAGTCCATTTGCGTGTTCATCGGCGGCGTTAGGAATAGGAGGATTTCTCGCCGGAACAACGCGGTCTCTCGAGTCTGTAGGGAAAACAACATGCTCAGAATCACGGTGGAGGAGAATGGCTTGGTGGAAAAATGGATCCTTCAAGGCCATTTAACCGAAAACTCTATCACAGAATTGGTTTTGAATTGGCAGGCGTCGCGAACCGACCGAATGGCGCAACACTGCATCGTCGATCTCAACGAGATCACCTCAATCGACAAAACCGGTGAAGAAGCCCTCCTGATGATGATTCGCGATGGGGCGGAATTCATCGCGTCCGGCCTGTATACGAAACATCTTTTGGAAGCGCTAAAAGCGCGCGAGGCGCATCGCGCCCAGCAAGGCTAGTGAGCCCGAATTTTCCACTTCAATTTACTTACAGCAGCAGGTTCACCACACTTCATGCAGCGGAGGTCTGGGATCCTCGAGTCGCGACAACGTTGTGCAGGAACCCTGCGGATGAGAACAGAGCGATGAGACCTTCGACCAGAGTGAATCGTTAGTTTCTCGCGGTTCTAACGGCGAACCCCTGACTAAGGGGGAAGGTCGCGTAGGAGATTGCGCCGTTGAGTGGAGGAATACGCCTTTGGTGAGTTGGGCCTGCCGCTTTACTGCGGCATAACCGACAGGTTCAGGCTGGAGGGATGGGCAGCATCGTGGTAGATCACTTCGGTCGCCTTCACAAAATGGGAACCGGACTCGGGGCTCTGCTTAGTATTCAGGTTCCGGTCCCATCGCGGGAAATTGCTGCTACTGACGTCCACACGCACGCGGTGGCCGGCGAGAAAGACGTTGCTGGTCGCCCACATATTCAGGTCTACTTTGTAAATCTGTCCCGGTTTCATAAACCTGGCCTTGGTGTAGTCGTGGTCGCGATAGCGCATGCGTAGGATGCCAGTGGCGATGTTGTGGTCAGAGCCATCGGGCGCCACGTCCACCAACACCGCGGTGAAATCGGTGTCGGGGGCGGAGGAGGAGACGTAGAGTGTAATCGAAACCG